>Ga0209345_10004503_pt1 | contig 13428 bp, 13 predicted proteins | sample Cruoilmetagenom7_FD_187294 | JGI IMG/M metagenome (GOLD analysis project Ga0209345, IMG submission 187294) | Oil polluted marine microbial communities from Coal Oil Point, Santa Barbara, California, USA - Sample 7 (SPAdes) (version 2) | ecosystem: Environmental > Aquatic > Marine > Oil seeps ...
GGATATGCCACACAGTTTTTATCAAAAAATGCAGCCTATCGTAAAAGATATATGTAAAAAACACAACTTAGAGTACAGACAGGATTCAGTATTTAAAAGAATTCTGATGAGTGTTGATTTAATGGTCGGAAAGACTAAACTGCTGAGAATAGAAGGAATCTAATTCCTTCTTTACTGCTTTTTTAAAACTTCTAATACTCTTTTAAAGCGTCATTTATCTGAACATATGCCTGAATTGGTGTGGTTTCAAAATACTTCATATTATGTTTTTTTGCAAACTCTCTTGTCATTTTTTGAATCTTTAAAAGGTTAAAACGTGGTGCTTTAGGAAAGAGATGATGCTCTATTTGAGTATTAAGACCACCGTAGAACCAGTGGATAAATTTTCCGCCGCTAAGTGAGCGAGAAGTTCTCATCTGAAGTTCCATCCATGTGAGTGACTCACTCTCATCTTTTTCAAATACTTCACAACCTAAATGATTCGTTATAAAACCAAAGGCAAGCCATCCTGATAAAACAAAATATAAAATCAAAAATACTGTAATAGCCTCAGAAAATGGTAAAAAATAAAATACCGGACCCCAAATTATTGGCCAGTGAAGTAACATTAGGGCTAACTCACCATACTTTTTTCTTTTAATAGCAAAGTTATATGATTGCACAATAAACGCAGGATACATAAAAAAGAGTGCTCCCCAAAACACAAGGTATTTTATGCTTCTGAGTGTTGTACTATCACCTCTTTGGTTTACAGTAAATGCACCATCCATTGCTAAGATATCTTCATCTTTCTCAGGAACGTTACACCAACTATGATGATTTACATTATGTTTAAAATCCCACCATGAAGATGAGTTAGAGAGTATAAACGCAGCAAATGGGTAGCTTAGTTTAAATGAGAGTGACTTTTTTTTAAAATATTGAGTATGTAAGATATCATGAGAGATAAATACGGCACGAGTAAAAATAATGGTCATAAATAGACCGAGTCCTACTGCACCCAATAGAGCTAAATTTAAAGTTTCCCAATTAAATACTATCACATATACAATTATCATAGAAATTGCCGTAGCTATCATCTCTATCATGCCACGGACTGGAACACGATCAAGAAGTCCTGCTGCACGAACCTCAGCTTTTAATTCTTCAAAAATATCAGGATATTTTGCTATAGACATACTTATCCACCTAAGTTAAATTTTATTGACATTATATCCTTTCTATCACAAAATTATGAATGATTAATATCAAAGAGGTGTAAGAGTTATGTTTTTTGGGAGAATTTAAAATATTTATTCAAATAAAGCCTAGGTCAGGTAGGCTTTATTGAAAAAACAGGGGAATGAATGAAATTTATTTTATTTAATACTCTTAGAACTTAAGGATAGCATCCAGTTGTACACGGTGGTAATCTATATCTTCAACACCAGGTTTTAATGTACTGTAGTTAACCCACGCACCAAGATCTACATTTTTAGCAAATTTATATTTTCCTTTAATGTAGTAACCATCACTATCTGTTCCACCACCACTAAAGTCAGAGTCATTGTGTGCACCATACACTGCATCTTTTTCAATATCTCTATAAGTAGCACCAAGTTTCCAGTCACCTACTTTCTTAGTAGCACCATACTCCACACTAAAGTCATATCCAAAATTGTCATCATCTGCTAGTGTATTATACGCCAGTGTCAGTGCTGTTTTAAATGGTTTACCCATTACATCTTTATACTTTAGTTCACCAAATGCTTCTAGGATTCCATAATCTTCTGTATATAGACCACCAACATTTGAGTTGCCTTTAAATCCATTTTTAGACTGAACAGTATTTCCTTTCACTCCATCATAGTAGTAGTAACCTCCACCAAGATTTAACTTAGCATTTCCAAGTTTTTGTGTGTTAACATACTGACCAATAAAGATATTAATATCATCGCCAATCTTATATCCTGATTCTCTATGTACTCTATTAGCACCAACTCTAATTGCATTACTACCATCTTTATAGCCATAATTCACACCCTCTAAACGGATATCATTATCCCAGATTAGTTGTGTTTTGATTGGTCTATAGATGTGGTGTTTACTCTTACCAGCTCTAATCCATGAGTCACCAAATGAGTATTTAATATCAGCGATATCAAGTTTAAGTTCATCTACAAAATAGTCTGCCCAGTTATCATCATCTTTAAAAGTTACATTTCCTGATGTTGGGTTATATCTTCCACTAGAGATTGCAGTTTCAAGAAGGATATTATCTGTAATATCAACATTTAAGTTATATCTAAAACGGTATCTCGTTCTATACTTATTAGATTCAGTATCATCCTTATATGTCTTTTCGATTGTTTCATATCTAAGTCTCATGTCACCTTTAGCGTGAAATCTATCAAAAAAGCTGTTTGTAGTCTCCTGGTTGATATCCTCTGCAGTTGCAGAAACAGTACCTATAGTTAAAGCAGCTAACGCTGATAATACGATTTTATTCATGTGTTTAGTTTCCTTGTTTTTTGTTGGCGAAAGTATAAAATAGCTTGGTTACATAACGATTACACTCTCACGTTCAAATGTAACCAAACTGTAAACGTTTCATTTTATACTTCCGCCAACTTAAATATAAAAAAGGTACAACATGACTCAAGTAATTAAAATAGCATTAGCAAGTACAGTTTTAGCAGCTGGCTTAAACGCAGGTGACATAGTAAAGGGAAGTGGAGCTTCTTTTCCTTATAGTGTATATCAAAAATGGATTAAGGCTTACAATAAAGATACTGGTCTTAAAATAGACTATATTAAAAAAGGTTCTTCTAAAGGTATTAAAGACGCTAAAGCAAGAGCTGTTGATTTTGCCGGAACTGACAAACCACTTTCACCAAAAGTTCTTAAAAAAGAGGGACTTTACCAGTTTCCTGCTGTAGTTGGTGCAATTACTATGGGTTACAATGTTCCAGGTGTTGAAAATATCAAACTAAGCAGAAAAGCAATCGTTGCAATCGCTGATGGTTCAATCGCTTACTGGGATGACGCTTTAATCGCGAAGGAAAATGCAGGTGTTAAACTTCCACACGAAAAATTAACGTTTGTTCACCGTGCAGATGGTTCAGGTACTACTTATAACTTTACATACTACCTAAGTAAGGTTTCTCCAGAGTGGAGAAAAAACTTCGGTGCTAAAAAATCTCTTAGCTGGCCTGGTGATCACCATATCGGTGGTAAGACAAACTCTGGTGTAGCTGCGCTTCTTAAACAGACTAAATACTCTGTTGGTTATATTGATTATGCAGATGCTGCGAACAATGACATCTCTATGGCTACAGTGGAAAATAGAGAGGGTAATTACATCGTTCCTACTCTAAAATCTTTTCAGACTGCTGCTGCAAAAGCTTCACTTGATCCTAAAAAAGATTTCTATGCAATCATCGCTGACCCAAAAGGTGCTGACTCTTACCCAATGGTAGCGGCAACGTTCATTTTAGTTCCTTCAGAAAAAGCTGATATGAACAAAAACGTAACGAAATTTTATGACTGGTGTTACACTGACGGTCAAGAGATTGCAAAAAGTTTAGGTTTTGTTCCACTGCCAGATGCACTAACTGCTAAAATCAGAGCTTACTGGTCTGAAAAAGGTATCAAATAGTTCTACCCTTAAAATTCCTCCTCAGAATTTTCTCCCTGCTCAGGTTTCCCCTGAGCAAACTACTCTGTTTCTTCCACTATCTTTAGCTTCATAAAGTGCTTCATCTGCCTTTTTTACTAAACTCTCTATAGTATCTTGTGAATCAACATATACAGCCACACCAATACTAATTGTAAATCTAAGAGCATTAACTTTTTGACAAGACTCTATAACAGTTCTTAACTTCTGGGTAATAACCAAGGCGTGTTCTAAATCAGTGTTAGGCAGAAGTAATATAAACTCTTCTCCTCCATACCTAACAAAAACATCACTCTCTCTAATGTTGTTCTGTACCTCATTTACTAAAACCTTTAAAACCTCATCACCTATATCATGTCCGTAATTATCATTCACATCTTTAAACTTGTCAATATCAATCATTGCAATTGAAAGAGGTCTTTTCTCCCTTTTTGTAAAAGATAGAAGCTTCTCTGTTATCTCATAAAAATATCGTCGATTATAAGCTCCTGTTAAAGAATCAACGTGAGCCATTTCATCTAGTTTTTCGTTTAAAACTAACAACTCTTTTGTCCTTTCCTCAATTTTATACTGCAAAAGAGCTTTACTTTTCAACTCTTTATATATTAGCAGTAGTAGTAATCCGATAATTATCGTAGAAATCACTGATGCGAACATTGCATGTCTGTTTTCTTTAGCAATAGAGGTATCGTTACTGCGAAATGCAAGTGCTGCGGTAACTCTCTTTGTAATAGGATTTTTCATTGGTATAAAAGTCACAATCTGACTAATTGTTTTGTCATATACTGAAAAAGCTTGGCCATGCTGTATCTGATTATGAATATATTTAGCTCGCTCTTTTGATAACTCTATTTTTGATAAGTCCATCCTTATATAATCAAGTATAGACTTTTGAAAGTAGTACTCAGGGATAATGCTTTGAACATAGTTTGACTTTTCACTCTTAAAAACTTTTTCATCAACTATGCTTTTATCTATTAAAAGATTACTTTTTATTTTATAGTTTGATTCGATTTTTTTAATAAAAGCTAGGGCGCTAAATGAAATCTCAACACTACCAATATGTTTGGTAGCATCAAACATTGGATATACAAACCTGAAACCATTAAAAATTTTACCCTCTTCAAATCCATTAATAGGTTTTTTATTCTCATTAACATATCTAATTGTTGGTCTAACCTCTGTAAGGTTGTCACCAAACTTTGTTGGTCTATGCATTCTTAAAAAACTATCATTATTAGGTAAGTGAAAATGGAGTTGTCGCACGCTAAAAGTTCGAAACTTTTTATAATTAAACAATAAGTGTCTATATAGTTTTTCTCGTTCTCTATTTTTAAAATATTCTATAACTTGTGATTTGTCAATCTCTGTTTCAAAGATTAAATCTGCTATTTTTTGATTGTTATTATATATAGTGTTATATTCTAAAAACATCTGCTGTGTTTTATCTCTTAGCAGATTCTCAACACTTATGCTGTTTATTCCATATATCACACTATAAGATATAAATACAAATAGTATAAATATAGATAGAAAATATCTTTTCTTTATATTACTCATACTTATAATATACTCCTATTTTCTTAAAGTAACCATTATGTAACCGAGACTTAATATACTTTCAAAATAATTTTAAATGGGCTCATATATGGAAAAAATCTTTCAAAAACTATCACTTGCCAGTGCTTCACTGGTATTTATCATACTTCTTGGTATCTTTTTTACCCTCTTTAACTCATCAAAACTAGCTATTGATGAGTTCGGGTTTGACTTCATTACAAATCCTGACTGGAATAAAGAAGTGATGATAGAGACCCCTGCATCATCTTCTACAGTTATCTCTGAAGACGTTTCTGACGAAATCATAGACGAAGACGATATGATAATAGATGAAGATGAAGTACTGTTTGATGAGGATGATGAAGAGACGGCAACCAAAACAATTTTTGGTGGTTTAGTTCCAATCGTTGGTACACTGCTTACAACTCTAATTGCTCTAGTTTTTGCTTTACCAATTGCGATGGGTATCGCAGTATTCTTAGCTGAGATTGCGCCTAAAAACATCTCTCACGTTGTTGGTATCGCTATCGAGCTTCTAGCTGCAATTCCAAGTATCATCTTTGGTATGTGGGGGCTTTACTATTTTGCTCCAATCGTGGCTGACATGGTCGGTGGTTATCAGGTCTCACTTCTAACAGCCGGTCTTGTACTTGGTGTTATGATACTTCCATTTATGGCAGCAATCACCAGAGATAGTATGAACACAACTCCAGGTGTACTTAAAGAGTCAGCTTATGCTCTAGGGGCTACAAAATTTGAAGTTATCAAAGATATCATCTTTCCATACTCAAGAACAGGTATTATCGGCTCTATCATCTTAGCACTTGGTCGTGCACTTGGTGAGACTATGGCAGTAGCATTTTTAATCGGTTCTATTTTTGTACTTCCGGGGGCTATTAACGATCCAACTATCTCTATCCCTGTTGCTATGGCTAACAACTTTGGTGAAGCAAGTGGTCTTGGTGAGAGTGCACTCTTTTACCTAGCCCTTATTCTTTTTGTAATCAGCTTCGGAGTTATCTCTATTGCAAAATTTTACTTCTTAAAAAAGGCACCATAATGCTACACATCATAATGAGCAAAGCCCATTATAATGGCAGGGACAGTATGTCCCTACAACCCCCTAAAGCTACAAAAAATAATTTTTTTGAGAAGGACATTTAATTATGAGATTACTAATAAATAAAATATTTTTAGCGCTATCAGTGCTTTCTGCACTTATAGGTCTTGCGTTTTTAGGTTGGATTCTTATAACTCTTTTTATCAAAGGTTTAAGCTCTTTTCATTTTAACCTGTTTCTAAATGACTTAATAGAAGGTGGGCTGAGAAACCTTATTATTGGGCAGTTTATTTTGGCGGGACTTGCAGCCGCAATCGGTATCCCACTTGGAATGGCAGCAGGTATCTACCTTCAAGAGTATGGAAGAGGAAGATACGCTACACTTATTCGTGATTTGAGTGACATAATGATGTCGGCACCATCTATCGTTATCGGTGCTTTTGTTTACGCTGTTGTGGTTGTTCCTACTGGTGGAACGAGTGGTTTTGCAGGGGCTATTGCACTTGCAATTATGATGATTCCAGTTGTTATCAACACAACTGACAATATGCTCTCACTCGTTCCACGTGAACTACGTGAGGCTGGAATCGCGCTAGGTGCTTCAAAGTACAGAGTTATTATCGACATCATTGTTAAAGCTGCAAAAGTTGGAATTATGACAGGTATTTTACTTGCCTTTGCACGTATCATTGGTGAGACTGCTCCTCTACTTTTTACATCTGAAACTAGTAATTACTTTAGCCTCGATTTAACTGAGAGTTTTCCATCACTTACAGTTAGTATCTACGACTTAGCAAACGAGCCTGAAGAGGCAAGCCGTGATTTGGCTTGGGCTGCTTCATTTATACTTACAGTTTTGGTTTTAGTTATTAACCTTACTGGAAGATTTATCACAAGAAATAAGGACTAACAAATGAGCGTAATGAATATCAAAAAATTCTCTTTTACATACCCGGGAGTTGAACACCCTTCACTTCGTAATATAACTCTACCAATAGAGAAAAATAAAATCACGGCTCTTATCGGTCCAAGTGGTTGTGGAAAATCTACACTTCTTAGAAGTATGAATCGTATCCATGATGTATACCCTGGGAATAAGTATGACGGGAAAATCGAACTACTAGACATAGAAAGTGGTAAAAGTAACAATATTTTAGAGATTCAAAAAGAGAACGAGCTAATACAACTTCGTCAGCAGGTTGGAATGATTTTTCAAAAGCCAACTCCATTTCCAATGAGTATCTTTGATAATGTTGCTTATGGACTTAAAATAGCTGGACTTAAAAATAAAACAGAACTTGCTGACAGAGTTGAAAAAGCTCTTAAAGATGGTGCTCTATGGAAAGAGGTTCACGATAGACTAGGAAAATCTGCTATGGGACTTTCAGGTGGACAACAACAGCGTCTCTGTATTGCCCGTGCAGTTGCAGTTAAACCAGAAGTTTTACTTTTTGATGAGCCGACATCTGCACTTGACCCAATCTCAACCGGAGCGATTGAAGAGCTTTTAGTTGAACTCAAAAAAGATATATCTATCGCTATTGTTACACATAACATGCAGCAGGCCTCACGTATCAGTGACTACACTGCGTTTATGTATCTTGGTGATTTGATTGAGTACGACAAGACTGAAAATATCTTCTTGAATCCTAAAGAGAAACAGACTGAAGATTACATCACTGGCCGTTTTGGTTAACAAGGGCTAAAGTCCAGTGCAACAAACTACTAAATAGTTTGTGTAGAAAAAAGAAAAAGGAAACTAAATGTCAACAAATTTTCAAGAGAGCGTAGAAGATATAAAAAATAAAGTGACTGATATTGGTTCAGGTCTATTAGAAGCAAATAAAATACTTCTTGGTGCTCTTAGCGATTGTGACCCGAAAAAATTTATAGAAGCTAGAGCTCACATAAAAAATATAAGCTCTAAGACAGACGATATTGACAACTCAATAATAAAAGTTCTTGCACTTTATACTCCAGAAGCAAGAGATTTAAGACAAGTTATCGCTTATATGAAAATCACAAATGAACTCTCTCGTGCATGTTCAAGTACAAGAAGCTTTATTAGAGGTTTTACTGATGTATGTACAGATGTTGACGTGGATACTATTAAAGAGTATGCAGTACCAATGCAGACATCAACTGTTGAGGCAATAAAACTCGCAATTAGTATGCTTAACTGTACAGATGATGATGAGATTCAAGAGATATACAATGATGTTTTAATCGAAGAGAATAAAACTGATGACCTCTATGAAATGGTAGAAAGAAACCTATCACTTCAAGCAGAAAGTGTAAGTAATTTCGAAAAATTTCACAAGATGTTAAGAGCACTTAGAAAAAGTGGAAAAATAGCAACTCGTGCAATTTCTATAGCTAATCTACTCGTTTATGCAAAAATTGGTGGAAATTTTCGTAGTTAAACAATAGGATATAATACATTTATGAATAATACAATTTTAATAGTTGAAGAAGTGAACTCAAAATGACACAAACTATTTTAATAGTCGAAGACGAAGAAGACATCTTAGACCTGATGGAGTACACTCTTACAAAAGAGGGTTATGATGTCATCACTTGTATAGATACTTCAAATGTTAGAGATATGCTTGATGAAGAGGATGTCTCACTTATACTAATGGATAGAAACCTGCCCGGTGTTGAGGGTAGCAGATACATTGCCTCACTTCGTCAAGAGGGTTATAATCAACCCGTTATTTACGTGAGCGCAAAAGACTCTTCAGATGAAATACTTGAAGGTTTTGATAGTGGTGGTGATGACTACATCACAAAACCCTTTAACCTCAATGAATTAAAAGCGAGAGTGAAAGCTCTCATCAAACGTACTCAAAAACATCAAGACATTATAAAGTATAGAGACATTACTTACAACTCATCCAACAAAACTTTTACTATTGATGATGAAGATATTAAACTCACCCATCTTGAGCATGACCTGCTTTTGGAATTCATGAAAAACCAAAATATACTTTTAACTAGAGATATTTTACTAGAACGTGTTTGGAAAGACAGTATAAACAAGCAGCTCAAAACTGTAAATGTGGCTATTAAAAGACTCAAGGAAAATATCGACCCAAGTGGTGAGAAAAACTACATTCAAGCCGTTCGTGGCGAGGGCTATATCTTTTGTTAAGCTTCCATCAAATAATTTTTCGAAAATTCATTGTAATCTTCTCTATACTCTTCTTCATTGTTGGAGCAATAGTCTACTACTGGACAAAAGATTTTTACACTACTCAAACCAGAGATTCACTTCTCAACAACATAGAGATCATATCTCTTGAGTTAAAAAAGAACTCTGATTTAGATATTTTTGCAAAAAATATAAAAAACTCTCTCAAGCTCAGGCTTACAATCATTTCAGAAGATGGTACTGTAATCGCAGAGTCACACAAAGACAAGACTTTTATGGACAACCATAAGTATAGAGATGAAATTATGCAGGCACTAAAGGAGAAATATGGCTTCAAAATCAGATACTCCAAAACTATAAATAAAGACCTACTTTATATTGCAAAGAAGTACATTATTAATGGTGAAGAGACATATATCAGACTCTCAAGAGAGCTAGAGAGTATAAATGAACAGATCTATTCACTTGGTATAAAAATACTTTTCGTTTTAACTCTGTTTTTCATAGCTGTTTTTACAATTACATATAGAATAAGTAAAGAATTAGAACATGAGATGCAAAAAATTGCAGAATTTTTAGGTTCTCTCACTAAAAAAAGAAAATCAACCTATATCGGTTCAGACTTTTCACTTGAGTTTTCCAACATCACTAAACTCTTAACAAAAGTATCTCAAATATTGGTGAAAAAAGATAAACAAAAATCCAAATACACTTCAAAACTCCAAACTTCAAATCAGCAAAAAGATGACATCATCTCTGCAATTTCTCATGAGTTTAAAAACCCAATCGCTGTTATAAATGGCTACTCTCAAACTCTGCTTGATGATGAAGAGCTGAATCCAAATATTCGTAAAAAATTTCTTAGTAAAATTCATAAAAATGGTACAAAGTTGAGTGATTTAATAGATACACTTAGACTCTCTATCAAACTAGACAGTGGCAAACAATCTATGAACTTCTCTACTATAAACCTTTATGAGGTTGTTACAGATACAGTTGAAAACATCAAACTTAACTACCCTAAAAGAGAGACAATAATAAAAGGCAATAGAGAGATTCTCATCAAAGCTGATCCTTCACTTTTTAGTGTTGTTATCAGTAATCTAGTAGAGAATGCATTTAAATACTCAGAAGATGAAGTGATAATAAGTTTTGATGAAAACTCTTTAAATATAAAAGATAGCGGAATAGGAATCTCTGCTAAAAATCTCGAAAACATTACAAGTAAGTTTTATAGAGTTCATGAAAACAGTTGGAACAATTCACTTGGTTTAGGACTTTTTATAGTGAATAATATCGTGAACCTTCATAATTTCTCTCTTGAAATTGAGAGTGAAGAGAATGAGGGTTCTATATTTAGCGTAAAGTTTTAGACTTTTAATGTAAAACTTATTTTTTTGCAGCTGCTTTAGTTACTTTTTTTGCAACTTTTTTCACTACTTTTTTCTCAGTTGGCTTTTTCTTTGTAGCAGCTTTTACCGCTTTTTTAGTTACTTTCTCAGCAGCTTTTTTCTTGATATCTTTGTTTTCTACTGCTTTTTTTACAACTTTCTTTGCAACTGACTTAACTACTTTTTTCTTTAAAACTTTTGCCATTGGTGGCTCCTGTGAGTATATTTTTACTACTAATAGTAATAAATTATAGTGATTATATATGTTTTATTCCACTTTGTCAACAAAATATAGATATGTGCTATAATTTTTTAATCAAATTACTTTACAGGTTACTTCATGACATTTATAGACTTTAAAAAATTATTACTGGATGCTGAGATAACTCTTCCAAAGTTTAGTAAACTTATCAAGGTAAGTGAAAAGAATATACAGGCATACAAAAAAAAAGGTGAAGTGCCCAATACTATTGCCGTTATCGCTAAAAGTATTGCAATTATGCACTATCAGAATATAGACTATAGAAAAGAGATTGAAAATTTAGGACTTGAAGCAAAAACAAAAAAAGGTTCTGGATTTGCAAAAAAGAAAAAAAGTGAAAAAGCTCTTGAGAAAAACGTAACCGATAAGTAATTGTAACACCCTACAATCTTTTAACACTAAACATAAAGAGTTAAAATGATTGATGTAGAAAAAATGATTACGGACAAATATCCGAAACTAAAAAAGAACAAAATCATCAAAGGTGCAATTTCAAAATTTGCAGATTCAATAGTACACCAAGAAGAGATTAACAGCTTCATGGAAAAGAATGCTCACTTAGGAAGTTTTGAATTTATAGATGAAGTTCTTGAGTATTTTAATTTTGATTTTTCTGTTTCGGATAAAGACAGGGAAAACATACCCTCGTCAGGAAGAGTTGTTATCATCGCTAATCACCCCCTTGGTGGTTTAGACGCCTTTGCACTTCTAAAACTTTTAAGTAAGGTCAGAAAAGATATTAAAGTTGTTGCAAATGACTTCTTAGATGTTTTTGAGCCTTTAAAACCTATCCTTATTAATGTAAATAACTTCAAAACAAGACAGAAAAAAGAGTCTATAACAGAAGTGTATGAAGCTCTAGATAAAGAGATGGCAGTTGTAATTTTTCCATCTGGAGAGGTGAGTCGGGCAACTGCCTCGGGAGTACGAGATAAAAAATGGCAAAAGGGGTTTTTAAAGTTTGCTCATAGAAGTGACTCTCCTGTTTTACCAATCTTTATAGGCGGTAAAAACTCTAAAACTTTCTACTCAGTCTCTGCAATAAACAAAAAACTCTCAACTCTCTTACTATCAAATGAGATGTTTAAACAAAAAAGTAAGTCTATAGAGATTCTAGTTGGAGAACTAATTCCAAATGAAAATATCATTCCAAAAGGAATCAAGCAGGATAAGCTTATTGATTTGTATAAAAAACAGGTTTACAATCTAAAAGCAGGTAAAAGTTTTTTCGTGACTCAAAAAGCAATCGCTCATCCTGAAGATAGACGGGACATCAAAGGAGAGCTAAAAGAGTCTCAACTGCTTGGTTCAACAAAAGATGGCAAAAAAATATATCTCTATGAAAACAAGCAGCAAAACTCAATTATTTTAAACGAGATTGGGCGTCTTCGTGAGTTCTCTTTTAGGAAAGTTGGAGAGGGAATCAACAAAAAAAGAGATATAGACAAATATGACAAATATTATAAGCATATCATTTTATGGGATGAAGATGATTTGGAAATAGTTGGAGCATATAGAATTGCAGAGTGCAAAAGTGTAATTAAGAAGTATGGTAAAGATGCACTCTATACAACTACACTTTTTGACTTTAACGAAAGTTTTGATAAATATCTATACGACTCTATTGAACTAGGAAGAAGCTTTGTACAGCCAAAATACTGGGGAAGCAGAGCACTTGATTATCTGTGGTACGGGATAGGTGCATATATACGAAATAATCCTGAAGTCAAATACCTGTATGGCCCAGTATCACTCAGTGCTTCATACTCTAAAGTTGCAAAAGATATGATTCTTTACTTTTATGATAAAAATTTTAGAGACAAAGATAATCTTGTCAGTGCAAAAATTCCTTATAACTTTAAAACAGACAAAGAACTTATCCAAAACCTAAAAAAAGAGTTTAGCTCAAGTGAATATAAAGAGAATTTTAAAACATTAAAACAAGCTCTTAACAGTGTATTCTCGAGTGTACCTGTTCTCTATAAGCAGTATGCTGATTTATGTGATGAGGGAGGAATCAAGTTCTGTGCATATAACATAGACCCAGATTTTTCTAACTGCATAGATAGTTTTATAGTAGTTGAGATAGAAAAGATAAAAGCGTCTCAAAAGAAAAGGTATATAAATAACTAAATGAAAAATAAATTACCAAAACTATGGCTTGACAAGTTAGAGATTCTTGATGTAGCTTTTCAACCTATATTAAACATACATACCGGTAAAATATATGCTGTTGAAGCACTCCTAAGAAACTTTCAGGATGTAGGATTTAAATCTATCTTCTCGCTCTTTGACACTGTTTATAAAGACAGTGTCTTATACTCTTTTGATTTAGCTTTACGTACA
>Ga0209345_10004504_pt1 | contig 13423 bp, 9 predicted proteins | sample Cruoilmetagenom7_FD_187294 | JGI IMG/M metagenome (GOLD analysis project Ga0209345, IMG submission 187294) | Oil polluted marine microbial communities from Coal Oil Point, Santa Barbara, California, USA - Sample 7 (SPAdes) (version 2) | ecosystem: Environmental > Aquatic > Marine > Oil seeps ...
ATAATACCTTGGTAGATATGGATTATATATCAGGTTCCCCTATATTAGAACCTGATCAAAAAGCTTATGTCAAAATAACAAATTCACTAGTTACATTTTATCCGTTCAACGGAACTGAACATAAAATAGGTGTTATTACTCCAAATAACATCAAGGATGAGCTCTTATTTACATCGAATCACGAATATTTCAAAATTTCAATTCTAGATGAAAGTAGAATTACTTCACCTGAAGCCTTAATTGCTACTCACAGCGATTATAGGAAACATATTCCAATTAATTTAGACAATACTTACGCATATACTTACGATAATGGAACTACTATGGTTAATATTAAAATTAAAAACACCGGTGACATCACATTAGGACTCGAGTCGATAAACATAACAAAATCTACTACTTGGACATCTGTAGATTTCGATCCAATTGATAATATGCTCCCTGGTGTTGAGAGAAGCATAAAGGTAATTGCCTCCGATTATTTAGTAGATCTCAATGTAAATGACGAGCTCGGAATTATAGTCACAGCAAATTTTGATGGTTCTACCCAAGCTTCTGATATTGGATTTGTGCATACTATCATCAACAAACCAGATATAAAAATTATCGACAATATCGAAGGTCAGATTGCGTCGTATATTGCCGCTAACGAGACGGGTAAAATTTTAATAAAAAACATTGGAGACGAATCAATAACTTTAGATAAATTATATCTAAATACCACAACTATGTTATCATTTGATAGCGATGTAAATTTCGAATATGGAGATATATCTCTAGATGTTCAAGAATGCGCTTTAGTATCTTTTAATATTGCGGGGTTGATGGTAAATGTGTCTAATATCGTTAATGTCAATATAACAACTAACACTACTGCTCAAGTTTCCATGGATTTCTCTGCATCTGTAGATTCATCTTTTTACGATATAAATATTGACGACATTGGAACGACTGCTTTAGTTACCGATCCAAGAGATGTAGTAATTGCGATAGAAAATAACGGATTATTCACTGTTACAGTACATTCAGTTTATATTAATGACACATATATCCCATTAAATAGTTTTACTGAAAATATTTTCGAAATCGGAGCGGATAGTTCAATTCAACTAACAATTAGCATGGATGAACTAGAAGATATAATTGGTCCCGTTAATTATGGTGAAATTTTAAAAATATTAGTCCGAACCAAAGAAGGAGCAGAAGATATTCACGAAGAAACTGCAAACTAATAATTTTTTATTTATTTATTTTTTAGAAAAAATCATAAGTTATGTTTGATTAAAAAATCTATAGACCTATCGTCTATAAATTATATTCAACCTCATCTTAATTAACTTTAATTTAGTGGTTAAATTATGATTACTAATTTCAAAATTGAATCTGAGTTTCAACCTAGCGGAGATCAACCAGAGGCAATAAAAAATTTAGCCGGAAACATAAAAAGCGGAAAGAAATTTCAAACTCTTTTAGGTGCGACGGGTACAGGCAAAACATTTTCAATTGCACAAGTCATACAAAAAATCCAAAAACCTACGTTAGTAATGGCACCTAACAAAACTTTAGCTGCGCAGTTATATAATGAACTAAAAGAATTATTCCCCCATAATACCGTCCATTATTTTGTTTCATATTACGATTACTACCAACCCGAAGCATACCTTCCGGTGACAGGGATGTATATTGAGAAAGATTTTAGCGTAAATGAAGAGATTGAAAGGTTAAGATTAGCTGCCACCCACGCAATTAGGACCCGAAATGATGTTATAATAGTTGCAACGGTTTCTTGCATTTATGGAATTGGAGATCCAAAAGTTTGGACGGCCATCTCTATAAACCTTGAAGTTGGTCAAAATATTAAGAGAAAGGACATCATCAAGAGATTAATATTAATGAATTATGAGAGAAAAGATATCGAATTTAAACCAGGGGTTCTAAGAGTTAAAGGAGACATAATTGATATCTTTCCAGCCTATTTAAATACTGCAATTCGCATTTCCTTATTTGGAGATGAAATCGAATCTATTCAAGAAATTCATCATGTTTCAAATAATATAATAAAAGATTTATCTAATTGCAGAATTTTTCCCGCAACTCATTTTATTATACCCGAAGAAAATAAAGCAAAAGCCTTGGTTTCAATAGAGGAAGAGTTAGAAATCCAAATAGCAAAATTCATGAAGGAAAAAAAATACGCTGAAGCGCAACGCATTGAGAAAAGAGGAAGATTTGATCTCGAAATGATGAGGGAAATGGGATGGTGCAAAGGAGTAGAAAACTATTCCAGGCACTTGGATGGAAGACCTCCTGGTAGTCCTCCAATGTGCTTAATCGATTACTTTCCAGAAGATTTTTTGATAGTTGTAGATGAGAGCCATATCACGATTCCGCAAATTCATGGAATGATAGGCGGAGATAGATCGAGAAAAAGGAATCTTGTGGACTTTGGATGGAGATTGCCATCGGCATTCGATAATAGACCTTTAAAATTCGAAGAATGGGAATCTAAGATCAAATATATAATTTTTATGAGCGCAACTCCTGGAGATTGGGAGTTAAAAAAGAGTGGTGGCATTTTCGCAGAACAAATAATTCGACCGACTGGATTAGTTGATCCTGAAGTGGAGATTCGTCCTGCAAAAAATCAGATTGATGATCTATTAGACGAAATTAGAAAAGTAATTAAAAACAAAGGGAGAATTTTAGTAACAACTCTTACGAAACGAATGTCAGAAGATATAGCGGAATATTATGCTGAACTTGGTTTAAAGATTGCTTACTTACATTCTGAAGTAGGTACAGTAGAAAGATTTGAAATATTAAGATCTCTAAGGGATGGTACTTATGATGTTTTAGTTGGGATTAATTTGCTAAGAGAAGGATTAGATTTGCCTGAAGTACAACTAGTTGCTATTTTAGACGCTGATAAATTAGGGTTTCTGAGAGATGCAAGATCGCTAATTCAAACTATTGGAAGAGCTTCGCGAAACATAAAAGGAAGAGCAATTTTATACGCAGGGAAAATTACTTCAGCGATGAAGGCGGCAATAGACGAAACTAACAGGAGAAGAAAGAAACAAAATGATTATAACCAAAAAAATAATGTCACGCCTCAAACGATAAAGAAAAGCATTTTAAACTCACTTGCAGAAGAAAAAGAATTCAAGGAGAAAGAAACAACCAAATTAAAGAGAATAATTAAGGATAAGATTGAAGAGATAGAAAAAGAAGGAGACAAAGATTTGATTATTCATTATCTGGAAAACAAAATGTTCTTAGCAGCTAAAGAACTTAGATTTGAAGATGCTGCTTACTTAAGAGACAAAATAAAGGCAATAAAGGCAGGAAAGATAATATCAACATAATTTTTTAAAAATGGAAAGGTTTTTTATAACTATTTCTTGCGATTAACTTACATAAATAAATAGAGAATTATATGATGTTAACGGGAGAAAAACATTTATTCTTAATCTTAAAGGAAAATGGGAAGTTACCTTTAGGAGGAAGTGGGATGGGGCTTAAAAATTGGTGTCCAAGCACAGTTCTTACAGACTTAAGATTGAGAGGAAAAATTGAATTATTTGACTCGGGAAGAAAAAAAAAATCAATTCACATAAGAGTCATTGATGAAAGCTCCGCAGAGCATCTACTCTTAGACGAATATCTAGACATTATCAAGGATTTTAAAAGTAAAAAAGGAGAAACAACTCAATCCGTTGTTGATTGGGTAAAATGGTTTCGAGATAAATATAAGAAGAAAGGGTACACAGAACGCGCTTTATGGGAGAGTCTAGAAAAACAAGGAATCGTAAAAAATCAGGGTAAAAACCATAAAATTTTAAAACCAGATATAAAAAAGCAGCTTTATAATGAAGTTCGCCAAGTACTTATGCACAAGAAGGAGCCTGATGATGAAATGAGAGCAACAGTTGCTTATGCTGGATATGGTCATGGAAATAGATATTATACGAGTAGGTCTGAGCGAGATCTTCCTTATTCCAAAGCAGTTAAACAATCCCAAATCATTCCAACAATAACATTCTGGGATATTGTGGTAGAGAAGAGAAAAGCTATCGGAGGAGGAGTGCAAACTGGAGCAGCAACAATTAGCGCAGCTGGAGCAGGTGTATTAGCGAGTTCAGAATATGGGATGGACACACTGATAGATGGGAAGAGCCATACTGAAGCTTCGAGTAATCTAAATAAAAAACTAAAACAATAAAAATTGATGATTAAATCAATTTTTTTTCTTATTATTTTTGAGAGTCCTATAATCATTAATCCATTAATAATGAATCTTGCTCCCACAATTGAATTTAATATTAATTCTATATTCTCCAATCGAATTAAGCCCATAATTAGAAAATCAAGACACCTAAGGAGTAAAAATACAAAATCTGAAGATTATAAAATAAAGCCATGAAATTTTTGTTTAATGATGTATTATATTAAATAGTTGTAAAAATGAGTCAGAATTCTATTATTATTAAAGGTGCACGTCAGAATAACTTAAAAAATATTGACGTTGTTATTCCTCGTAATAAATTAGTTATTATTACTGGAATAAGTGGAAGTGGAAAATCAAGTTTAGCCATGGATACATTATACGCAGAAGGTCAAAGAAGATTCTTAGAATCTTTATCTAGTTATGCTCGACAATTTCTCGGCGAAATGGATAAACCAGATGTAGATTCAATAGAAGGGTTATCTCCTGCTATAGCTATAGAACAAAAGCCTTTATCAAAAAACCCTCGCAGTACTGTTGGAACGGTCACAGAAATATACGATTATTATAGGCTACTTTTTGCTAATATTGGAATACCTCATTGCCCGAATTGTGGTAAAGAAATCAAGCCCCAAACACCTCAACAAATCATCCAACAAATCCTCCAGGGGATTAAGGAAAGTCAGAAATTTATTATCAAAGCACCGGTTATTAGAGATCGAAAGGGTGAATATAAAGACTTCCTCTCCGACCTTAAAAAACAAGGATACGTGAGAGTTGAGGTAGATGATATTCAATATACTTTAGATGAAGAAATTTCGATGGATAAGAATGTAAAACATAACATTAATGTAATTGTAGATCGCCTCGTTATGAAAAGCGATATAAAAACGAGGTTGGCTGACTCCATTGAGACTGCCTTAGAATTGACTGACGGGATCGTGGTTGTAGAAGTTCTCGATATAGGGGAACAGATTTATTCTGAACACTTAGCGTGCGTTGATTGTGGGATATCTTTTCCTCCGATTGATCATAAGATGTTTTCTTTTAACATCCCTCATGGGAGCTGCAAATACTGCAGTGGATTAGGAACTGTAATGGAATTTGATTATGCATTAGTATTAGGAAGCGATTTAGATGTAACAATTCAAGATTCACCTATAAGAAACATTCCAGGATTTGGTTCTTTAACTGGATATTCTTGGCAATCAATAAAACAAGTTACTAAGCATTATGGATTCGACACTGATAAAACAGCGATAAAAGATATTGATCCTAAAAAATTACATAAAGTTTTGTTTGGAACAGAAGATGAAGTCATCGAATTTTATTACGAGAGCGAAAATAATGGCTACGGAAATAAAAAAGGCGAAATAAAGTCAACATATCAGGTAGCTAGACCTTTCGAAGGGATCATACCCATGTTGCATAGAAGATATATGGATACTCGCTCTGATTGGGCTCGCGATACTTACGAAAGCTTCATGAATCAGATTAATTGTCCTCAGTGTAGTGGTCAGAGGTTAAAACCTGAAAGTCTTTCTGTACTTATCGAAAATACTAATATCACTGAACTATCTGATTTAGCAGTCAAAGACTCATTGAATTTTTTTAAAAAGTTACAATTGGATGAACTCCAAAAGACGATAGTTAAAGATGTACTAAAGGAAATATTAGATCGCTTATCCTTTTTGGACAATGTTGGATTAGATTACATTAGTTTAAGCCGAAGATCACACACGCTCTCTGTAGGAGAAGCTGAAAGAATTAGGCTGGCCACTCAATTAGGCTCTCGTCTAGTTGGTGTGTTGTACGTATTAGATGAACCTTCTGTAGGCTTACACCAACGAGATATTTCACAATTAATACAAATGTTAAAGAAATTAAGAGATTTAGGGAATACCGTAATCGTTGTAGAGCACGACGATGAAATTATGCGTAATGCCGATCATATTATAGACCTCGGACCTTTAGCAGGCGAACACGGGGGAGAGATCGTTGCTGAAGGACCTATTGAAGTTATTTTAGAATCAAAAACCTTAACTGGTAAATATTTATCAGGGAAAAAAAAAATTGAAGTTCCTAAAAAAAGACGAACCATTAACGACGAATTTATTGAAATTAAAGGTGCTCGAGAAAATAACCTAAAAAATATTAATATCAAGATTCCTTTGGGGATATTTACGTGTATTACAGGTGTTTCGGGAGCTGGAAAAACAAGTTTGATAATAGATTGTTTATACAAGGGACTGCATAATGTTATAAATACTCGCAGTTCGCGTTTAAGCACGGGCGATTTTGACGAAATAAAAGGTTACGATAAGATTGATAAAATAATTAACATAGATCAATCTCCAATTGGAAGAACTCCTCGATCAGTCCCAGCCACTTATACTAAGGCATTAGATTATATAAGGGATATTTTCGCTAGACTTGAAGAATCAAGAGAGAGGGGCTATAAGAAAGGAAGATTCAGCTTCAATACTAAAGAAGGACACTGTAAAAAATGTAAAGGTACGGGTTACATTCTTAAGGAGATGTATTTTCTTCCGGATGTTTACGTCAGATGCGATTTGTGCAACGGTAAGAGATACAACGCCGAAACCTTAGAAATTAAATTTAAGGGAAAAACGATTTCAGATGTACTTAAAATGACATTTCATCAAGGGCTAGAATTTTTCGATAGCATTCCAAATTTAAAGCGAACCTTAAGAACAGTAGTTGATGTAGGTTTAGGGTATCTAGAGCTAGGACAATCCTCAACAACTCTAAGCGGGGGAGAATCTCAGCGGATAAAAATAGCAAGAGAACTGAGGAAAACTAGCACAGGAAATACCTTATATATTCTTGATGAACCTACAGTTGGCCTTCACATGTATGATATTCAATTTTTATTGAAAGTACTTCAAAAATTAGTCGATAAAGGTAATACAGTAGTAATCATAGAACATAACATGGAAATAATAAAATCTGTAGACTATTTATTAGACCTTGGGCCTGAGGGCGGAGAAAAAGGCGGAGAATTAGTCGCAAAAGGAACACCAGAAGATATTATTGATAATAAAATGTCTTATACCGCAAAATATCTCAAAAGATATTTAAACCATAATTAAGATTACTACTCTAAATTTAAGTTTTTTACTCTTCATTCAATAAATTCTAAATCGATTGATACTTCTTTTAATTATTGCAAATATTGAAAGAAATTTAATTAATTTTTTCAAATAGTGATTGTAGATGAACGCTGAATCAGAATCTAAGACTATCCGGGCTCCAATTGCCTGTATCTTAGGTCATATTGATCATGGCAAGACCTCTCTATTAGATTATATTCGAGGAACGGTAGTACAACAAAGAGAAGCCGCTGGAATCACACAACACATAGGAGCGTCTTACTTTCCAACAGAAGATATTAGAACATTTTTAGGGAAATCAAAACAAGAATTTGCTGAAAAAGAAATTCAATTACCTGGAATACTGATTATCGACACTCCAGGTCACGCCGCGTTTATGAATCTTAGGAAAAGAGGTGGAGCCATTGCGGATATTGCGATTTTAGTAATTGATGTAACCGCTGGAAACATGCCAATTACGTGGGAATCAGTTAGAATTTTAAGAGAGCGGAAAGTACCTTTTGTTATTGCGGCTAATAAAATCGATAGGATTTCTGGGTGGAAATCTACTAAAGACGCAGACTTTTTAGATTCATACAATAAGCAAAGACCCCATGTAAAAGATTTTCTTGACGAAAAACTAATACAAATTGGCGTAGATTTCTTACAAGAAGGCTTTAAAGGAATCGATCGATATGATAAAATAAAAGATTTTACTAAAAAAATAGCTATCGTACCTACAAGTGCTAAAACTGGAGAAGGAATATCTACTTTATTAATGGTTTTAATGGGTTTAGTACAGCAATTTTTAACGGAAAACTTGAAATTCTCAGAAGGTCCAGCTAAAGGTGTTGTTTTGGAAGTGAAGAAAGAAAAAGGACAAGGAGTTACTTTAGATGTTTTAATTTACGATGGCATTATTAACAAAGGGGACGAATTTATTGTTGGCGGTTTAGAAAAACCCGTTAAATCTAAGGTTCGTGCGTTATTAAGACCCAAACCTTTGGATGAAATAAGAGACCCACGACAAAAATTTGATTTTGAAGAATTTGTAAGTGCTGCATCAGGAATTAAGGTTTTAGCCCCCAATATAGACGATGTCGTTGCGGGGTCACCATTCAGAACCATTGGAACACCTTCTGAAGAAGAAATGATATATAATGATATATTGGAAGAGGTTCAGAATATACGGATAAAAACAGATAAAGCGGGCGTTGTCTTGAAAGCTGACACTTTAGGATCGCTGGAAGCTTTAGAAAATCATTTTACAAAAAATGGTGTGAAAATATGTATTGCCGATGTCGGTCCAATTAAGAAAGAGGATATTATGAATGCAAATTTAGTTAAACTTCTTGATCCATATTCAGCAGTTGTTCTAGGTTTTAACGTGGCTATCTTGCCAGAAGCTGAGGAACAAGCAATAACGGATAACGTTAGAATATTTACAAATAACGTTATATATCGCTTACTTGAAGATTATATTGAGTATGCAGAAATAAGAAAAGCCGAGGATACCGCAAAAGGATTAAGCGAATTAGTTTTACCAGCAAAGCTACAAATGATTCCCGATTTTATATTCAGAAACTCAGATCCCGCAGTTTTTGGCGTACTTATAGAAGCAGGAACTTTATACCCGAAAGTTCCTTTAATTACTGCTAAAGGAGTAAAAGCTAGAAGAGTTCACCAAATTCAAGATAAAGGAAAGACAGTAGAGAAAGCTGGAAAAGACGCCGAAGTTGCTATATCTATTCGTGGTATAGAAATAGGAAGAGATATTGAAAAAGACGAAACCTTATATGTTAATGTACCCGAATCTCATGTAAGGCAATTAATGGGAAAATTTCTCGAGGAATTAACGGTAGATCAAAAGCAGGCCTTACGAGAATATATTATAATCCAGCGTAGACTCCAACATCCTTGGTGGGGAATGTAATGTTTGAAATTCGAAGAATCATATCAGTTCCCATAGATAAAGTAAAAACTGCCGGTAAAATCCTTAGTAAAGCATTTCATCACGATCCCCTCTTTAATTATATTATTCCTGATAGTAAAGAGCGATCTAAAACAACAAACCATCTTTTTCAGCATGTAGTAAAATACGGTATCCGTTATGGAGAAGTTTATTCATCTTCAAATTTGGGCTGCATTTCTGTGTGGTTTCCTCCGAAGGATTCTTATTATACTACATGGAAGGCAATTAAAACTGGGGCATTAATTTTACCTTTAAAAGTTAAATGGAAATACTTAACTTTACAGAATAAATTTCATAAATTTTCAGATTCTCTCCATAAAAAATTGGTTCCATACCCCCATTGGTATTTATCTGTAATTGGAGTAGACCCAAATCGTCAAGGTGAGGGGTTGGGGACTCACTTATTATCTACTACTATTAAAAGAATTGATAAGGAATATAAACCAATTTATCTTGAAACGAATTTAGAAAAAAATATAGAAATATATAAACATTTTGGCTTTCATGTACTTAAAAAAGTTAAAATCCCAGGCACTAAGATTTTCCAATGGTGCCTACTAAGGAATCCAATTAAGAAGAAATAGTTAAGGTGTTTTAGATTCCGAAAGGATTGGTAAAGATTAGGCTAAATGATTTAATGGGGTACGATATCATAGTTCGCTATCTATTGCATTTAAAAATACCGAAAAAAATAATCGGATATAATATTAACTTACATCTATTTTTAGAAAAACATCAATTGGGTAAAAGATAAAAGTTGAAGATCAATTTGTTTTTTTCTTACTTTACGGGAGAAAAAAATCGCTATTTCATTCTTTTCTTACTAATTCCAGAAGACAACCTTAACGAATATAAGAGTAGGATTCTCGAAATAGCAAAAATTATCTCAAGCAATACAGAATTCTACTTGTTTTGATCAATAATAAAAAATTTATATAAATGTTTATAGTTTGCTGAATAAAAGTGCTAAAGTCCATAAGATTTTATTTAAATTTTGAATTCCTTTGTATTATAACAACAATTTAAACTTTAATCAATCGCTTCAAACTCTTACGTATGACTTTAATAAATGATCTTTTTGAAAATATTTTAAAAGATATTACTCCAACCCAAGAAGAACTCACTCTAATCAACAATATTGTTGAAAAACTAAGGAAGCTATTAGATGAAAAAGCTCAGCAGTTAAATCTTAAATATACAAAAATCGAACCTCAAGGCTCTACTGGAATCAAACAAACGCAATTAAAAAACGACTTTGACATAGATCTCTTTATTGGGTTAGATTATGAACTGTATAGCCCAAAATACGATGGCTTAAGCAGAAATAAGTTAAAAAAAGAGTCCAAAAAAGATTTTCTTTATTTGTGTAATAATTGGATACAAAAAGCTTTAATTCTAAAAGAATTTCATAACCCTCGACTTTTATATGCTGAACATCCATATATTACTGTAGATTATTTCGTTAATAATATCAATATTAAAGTCGATATTGTTCTTTATTTTGATTTAGAACTTGAATACATAAAAAAAAATGGGCCTATAACGGCAGTCGATAGGTCACCATGGCACGGTCGTTTTATAAAAGATAATTTATCAATAGAGCAGAAAAACGATGTTAGGTTGTTAAAGCAATTTTTTAAAGCTAATCACAGTTATGGCGACAAAAGTGCTGTAGGAAAAGTTGGATTTATTGGGTATAGTGCAGAGTTATTAATATACTATTACGACACCCTACAAAACCTATTTAACAATTTCAAATTTCTTAAAGAAAAACCTAACGATTATTACAATAGAACTTTAAAAGAGTTGGGAAAGATTCAACATTTCCAAAACGATTATATCATCATTACAGATCCTATCGATAAAAATCGAAATGTAGCCTCCGCAATTTCAGAAAAAGCATATAAGTATTGCAACCAAAGAATTAAGGAATTTCTAGATAATCCCAATAAAAGTTTTTTTAAAATTGATAAAATACCTGAAGTTGACCTTTCTAAGATTGATGATTCTCTCTTAGCTAAAATCTTTATCATTGAATTAAAAAACGAAAATTCAGAGATACATTACACCATTAATAGAGATAAATTATACTCAATCGGTGAAAACATTAAGGTAAACGGAGAAAAAGAATTTTCTCGCGCGGAAAGATTTGGTAAAATAGAATTTGAACTCTACTTTGAAGATGATATCGAGGAATATAATATAGCCATATTTTGTGAAAAACCTAACATAACAAAAAATTACGAACGAAGAGGACCTCCTATTAAAGAGGAAAATCATGCTATTAAGTTTAGAAAAAAAAATCCAAACTTTTTTGAAAGGGACGAATTCTTATGGATAGAATCTGAAAGAGAATACACAGAATTTCTTAAATTAGTAAAAAATTTTATTAAAAATAAAATTCCAGAGAATCTAAGAGTTGTAAATTTATCGAATTCTAAAGAAACAGTTACAAGATCAGGTAAAAGAAGTATATATGTATTGGTAAATATGGTTTTACCTTTTACATAAACACCTTTTTTTTGCTTTTTCATATTTTTTAGATCGTTTCATCAAATGTTCAAGAGTCCATTTATAGTTTAGTATTAAAAACTAATTATGTATTCTTGCCTTAGTTTAATTAAGAACAGAAAAAACAAGAAAAAGAAAAAAAATGATGTAAATAGAATTTATAATCAAGAGACGAATAAAGCTCATCAATTTTCTATAGATTGAAAACTAGTAAACCATTCCCTATTAATTTCCACTTTTTCAACCTTTCTAACATTGACTCCTAAACCAAGATCTTTAATAAGATCAATAAAACCTTCCGCATTAATTAAATCTATTAATGTAGCACCTTCTCGTGTTGCCTCTTCTTTTGCTCCTCTTGTAAAAGTACTAGTTGTTATAAATAATCCTCTATTTGCTCTTCCTTCCATTGCGCCCCTAAAATTTCTGATTCTTTCTGCTCCAACAGCGTCTTTATACCTTTTGCATTCAAAAATAATGGGTATGCTTACTAATTTATTCATTCGTAATATACCTTTACCATCGAATCCACCGTCACCACTCTTTTTTGTAATTTCAACTTCCATAAATCCAGATTCTCTTAAAACAATTTGCGCTAATTTCTCAAAATCGTATGGATCTAGAGTTAGCAATATTTTTTTGAGGGAGGTACGCCAATTTTCCTCAAGATCTTCATCAGAGACATCCTCGTCAAGAGAAGTTTCTTCATCGCCTTCCGCTAACTCTTCCTCTTTAATTTTTTTCCTCCGTTCTTCTAATTCTCTGAGATATAAATTGTGTTTAATGGCTAAAGTTTCATTACTTTCAACACATGTCTGACCCTCATAGGTTAATACCCATACTTTATTCTTAGTATTAATTGCTAACCTAAGGCGTTTGAGTGCTGTTCTTGCCCAAGATATTTGATATTCTAGTTCAGTGCTTGATTTATTAATACCATGGGGATATTCTATAATTTCTTCCGTAAGATTGAGATTATTTATAACTCTGTCGTTAATTTCGTCTATTTGACCAGATCCATCTAACTCTTTAAGTGCATCTAAAGTAGGTTTAATTAAGTTCTTCAATTTTGGTCCTTTATATCCTTCTAAAAGGCTCATAATTAGTACCATCCAAACAATACTTAATATTAATCTATTTTTCTATAGAAGATTTAAAATATTTTATTTACAAACTTGATCACTAAAGATTTTGTCTTTAACGAAAGTAAAAATCATTCAAATTAGTAATTCTTCTATATATTAATAGTTCAGATTTCTTATTTAAAAAGTAGTCATTTTTTTAGTGTCAATTTAAAACTAATTTTTTCTAGGTTATCGATAATATGACAAGATTTAGTTCGCTATTTATCGTTTTGTAAGCTTACTTTAAAGGTAAATGTGATTTTTTAAATTTTTCTAGGTTTTGTTCTTTAAATATAACGAAATAAAATTAGAAATAAAATAATAATTGTTGATTTAGATGTATGAAGAATTATCTTACTTGGATTATGATGATGATCTTTTCCCAAATTGGTATAATATCGAATGTGTGAAAACCATTTCAGACCTTTCCAGGCAAATTCGAACATTATTGAATTATAGAGCTGCAATTATATATCAC
>Ga0209345_10004505_pt1 | contig 13422 bp, 12 predicted proteins | sample Cruoilmetagenom7_FD_187294 | JGI IMG/M metagenome (GOLD analysis project Ga0209345, IMG submission 187294) | Oil polluted marine microbial communities from Coal Oil Point, Santa Barbara, California, USA - Sample 7 (SPAdes) (version 2) | ecosystem: Environmental > Aquatic > Marine > Oil seeps ...
CTTGCCTCGGACGCCGTTGGGGTAGCGCTCGAGCAGTACCGGGCGATCGCGCACAGTGGGTAATAACGCGTCCCCGACCGCGATGTAGTAGTTCGCGAGGTCGAGCTTGGTGCGCCCCTCTTTGGCCTTCCCTACCGAAGGGAACATCACCTTGTTCGGATTGGTGATAATGACTGTTCGAGTGCCAGCGTCAATCTCGACTGGCTCACCGAACTCGGTATCGGGAGCCTTCGCCATGGTGCGAAACTACTGCTTGGCGTGCAACTCGTCGTTCAAGGCGCCCCAGCGACCGGTGTGTGCCTTGACGACAACCTTGCCCGACTGGCTGTCTCTGAGGAATGTCATGTTGGTTCGGCCCGATAATTCTCGAGCCTTGACGACGCCGTCGGGAGTTAATACCGGCGTACCAGCAGTGACGTATAGGCCCGCTTCGACAATGCAGTCGTCCCCGAGGCTGATCCCCACGCCGCTGTTGGCGCCAAGCAGGCAGCGTTTGCCCAGTGTGACCTGTTCGGTGCCGCCGCCGGAGAGTGTGCCCATGATTGATGCGCCGCCACCGATGTCGGTTCCGTCACCAACGATCACGCCCGCTGAGATTCGGCCTTCGACCATCGAAACGCCGAGTGTGCCGGCGTTGAAGTTGCAGAAGCCTTCGTGCATCACCGTCGTGCCCTCTGCTAGATGCGCTCCAAGCCGGACTCGGTCGGCGTCACCTATGCGGACACCGGTCGGCACGACATAGTCGGTCATCCGCGGGAACTTGTCGAGCCCCTGCACCAAGAGTGCGCCCCCGGCGACCTTGACGCGCAGCCGCACATCATCGACGTCGCCCACAGCGACCGGCCCCAGGTTGGTCCAGGCAACATTGGTCAGCGCCCCGAAGGCGCCGTCCATGTTGAGTGTGCGTGGAGCGGCCAGGCGATGCGATAGGAGGTGGAGGCGAAGATAGGCGTCGGATGCCGAGGCCGGGGCGTCATCGACATCAATCGAGATACGGACCGGTCTTAGCGTGACGCCGCGTACATCATCGGTGGTCTCCCGCATTCCTAGTTGCGATTCAATTAGGTCGGTCGGGCAGTCGTCGTTGCCGAACTCCCCCCAGCCCAACCACCGGAACCAGGTGTCGAGAACCGACCCATCGGAGGCAACCGTTGCTAATCCTGCACCCCACGCCATCTTTGTCATTGGAGTCAGATTACCTCGTGGCGCAGCGTCGGAAACAGGATGACTTCTTTGATTGAACCGACGTCGGCGAGCAGCATCACCAGGCGGTCCATGCCAATGCCGAGGCCGCCGGTTGGGGGCATGCCGTACTCGAGTGCGCGTAGGTAATCTTCGTCGATTGTACCGGCCTCCACATCGCCAGCTTCTTTGGCGAGTTGTTCGTCTTCGAAGCGACGGCGCTGCTCGACCGGATCGTTCAGCTCCGAATACCCGTTACCGAGTTCGCGGGAGTCGACGAAGATCTCGAATCGTTCCGTCAGCCACGGGTCGTCTCGGTCAACCCGAGCGAGAGGTGAGATCTCTGTGGGGTGCCCGGTAATGAATGTTGGGCGAACAATGTCGGCCTCGCACAGCGCTTCAAAGAGCGCCTCGACGAGTTTCCCGCCGCCCCAGCGCTCTTCCCATCTAATGCCGTGTGCTTCGGCGAGGGTCCGCAACTCCTCCACAGGCTGGCTTGGATGGACCTGCTGGCCAAGCTTTTCGGATACAGCATCGACCATGCGGATACGCGGCCACGGCTCGGCGAGATCGATTTCTTCGCCGCGGATCGTGATGACCGTGGTGTCGATTGCGTCGCGAGCGGCCTGGGTGATGAGCGTCTCGCTGATCTCCATCACATCGTTCCAGTCACCAAACGCCTGGTAGAGCTCCATCATTGTGAACTCGGGGTTGTGGCGAGTGGAGATGCCTTCGTTGCGGAAGATCCGCCCGATCTCGTACACCCGCTCCATGCCGCCGACGATCAGGCGCTTGAGATGTAACTCCAAAGCGATCCGCAAGTAGAGCTGCATGTCAAGGGTGTTGTGATGAGTTGTGAAGGGGCGAGCGTGCGCGCCACCAGACTCGATGTGTAACACGGGGGTCTCTACCTCGGTGAACCCATACTCGTGCAGGGTGCGGCGAAAGCTGGAGATGATCTCGTGGCGAACTTCGAATGTGCGCCGCGCTTGCTCGTTGACGATCAGATCGGCGTAGCGCTGACGAAAGCGCGTGTCGGTGTCGTTCAGGCCATGCCATTTGTCGGGCAGTGGCCGCACCGCTTTTGCCAGTAGCTCAAGGCGTTCAGGCTTTACCGAGAGCTCGCCCTTGCGGGTGGTCATCACCGTGCCGTTGGCGCCGATCCAGTCGCCGAGGTCAAGCTTCTTAATTGCGGCGAAGGATTCGTCGCCGACGGCAGCTTTGGAAATGAACAGCTGTAAGTCGCCGGAGCGGTCGCGGATGGTGGCGAAAATCAGCTTGCCCGAGTCGCGCTTGAGCATGATGCGTCCGGCCACGGTGACTTGATCTTCGGTTTCGGTGCCAGGTTCCAGGTGGCCCCAGCCACTGCGAACCTCGGCGACCGTATGAGTCCGGTCGAATCGGTACGGGTAGGGGGTGCCCCCGGCCGCGCGAATCTCATCGAGCTGGGAGAGGCGCCGGGATTTCTCCGCGGCCAACCCACTTCCTGTATGTACCTGGCTTGCGGGGTCGCTGGCCTGATCGGCCTGGGTGTCGGTTCGGCTCTCGTCGTTCACGGTGAGATGACCGTATCGAAACTGGTCGAGATGCGCGCGTTATGTTGATTTCGTGCGGGGGTGCGTGCGCCAGCTGTCACGAAACCGTAATATTGTCGGGTGAGTGTTCGGATGATTAGAAATTCGCTGATCGGATCGTTACTGGTGGCTGCCGTGGTGGCTCCCGTGGTTGGTGCCGATCCATTGGCCGGAATCGACTTGCCCGGCGCTGCTGTTTCGCAGGCTGAACCGGCTTCGCCAGTGGCCACCGATCTCGTCACCGTCTACAACTCTGGCCCACTCGACAAAGACATCGGCGATCGGGCATTCGCAGCTGCACGTGCCGCCGGCGGAAGCGCCGCAATTGGCCGGTCGGCAAGTCTTGGCATGACTGACCTGGTTCGTGGGTCCGCAGTAGTCCAGCGTCCACCAGCTGGCTTCGCGTATCCGATGGGTACAACGATGTTGCCGCTCGACCTGATCGGGCGAACGATGGGACGCGAAGTATCAGCTGTTCTGTCTCCCAACACTCTCGTGATGGGTGCGCTTACCGCCAGCCTGCGCGGAGCGCAAGCAGGTGACACGGTCACCCTCACTGCCTCGTGGGGCGGCCCGGTCAACTTCGTGATCGCCGCAGTCGTCGACGACGCGGTCATTGGCGGCACCGAACTTTTGATGTCAACTGCAGGCGCCGACCGGCTCGGAATCTCTCGCCTGAGTCGTGTTGTGATCTGGGGTTTCGATTCGCGAGCAGCGATCGACTCCGCGCTCGCAGCCCAAGGTTTGGTCAGTACATCGATCCGGATTCGCAAGAGTTGGGACCCCACCGACCCCGACTTCACACTCGGGATGGCTAAGACCAAGGCGGCGTTGGGCGAGTTTGCGTTCCGGGTGAATGGCAACGGGTCAGTTTCCCTCGACTCGAGCTGGAAAAACGCCAACATCACATCGGGCAGTGTCGGGCAGTTACAACTTTCATCGGGGTGTCATAAGACCGTCCGTCTCGACCTTCAAGCGGCGATGGCTGAACTCGCAACTCACGTTCCCAACTTGACCTACACCATCAACTATTACGACGCCAACCGGGCTGGTGGCTGCTACTACCCACGCTTCAATCGGCTGACTCCCAGCAGTTCGATTGGGTTTCTATCGAGGCATTCGTGGGGCATGGCGATCGACACCAACACCATCGGATCGTGTCAGGGTTGCGCCCCACCCGACATGAACTGCGACACCGTACGGATCTTCCGCAAGCATGGGTTTGCCTGGGGCGGAAACTTTCTGCGCCCTGACGGCATGCACTTTGAATGGGTCGGTGAGAAACGCGATCACCAGCCGTACCCGTCACGCTTTTGCCCCAATATCGTCGCGCCGCTGACAGCAGAGTTGCGGGTTGAGGACACCGAACGCGCAACGTTCTATGCCAACGATGGGTTGATTTCGGGCGATGCGCATGAGTGACAGCGTGCAGCTACAACGCGGCCTAGCCTGACCAGGTGGCAACAAGATTTCTGATCCTCGGTGGCGGCCCTGCCGGTAACAATGCGGCTACCCATGCCGCTCGTCTCGGCGCTGAAGTAACAATGATCGAGCGCGACGTGGTCGGCGGTGCAGCCCACCTCTGGGACTGCATTCCGTCGAAGTCAATGATCGCCACGGGCCGAGCGATCAGCCGGACACGCGCGATTTCGGGGATGGGCCTTGAGAGCGTTGACACTGATGTTGATGTGAACGGCTTGACCAATCGGATCGAGCACATCAAAGAACAGATGAGCGGACACACAACCGATCTCCTCGAAAGCCAGGGGGTGCGAATCATTCGCGGTTCAGGCCGCTTCGCGGGGCCCAACACAGTTGAGGTCGAAACTTCGGATGGAGCTGGTCCGATTGACCCGATCGAGTTCGACGCTGCTCTGGTTTGCACCGGCTCAGCGCCTCGCATTCCGGGCTGGTGCGCTCCCGACGGAGAGCGGATTCTGACCACTCGTGATTGCTACCCGCCGAAGATCTTTCCAGAGAGCGTCACGGTTGTCGGTTCGGGTGTGACGGGCGTCGAGTTCGTGCACATGTTCAGCTCGTTCGGTGCGCAAGTGACGCTCGTGGTCAGTCGGCAGCAGGTGCTCCCTGGCAAGGATCCAGAGGTGGCGGCGGTGCTGGAGGAAGAATTCATGAGGCGCGGGGTCAAGCTCTTGATGGGTGCGCGCGCCGAGTCAATGGTGCGAACCGAAGATGGCCAAGGTGTAGTCGTGAGCTGCGACGACGGACGCTCAGTTGAGTCGACCCATGCCGTTCTGGCGATCGGCTCGGTACCGAATACCGCGAGTATCGGTCTGGATCTGGCCGGTGTCGAGGTTGACCGTGGTGGATATGTGCCGATCAATCAACACTGTGTCAGCAATGTGCCGACGATCTACGCCGCTGGTGACATCAGCGGCAAGCTTCCGTTGTCGTCGGTGGCATCGATGCAGGGTCGCAAGGTTGCTGAGCATGTGATGGGCTTGCACACGCGCAGCCACCGCCACCTCGACTATGACAAAGCTGCGTCTGCGATTTTTACAGAGCCTGAGATCGCCGACGTAGGTCTTGCCGAAGCCGAGGCGTTCAGTTCGGGCCGGAAGATTCGTGTCACGAAGGTTCCCTTCTCGGCGACTGCCAAGGCGATGATCAACAACGACACTCAAGGTTTCGTCAAGATCATCTCTGACCCGGCGACCGGTGTTGTGCTGGGTGGGTCGATCGTTGGTCGGCAGGCAGCGGAGCTGATCTCCGTACTGGCCGTCGCGGTTACCGCCGGGCTGACAGTGACTGACCTGGCCGAGAGCATCCTTGTGCACCCCGCGCTGAGCGAAGCACTTTCCGAAGCGGCTGACTAAACGACTCGTCCGGCGTCAGTGGCCGCGAGGTTCATCGGCCGTCGCGGGACTGGCGAGCTGGTGACAATGTTGGTGGTCGAGTCGCCCTCTTCCCACAGCTCGTGCAGTAGTTCTTCGAGATGTTGTGTACTGCGTACGCGGGCCCGGATCACGTGTGACTCCGACCCGGTTACTCGGTTCGCCTCGATGACGTTAGGGATGTCACGGATCTTGTCGTCGACCCCGCTCGCCCCGCGCGGAGCGTTGAGTCGAATCACACAGAGGATTGGGAAACCCAATGCCTCGTAGTCGACCACGGCCCGGAACCCACGGATTACTCCGGCGTCTTCTAGCTTGCGGATTCGTTCCGCTACCGCGGGGGCGGTAAGGCCGATGCGCTCACCAATTTCTCGGTAGGACATGCGCCCATCCACCTGCAGCAGATCGAGTAGATCTCGGTTGATGTCATCGAGCTCAAACATCGCCATCTTTCGAATCGTTAGTGGTAAGAACATAAACATTGGAAAGCATAGCAATGTGGGAGATATGGCCTGCATAAACGTTGAATCGGGATTGATTTCCGGTGTATGCGTACGTACGGTATTACCCATGACCGCACAGCAGAATGTTGCCTTCCAAGAACTCGTATCAGCCTGGAAGCAGCGCGATGCATTGCGCCACGCACATGCAGGTGTTCGCGAGCTGGCCGACGCGCGTCAGATGCTCGACCAGGCTCGGGTAGAGATGGCCCTCGTTCGCTAGAAGAACAATTCCCGCCAACCGGGAACTATCAGGTCGCTGCTAATCGACCACAGCGAGGATGTCGCCGCTGCCAACGGTGTCGCCAGCGGCGACCTTTATCTCGGTAACGGTGCCAGCCTTCTCGGCGTTGATCTGGTTTTCCATCTTCATTGCTTCGAGCACCACGATTCCGGCTCCGGCCTCGACTGTTTGGCCCACTTCGACGAGGACTTTCACGATCGTCCCCTGCATCGGCGCCTCTACTGATCCAGAAGCAGCAGCGCCACCCGAACCGGACCCGGAACGTCGCTTGGACTTCTTTGGTGCTGCGGGAGCGCCCGCCACCGCAGGCGACTCAGGCACCCACATCTTCACATCGAAACGTTTGCCGTTCACCTCGACAGTTGTCGAGCGTCGCACGAGTGGCTCAGCATCTTCATCTGAGTCGCCGGCCGTAGATCCGGTTGGTGCGCCGTTGATTCCGCCGAGATCCGACAGGTCGAGGGTCTTTTCCACCCATTTCGTTGAGTGCTCCACAGCCTGGAAATCAGGGTGGCGCAAGATGGCAAGATCAGCTGGAATGGTCGTTGCCACGCCTTCGACGATGAGCTCATCCAAGGCCGAAATCGCGCGTGAAATGGCGATCTCGCGGTTCCGTCCCCACACGATCAGCTTGCCGACCAAGTTGTCGTAGAACTGGCTGATTTCGTCACCCGACAGGTAACCCGAGTCGAATCTGACGCCGAAACCCGCGGGGGGTACGAGCCTTGTGATCGGTCCGGGTGACGGGAGGAATTGCCCCTCGGCCACGTCCTCCGCGTTGATGCGGATTTCGATCGAATGTCCGCGGCGAGAGTCGTCGACTTCGGCCTGTGTCATCGGGAGCGCTTCGCCAGCGGCTACAAGAATCTGCCACTCGACGAGGTCGATGTCGGTGATCATTTCGCTGACCGGGTGTTCGACTTGCAGCCGGGTATTCATCTCCAAGAAGAAGAACTCACCGTCTTGGAAGATGAACTCGACGGTTCCTGCGCCGTAGTACCCAACAGCCCTGGCGGCCTTAACAGCCGCTTCGCCCATGGCCTCTTCAACGCCCTCAGGCAATCCCGGAGCCGGAGCTTCTTCGATTAGCTTCTGGTGTCGGCGTTGGGCGGAGCAGTCGCGGCTTGAGATCCAGACCACATTTCCGGCTTTGTCACCAACCAATTGGATCTCCACATGGCGAGGCCACGTGAGGTAGCGCTCGACGTACACCTCGTCGCGACCGAAAAAACTCTTGGCTTCACGCTGGGCGCTGGCCATCGCGTCGTCAACATCGGCTGGGTCGTGGACAACTTTCATCCCGCGACCGCCGCCACCGAAGGCCGCCTTGATCGCGACGGGCCAGCCGCCTTCATTGCCGAAGTCGCGGATCTCATCGGCGCTCTGCGCGAACTCGGTCGTGCCCGGAACAACAGGGGCGCCACCGCGAATTGCTGCCAGGCGGCTAGACACCTTGTCTGACATCTCGTCCATGGCCGACGGCGGCGGGCCGATGAACTCGACTCCCATGTCGATTACAGCGCGGGCGAAGTCGGGGTTCTCGCTGAAGAATCCGTAACCGGGGTGCACTGCGTCGGCGCCGCTGTCGGTGATCGCCTTGAGCACAGCGTCGGTGTTGATGTAGCTCTCGGCGGCGGTCTGGCCGCCAAGCGCGAAAGCCTCGTCGGCAAGGCGAACGTGGAGCGAGTCGCGATCGAGTTCGGAATAGACCGCAACGGTCGAAATCCCCAGCTCGCGAGCGGCGCGGATAACGCGGACGGCAATTTCGCCTCTATTGGCGATCAGAATCTTCTTCAGCACAGGTGCCAATGTAGAGGGCATGGCACCGACTCCAGGCATCTGGTCCGAACCAATCTGGCCATCTGGCTGGGCCGTAACCCACGTCGAGGAGACCGGCAGCACTAATGCTGACCTGCTGGCGGCGCTGGAAGCCGGGACCGCTGCGGACCGCGACGTTCTCGTAGCGGACTATCAACGGAGTGGCCGTGGCCGCCTGGACCGACGTTGGGAAGCGCCTGTGGGGGCCAATCTGCTCGTATCGATTGTCAGTTCGCCAGTGCCCGAGGTGCCCGCTGAAGTTACCCAGCGGGTAGGGCTTGCCGCAGTCGCTGCTGTTGCCCGTCTGCTTCCCAACGCGAACACTGGGCTCAAGTGGCCCAACGACATCCTGCTGGATGGCCGCAAGCTCGGCGGGATCTTGGCCCAACGCTCGTTTGACGCGAATGCCGTAGTCATCGGACTCGGACTAAACGTCGGTTGGGCACCTGAGGGCGCGGCATCGCTTGGGGAAGCGAAGCATCCAGCTGAGGTGCTGGCGTTGTTGCTCGAAGAGTTTGACGCGCTGCCCGATGACATCTCGGGGCTGTACCGCGAGCGACTGTTGACTCTCGGAAAATCCGTGCGCGTTGAACTGCCCGGAGACAACGAAGACGCCGTCACCGGTGTCGCTGAGGGCGTCGACAACCGGGGTCGACTGCTGGTGTCTGATGAGCAGGGCGTAACCCACAAGTTCGATGTTGGCGACATCGTCCACCTTCGTGCTGGTGGGCCCCCGACGGGTAACGGTGACCGGTAGAGGTCGTGATCGTGGGGTGCCGCCATTGGGGTCGTGGCCAGCAGTAGCGTCTCTTCGATGTCAGCAGAAGCACCAGCGTCATCTCGCGCTGGTCGGTCACGTCCACGGCGAAGGAGTTCGGCGCCGCTCGCGCTGGTATTTGCGGTCGCTATTGCGGGGATTGGATCCTTCGGAGTAATCCATGCGGCGAATGAGCGCACATCGAATGTTGAGCGAATAGAAGGTCTTGAGCTGGTGCTCCAGGCTCAAGATGGCCCGGCTCAGAACTACCTCCTGATTGGGTCTGACACTCGGGAGAATGCGAATCCAAACGACCCCGACTTTGGGGGCATCGGCGATACCAGCGCGGTGCAGGGGCGCCGCTCCGACACGATCATGATTCTGCGCCAGGAGGCCGACGGAAACGGAGCGTCGATTCTCAGCCTGCCTCGCGACCTGTGGGTGGACATTGCTGGTCGTGGCAGTTCGAGCCGAATCAACTCCGCTTACAGCGATGGCACCGATGTCCTGGCGGCAACGATCACCCAGGAGTACGGCATCCCCATTCATCATGTGGTCGATGTCGATTTCAATGGCTTCAAAGACCTGGTCGACGCCGCCGGTGGGGTGGTGTTGTGTTTCGAGTACGCCACACGAGACGGAAACACCGGACTCGACCAGCAACCTGGCTGCCGTCGCCTCGACGGTCTTGAAGCATTGCAATACGCACGCAGCCGTCATTACACCGAGTTTCGAGATGGAGCTTGGCGGGAAGATCCGCGGTCGGACCTCAGCCGCATTGAGCGGCAACAGGACCTGATGCAGAGCATTGCCGATGCCACGGTCGACCGGCTGAAATCCGACCCCTTCGTCGCATCAGAGTTGATTTCCGCAACCGGTGACTCGGTACGGATGGATCCTGGTCTTGACCCGATTGCCGCGGCGGGCACTCTGCGTAAGGCATTTTCGATTGGTCTCAATAAATACCAACTGCCGGTGGTTGGGGTCACCAAGAATGGCAATGCAGTTCTTGTGCTCGACGACGGTGCAGAGATCATTCTCGACTACTTCCGTGGCGTAGGACCGCCGCCTCCGGTCGATTAGCGGCTCGGCCCCTAGACTCTCGTCCGGAATGAAGGCTCTGATTCTCGCCGGCGGTGCCGGTACCCGGCTCCGTCCGATTACTCATACGCGGGCAAAGCAGTTGGTCCCGGTGGCCAATACGCCGATCTTGCACTATGGCATCCACTCGATGGTCGCAGCGGGCATCACCGAACTCGGAGTGATCGTCGGTGACACTCGAGAAGAAGTGATGGCCGATCTGGGGGATGGATCGCGGTTCGGGGCATCGGTCACCTACATTCCCCAAGACGAGCCGCTCGGTTTGGCGCATTGCGTGCTGATTGCCCGAGACTTCCTTGGCGACGACGACTTCGTGATGTATCTGGGCGACAACTTGCTCGAACAAGATCTTGAGGCATTCGTTGGGGCCTTTGCCGCTGCCCGCGATGGTGAGCACCCGCCGTCGGCGCAGATCTTGCTGAAACCGGTCTCGGACCCGCAACGGTTCGGTATTGCCTCTCTCGACGATGACGGCCACGTAGTGCACTTGGTTGAGAAGCCAGCTGAACCACCATCGAATCTGGCGCTTGTAGGCGTGTACCTGTTTGACAGTGAGATCCACGAAGCGGTCGCTGCGATCGCCCCATCCGAACGCGGCGAACTGGAAATCACCGATGCCATCCAGTGGCTGATCGACCAAGGTCGTCGGGTGCGCACCGAGATCCTCACCGGATGGTGGATCGACACGGGCAAGCTCACACCGTTGCTGGAAGCCAACCGGCTGATTCTCGAAACGATCGAGCCGCGTATTGACGGCACGGTGAACGACGAATCATTCATCGATGGACGCGTTGTGATCGAAGCGGGGGCCGAGGTAATCAACTCCACAATCCGCGGCCCAGTGGCGATCGGGGCTAACACCCAAGTAGTGGACAGCTTCATCGGACCATTCAGTGCAATCGGTGCCGACTGCGAAGTGCGCCATTCCGAAATCGAACACTCGGTCGTCATGGAACGCAGCCAGGTGATCGATATTCCGCGACTCGAAGACAGCCTGATCGGTAGCGACGCCGTCGTCTCGCGATCCAAACGCAAACCACGAGCAGTGCGCCTGATGGTCGGCGACCACTGCCAGATCGACATCGAATGAAACGAATGGGGTCAGACCCCAAACGTTTCATTCGAATCGCGCGATTGGGGTCTGACCCCATTCGTTTGATTGAGGAGGAGCGGTTATGGCTGAGGTGACTGAATCTGAGCAGATCTCGGGGGTCTACGTTGTTGAGCCTTCGATTCATGGTGATGATCGCGGGCTGTTCATCGAGACATACCGCCGGGAGTGGATTCCGGGGGCGCGCGAGATGTTGCAGTCCAACCGGGCCAACCGACAACAAGGCGCTTTGGTTGGATTGCACTATCACCTCCATCAGAGTGACTACTGGTATGTGCCGTTCGGAACGGCGCGCGTAGTCCTCCACGACCTTCGCGAAGGTGGGCCAACCGATGGGGCAACCCACTGCCTCGATCTGTCGGGCGAAAACCACCTCGGTGTCTATATCCCGCCGGGCGTGGCGCACGGATTCTCGGCACTCACCGACATGGTCATCACTTACCTAGTCGACGGCTACTACAACCCGGCCGACGAACTTGGTGTGGCGTGGGACGACGCGTCAATCGCCGCCGACTGGGGAGTGGCCGATCCGATCCTGTCCGACCGCGACCAGGCCAATCCGATGCGTGCTGACCTCCCTGCAAATCGCCGACCGTATTGGCCGATGCGCACCTGACAACAGTTGTCTAGCGCATCGCTAGCAATAGAAAGTTTGATCACATGAAGCTGTTCGTGACCGGAGCTGCCGGATTTATCGGGTCTAATTACGTCCGGTACGTGCTCGATACCACCGACCATTCGGTAACGATCTACGACTCGCTGACCTACGCCGGCAATCTCGAGAGCATTCGCGATGTGCTCGATGACTCCCGCTGCGAATTCGTTCACGCCGACATTTGTGATGCCGATGATGTGGCGCGGTCGATGGCCGGGCATGACGCCGTTATTCACTTCGCGGCCGAGAGCCACGTCGACAGGTCGATCCAAGATGGGTCGAGATTTGTTCGTACGAACTGCATGGGCACCAATGTGCTGTGCGACGTAGCCAACACTGTCGGCATCGGAACGTTCCTGCACATCTCGACAGACGAGGTTTACGGATCGGTCGAAGAGGGTTCGTCGGTTGAGACCGATGTGCTCGCTCCCCGGTCGCCCTACTCAGCGGCCAAGGCTGGTTCCGACCTGATTGCTCTCTCGTACTTCTCCACTTACGGACTCCCGGTCATAGTTACGCGCTGCTCTAACAACTACGGGCCGTACCAATTCCCCGAGAAGGTCATTCCGCTATTCACGACGAACCTGCTCGACGGCAAGAAGATCCCGCTGTATGGCGATGGTCTCAACGTGCGCGATTGGATTCATGTCGAGGATCACAATCGCGCCGCGCAGTTGGTGCTTGAGCAAGGAACGCCGGGTGAGGTGTACAACATTGGTGCCGGAAACGAGCTGACCAATCTTGAGCTCACTGATCGGTTGTTGCAGTTGACCGGCCGTGACGATTCATTCATCGAGCCGGTCGAAGATCGGTTGGGTCACGACCGGCGTTACTCGGTCAACGTCGACAAGGTGAAGGCGCTCGGATGGTCGCTGGATCGTTCGTTTGACGACTCTCTCGAATCCACAGTGGACTGGTACCGCGACAATCGAGCCTGGTGGGAGCCGCTGAAGGCAAAGGCGGGGTTATGACTGGCTCGGCGGGCGACGGGCTGGCCCTCGCACGATGAAGGTGCTTGTCACGGGAGCGGCGGGCCAGTTGGGGTTCGACGTAGTGGGTTACTGCGAATCGGCTGGCGACGAAGTCTTGGGATTCGATCGATCGGGGCTCGACATCACCAACCGCGACGCTGTCTTCGCAGCGGTTTCGTCCTTCCGGCCCGACGCGGTCATTAATGCGGCGGCCTACACAGCGGTAGATGCTTGCGAGACCAACAAGGAGTTGGCGCACGCTGTGAATGCAACTGCTGTTGGCTACCTGGCCGAGGCGAGCGGCGAAATAGGCGCTCACCTCGTGCACGTCAGCACGGACTACGTCTTCGACGGCACGCTGGACCGGCCCTACCGAGAAGATGACTCGACGAACCCGACTTCGGTCTACGGACAATCGAAGCTGGCAGGGGAGCAGGCCGCTGGCTCGGGCGCGGCGATCGCTCGTACTTCCTGGGTATGCGGCGTGCAGGGCAACAATATGGTCAAGCTGGTGCTACGCCTAGCGAAGGGCCAGTCGGACCTCGCCTTTGTCGATGACCAGCGTGGATGCCCGACCTTTACCGCAGATCTGGCCCCGGCGCTCCGCCGCCTGGCGACGGACCGGCGTGCCGGTGTTCACCACCTGACCAATCAGGG
>Ga0209345_10004507_pt1 | contig 13422 bp, 9 predicted proteins | sample Cruoilmetagenom7_FD_187294 | JGI IMG/M metagenome (GOLD analysis project Ga0209345, IMG submission 187294) | Oil polluted marine microbial communities from Coal Oil Point, Santa Barbara, California, USA - Sample 7 (SPAdes) (version 2) | ecosystem: Environmental > Aquatic > Marine > Oil seeps ...
CGTTTGGGCCCGAACACGCCGCCACCTATGACAGTAACTTCGCAGGGCTCTCTGCGATAAAAGAGGCGATACACCTGGTCATGCGAGCGCACTTCTCTGCCTTGCCAGACGATGCACGCATACTGGTGGCGGGCGCTGGCACAAGCGCAGAAGTCCGGCATCTCGCGGCCCAATTCCCATCATGGCAATTCACACTTGCTGACCCATCATCGGCTATGCTGGACATCGCGCGCACTCATGCAGAGACAGAAGGTTTCATAGACAGATGTAAGTTTCATGCTGACTTTGTATCGACGCTTAAAGATGGTGATTTCGATGGCGCGACGAGCCTGCTCGTCTCACACTTTCTGAGACAGACAAGGGAACGTACAGACTACTTTCGATCCATATATGAACGCCTGAAACCCGGCGCACGCATACTCAATGTTGATTTATGCGCAGACACAGACACAGCAGACTTTCCAAGCTTAATGTCTCTCTGGAAAGAACTGCTAACGCTTAACGGTATTAGTGAGACAGCGATTGCAACGTATCAAACAGCCTATGGGCGTGATTTTGCCTGCCACGGGCCAGCCGACGTTGCAGCCATGATCGAGGCGGCCGGTTTCGACCGCCCCGTTCAATGCTTTCAAACCGCACTGATGCGCGGCTGGATCACCAACCGGCAGCGCTAGACGTCGAGCAGGAGACGCTCTGGATCTTCCAACGCTTCTTTAACGCGCACGAGGAAGGTCACAGCCTCTTTGCCGTCTACGATGCGGTGATCATAGCTGAGCGCCAGATACATCATCGGACGAATAACGACCTCACCATTCACAGCAACCGGGCGCTGTTCAATCCGGTGCAGGCCAAGAACGCCCGACTGCGGAGGGTTCAGGATCGGTGTCGACATCAAGGAACCGTAGACGCCGCCATTCGTGATGGTGAACGTACCGCCCTGCATATCAGCAATTGTCAGATCACCGTCGCGAGCCTTGCGGGCCAAGCCGCCCAGCGCGCTTTCAACACCTGCCAGTGACAGCTCATCAGCGTCACGAATGACAGGCACAACGAGGCCCTTCTCTGTACCAACGGCCATACCGATATCGAAATAGTTCTTATAGATGACATCCGCGCCATCAATCTCTGCGTTAACGGCAGGGATTTCTTTCAGAGCACTGACAACAGCTTTGGTGAAGAAGCCCATGAAGCCGAGCTTCACGCCATGCTTCTCAAGGAATGCATCTTTGTATTTTTTCCGCAGATCCATCACTGCGCCCATATCCACATCATTGAATGTGGTGAGCATAGCCGCTGTATCTTGCGCCTCTTTCAGACGACGGGCGATTGTTTGGCGGAGGCGCGTCATGCGGACACGCTCCTCACGCGGACCAATCTCACGCGCAGGCTTTGCCTTAGCGGGTGCAGGCGCCGCTGCTTTTGGACTATTCACATATGCGAGCGCGTCAGCTTTTGTTGCGCGGCCATCACGGCCAGAACCCGGAATATTGGCAGGGTCTACATCATTTTCAGTCGAGATGCGACGCACAGATGGCGAGACAGGACGATCTTCGCGTCCCGCTGAGGAAATGCCCGTTTGCGCAGGTGTCGGCGACGTTGGCGCCCCTTCAGACACGCGTGCCTCCTTAACGGGGGCAGCGCCCTCTCCAGCGCTAATGCGGGCGATCACTGCGCCCGGCGTCACGCTTTCACCTTCAGAGACAAGCAACTCAGCGACAACGCCGTCAGCCGAGGCTGGCACTTCGAGCGCAACTTTATCTGTTTCAATCTCAGCGATTGTTTCATCTTTTTTGACCGTATCACCAACCGCTTTCAAGAAAGTAGACAATGTGCCCTCAGCAACGCTCTCGCCCATCGTTGGAACAGCGACGTCTGTCAGCGTACCGCTAGATGCAGCGGTGCTTTCAGCCTTAGCCTCAGTTTTCGGAGACGCCGCAGGCGCCGCCTTGCCATTGCTACTGCCGCCGCCAAGCGTGCCCAGCAGCGCACCAATCTCAACCGTGTCGCCTTCATTTGCAACGATGTCAGACAGAACCCCGTCTTCCGTGGCAGAAACTTCCACAGACACTTTATCTGTTTCAAGCTCGACCAGAACATCATCCTTTTTAACGGAATCACCCGCCGCTTTCATCCACTGGCCGACAGTGGCTTCGGTGACGCTTTCGCCGAGAGTGGGGACTACAATATCAGTCATCTGATTACATCCATTCGTCTATAAGAGTGGCCGGTCTAGCCCGGTACAAAAAGGTCTTTTACGGGGTCGGAACTAAGGGCAGTGTTTATGAAAGCTTCCTGCTCAGCTTTATGCTTCGACAATAAGCCTGTCGCCGTTGCTGCAGAAGGCTTACGCCCTGCATAGCTTGGGCGAGGCGAGGAAACGCCAGCTTTGAGGGCGCAGAACTCAATTTCATCCCGGAAGAACGCCCAACCGCCCATATTGCGCGGTTCCTCCTGACAGAACACCATTTCAGCATTTTTGAAACGTTTGAGTTCTTTAATCAGAGATAAGCGCGGAACAGGATAGAATTGCTCAATCCGCATAATGTAAATGTCATCAACTTTCTCACCCGCTGCCGCTTTAGCTTCGCGCGCCTCAAAGAGGTCATAGTAGACTTTACCAGAGCACATGACGACACGGCGCATGTCGCTATCTTTAGCGAGCTTCACTTTGCCTTCGCGGCCCGGCGTCTCAGCATCATCCCACAAGATACGGTGGAAAGATGACTTGCTGGCCAGATCATCAAGCGTCGATGTCGCCAGCTTATGCCGTAGCAAAGATTTTGGCGTCATGATCACAAGCGGCTTGCGGAAATCCCGATGGATTTGACGGCGCAGCGCATGGAAATAGTTCGACGGCGTGGTCAGGTTGCAGACCTGCATATTATCTTCGGCGCACATTTGCAGGAAGCGCTCAAGCCGCGCGGAAGAATGCTCTGGCCCCTGCCCTTCATAGCCATGCGGCAAGAGCATAACCAGGCCAGACATCCGCAGCCATTTACGCTCAGCTGAGGAGATGAACTGGTCAAAGAAAACCTGCGCGCCATTTGCGAAGTCACCGAATTGAGCCTCCCAAAGCGTCAGCGTGTTCGGGTCAGCAAGTGAGTAACCATACTCATAACCCAGCACAGCCTCTTCAGACAAAAGTGAGTCGATCACTTCATACTGCGCCGCTTCTTCACCAAGATTGTTCAGCGGCGTATAGCGCTCGCCTGTGGTCTGGTCGGTAATGTGGCTGTGACGCTGAGAGAATGTGCCCCGTCCACAATCTTGGCCGGACAAACGCACCGGAAAGCCCTCATCAAGAAGCGTGGCATACGCCAAATGCTCAGCCGTCGCCCAATCTAGCCCACGACCAGAGGTAACGGCTTTAGACCGGGCATTAATCACACGCGCGAGCGTTTTGTGAATATCGATCTTATCCGGGACAGTTGTGATCTGTTTACCGATTGCTGTCAGGCGCTTTTTAGACACGCCTGTTTTGCCCCGGCGTTCATCATCCTCAGGCAGCCCAAGACCTGCCCATTCGCCGGCCAGCCAATCTGGCTTTTTAGCTTCAAACTCTTTACCGGCCTCAAACTCTTGATCGAGATATTCTTCGAATTTGCGGACCTGTGAATCAACGTCATCCTGCGTGACCGTGCCTTCTTCGATCAAGCGCGTTGCGTAGATTTCGCGTGTCGATGGATGGTCTTTGATCTTTTTGTACATGAGCGGCTGCGTGAACATCGGTTCGTCGCCCTCATTGTGACCAAAGCGGCGGTAGCAGAACATATCGATGACAACGTCTTTACCGAATTTCTGACGGTACTCCGTGGCCACCTTCGCCGCATATGTCACCGCTTCAGGATCATCACCATTCACGTGGAAAATCGGTGCTTGCACCATAAGCGCCACATCGGATGGATATGGGCTAGAACGGGAATACATCGGGCTGGTTGTGAAACCGATTTGATTATTGATGATGAAGTGGATCGTGCCGCCTGTGCGGTAGCCGCCAAGACCGGACAGCGCGAAACATTCAGACACAACCCCCTGCCCCGCAAACGCCGCATCACCGTGCAACAGCAACGGCATCACAACAGAGCGATCAAGCCTACCAACCTCTTGGTGGAACATCTCCTGCTTGGCGCGTGAGCGGCCCAGAACAACAGGGTCAACCGCCTCAAGGTGAGAGGGGTTTGCGTTCATAGTGAGGTGAACCTGATTGTCATCAAAGACACGATCAGAGGAAGCACCCAGATGGTATTTCACATCGCCAGACCCAAAGGAGTCTGCCGCCTGCGTGTTACCGCCTTGGAATTCGTGGAAAATCTGTTCGTATGGCTTGCCCATTACAGCAGCCAACATATTCAAGCGCCCCCGGTGGGACATGCCGATTACGATTTCTTTTACGCCAAGCGCGCCGCCGCGTTTGATGATTTGCTCAAGCGCAGGCACAGCTGCTTCGCCGCCATCGAGACCAAAGCGTTTTGTGCCGGGATAGCGCTTATGCAGGAAGCGCTCGAATGTTTCCGCTTCGATGAGCTTGGCAAGAATCGCTTTTTTACCTTCGCGCGTAAAAGTGATGCCCTTGTCTGGCCCTTCGATGCGTTCTTGCAGCCAGCTTTTTTCAGCCGGGTCTGAGATGTGCTGAAATTCAATGCCGATTGTTGAACAATAGGTACGGCGCAGAATGTCCAGCATCACGCGCGGCGTTGCCTGCTCCAGCCCCAAATACCCGTCAATATAGATCTCACGGTCCATATCAGCATCAGCGAAGCCGTAAGAGGCCGGGTCGAGTTCTGGTTGAGTATCAAGCCCCTCAAGGCCCAGTGGATCAAGTTTCGCCGCCAAATGTCCCCGAATACGATACGCACGGATCATCATGAGCGCATGGATAGAGTCTTTAACGCCTTGCTCAATATCAGCATCAGACGCCGCCGGTGTTTTACTGCGCAGCTTTTGCTCTAGCTTCGGTTCAAGCATCGTCCAGTTGCCATCAAAGGCTGCAACCTCGTCGGCGTTGGCCGCCTCAGGCCACGCGCGGCGTTTCCAGCTCGCACCTTCTGCATTTTTGCGGGCGTCGCCTGCATCATCGTCAAGCGCACGGAAGAAAGCCTGCCAGCTTTCGGGCACAGAAGACGGGTTCTGCGCATAGGCCGCCTGCATCTGTTCAATCCACGTGGCAGAGCCACCATACAGGAATGCCGTATCAAGCATCGCTGCATTTGCGTCACTGCGTCCGCCGCCTACAGGGCTACCGTCATCTGCCATTTCATCGTCCTTTGGACTAAGCTATCGCTCTATATAAGGTGGAAACCCTTGCCGAGTTCCTACTAAATCACAGTTTCCAAAATGGCCGACGGGGTCAATTCTTGGCCTCGCCAGCGTGTTACCCGTAGGCCATCCTGGCAAATACATAAGGGTATTCTACCCTTTTAGAAGCTCTACCATAGTTGTTCCGAGACGTGCAGGGCTTGGGCTCACACGAATGCCAGCCGCTTCCATTGCCGCGATCTTGGACTCTGCATCGCCTTTTCCGCCTGACACGATCGCGCCTGCATGGCCCATTGTACGGCCCTTCGGTGCGGTACGGCCCGCAATAAAGCCAACCATAGGTTTTGAACGACCCTTCTTAGCTTCATCAATAATGAACTGCGCCGCGTCTTCTTCAGCAGAGCCACCAATCTCACCGATCATAATGATCTGCTTGGTCGCTTCGTCAGCGAGGAACATTTCGAGCATGTCGATAAATTCCGTGCCTTTGACCGGGTCACCGCCAATACCAACAGCTGTTGTCTGGCCAATACCGGCATTGGTAGTTTGGAACACGGCTTCATAAGTCAGTGTACCAGAGCGTGAGAGGACGCCGCAGCTGCCTTTTTTGAAGATCTTGCCGGGCATGATGCCGATCTTACATTCTTCAGGCGTCAGAACGCCGGGACAGTTCGGGCCAATCAGACGCGATTTTGATTTTTTCAGGCGCGCATTCACCTTCACCATATCCATCACCGGAATACCTTCGGTAATACAAATGATCAGCGGGATTTCCGCGTCGATCGCTTCGATGATTGCAGCCGCTGCGAATGGTGGCGGCACATAGATAACAGATGCATTGGCGTCTGTTGCATCACGTGCGTCAGCAACGGTCGTAAAAATTGGCAAGCTTTCGCCGTTTGAACCGGACCAGTTTGTCCCGCCTTTTTTCGGATGCGTACCCGCAACCATCTGCGTGCCATGATAAGCAAGCGCCTGCTCTGTGTGGAAGCTGCCGGTATTGCCGGTCAGGCCCTGCACGATGATTTTAGTATCTTTGTTAATGAGAATGGACATGAGTTTGGTAAGCCTTGAAATCTGTAAGTTTGGTCGAAGTTGAGCTTGGGGACTTACCCGTCCACCGCCGCGACGATTTTCTGAGCAGCATCATCTAGGTCATCAGCGGCAATAACGTTCAGGCCGCTTTCCGTGATAATCTTTTTGCCCGCTTCGACATTTGTGCCCTCGAGGCGCACAACCAGCGGCACTTCCAGTCCCACTTGCTTCACGGCAGCCACAACGCCCTCAGCAATCACATCGCACTTCATGATGCCGCCAAAGATGTTGACGAGGATACCTTCAACATTTGGATCCGCTGTGATGATTTTGAACGCTGCTGTCACTTTCTCTTCATTGGCACCGCCGCCTACATCCAAGAAGTTTGCTGGCTCTTTGCCGTATAGCTTGATGATGTCCATCGTCGCCATGGCCAGCCCTGCGCCGTTGACCATGCAGCCAATGTTGCCGTCGAGCGCCACATAAGCGAGGTCGTATTTTGAGGCCTCAATTTCCTTGGCGTCTTCTTCTGTCTCGTCGCGCAATTCCATAATGTCTGGGTGACGGAACAAGGCGTTGCCATCAAAGCTGACCTTCGCATCAAGAACGCGAAGATCGCCGCTCTCCATAACGATAAGCGGGTTGATCTCCAGCATCGCCATGTCTTTTTCAGTGAAGGCTTTGTAGAGGATTGGGAAGAGATTCAGGCCATCTTGAGCGGCCTTACCTGTGAGCTTAAGCGAGTCGTTGATTTCCTGCGCTTTAGCCGCTGTCATGCCTTCGGTTGGGTCCACCTGAATATTGGCGATCAACTCTGGTGTGTCGTGGGCCACACCCTCAATGTCCATGCCACCTTCAGTCGACGCAACAACGGCAATGCCGCCTGTTTCGCGATCAACAACCATAGAGATGTAAAGTTCTGTCTCAATGTCTGCGCCGTCTTCAATGTAGAGACGGTTGACCTGCTTGCCGACACCATTGGTTTGCTCTGTGACAAGGTGATTACCGAACATTTGATGCGCGTGGGCAATCGCTTCTTCTTTTGAAAAGCCAAGACGAACACCGCCTTTTTCGCCCGCAGCGGCCTCTTCAAACTTACCCTTACCGCGTCCACCTGCATGGATTTGGCTTTTCACAACCCAGAGCGGCCCCGGTAGCGCGTTGACCGCAGCTTCGATGTCTTCTTTTTTGAGGACGGGGCGGCCATCAGCGACCGGCGCACCAAAAGATTTAAGGACGGCTTTTGCCTGATATTCGTGAATGTTCATGAGGGAAGTATGCCTTGCTGTCTGTCACACGCATCAGGCCCATGCCTGACAAGCTTTTCGATTGCATCGCACATACATCAATCCGCCCCTTGGCCGCAACCATCTGGGTGCCGATTCACGCACTCAGCTTTTCAGCTTTGTGTATCCGTACGCGGGTCTATCGGCAGGCCTCCAACAGATGAAGGCTGGATGACAGCCCAATCCTCTTGCTGCGCATCGACAGGCCCAGGCTTACGCCCAATGCGCACCAGCATGAACACAGCTAGCAAACCCAGCAACACACCCGATAGACCGAACATGCCTGAAGGCCCGCCTAAACGCATCGCCAAACCTGACAGAAGCGGCCCAACAATGGACCCAGCCGCCCAAACAAAAAGAATGCCCGACATAACTTGCGGAATTTGCTTTGGCGCACACCGATCAATCGCATGGGCCACCGCCACACCATAAAAAGATAATGCCCCTGCCCCCCATACCGACAGCGCAATCATGATTCCTACTTCACCAATCACATTTTCCAGCATCGCAATCACCAATGCCGCTGCCCCTGCAAGGATCGCCAACGCCGCGATAACCAACCGGCGCTCAACGAGGTCTGACAAACGCCCAGCGGGCCATTGCAGAATCAGCCCCCCAAGCCACGCCGCTGCCGACGCGATGGCCGCCGCCGCCACACCGCCGCCGCCAATCGCAAAGTCTTCAGCGTATACCGGCAGCAAAGCTAGCGTACCTGTGTTGATGATACCCGCTAGCACGGATGCCACGACCGCTGCCGGCGCTAATCGAAACAGCGCACGGAGCGGCATAGCCTTACGCTCTGACACCTCAGGTTGCGCCTGCCGCGTGACACAAATGGGTATGAGCGCAAGCGCGAGAAACAAAGCAGGCCACGCATACGCCGTCGCGCTAAGTACAGACACGCCTGTAATCACAAACGGCCCAAGCATCAGCGCAAGCTTCGTCGCCATATGGTAAATACCCATGACATTGCCGCGCTGCTGGGCCGGGGTCGCAGCGCCAAGCCAGCTTTCTGCGCTGGTAAACATAAATGCGAAAGCGAGCCCCTGAAGCATACGGACCACAGCCCACGCATAGGGCGACAAGACCAACCCCAAAAGCAACGTACCTGCCGCCGTTAGCGCCGCCCCCACTGCAAACAGACGAATATTGCCAACAGATGCCAGCGCAGCCGGCGCAAACCAGGCCCCCGCCATAAAGCCTGCCGCATACAGTCCCGCAATCAAGCCAATACCCACGGGGCTAACGCCCAATGCCTCAAGGCCAAGCGGTGTGATCACCCCCAGCATACCTCCAGAAAACTGGAGGATCATCACCGCAAGGGTGAGCGCAGCTACGTTTCGGAGGCCGGTCATATTAGGTTATCGCAGCAACTTATCTAAAAGTTGCGGTCGATTGACGAACAGGCTGGCCTGAGCTGTCGTTAATTTCAAGACCCACAGTGCCTGCCGACCAATCAACATCAATCGCACCATAGTTCTCGGGCGGATACCCGGCTCCAATTTGCGCAACATCTTTTTCTTCGCTTTCCGTCGCAAAAGACACATTCAGCGATGAGGCGGTAATCTCATGCACGGGATAAGGCAAAGCATCCGGACTTTCATAAAGGAAAGACGTGTGGCGATCGCCTGAGACGAACACAACTCCATTGGCGCTTGTGCTGCCGATCAAATCATAGAGGCGCTGTTGCTCCATTGGCAGACGTGACCACGCCTCCCAGCCATGACCATCGGTAGGAAGCACCTGAATTGAGGAGACAATCAAACGCAGATCTGCTGGCTTCTGAAGCTCGTTCTCAAGCCATGTCCATTGATCGGTGCCGAGCATATCCTGACGGGCATCTGTAGAGGGAATGTAGCGCTCTTTGCCTGCGACGCCGAATTCATCTGTTTCCGTTAGGGCTGTGCGGAAAAAGCGTGTGTCGAGCATAATGATTTGTGTGCGCTGGCCCTCCGGACCAAAGCTGCGGGCGTAGTATGTGCCGGGCCATGCGCCGACATCTTGCTTTTCCATCCCCCAGAAGCGTTCGTGAATACGCTCTGACAAGCGGCGGAACGGGAACTCTTTGCCGCCATCATTGGCCCCATAATCATGGTCATCCCACGCCACCATCATCGGATGTTTGGCGCGCACGGCCTTAAAGTCATCGCGCGCGGCAAGCTCTGTATAGCTTTCGCGCAACTCATCCAGATTTGCTTGATTATTCACATAATTGCGACCGTCGCGATCGCCATAAACATTATCACCGATCATGAGGAACAGATCAGCCGTCTCACCTGCGATGGATTGCATCGCTTTAGCAGCGTCAGGCTTTTCCTCATCCATGCAGGACGCAACCAAAATACGTGTCAACGCTTTGTCGCCTGCGGGCAATGGCTGGCCAGCTGGCGCGACAGGGTAAAAGCTATCAGGAAGTGTGCGATAATAAGCTTCCAGTGCCTGCTCAGCACTTTCAGGCGCGCGGGTCAGACCGGGGATCGAGATCGGCCCTGGCGCCTGACACGCCGCCAATGTGACGATGGCTGCAATAGATATTAGCTTTTTCATGTGACCCGATCCCTGCTCTGTAGGGCAAGCTTAGCGGGGTTTGCGCACTTGGCGAACACAATATTTATTACATTTTCCCGTCACTAAACGCCGAAAAAGATAGACCACATCAAGCGACCCGGCAAAAACGTGAAGAGTCCTGCGACTAACATGCCGCCGACGAATGCGCCCGTCATCTGTCGCGCATGCGCCTTGATGTTGCGGCGACGTGCAGCCGCCAGCCCCATCGGCATCGCGATCAATGTCCACGCGGAGAGCGCATGTATCCAGCTAAAGGGGGTAGTCGTGACACCGTAGAGGATGAATGAACTGAGCGCAGTAACCGTCATCGCGCCCACCCAAAGATAACCAAGCACGCGGTGCCGTGTTGTGCCCTTCACACCAATGAGCAGAACACTGCCAATCACAAAAGCCATCAGTGCCGCTGTGAGATGGATATGCACCATTGGCGGGGTATCCAGAAAACGGCCAAGATCAATGCGGAAATGTATACCGGGCGTGTCTTTTGTGAGGACATATGTGAGCACGATAAAAATCGTAAGCCCCGCCGCAATAACAATGCGATTGTAATTTTCTCCCATCAACTTGAATTTGGAAAGACGGCGGATGGGCGACGAAAGAGGCGTAAGTGTCATGAGTATCTCCAATGAATTTGTTTCGCTGAATGGAGATTGGCGTTCGTCCTAAAGACGCGCTATTTGGTTTTCGTGAAGTGGCGCGAATCCTGCGCCAAATACAGCCCATGCGCTTCACGATACGTGAAATACACCCGCCCGGAGACATTGTGCCCCCTTCCCTAACATCTTTCTTACGCTACAGCGCAATCACGCTGGGCCTGTCCTTCGCCTTCACGTGGTTCAATGTTTACGGCTCGAACGATTACTTCCTGCCTGCCCTCACAATGTGGATTTTGACACTTGGCGCAGGGAACGCAGCGGCAGTGGTGATTATACCCTATGTCTTCGGCACACGTTTTCAGAATCTGCATCCAATTTTGCAAATCTTGATGGCAGCTTTGCTAATCGCCATCCCAGTCACGACTGTCTTGTTGACCTTTCAACATTTCGTCGCGTCAAATGTGACCCTGATCGTTGTGCCCTATCAGTTTGTCTATGTTTTAGCTGTCTGCGTTTTCTTGGTTATCATTGGCTACCTGCTGCACAGATCAAACTTAGCCATGTTTACACCGGGCAATTTTTCAGCCGGAGCCTACAAAGAGATCAACAACGGTCTCTCTGTCTTCATGGAGCGCCTACCCATCAAGTATCGCGGGGCCGCACTTTATGCGATCTCGTCCGAAGATCACTATTTGCGGGTCCACACAGATCGGGGAGAGGAATTGATCCTCATGCGCTTAGCTGATGCCATTCGCGAACTTAATGGCGCGAGCGGATTGCAGACACATCGATCATGGTGGGTTGCAGAAGATGGGGTGAGCGATGCCCGCCGTATAAATGGCAAACTCATACTCCACTTGAAATCGGGGGCTGAAGCCCCTGTCTCACGAACGTATCAGGCCGCCGTGAAAGACCGTGGCCTGATCTAAACTCCGAGAGCGCCGGTCGGGGGCTGTTGTGTAACTAGCTGCTTGACGAATTCGACGTGGCTACGCAAACGATACAGGTCATCGGTGTAGGATAACGGCACTTCCAATTCGCCGATTTCAGCCTGCAAACGTCTCAATTCATCGGCAAGACGCTCGCGTTCCTCATCACTTGTCGCCCGGCGGCCCCGCGTTTCCAAATCGCGCAAATCTTCATACCAAATATAAATTTTTCGGCGCACTCGCCAGCGGTAGATCGGCGGTGCAACGCGCACAAGCGGGAAAAGTAGCGTGAGGAGCGGTATGGCTAAAATCCATGCCCGATCCAAGAAATTGGCAAAACCGAAGGAGAAATAGCGGCGCAGCGCTGAGGGACCATTGCGATAATATCGTGCAGCCTGCCGAGAGATTGGCAAATCCGTCGCGCCACCATCCGGGAACGCGCCGGGGTCATTCAACAAACTACCATCCGAATGAATGGCAAAAGCGGTATCAACCAACAAAGTGTGCAAAGCAGGATGAAGATCTTCCCGCACGCCTAATTGCGCAACCGATGCCACGAGTGGGGTGTCAGTCACGGGTAAGTTTCTTCCAATATCAACGACGCCGCGCAGAAGCGTGACATCTGCCAGCGCTTGTGTCCGCCGCGCCAGTGCGGGTGCGCGCTCGAATGGCACAAGCCTCACGTCAGGTGAGCGCAATAAGCGTTGCACATAAGGCGCATCAATTGCAGCAGAGAAAGCGACGGCGTCCAATGTGCCCGCCAAAAGCGCGCTCGCGGCGGCCTCCCCGGATGCATCGAGGCGGGCGGATGCGGCCCAAACACCGCCAAACTCCTGCTGCATCTGCATCACCAGCATACGCGTTCCGGAACCTTCGCCGCCTATTGAAAGGCGCTTGTCGCGCAAATCTTCAAAGGCGCGCACCTCGCCGTCAGCACGGACAAAAACCCAAAGCGGCTCATAAAACATGCCGCCAAGAGAACGCAGCACCTTCGCATCACTCTCCGTCGCTAGCCCACCCTGCACCAGAGCAAGGTCAACATCTTCCACATTCAACAGACGTAGATTTTCAATCGAGCCAGCAGTTGCGATCAGTTCAACCTCAACCCCCTCTTCTTCGAGAATCCGCTTATATCGTTCAGCAAATGTGTAATACGCACCACCGGGGCTGCCGGCTGCAAAACGAATTGTGCTGGGCGGCGCAGGCTTCATCATCATGAAGGTGAAGATCAGCCCCCCCAGCGCAAGCACAGCAAGCGGCCAGTAGATTTTCAGAAAGTCCTTCGCAGCGGTCACGTACATCTCCCATGCAGGGCGTTGAACGATACCAGCCCGTCTAGCGGTCTTAGACGCGCGGGCCTTACCGTCAAGCCTGCCCTCAAATTGCCTTATGCAAGCCGCGCATGGAACCTATTCCATACACACAGTGTTAATCTAACAGAAGACCGCCATTTAAGACTGCAGAACGCCGCGCCGATGATCAGATGGATGCACACATATGAATAGCCACACATTTCTCCCCCGCCTCATGACGCTCGCCTTTCTTGGAACTGTCGCGATTAGTGGCCTTGTCATGGCAATCGCGCCGAAAACATCACTATTTTCTGGCTAAGTATAAAAAAGTTGAAAAACTTGGGAACGCTTCTGGTCCCCAAGCATATACACATCAGACGGCTAGTCTCTCCCAAGACAAACCCCTCCCAAGGTTCAGCCGTCTACCCCAAGCCCTGAAGGTCTCGCCTCCCCCCCCCCC
>Ga0209345_10004508_pt1 | contig 13419 bp, 13 predicted proteins | sample Cruoilmetagenom7_FD_187294 | JGI IMG/M metagenome (GOLD analysis project Ga0209345, IMG submission 187294) | Oil polluted marine microbial communities from Coal Oil Point, Santa Barbara, California, USA - Sample 7 (SPAdes) (version 2) | ecosystem: Environmental > Aquatic > Marine > Oil seeps ...
CCGGTCTTGGTGATCAAGCAGAGATCTGGCAAAAAAGCGTGTTATCGGTTCTTAATAGAGTCCCAGACCGGAAGTTTGATTTTGTTTATATTGCACCTCCCCAGTATAAAGAAATTTGGTCGAAAACCCTCAAGTCATTGGATGATAACCCTGACTGGTTGCAGGAAGACAGTTGGGTCATTGTCCAGATTGACAAAGTTGAGTACCAGGAACAATCGCTTAACGTATTGCGAATATTTGACCGCCGAACCTATGGCAATACAGAATTGATCTTTTACACTGTCAAGGATGTGAAAGGTTTAGAAGAGTAGAATGAGACTATTTAGAATATTAAACAAAGAAACGGTGTCCACTAAGGATACCGTTTCTAAATATTTAAGGGTTGCGTTTAGTTTTTTTCTGCAAAATCTACTACTAATTTATCATTTTTATCGTAATGATAATGAGCGGAGAATGGTGGATCGGCGATTGAACTGGATATGACTTTGGGCAGTAGAACTGATAGATCCTCGACCAGAGGGATGGTCTTGATTTTGCTGAATGGTATCCATTCCAATTCTCCTTCAGGTGAAGGTTGAGGAATCCCCGTTGAATTGCTTCCCTTCATCACGTAAAGGCCAATTCCAATGTTTTCCCCTGTATCAACGGTCACTGTTCCGCAAAGCCAGAGGTCCTCGGGGATTAATCCTGTTTCTTCCATGAGTTCTCGTTTGGCAGCCGAGAGTATATCTTCACCTCGTTCTATATGCCCGCCAACTCCATTATATCGATCAGCCCACAAAGGTTTATGAGCTGCTCCCTTTATAAGCAAAACTGATTCTCCGCGTATGATAAAAATCAATGTTCGGGGAATCAGTTTATAACGATCTTTGTAAACTCCCTGGTCAGAAGCTGGCATAATTAATCTGCTAAATCTGTTGTATCTTCCTGTTTTACTCCACCAAGTAAATAATTGTGCAATTTGGGTTCGACAACTATCTCTTTGACATGTTTATCTACATACTGTCGAGTATTAGCTATGCCGAGTCTATCAAACAGATCACTGAACTGATTATTCCAGGCACCCTTGATCTTATCCAGCTGGTCTGGTTTGATCCCCCAGATCTTATCTTTGAATACACCTAATGCCCGTTTGCGAGTTTTATAGTAGAACTGCTCATCGGTCTGTCCATCTTTGCGTTCACTGGAGTGGTTCTGGTCAAGATAAGAATAGATTTCATCTCGGAGTTTTCCAGGTAACTCATCATAGAGGATGTTCTGGAAATTGGTTGCCAGATGAACTTCGAGTGTTTCATAATCAGCAAATTTACTGAAGGCATTTTCTGGAAGAGTGGAAGCACCATGCTGTACTGCGCCTCCTAATTCATAACTCTCCCGGGCGACTTTCCCCAGGTGCTTGAGAAGATCAAAATCAACTGCTACTTCTTTTATGCTGCCATCTGGAAGAACTACGCCACCATGGGAAGTTCCGGTGAGCACGCTGATTTTACTAAGACCTACAGCTGCAGGGTCGTATTTTTCAAGATCTACTAAATAAGTATCGAGGAATGCCCGTAATTCATCTTCGGTTGAATTTTCTTCCCCTACCTCGCCAATTTCTCCGCCAACAGATACTGTGATACCTTCTGGTTCCAGGTCGCGGATGTATTTGGTAAACATAGCAGTCAGGTCTGAATTTAATACTTGCTGCTTTACAACATCATCCTCACTTAGATCTACCAGCGTTGAGGCATCAACATCGATATTGTAGAACCCAGCATTGAGAGCTTCCTGGGTCAACTCCTTCACGGCCTGGAGTTCTGACTTGGGATCTTCCTTATAACGACCAGCGGAGATCTGGTAGTGATCACCCTGGATAAAGACTGGACCCTGATAACCAGCCGCAATAGCAGCGCCAAGAATGTTGGCTGCATACTCTGATGGCCGTTGGTCAGTATAGCTGGTCTCTGAACGGGCGATCTCAAAGATGAAAGCACCGGCATTGATCTCATTTGCGATGGTAAAAATTATATTTGCAGCATAATATGTTAGTCCGCGCAGGTTAATTGCCGGTACTGTAAAACTATTTGGGACCTCACCTCGTCCGCGGGCAAGGTAAAGATCGTGAATTGATTGGGGATATACACCAACTTCTGCTGCTATTTTCCGGATCAAGAAACGAGCGATATAGCGTCGATCTTCATCTACATCCAGGACTGCTGCCTTTACCAAATCCTCGATTTTTTCCCGGAGTTTTCCCGGATCCTTTACTTTGATCCCTTCATCCCCAAGCTCGACTGAGCCGTCTAGAATTCGTATTAGTTCTTGTTGTTTTTCAAGGTACATTTTCTCTCCTATCGGTTTTTCTTGTATCACTGGTACATTATATACCTTCCGTCCTTATCTGCAAGGGAAGCAGTTCTGAAAAAGAAGTTATTCATATCAGATTCATATTAATTAACCAGTTGTGGAGAACAAGTTAGGCCTTAATATCATGTATAATAAAAACTACAGAAAGCTGTTTCTACAGAGGAGGAAAAATGGCAGATATTCAGGGACAAATTGAATCAGAACGAGGAAAACTGAAAGAGTTACTTCTTAAAGTTCCAGGATTTAAGGGTTATATCGAATTAGAAGATCGCAGGACTGCTGATAAACTGCTGCGTGAATTAGTGGCAGATCGCTATCAGGAACTGCTGGATAGGTTAACTTCAATACAAACTGAATTTGTTGATCGAGGAGCATTGGATTATCTCGATGATCTTGAATCTGTTGTGGTCAGGATAAGGACATTCATTGACAGGATCCGACATGCAGCATATGGTTATTCCAGTTTCTTTTCAGTCATTAAAATAGATGTAGAAAAACTAGACAAACTATATGATTATGATTACGCTTTACTGGATGGGATTGATTTGATGGCGGCTGGATTGGATACCCTGGAATCAACTGAGGATCCAGATGAACTGATGGAGATCATTAAGGGTCTTAAGAGAGTATCCCAGGAAATGGTTACAAAAGCCGATCAGCGTAAAGATGAGATCTTGATGGATGAGGAACTCCCTGCAGCTGATGGGGTTCCCGATGAAGAACAACCCAGTGAATAAAACTAGATTATCTAGAGAGGAGTAAACTCGATGGCCAGGATTTTTGACATAGTTGAATACCCGAATGAGATGCAGGATGAGTTGATCCATCGCTTCCCAGAAGGTGAGTCAGGAGATTTCAGGATTGGTTCACAAGTGATTGTGAGAGAATCCCAAACGGCAGTGTTCTTCCGAGATGGTAAAGCCCTGGATACTTTTGGTCCGGGACGGCATACAATTGCTACTGCCAACATTCCATTGCTTGTCGATTTGATCGGGAAGGCTTTTTCTGGCAAGACGCCATTTACCGCAGAGGTTTATTTTGTCTCACGCCGAGAATTCCCTGATGAGAAATGGGGAACACCTCAACCGATTATTGTCCGCAATCCTGGGATGGGTCTAGGTGTGGCACTGTTAAAAGGATTTGGTACCTATGGTTATCAGATCAAAGAGCCACAGCAATTTGTTACTCAATTAGTGGGTGCCCAGGGAGTTTTCCGAACCCAGGATATTGAAGGTCGGTTGCGCCATATCTTATTAACTACAATGACTGATTTGCTTGGTGAAACTGCCAGGGAAAATGATGTTACCAACCTGATTGGTATGTTAAACGAGATCAGCGCCAGTGTTAGAGCTAAAGCCAGTGATCAATTTGCTGCACTTGGCCTGGAATTAAAAACATTCCTGATCGCTAACTTGATGCCTTCAGATAAATCTGTTCAGGAACTGCGTGATATGGGTGTCTTGGATACTGAAACCTATACACGGTTGCAGGCAGCAGATGCTTTACTGGAAGCAGCCCAGAACCCAAGTGGCGGGGCAGGTTTAACCGCTGGTATTGGAGCTGGTATGGGAGTTGGCAATATCATCAACGAGTCCCTCCGTGGGATGACTGGAGGAGGCGGGGCAGCTGCTGGTGGTGTGGCAATGCCAGATGTGATGAGCCCAGCTGAAGCCGCTCAATTCCTGAAAGTATCTGAGGAAGATGTTCTGGCAGCATTAAAAACCGGTGATCTAAAAGGGAAAAAACTTGGTAAAGCTTACAGGATCAGCAAAGATGCCTTGATGAATTTCTTGAATGAATAAGTGATCTAAAAAAGAAATAAAACAGCCCGGATATTTTCCGGGCTGTTTTTATTTCTTTAGGTCTATCATTTCTCAGTGTGAATTAAGTCCGTAGAAATCCTGGATCGTTTTGATTGTACTGGAGGGAAGGGTAGCATTTCCTTTGGCTTCTTTCCGGATTAATTTCTTTAATTGACCGGCATGGAGAGTGGGTGAGGGTGCATTCTCAGCTTCGACTTCAGTATTTTGCCCTGTTATAACCAGGGCTGTTTTAATTTCTGGAATTTCAAATTCAGGGATTCTTCCAAGTTCTTTGTTAATTTGTTTCACCGCAGCCTTAATTTCCCGGGCAGGATTTCCAATATTATCCTGTCCGAAAAATTTCATAAATATATTTCCGCCAATCCTCTTCCAGCGACCTCTTTTTTCATCGTAGACAATTTTTCCATTTTGTGGATAAGGGAACAGGATCCAAAATCCAGCTGGGCCTATCAAAAAATGGGTTACAGCACTCTTATAGTGGTAGAGTGTATATTGATCATCCAATCCTTTAAGGGCGTTATCCAGCTGCTGGTCTATTCGAGGAGAACCAGCAAAACGATTAGATAACACGATCCCGATCTGTGATAATGTAAAACCAACAATTAAGGCAAGCAGAGAATATGTGACTTGATCCTGGTATTTAAAACTAACATACATACCTCCAACCAGGATCACGATTGCTACAATCCCAGCATATTTCCCTATAAAAGCATAACGCTGGATCATTTTTTCATTTCGGACAATAATCATATTCGAATTCCTTCATTCATCTGTTAACCCAAGAGATCTTGAATAGCTTCTTTCAGACTGGGTAGTAGTTGAGCATCAACTGCATGTTTTGCTCGTTTTATGGAATTAACAAAGGCAAGGGCATCAGATCGTCCGTGGCCGACAAATACCAAACCATCTATGCCCAGAAGTGGGGCTGCGCCGATCTGACGCGGATCAAGTGTTTTCCTGATGTTTTTAAAGGCTGACATTGCCAGACCGGCACCGATTTTAGTGATCAGGCTTCCGGTAAGTTCTTCCTTCATGATCTCAAGAAGGAATTTTGATACAGATTCAGTGGATTTAATCAGGATATTCCCGGTAAAGCCATCACAAACCAACACATCTACCTCACCACCAAAAAATTCCTTGGGTTCGGCATTTCCATAGAAATTAAGGGAACTCTTCTTAAGTAGTGGAAAGGTCTCCTTGATTAATTGATTTCCTTTACCTTCTTCTTCTCCGTTAGAAAGTAAAGCTACCCGGGGGTTTTCGATTCCAAGAACTTTTTCAGCATAGATCGCACCCATGATCCCGAATTGAAGTAGGTACTGGGGTTTACAGTCTGCGTTGGCACCGATATCAACCGCGATCCCAAATCCAGCTTTGGTAGGAAGGGCGGTGGTAAGAGCAGGTCGTTTGACTCCTTGGATGCGTCCTAGGCGAAATAAACCATTGGCCATGGCGCCGCCGGTATTTCCGGCTGTGACAAAAGCATCGGCTTTGCCTTCTTTGACCAGATCCATACCAACAGCCATCGAATTATCTGCTTTCCGACGGGCATTTCGGGTTGGTTTGTCACCCATTTTCAGAACCTCAGGTGCGTGAACCAATACCACCCGGGAATCCTGTGTTCTTTGATCCATTAAAGGCTGAAGTTTTTCTTGCTGCCCAACCAAAAAAATTGTAGTATCCAATTCTGCCGCTGCTTGATAAGCGGCTTCAACTTCAGGATACGGAAAATTATCACTTCCCATAGCATCCAGGACAATAGACATGGGTGCTCTCCTTGAGGTATATACTGATTATCTTGACATAGTACTCTGGAAGATTATAATACCACTGCCACCAAGTGGAAAGAACCCTCGTTTTGGGTGGAAGAAAAAACAGCGCTGGTGCTGGAACTGGCAGACAGGTATGGTTGAGGGCCATATGCCCCTAGGGCGTGCGGGTTCGATTCCCGCCCAGCGCACTCCGAACCGCCCTCGGGCGGTTTTTCTTTTTCACAATTTAAGGGATAGAATCAGAATTAACTCACCGGTTCAAATGTGCAGGAAAAGTGCCTCATGAGTTCCGGCGCTTTGATGATCTTAAACCCTTTAAGTTTTTTCTTGTTTTGATTGATGTTACCAAGGACCTCGATCACATAATCCAGGTGGCTCTGGGTGTAGGTCCGGCGGGGTAGTGCTAAACGCACCAATTCCAGTTTTGGATACTGCATATCTCCTGTATCTGGATCTGGGTAGGCAAATGCCACTGAGCCCAGCTCTACGGTTCGGATGCCGCCTTCGCGGTACATTTCAACGGATAATGCCTGTCCGGGAAATTCAGTCTGGGGAATGTGCGGCAGCATTTTTCCGGCATCTATATATACCGCATGACCACCGGCTGGCATAATAACTGGTATCTTGATCTGGTTTAATTGCTCTACCAGGTATTTTGTTTGCCCCAGGCGATATGCCAGATATTCTTCACTTAATCCCTCTCTCAATCCCACAGCTATGGCGTCCAGATCTCGTCCTGCCAATCCACCATAGGTGATAAATCCTTCTCTCAGGATCAATTCGCTGCAGATCTTTTCAAACAAACCAGAATCGTTCAGTGCCAGGAAACCCCCGATATTAACAATGGCATCCTTTTTTGCGCTCATGGTTGCACCATCTGCCAGGGCAAAGATCTCCCGGGCGATATCCAGTGTTGTTCTTCCCTCCTGCCCCGGTTCGCGCAGTTTGATGAAGTAGGCGTTCTCTGCAAACCTGCAGGCATCAATAAAGAAGGGTATATTGTGGGAACGATAGATTTTAGAAACTGCCTCGAGATTCTCGAGTGACACTGGCTGTCCTCCGCCGGCATTATTGGTGATGGTGATCATGCCGATGGGAATATTATCAACACCAACATCATTGATGAACTTATCCAGTTTTTCCAGGTCCATATTCCCTTTAAACGGAAAATCTGAAGAATTATCAAATGCCTGATCACAAACCAGGTTGGTTGGTCTGCCGCCCCTAGCCCTGATATTTCCTTCAGTGGTATCAAAATGCATGTTGGATGGCACATACTGACCTTCTTTCAACACCACAGCGCAGAGAATATTCTCAGCTGCCCGACCCTGATGAGTGGGCACAAAATGCTGAAAACCAAATATATCCTGCATGGTCTCTGAAAGACGATGATAGGATCTTGCCCCTGCATAGGACTCATCTCCGATCATCATTGCCCCCCATTGATTCTGGCTCATGGCACCTGTTCCGGAATCGGTTAACAGATCGATAAAGACTTCATCAGAATTTAAGCCAAAGATGTTATAGCCGGCTCGTTTGAGAGCTTTTTCTCGATCCGCTTTGTTGATCAGGTTGATAGGCTCAACCATTTTGATCCGGAATGGTTCCGGAGGATGTTTAGACATTAACTGCCTCCTGATGGTTTCATTGTTAATTAGTTCCTAGTTTAACATGGGTTTTGACAAGACCCAAGTGATATTAGGCAGTTCTGGACTATAATATTTCCCAATAGTATTTAGCTGGAGAGTATACGATATGAGTCTGGAAATTGAGACCATGGTTCTCGGACCAGTTGTGACCAATAGCTATTTGGTGGGAGATACTGATACCAACCAGGCCGTGGTTATTGACCCTGCTTCTGATGGAGCAATCATAGCAAATAGGGTTCGCCAGCTTGGCTGGAAGGTCGGGGGTATCTGGTTAACCCATGCCCATTTTGATCATTTTGGTGGATTGGCAGATCTATTGGAAGGGTTGAATTCTGATAACATCCCAGACTTTTTTGTAGGATTGCATCCCAAAGATTTTAATCTTTGGAAAGCGAAAGGGGGAGCGATGATGTTTGGGATCTCAGTCAAATCGGCTCCTAAGCCAAACCATGAATTTTCCGATGGGGAATTCCTCATGGTTGGTAATTATGAATTTGAGGTCCATCACACACCAGGACATTCTCCTGGACATGTGATTTTCCATTGTCCCGCTGAGGAAGTTATGTTCAGCGGCGATTTGATCTTTAACCAGGGTATCGGCCGGACAGATCTTCTGGGGGGAAGCTACACAACCTTGATGGATTCGATCCAAAAATGGGTCCTGCCCTTACCGGACGAAACCCGGATCTATTCCGGACATGGTCCAGCTACTACAGTAGGCAATGAAAGACGATCCAATCCTTTCTTGCGCTAATTTAATATAAAAGCAGCCTCTGTTAAAAGAAGCTGCTCATCACGAATTGAAATGATCCCGCTGTAATGCAAGAACCGGGATCATTTTATATCTCGCTTTATTTTGCGTATTCTACTGTCCGGGTTTCACGGATAACAGTTACTTTGATTTTGCCCGGGTACTGCATGGTTTCTTCAATGGTCTTGGTGATATCGCGGGCCAATCTTGAAGCGGCCAGATCGTCCACCTGCGTGGGGCGCACAAAGATCCGGACTTCGCGTCCTGCCTGCAGGGCGTAGCTGCTTTTTACACCATCATAAGAATTGGCCACATCTTCCAGGGCTCGAACCCGTTTGAGATACTGCTCCAGGCTTTCCCGTCGAGCACCAGGTCGGGCACCAGATATTGCGTCGGCGGCTTCAACGATGATCGCCTCAACTGTTTCCTGTTCAACTTCATGGTGATGGGATGCCATGGCATTTACGATTTTTGCCCCAACACCGTGTCTTTCGGCAAATTCAGCTCCAATCTGAGCATGGGTGCCTTCTACATTATGATCCATGGCTTTACCAAGGTCGTGAAGCAGGGCACCCGCTTTGGCGATTTCCACGTTCGCGCCCATTTCAGCAGCAAGTACAGAGGCGAGCTGAGCGGATTCCACAGCGTGAGCAAGCTGATTTTGGCCATAGGATGTCCGGAATTTTAATCTACCCAGCTTCTTTAATATCTCTGTGTGAAGACCGGGTACACCAGCTTCGTAGGCTGCCTGTTCGCCAGCCTCCATGATGACCTTATCTAGGTCTTCCTGCTCTTTTTCAATGATCTTTTCAATGTGAGCCGGGTGTATTCTGCCATCCAGGACAAGTTTGCCCATTGCATTTTTGGCTACTTCTCTTCGAACAGAATCAAAACACGAGATAGTGATAGCTTCAGGTGTGTCATCTACGATCACATCTACACCAGCGGCTTTCTCAAATGCCCGGATATTTCGCCCATTACGGCCAATGATCCGGCCCTTCATGTCATCTGAAGGAAGCGGTACTGTTGAAGAAGTTACCTCATCTACATGGTCAGAAGCGACTCGCTGGATCGCGTCTGCAATTAATTTGCGAGCTTTGCGCTCTCCCTGTTCCTGGGCTTCCGCTTCGATTTCCCTCACGATTCGGGACATATCATTCCGCGCTTCTTGTTCAACCCGTTCCAGGAGTAAGTCTTTGGCTTCTGCCTGGGTCATCTGACTTACCCGCTCAAGTTCAGCGGATACGTTTTTTACCATTTCTTCGACCTGATTGGCTTTTTTGTCCAGGGAGCTTTGCCGCTGACTGATTGCATGTTCCCGGTCTTCAATCTTTTCAGCTCGTTTGTCAAGCTGATTGCTCCGGCTTTGTAGACGTTCCTCAGATTTGGTAATTTCTGTTCTTCGACTGAGTGCATCCTTATCTGCAGTCTGAGTGATTTCAATTGCCCGGTCCTGGGATTGTTTTATGATATCCGTTGATTTTCGTTCTGCTTCAGCGAGAATCTTGTTGGCTTTATTTTGTTTTTTGTCAGTCTCTCGAGCCAACTGATAATTCTTGATGAAAAAACCGATCACAGCCCCTAAAACAAGGGCGATAGAACTGATAAGTATTAAGATAAAGGTTCCATTCATTGTTTTGCCCCTTTTTATTGATCAATAAATTGATCATTTAAAAATTAAGAATATTAGTAAAACCTACAATTTTTCTTCTAATTCAATCCAAATATTGTTGATTACTTCTTTGCTTAGACTGTAATCGAATCCGCGTCGGGATAAATAACCATACATCTTTTTTTGGAAAGCTGTTCTTTCTAAATGTTTATGTTTTGTCATTTTTTTACGGGCAAGATCAAACGCCAATTTCTCTTCATTCAAGTCTTGAAGAGTTTCCTCAATTATTTGATTCGAGATTCCTTTTTGATACAATTCAGAGGAGAGAGCCCGCTTCCCCCGAGGGCGGAATTTAATCCTATTCTCTACCCACTCACGGGCAAACTCATTGTCATTGACGAACGAACCAGCACGCAGTTTATCCAAGACAGCGTCAATAATCTCGTTCGCTACCTTGGCTTTATATAAATTTTGTCGAATTTCCTGTTCTGATCGGGAACGATAACTGAGAAAATTTAATGCCCGTTGGTAGGCACTTTCCAAATCGTCTTCTGTTTTTAATGCAGTGATCTTGTTCTGGCTGATTTGATCTCCTTCTTTCAACCAGGGCGCTACAGCTAAAGAGATACCGAAAGCGAATTCACCATCGAGGTAAACATTCATTCGTCCGGGATTCTTCTTTTGTGGTTCTAATCTGGTAACGGTTAACATAAAACAGCCGTGATTCCGCCAATCTCGGCCACGGCTGAATTGCTTAACAACCTAATTCCATACACTGCGTTGTGGTACGCTAGGACATCAAGTATGAATAGATATGAACCATTCTGCTACCTAGCGTTATTCTTCCACTTGGTATCTGTTCTATATGCCAATGTGTTTTCTGCTTCAATACCACTTTGTGATGGTAGATCGTTTTATTAGTACCGCGGCCGCTGATGAATTTCTTTAGGCGACCCTTTTATTGGGGGGCAGAGCAGTCTTTTTTCTTCTAATCAATCACATGTGAAGCAGATTGACTTCTAAAATAAGCCCAGGCCCCGATTTAATTCCTGATCAACTGATCAGAATTCGATAAAAACCTAAATATTATGGTAATTCCTGGGAAAGATCATCCTTCCCAGATCTAGCTCTATTATACACGATTATTAGGTACAAGCAAATATGGGTGATTGCATTAGTCTTGTGAGATGACGACTACCTGGCAAGATGGTAGGATATAGTCTCAGGAGTTCAGACATGAAAATATGTTTTGTGTGTCAGGGCAATATAATCCGCAGCCCATTGGCTGAGAACCTCTTCCGCTATTATGCAGAAAAAAATGGTGTCGCTGAACATTTTATTGTAGATTCGGCCGGTACATCTGCTTACCATGTTGGAGAGCCCCCGGATCACCGAATGCGCCAGGTTGCCAGTAACAAAGGATTTGAATATTCAGGTAAATCTAGGCAATTCCAAAGAGATGAGTTTAAAAACCACGATCTGATCATTGCCATGGATAGAGATAATTTTCGGGTCTTAAAAAGTTGGGCAGCTTCGCCTGAGGAAAGTTCTAAACTGCGAATGATGAGAGAATTTGGTTCTGTAGGTGGAGCAGGTCTTGATGTCCCCGATCCATATTATGGGGGAATTGATGGTTTTGATATAACCTACGAGATAGTAAAGAATTCCGTTGAGGCATTATTCAAGGAGTTGGAAGGTGGGCTGGATCGATCCTGAAGTCCGGGAGTGGTTACGTGAAAAAGGCAGGGGAGAGATCATTGAAAATAAGCCTATCCATGGCGGTAGTATTAACCAATCCCTATGTATTTCTACGGAAACCGGTGCGCATTATTTTCTGAAACAGAATAATCGCGCCCCAGCTGGTATGTTCTTCCGGGAGGCACAGGGGTTGAAAACTCTCCAAAAGGTTAATGGACCATTTACACCTTTTGTTTTCCTCTCTGGAAAGAAATTCTTATTATTAGAGAATTTGGAACCATCTGCACCTTGCAAGGACTTTTGGCCATTGTACGGCCGGCAATTGGCTCGTTTGCATTTAAATAAAGGTGATAGATTTGGACTAGCGATCGACAACTACATAGGATCCAACCCCCAATACAATGATTGGCATTGGAATGGGTATGAATTTTACCGACTTCGGCGTTTTATTCCCCAGATCGTTTGGGCCAGAAATCAATCCCTGATCGACACGCAGGATGTAAGAAACCTGGAAAGGTTCTTATATCGACTGCCCGACATAATACCTAATCAAATTGCTTCATTACTGCATGGAGATCTATGGAGCGGAAATTTGATCACCGATAAATACGGTATGCCCGCGCTTGTTGATCCAGCAGTTTATTATGGCTGGCCGGAAGCGGATCTGGCCATGGCCGAGCTCTTTGGCAGTTATCCTGATGAGTTTTATCAGGCGTATCAGGAAATCCGTCCTTTGGAACATGATTTTCGATCCCGGTTTCCTATTTATAATCTCTATCACTTACTGAATCATCTTAATATGTTTGGACCAAGCTACCTGGTCCAAATTAAAGAAATACTAGGAATGTTTTCAGGTTATTAATTGAAATGCGAATCCTCGATATTCCGATATTGTTTTTAGAAAAATCCAGTGAGATGATAAAATTGCCCCTGGATTATCTCAATCAGGAGGATATTTTAGTTTTATGACTGTTCCAAACTGGGTTCAAGATGCAGTTTTTTATCAGATCTTTCCCGATCGCTTTGCAAATGGTGACCCTGGTAATGATCCTGTTAATGTAGAGCCCTGGGGGGCTGAACCAACCATCTGGAATTTCCAGGGCGGGGACCTGCGGGGAGTAATAGAGCGATTTGATTATTTACTGGACTTGGGTATTAATGCCATTTATTTTAATCCCATCTTTCATGCAACATCCAATCACCGCTATAACATCAGTGATTACTACCTGATCGATCGGAAATTAGGGAATAAACATGACTTTTCAGAATTGCTTGATGTTGCCCATAAAAATGATGTCCGGATTGTAATTGATGGTGTATTTAACCATTGTGGGAGAGGTTTTTTTGCATTCAATGATGTGCTCGAAAATCATAGGTACTCACCCTATATGGATTGGTTTCACTTGAATAATGTACCTCCGGATGCCTATTCGCCAGGTGATGCTGATGATTACGAAGCCTGGTGGAAATTTAAAAGTCTGCCCAAATTTAATACTGATAATCCCAAGGTTCGGAATTATATCTTCGATATAGCCAGGTATTGGATCAGGTTTGGTGTTGACGGATGGCGGCTTGATGTTCCAAATGAAATAGATGATGAGGATTTCTGGGCTGAATTTCGTCAAGTTGTGAAGGGGGAGAACCCAGAAGCATACCTGGTGGGGGAAATTTGGGATGGTGATCCCCGCTGGGTTGGCGATAAGAGTTTTGATGGTTTGATGAATTATCCAATTCGTGATGCCATTATCGGGTTGTTAACGAAAAC
>Ga0209345_10004510_pt1 | contig 13416 bp, 12 predicted proteins | sample Cruoilmetagenom7_FD_187294 | JGI IMG/M metagenome (GOLD analysis project Ga0209345, IMG submission 187294) | Oil polluted marine microbial communities from Coal Oil Point, Santa Barbara, California, USA - Sample 7 (SPAdes) (version 2) | ecosystem: Environmental > Aquatic > Marine > Oil seeps ...
CCCGGGCGAGGGATCGTAATTTCACCATGAGCGTGGCCACTTCGTCTGCTTTCTCTTTTATAAATTTTCGTTTGATCAAAACCTGAATACCCATATTTCTCTCCTTTTCTTTTCAATAAAATTTATAGAATACTCTCAATAAATAATCAAAAACACCAATTTTCTTTTAAACTTTTTTAACAATCTACGCTGTAATCAATCATCGCCGGTACTTTTATACTGTGAATCTTCATTCTGTTCGCCGGTTCTTACAGACACAATGCGCAAATCAGCTATTTTCTGCTCTTCACGCGGTCCTGAAATTTTAAAGCCCTCATTTCCGAACAGCCAGATTTCCGGGATAATTTCGGCAATCAATTTGCCTTCGTTGAAGACACGAACAATAGAGCTTTGAGATACTACCACAGCCACAGCCTGGGTGTCCCGGCTGATGGAAGCGGCTGCCACATGTCGGCTTCCCAACCCCAGCGGCAATTCAATTCTTCGGGATGAGGCGTTGATATAGCGGGCAGCTGAAATCACAACCCCGTCGCCGCTCACAATAAAAGCGCCGTCCAATTGGGCCAGTTCCTTGATGGTTTCCCGCATGTCGGGGTCACGAATTTTTTTCTTGTCGGCAGGATGTCCGTAAAGAGGATCGAGGATCATAGGGCGCGACCTTTTTAAAACTTCCTTTTCATCAGAAACCACAAAAAGGGTACCGACTTTCCGGCCTTCCCGGCCTTCCCGGGCAAGCTCAACAGCCAACTGGACAGTTTGCTCCAGTACATCGGCAGCACATTTTTTTTTAGGCCCGCAAATTTGGCTAAAAGCGTTCACAACCTTCACTCCCCTTTCTTCTCTCCTCAGTCTCTCCGGCCGACATGCCGGTTAGGGTGCTTTTTTCGCTTTCCACCTTGTCACAAATCAATATTTTTTTAAAGTTTATTCATAGCGTCCCTTGTTGCAAATGTATAACTATTATCCGATGGTTTGGCGGCTAACTCAGGGTGTGTGCAATACTGATATGATAGAAGGTCGTCCATGGTAGCGCCCATCTGGATGGAAAAAGACATAAAGTCAACATGTTGTGCTGTGCTGTTTCCTTTGCGCATAACACATCCACCAATCAGTTTTTGGTTTTCGCGATTAAAAAATAGTTTTGTACGAATTAAATCCACATGATCCATCATTGGATATTTATCAAGAACTTCTGAAGATCCTGTCACAACATCAATTCCTGCATCTTTGGCCATCTGTTTGGTCAGGCCCGCTGAGCCCAGGCTCCAGTCATAGACCGAAGTGGCATTTGCGTTGAGTACACCGGCAAATTTGCTGTTGTTGCCCAGAATGTTTTCCGCTACAATTTTGGCCATAAATACAGCGTTGGTCCCAAACTCTCCTCTGGTGGGTTGTCCGGCAGTAAATGAATATTTTTCCGCGCAGTCGCCGCAACTATAGACGTTGTCAGCGCTGGTTCGCATATATTCGTCCACCCAAATTCCCAACCGACTGGTTTTTATATCTGCCTGGGCAGCCAGTTCCGTGTTGGGAAGAACACCTGCCGATAATATGACTAAATCAGCAGGAATGGTATCACCGTTTTCAAGCTTTACCATGACTTTTCTGTCTGATTTATGTTCAAATTCAATAACTTTTTCGTTCGTCAACAGACGAATTCCGCTTTTGTTTAATATATTTTCAACATGATTAATAAATTCAGATTCCATTGTAGCCATAAGGATTTTAGGCAACATCTCTACTACAGAGACATCCATCCCCATTTGCCTGAGAACCACGGCGACTTCAATACCGATATAACCGCCGCCGACAACAACGGCACTTTTGCCTTTTGAAGATAGTTTCTGAAGCACAGAAAGATCTTTAATAGATCGCACAGAGGTAATTGTCTCCGCATCCACACCTGGAATTGGAGGTATGATCGGACGTGAGCCTGTGGATAAAACCAGGTGGGTATAACCAATAGTTTTACCACCTTCAGTGTGAACTTGCTTTTTATCCGTATCTATTTTTACAACCCGGTCGATAACAAGCTCTGCTCCAAAATCGGTAACCAGTTTATTTGGTATCTGAAATTTTTCTATCGGTTTTTTGGCATTGATACCAAATGGAACGGCACAACGGTTTACATTGATCTCTTCGTCCTTAACAACAGTTATTGACATACCACTTTTAGCAGCATGGAGCATGTGGACGATTGTCCGTCCCGCAGGTCCTCCACCGATGATCACGACATCTCGTTTTTCCATTATAAACACCTTAGCCCGGACAGACCGGAACCAGAATTAATATTGATTTACAACAAAGGGTCTAATTAAAATTGACCCAGCCCTATCTTATTTTCTCTTTCCAAACATGAAATAAATTTTCCTGAATCTGCATCATAAAATTTGAATCCTTCGTTTTCCCCCAGCAGATACTTTGAAACTGCAAGATCAACTGTTTTAAATTTAGTGATAATGCAGTCAATGTGCTTAGCCGCAATTCCAGAGGAGGATTTTTCCCCCATGCTTCCGGCAATAAAAAGGCTGCATTCCTTTAACAAATCAATGATTTGTCTTGCTTGACCGTGATGTCCGGTGGCATTTTCGATTTCTACATGAGGATTAGCACGCAATTCCCTGTCTGTAATTTCGCCGTTAAGTATTTCAACAACCCGGTAATAACGGCTTGAACCAAAATGACCCTTTCGAATTGTCTTTCCGTCATCTGTTCCTATAGCAATTTTCATTATATTTTCCTGGTTCTTATTCTCCCTGACTCATCAGCTTTTCCGCCTGCTCAACAAGCAGCGATTTGAAACGATCGAGACTAACCGGATATGCCTGCATCGGAATTCCCATCCAGTCGCAGTATTCTAAAAATTCTTCCGGTTTTTCCGCCATGTACTGGTCGAGATATCCTATACCATCCAGAACGATTGCTCCGCCGGTATGCCTTGGAAAGTTTTCATTGGCGATGCCTTTGTCCCATCCCTTGAAAACCTGCTTTTGATACTTCACCCAGCCCGGCGTCATCCACCACACTGGTTCTCCGCCGGCAATTTCATCAGCAATTTTTTCCTTTTCCTCTTCACTGGCAAGCATATCCATACACTGGGTTGCCTGGATCCTGGCAACCCCCGCTCCTTGTTCTTCTACGATGTTCTGCATAAGCCGTGTAGGTTCATCGACATTGACGTAACAAAACTTTCCGCCATAAACGACAAGAACCTTGTCTACTTTTTCTCTGGCTTTGTTAATTCGGTTAATGAGCTGACGTTCCAGTTCAGGAATATCCTGGTGCAAGCCCGGAGTGGTGTAAAAAATATGTTGTGTATCCAGGAAACCTTCCTGCTTCAAATAGTTCAGTTCGAGACTCATTGTTCCGCAGGAAACTACAGCGATATCTGCAAATGATATATTATTCATTTAGACGCTCCTCTATTCATATTTTTGAGCTACTTCGTACCCTGCATGAACGGCTGAAAAGATATCTTGGACCTGTTTTGCATCTCCGATGACTTCGACGCTGGGCACAGATTTACAGATGCTTTCGTCAGGTCCCGAAGCCGACAGCATACCGGAGGAAAGGATGACCGTCTGAAAGGGTTCTAAGGTTAATTGTTCACCGTCCTGCTCTACTGAAACACTATCAGTCTTAAACTCCTTAACGGTTGTATGCGGCATCAGGGTCACATTCGACAATTGATCAATTCGCATCATGGCAAGCTTTTTTGTAATCATTTCCATCATGCTTCCGATAGGATCCGTCCGTTTGGTGGCCACGATTTCATAGCCGTCTATTCCGAGTTGTTCTGCAATTTCAACACCGGTTCGGCCAGCACCGACCACCAGGACTCTGGGGCCTTTTACCTGTTTATCCCCTTTAAAATATTCTAAGGAAGTCATCGTGTACTGACTGCTTAAGCCTTCAATTTCCGGAATTTTCTGAACAGCTCCGGTTGCCCAAACAAGAAGATCCGGATGAATTTCATCGATTAGCTGCGAGTCTGCCGCCCGGCCCAGCAGGACGGATTCCGCATGTGTTTTCACATCGTATTCCAGCTTATCCAGACCTTCCTGCATTGATTGCTTGCCGGGGGCTTTCCAGGCCAGGTTAAACTGACCCCCCAGTTTATCGCTTTTTTCAGCGAGAGTAACTTTGTGCCCGCTGCGGGACAGGTAGAGTGCCGCACTCATTCCACCGGGACCTCCGCCGGCTACCAGAACTTTCAACGGCTTGGCCGACGGCTTAAGTTCCGGCAGGCCAATTTCCGGATTCAGGTTACATCCCAGTGGTTCACCGCTTTTCAGCCTGTGCAGGCACCCCTGGAGACAATAACCGCAATAATTTACTCCCTCATTTTGACCTTTGTGCCATTTATCAACCAGGTCAGGATCGGCAATAAGCGGTCTGCCAAGGGCAACCATGTCGGCAAGCCCTTGATCCAGGACTTTGGTTATTTTTTCTTTTCTGCCCATTCTACCGGCAGCGATAATGGGAATCCACGTGTGCTCACGAACCCAGGAAAGCGCATCCAACTGTGGTTTTTCAGGGAGGCTTGCGTGGTGAAAGTACCAGGGAGGGCTAAAGCATGAACTCCCCATGCCCACATGTATTGCGCTCATTCTTTCTTTTTCGGCCAGAGAAAGTAGAGGTTTTAAATCTTCTAAGTCAATACCGTATTCAGGTGACATCTCGCTGCCTGAAATTCGCAGTATAACCGGCATTTCAGGCGCCCCTTCTTTAACAGCCGCAAGGGCTTCTCTTGCAAACAGCATCCGATCTTCGCCGTACTTATCCGTTCTTTGGTTTATTTTTTTATTGCAAAATTGGGAGATGAGGTAGCCGTGACCGGCCTGAATTTCTATTATGTCAAAGCTTGCCTGTTTGGCTTTTTCGGCTGCGGATTTGTATCCTGCAATGATTGTTTTGATTTCCTCTTCGGCCAAAGGCTCCGAGGTCTGACCGGATGTAGGACAAGTAATAGCCGAAGGCGCTTTGGGTTTCGTTCCGGTTGCCTTAGGATTGGCGGCCGCTCCGGCATGATTTAAATGAAGACAGGCAAGACGATTTTGCGTGTGAATAGCATCCACTATTTTTTTAAGTTCCGATGCACTTTTCTTAAGGTGGATACAGAGTTGTTTTGGATGTTCCCTGCCTTCAGGTGTTACCGAGGCTGGTTCAAGGATTATAATTCCCGGTCCGTTGCTTGCAATTTGTTTATAAAAGGTTAACTGGCGCTCGGTTACAATCCCGTTCGGGTTACCATAGGCTGTTTTTACAGGCGGAAAGACAAATCGGTTAATAAGTTTTAAATTGCCAATGGTAAAACCTTTAAACATTCTGTCCATAAGATTCCTCCTCTTGCATTAAGCTAACGCTTTATCGATTGCATCGGAAAGCACTTTAGCATTTTGAAGACCAATGAAGCGTTGAAATTCCACACCGTTTTTATAAATGATCAAAGTCGGGATACTGGTGATTCCCAACTTCATGGCCGATTCCTGATTTCCATCGACATTCATTTCCATGATTGAAGCTTTTCCATCATAGAGCTCTGCCAACTGATCGACGATAGGCTTTTGAACCCTGCAGGGCGCACACCATGGAGCGTTGAAGTCTACCAGGGTTACACCCTTTTGGATTGTGTTTTTTAACTGCTGCTGGTTTAATGAATTTTTTTGTTCCACTTGCTTTACCCTTCATTTAGCCTAAATTGAGCGATTTTTATTTCACAAAGCCCCCCGCTCGCACAGATGTGTTCAATGCGATCTGAAGGACTTTGTGATGACATTGAGCGATACCAAATTGTAGCGCCTATCCCCCGAAGTTTCCCGCTCCCAAAATCTGCATGGCTTCATCAGCACTTACTCGAATCTTAGAAATGCCGTCGTCAAACGCTTTCCGTTCGGTCCGAATGTCGTCTATGCCTGTTTCGGGTGTGCAGTTCTCCCGGATCCCATCGATCCTGTCATCCATCTCTGCGATAAGCATATGCAGGTCTTCGATGTTGGGAAGAACCTTTTCCTTATCTCCTCCGGGCAGGTTTTCAATATTACGTACAATATCATAAACATTGGCCTTCCATGCGGTAAGTTCCGCCTCCATGGTTTTACAACAGTTCATTGCTTGCATAGTGTCCACATTTGCAGTCATGCGAAGAGTGATCAATAACTTATCGAATTGCTCCTTTTCGGCTCTGATATCGTCGATCCCGGTTTCAGGGGTGCAATCGGCTCGGATTTGTTCAATGCGGTCATCCAGCTTCCCAGTGAGCATATGGAGATCTTCGATATTGGGAAGAATCTTCTCCTTTTTTCCTCCGGGCAGGTTTTCAATATTGCGGACAATATCATAAACATTGGCCTTCCATGCGGTAAGTTCCGCCTCCATGGTTTTACAACAGTTCATTGCTTTCATAGTGTCCTCCTTTCTTATAAGGCTTTAAAGATGATTAATAGTTTACGATGCGATTTTCCTGATTTACCGGCATCGCTTCCGGTTTTTTAACCTTTTAATAAGTAATATTTACAAATTGTATGCCATCGTTCGCTTTCTTCACGTAAATGGCCGAGGAAAATTTTACAAATAGCCGTTTTAACAGTATAATAAAATTAAAATTACCCTCTTTAAAAGGCAGCCGGGCTTTGTTTTATATTCTTTGAAGATTGCTTGACAATAATATCAACGTTACCTATATTAAAAATAACGTTTGGTAACGTTACCGTAACCCTATTTTGTCAGGCTTTTTCAAAAGACTAAAAAGTTACTAATTTAACAATTTGGAGGAGGTAACTTCCTTGCAAGATAAAACCCATGAGATCTGGAATTTTCGGTTTGTGAATCAGATAATAGACTCCATGGCTGACGGGGTGTTTACCATGGATGCTAACGGACGGATTTCGTCATGGAATAGATCTATGGAGCGTATCAGTGGCTATAATGCCCAAGAGGCCATAGGGCAAACATGCGAACTTTTCCGTTTCAGCCGCTGTTTTGGCAAAGAATGCCCTGCCGGAATCCAGAAATGCGGCATTATGACACACGGATCTTCCGGAGCCAAGGAATGCCATTTGCAACACAAAAAGGGACACGATGTGCCGGTGATCAAGAATGCCAGTGTGGTCAGGGATGAAAATGAGAATATCCTCGGTGTGGTTGAAACGGTTACCGATCTTACGCAACTGAACAAGGTGCGGAGCAAAGCAGAAGAAGCAGTCCTTAAGCTTGGTGAAATTCACCGAATGGATAACCTTATCGGCAAGAGCCAGGCCATGCGCAACGTGTTTACAGCCATCATTGCTGCTGCCTCAAGTAATGCCACAGTACTGGTACAGGGGGAAAGCGGTACCGGTAAGGAACTTGTGGCAGGTGCGATTCATTATAATAGTGAACGAGAGGACAATCCACTTATTACAGTAAACTGCTCGGCTCTTTCGGAATCATTGCTTGAAAGCGAACTGTTCGGGCATGTAAAAGGCGCTTATACCGGTGCCATGCGTGACCGCGTGGGGCGCTTTGAAGAGGCTCAAGGGGGAACGATTTTTCTTGATGAAATCGGAGAACTCAGCCCCTTTATCCAGGTAAAACTTCTTCGCATTCTGCAGGAACGGGAAATCGAACGCGTGGGTGAATCGCGAAAACGCAAAGTCGATATTAGGATTATTGCAGCAACTCACCAGGAACTTTACAGCCGGGTTCAGAAAGGATATTTCCGGGAGGATTTGTACTACCGACTTAAGGTGTTTCCCATTAATCTGCCGCCGCTTAGAGAAAGGAAAGAAGACCTGCCGCTCCTTATCGGTCATTTTATTAAAGCCCAAAACCGAAAGACAGGTAAACAGATCCAGGGGGTTTCCCAGGCGGCATTGCGCATACTCATGGATTACCACTGGCCCGGAAACGTCCGGGAGTTAGAGAATGCGATTGAACACGCATTTGTACTTTGCAACAAAGATAGAATAGACCCCTTTGACTTGCCTGTGGAAATCCGGCAAGTCGAATATCAAGCTTCATTTTCGACAATACCGAAAAAATTAAGTTCTAACTCCGTACCGCGGAAAAAGCTGTCAAAAGAGGGCCTTCTCAACCTGCTTGATGAGTGCGACTGGAACAAGGCTGAGGTTGGAAGAAGAGCAGGCCTGAGTAGAACCGCTATATGGAAGTATATGAAAAAATGGGATATTCCCCTCAAAAGACCATCTATTGCTTGACCTCAAAATACCATTTCTTTTTAAAAATAACGCTATACAACCCTGCCATTAGAAGCACCATTACAAGTGTGAGATGGCAAAGATATAAAAAAATGATAAAACCGGGAGCAAATCCGGAAACTTCATGGTTTCTTATCACTAGAAGAATTCCTGTTATGAGGAGTCCGGCAACAACTGATCCTCGGATGTAGCCAGACAGAGTAATTTTTATACTCTTTCGTTTTGTCAGCAGGTATTCAATGATAAGATATGAAATAATTCCGATAAGCAGTATGGCAAACAGATAATGTATATAAATGGTTACGTAATATTCAGCAAGCCATCCCAGCCCCGGGATATCCGCAATATAATAGCGCTTGAAAATCGGCATGTTCCCGAAACCTGTCAGTGTGAGAAAAAAAACGGTCATAAGGTATAAATAGCGCATAATCGTTTTTCTATTTGATTTTATATGGTTTTCTTTAAGATCCATTATGTTCCTCCGACTATTTACCGGTTTTGCTCATTTTATAAAATTTACCTGCTGCTGCAACCACACCTGCAATCGGCGCTATAATCATTGCTGCGGCAAGGTTATTTGAATCGGCCATGCTATTCTTTACAGGCTGTAAATGGGGCTTTCCTTTTCCTGTTTCAATGGCCTTGTTAAGCTCTTCGAAAGGAACCGGTGACACATAAATCGTATTGGTTCCGCCGTTTTCTTTTTCGCCATAGATATATCCGCCAATCTCTTTGGCCAGTTCATGAGCTTTTTTAATGATTTCGTCCCTTGGCCCTATGGTCTGTACATCTTCAGGACACGCCTCTATGCACGCAGGCAGTTCTCCGTCGGCGATCCTGTTATAACACCGATCGCATTTGTACATTACGCCGTTTCCCGCAAGAGAAGGAAGTAAGTCAAGATAAATCCCAACACCAGTCTGACGCTCAGGAATATGCCAAGGACATACGGCTTTACATTTGGAACCACCCAGGCACAGGTCAGGATCGATCCTTGATATACCGTTTTCAAGCAGCCTTGCCGATCCCCACGGACACAGCTTAACACAGGGCGGATTTACGCAGTGCATACAGCGTCTGGGAATCGTAAGTTCCGTCTCTTCCCCATTGATTTTTACCGTTGCACTTTGAATAAAAAGCCAGTTGTACGGAGTCAGGCGGTCTGTCACATCCTGTTTGTCCGACCAGTCCATTACCGGCACCCTGTCAGGGTACATTTTAGGAAAAGGCTTTTTCGGATCAGGAAATTTCGTTTCATTTACCTCTTTACAAGCCTCGACACATGCTTCGCATCCTATACATTTACGAATGTCAAGAAGGGTGGCGAGCTGTTCTTTGTCGGCCGCTCCTGCAGCACTTGCAGGTATTCCCGCTGCTGCAAGAGTGCATGCCGTAGCCATTGTTCCCTTTAAAAAAGATCTTCTGGATATTTTATTTTTCATTTTCTCTCCATTTTATAAAAGTTGTCATTATTGCGTTTTTGCGATCAATCCTTGAAAGAATCTGCAATATTTATGCCGAAGGCTTTCTTTTTGATGCCGTGTAATAAATCCTTTAACCACTTTCTACTATACTATTTTTTTAATGTACTTATCATTTTGAAAAGGTCAACTTATTTTCCACTTACATCTTTTTTTCTAGCATAACATCTAATCTTGGCATTAAAATTGCTTAAATAATATCTGAGGGGTTTAACTTGGCATTTACCTCCATCATATGTTTTACTACCTCACAGGATGCAAATCGGCCCATATCCCTATATTATAATGATGCTCCATCAGGGTCGATTTGCATTTTTTTTAATTTTTTGCAAAACCTTCGATATTGACTTAATACAATTTGTCATTAAAATATAGTTGTTGCGTGTTACAAACCAGTTTTCAATTTCTCCTTTAAAAAAGAGAAATTAGTACCTTTAAGAAAGGATTAAAAAATGAACAATAAAGCGGACTACGATCTGGTTATCATTGGCGGTGGGCCTGCCGGTCTTACGGCAGGTATTTATGCGTCACGGGCAAGGCTGAATGTGCTTTTACTGGAAAAAACGGCACCTGGGGGCCAGGTTCTTATCACAGACTGGATAGAAAACTACCCGGGCTTTCCCAAAGGAATCAGCGGGTATGATCTGGTGACTAAAATGGCCGAGCAGGCAAAACACTTTGGCCTAAAGCTTGAAACCAGTGAAGTGCTTTCTTTTGACCTGTCTGAAGCGGTAAAAAAAATTGAGCTAAGCGATAAAACCATTACCACTCGTTCTATTATTGTTGCCACCGGTGCTTCACCGAGAAAACTCGGAGTTCCGGGTGAAGATATTTTTATCGGCAAAGGGGTATCCTTTTGTGCAACCTGTGATGGACCGTTTTTTAAAGATAATGTTGTTGCTGCTGTCGGTGGTGGAGATACTGCTGTGCAGGAGAGTATTTATCTTACCAAATTTGCAAAAAAAGTTTATTTAATACATCGCAGGGATGAATTAAGGGCCACCAAGATTCTACAGGAACGGGCAATGGCAAACGATAAAATTGAGATTGTATGGGATTCGGTGTTAACCGGCATTGGAGGTGGCTTGACCAATGTTGAGAAAATAACCGTAAAGAATTTAAAGACTGGTGAAGATAAAGAAATACCTGTCTCCGGATGCTTTATCTGGGTGGGGACTTTTCCCAATACATCATTTTTAAAAGACACTTTAAAGGTGGATCAATACGGCTTCATTATTGCGGATCACAATATGGAAACATCGGTACCCGGTGTCTACGCAATTGGAGATGTTAGAAACACACCTTTGCGCCAGGTGGTAACGGCTGTGGGAGATGCGGCCATCGCTGCTGTTTCCGCAGAGCATTATATTGAGAATATTAAGTGAGTTAAGGAATATAAGGCAGAAGAAAACGTAAACCATCCACGCCCATCGAAGATGCTGTTATACAGGGAAAAAAGTGGTTTTAAAAATTAAATGAACACGAATATGGAGGTTATCATATGCCTATTTATGAATATAGATGTGAAAAATGTGGCAACTCTTTTGAGAAACTGGTTTTTGGCAGTGATAAAGAACCTGTTTCCTGTCCCGAATGCAAAGCCAAAGATGTAAAAAGGCTTTTAAGTTCTACCGGTTTTATCAGCAGCTCCGGAGGGAGTGGCTGCTCTACCGGCGCCCCGTCAGGTTTTTCCTGAGCCGGATAGAATCAAGCGGCGGTCAGCCGCATGAAAAATCTGTCTATAGAAAAATCCTAAACAAAATAAATAGGAAAGAATTGCCACTAAGACACAAAGGTACAAAGTTACTTATAAAATTCATCTTCGTGAATTGGTGTCTTAGTGGCGAAATATTTTACCATAAAAAACACAAATTTTAAAACGGAAGAGCTAAACAATCTGGAGAAAATCTAAATGGGAAAATGTGTAAACCATCCTGACAGGGAAACCAACTATTTATGCATGAAGCACAATGTTTATATGTGCGAGGAATGCATTAAATGCCGCGATCCGGAACTTTACTGTAAATATCGTTCTTCCTGTCCCATTAACTTTATATCTAAAAAGGGTGTAGCAGGTTGGATTGGTGAAGAAAAAAAGGTTGCAGAAGAGATAGAAACAGCCACTGTTTTATTTGAACCGGACAAAAAAGAGATAACCGTGCCAAAAGGAACTACCTTGCTGGAGGCTGCCCGAAAAGCGGATATACACATTAATGCATCGTGCAACGGAAAGGGGGCGTGTGGAAAATGTAAACTGATTATAAAATCAGGACAATTTGAAACTGATGACACACCCTTGCTCAGTGATACGGAAAAAGAAAAAAATTATCTCCTTGCCTGTTTAACCAAACTCAAAGGGAATATTACAGCAAGAGTTCCCGAGGAGTCCATCGAAAAGAAACTAAAAGTTGCAGGCATGGGAGAAAAAGCAACAGAGAAGCTTAAAGGGCTTGTGACAAACATCGAGCCAATGCTGAAAAACTATCCACTGGAGCTTGATCAACCTACCCTGGAAGATTCAGTCAGTGACCTTGACAGGCTTAACCGCGGCTTAAAAAAGGCAGGCTGCGATGTTAGCCGTTTAAGTATCGGACTGAAAGTAATGCGACAACTGGCTGAAACTATGAGAGAAGACGACTGGAAGGTTACCGCTTCCGTGCTTCATAAAAAATGCGCATCCGAAGTTTTGAGAGTTGCCTCTGGAAACGGCTTAAAGAGATCTTTAGGGCTGGCAATCGATCTTGGAACAACATCGATTGTAGTTTACATTGTAGATATGGCCAACGGTACAATTTTATCTGCTACATCGGGACATAATCGCCAGGCAACCTGCGGAGACGATGTAATAAACCGTATCGTCTGTGCTGAAAAAGACGGGGTGAAAAAATTAAGCAGCATGTCCCTTTTAACTATCAACAATCTTATCAGCGAAGCAATAGGCGGCCTGGAAGATGATTTCAAACAGATCGAAAATGTTGTGATTTCCGGTAACACCACCATGACCCATCTCCTTCTTGGCATTGAACCGAAATATATCAGGCGCGAACCGTATATTCCTGCTGTTTCCGAGTTTCCCATTTTAAAGGCCGGCAACATAGGTATCAAGGCCAACCCTGTTGCCGCCGTTTTTGTTATGCCGGGACCCGCCAGTTATGTTGGTGGTGATATCGTTTCCGGCCTTTTATATACAAGATTTCACAGGGAAGAGCCTTTAACTCTTTTTATCGATGTGGGCACAAACGGTGAAATTGTTCTGGGCAATAAGGACTGGCTCATGACCGCCTCCTGCTCGGCAGGCCCAGCATTTGAAGGAGGTGGCATCAGATGGGGTATGCGTGCCGAAGAAGGGGCCATCGAAAAGGTATCCATAAATCCGGAAACACTGGAACCGGAATTTTCCACAGTGGGAGATTTACTTCCACGTGGCATTTGCGGCTCAGGGATGATCGACCTGATTTCCGAAATGCTTAAAACCGGTATTATAGGCCCCAACGGAAAGTTCGGGCTCGAATCTGATCATCCAAGAATGAAAAAGTATGACGGAGAAGGATCGTATATCCTTGAATTTGCAAAAAACACTGCGATGGATGAAGACATCGTATTTACCGAAACCGATATTAACAGTCTTGTTTTGAGTAAAGGAGCTGTATATGCCGGCTTCTCTGTGCTGCTTAATGAGGCGGGAATGGACTTTTCCATGGTAGACAGAGTTATCATCACCGGCGGTTTCGGACAGT
>Ga0209345_10004512_pt1 | contig 13408 bp, 17 predicted proteins | sample Cruoilmetagenom7_FD_187294 | JGI IMG/M metagenome (GOLD analysis project Ga0209345, IMG submission 187294) | Oil polluted marine microbial communities from Coal Oil Point, Santa Barbara, California, USA - Sample 7 (SPAdes) (version 2) | ecosystem: Environmental > Aquatic > Marine > Oil seeps ...
AAAAAGCACAAAAAGAGAGACTAATGCTGCAAATATTAAGCAAAATATAGAAAATATACTCAAAAATTCCCTTCAATATTGAAAGTTAATTTTTAAAATACTAGAATATCAAAATAAAGAAGAATCAGCTGGCTTGTTCAGAGGGTTCAATTATAAAAAGGTTATTCAATGGAAATTTCAAGCTCTTCAAACATCATAACTATCACCGGAAATATTAAAAGCGTTGGTGACTTTCAATCTATTAAAACTACTGTAGATTCTCTTAAATCTTCAAACCAAACAATCTTTATAGAGATTAAAGACTCAATCTCTATAACATCATCAGTAATTGGTTACTTTAATAAACTTGTTTTAAAAGACAACATAGATGTTAATATGAAAGTAGGTGACTCCCAACTCATGGAACTTTTAGATGACTTAAATCTCAAAAGTGTTTTTAAAGTAACTGCTAGTTAATTCCTAATAATAACAAAGAGATAAGATGCCTCTTCAAGAACAAGAAATTAAAGAACTCAAAGAAAAACATGAGTATCAATCATATCAAGAAGATTTAGCTTTTGCTAAAGAGCTCAATATTTTAAGAAATGATTTTTATTATCAGATGATAGATGCAACCCATATCTCTTTGGTTGATTTCTTATACCAACCACTCGATTTAATTAGTGGTGATGCTTATACTGCTCGACGTATTGATGAGCACAGAACTTTTTACCTTATAGTCGATGGCATGGGTAAAGGTTTATCTGCTTCGCTTACAGCTATGACTATGACCTCTTTTATCAACCATATTATAGATAAAATGATTGAACATGACAGCTTTAGCTTAGATATCCTTGTAAAAGAATCTATGGCATATATGAACCCTATTCTTCTTGAAGAGGAGTCTGTATCTGTAGACTATATACTCTTTGATACTGCCTATGATAATCTACAGTACTCCAAATTTGGAATGCCTGCCTCACTTATGCAAGACAAGTCTCATAATCTCATCAAAATAAAATCGAATAATCCTCCTATGAGTAAATATCAACTCAACTACACTATAAATGAGTGTGATGTAAAAGAGATAGATAAGTTCCTCTTCTTTAGTGATGGCATCATAGAAAATACAACTTCTGACAACATGAGAACCTATGCCGATTATATTGAGGATGATTTTAAACATAGTTTTACAAGAGAAGATTTAAAAACAAAATTTTTTAGTAAGATAGACGAAGCTGAAGATGACATAACACTTATATTTATCAATAGAATACCCTTTGAAGATGTAGTGAGCTATAAAGAGAGTTTTACAACTTCACTCGCTGATGTTGATAAAGCAAGTGAATGGTACGAAAAATTATGGAGTAGTTTAAGTGATAATACAGAGGTCTCTTACAAAGCGGGTGTGGTATTTACAGAACTCTATATGAATGCTTACGAGCATGGAAATTTAGGCATCGATTCTGCTACAAAGCATAAACTACTTGATGATGATATCTATTTTGAAACACTACAAGAAAAAGAGATGAGCTGTAATAAAAAAATAGATGTTAAAGTCAGTAAACTGAGTTACAACTCATCAAACTATGTCATCACGCAGATAAGCGATGAAGGGGAAGGTTTTGACACTCAAATTTTAAGCGAAATATTTAGAAATTCAAAAACTTTTAATGGACGTGGCGTTTTTGTATCTCGTTCAAACTCTTTAGGAATTTACTATAATTCAAAGGGAACAACCGTTCTCTATCTACATAAAGTTTAAGTAGTGAGCCTTTAGGCTATAATTTTAAAAAATGGAGTATAAAAATGTCTAAAAAAGCTACTCTAGATAAAGAAGCACTTGATTATCATGAGTTTCCGAAACCTGGGAAAATCTCAGTAGAGACTACAAAACCTGTGGCAACTCAAAAAGACTTGTCATTGGCATATACTCCTGGTGTTGCCGTTCCATGTTTGGCAATTAAGGAAAATCCAGAGGATGCTTACAAGTACACTGCTAAAAGTAATCTTGTAGGAGTAGTCTCAAATGGAACAGCCGTTCTTGGTTTAGGTAATATTGGGGCCTTAGCTTCCAAGCCTGTAATGGAGGGTAAAAGCGTTCTGTTTAAAAACTTTTCAGGACTTGATAGTTTTGATATTGAAGTTGACACAGAAAGTGTAGATAGATTCTGCTCAGTTGTAACAGCCATCGCTCCAACTTTTGGAGGGATAAACTTAGAAGACATTAAATCTCCTGAATGTTTTGAGATTGAGCGTCGTTTAACTGAAGAACTCGACATTCCTGTCATGCATGATGACCAACACGGTACTGCTGTTATATCTGCTGCAGGAATCATCAATGCATGTAAGGTTACAGGAAAATATACGCATCACTTAAAGATTGTAGTTGTTGGAGCTGGAGCTGCTGCTATATCATGTGCAAGACTCTATAGTGAACTTGGTGCAGATGAGATATATATGATGGATTCATGTGGACTTATTCACGATGGCAGAAGTGACTTAAATGAATATAAACGAGAATTTGCTGCTAAACATTATATGACACGTGCAGAAGTATTTGAAAATGCGGATGTAATTGTTGGACTCTCTAGACCTGGTTCATTTACTGTCGAAGATATTAAACTCATGGATAAAGACCCAATAATTTTTGCACTCTCTAATCCCGTACCTGAAATTTTTCCAGATGAGATTACGGCTGTAAGAGCTGATGCTATTGTAGCAACTGGTAGAAGTGACTTTGACAACCAAGTAAACAACGTACTTGGTTTCCCATTTATCTTTCGTGGTGCCATGGATGTAAAAGCAAAAACAATAAACATGGAAATGAAACTTGCAGCTTCAAAAGCACTTGCACTTTTAGCGATGCAAGATGTACCAGAGTATATCAATGAAATCTATGGTAAAAAACTTGAGTTTGGTAGAGACTATCTAATTCCAAAACCATTTGACAGAAGACTCATAGTTGAAATATCAAGTGCTGTTGCACAAGCTGCAGTAGAAAGTGGCTCATCAAAAATGAAAAATTTTAATCTCAAAGCTTATAAAAAAGAGTTGGCAACTATTCTCAAGTAGTCTTAGCTAATGCGTAAAACTTTTTCAGTCCAAGCTTTGCTTTGGCATCAATGTTATAAGAGATAGACTCTAAATATTCTAAAATGTCTTTCTCTTTTACTGATGTTCTTTTAGCCGCCTGAGTTAAAATATAACGGGGGATTTTAACTCTGCGTTTTAGAAACTCTTTCTCTATTTTTTTGTATAAATTTTTATCTTTGTGATAACATAAAAGCGCAAAAACAAAAGATGAACCGTATCTTCTGTTCCATTCACCAGCAAGATCAATATGAGGTTTATCTAAAAGATAGTATCTCAATGCTTTATCCCCTATGAGAACTTCCCCTTTGAGATTTAAAATACGTGCTAAAACATTTGAAGAGGCTGATTCAATATCAATTTTATTTTTTTTAGATGGGATTACTAAAACACTCTGAACCTCTTTTTTGGCAACGATGCCTAAGCCTACATGAGCATATTTTTGTGCACGAATGCTAGAGATAAATGCAGCATCAACTCTGCGAGATAAAAATTTTTTATTTATTTGAGCAGGCACACCACGTTTATAGTGCATACTCATACTTTGTTGAGTACTTTTTGTAAAACGTTTCATAAAAATGTGAAACGGTAATAGGTTTAAATATTCTATTTTTCCAAAAACCAAGGCTTACTCCAAAATCTAGTGAGTAAAATTATACACGACTTAACTTATCTTAGATATAATTCTACCAATAATAAAGAAGGCATATTGATGGTAAGAGTAGAATTTTTAGGCCCTATACAAAAAGAGGCTTTAGAACTAAATATCAACAACTTAAATGAATTAGCAACAGTTTTACAAGAAGATACTGAGCTAACACAGTGGCTAAATAACTGTGCGGTAGCAGTAAATGACACACTTGTCTCCTCACTTGAAGCTCCACTCAAAGATGGAGATAAAATCTCACTACTTCCTCCTGTTTGCGGAGGCTGATGCAGTGCTAAATTTATATGATGGGGCTTTAGATGTTCCAATAATTTTAAAAGATTGGTATGAAGAAGAAGCGACAAGTAATTATGGCGCATACATCCCTTTTGTTGGCACAGTTAGAAGTGAAGATGGCATCGATGGTCTTAGCTTTGATATCTATGAGCCAATACTTGAATCGTGGTTTAAAGCTTGGCAAGAAAAAGCAAAATCTAAGGGTGCAGTGATAAAAATGGCTCACTCTCGTGGTAATGTAATGTTGCATGAGTCATCTTATATAGCTTCTGTTTTTTCACCTAAACGTAGAGTTGCATTAGAGTTTATAGAGGAGTTTGTAGAGGACTTTAAAGCGAGTGCCCCCATCTGGAAATATGATTTAAAAGATGGCAAACGAATCTACGCGCTTGAGCGCTCAACTGCACTTGCTGGCAGTGGAATATTATCTGGAGCTAAATAATGGATATTATATCGTACGAAACAAGCCAAAGTATGTTAGACCTACTAAAAATAAATGCCTCAAGATATGAGAGAGTCCCTTTAAGTAACTCTCTAGGCAGAGTTCTTTTTGAGGATATTGTTGCAAAGTTTAATGATCCTCAGTTTCCAACGGCATCTATGGATGGTTACGCAGTGAAACATAAAGACCTTCAAAACGGTGTAATCGCTGTTCTTGGAGATAATCCAGCTGGTCACGATGAAAAGAGAGTCTTAGGTAGTGGTGAATCTATAAAGACCTTTACAGGCTCTATGATGCCAGAGGGTGCCGACACACTTATTCAAATAGAGAATGTAACTTTTGAAGATGGGAAGATTACTATAAATGAAGAGGTTCCGCTTGGCTGGTCTGTTCGTCCAATAGGTGAAGGCTATAAATCTGGTGATGTTCTCATAAAAAAAGGCACCAAAATAGGCTTTGCAGAGATTGGTGTTATGGCTGGACTCAACCAAGTCATGGTTAAAGTTGCTGTTCGTCCTCGTGTAGCAGTTATAGCAACAGGAAGTGAAATCCTAGACCTTGGTGAAAATAGTGATAACCCTGCACAGATAAGAAGCTCAAACAACTACACACTAGCAGCCCTTTTTGAGTCAGCCGGAGCAGAAGTTATTCAACTTGGAACTGCGCCTGATGATAGAGACTCTATCATGCATACTTTTGGGAATGCTCTTGCGACTGCAGATATACTTGTTAGTACTGGTGGTGTGAGTGTTGGAGATTATGATTTTGTAAAAGATGTTATTCCACGTTTAGGTGCTGAAGTTGTCTTTAAAGGTGTTAGTATCAAACCAGGTCGCCACATTATGGTAGCGCAAAAAGAGAGTAAATTTATGATAGCGCTTCCAGGGTTTGCATACTCTTCAACTGTAACTGGAATTCTTTACGCACTCCCTCTCATCTCTAAAATGTTAGGTAAAACGCAAGCGTATAAGATAGTAGCTGCAAAACTCCAAGAGGACTTTAGCAAGAGAAGTAAATTTACAGAGTTCACCGCTTGTAATGTTGTTGTAGAAGATGGTGAGTATTTCATAAATTTTGCGGGCAAAAAAGTTGGAAGCTCCGCAATTTTAACAAATATGCTCCATGGCAGCGCTCTGATGATAACTGGAGAAGACGATAAGTCTCTCCCAAAGGGAACTTTCGTTAACGTCATAGTCTTAGAAAATTTCTAACTAAAATAGCGTGGCTTCAAGAGCTTTAAGCTTGTAGCTACGTCTATGAATCTTACAATATCCATGTCTCTTTATCATTGCAACATGTAGCTTTGTCCCATACCCTTTATGCTTTTCAAACTGATACTCTGGGTATTTTTCTGCCTCTTTTAAGATGTCTCTATCGTGAGTAACTTTTGCGATGATAGATGCGGCACTCACTTGGGCTACTTTTCCATCAGCCTTTACCATCGTCTCTAATCCACTAACACCAAAGGTAGTATTCCCATCAAAAAGATAGTTTTCACACTCCAATGAGCTCATAATCTCTTCAAGACCACGTTTTAAACAGCTTGATATTCCCTCATCATCAATCTCTTGGGGTGTCGCCTTAAAAACATGGAAATTAGAATTTTGAACAATTAACGCATACAAAGACTCACGCTTTTTCTCAGTTAGCTTTTTAGAATCATTAAGTCCCTCTATATTTTGGTGTAAAATACAACCTGCCATCACTAAGTCACCTGCGATTGGTCCTCGTCCTGCTTCATCTATACCACACAGTGATTTCATATTTTATACCTTCTATAATTTATGTAATAATATCATAATAGGGAGTCTGAAATCTCATCCAAACTAAGAGTTCTATGAGTAAGTTATCAAAGAGATTATAAGTTATTAATTAAAAAAACTATATAATAAATAAAAAAGGAGCCTTTGAGTCATGTCGCATTTGCCAAATACATTAAACTCTTACTGGCTCTGGAGAGAAATTTCCTCCAAACTTGGTGTCTCGAATCCTGCTTATAAATACTGGAAAAACACACCTAATCTAAAACTCAATAATAAGTACGTTTTTTTACAAAAAAACACTCTTCCAGAGAAGCATCAGCATATTGAAAACATCTTAACAGACCTCTCTGGACACCTTCCTATAAAGTTCGCATCTGATCAACTTCATGTAAATGAACATTTGTTCACTTACGAAAAAATGAAACTACATAAAGAGTTTGAATACAAGTTTGTAGAGGATATAAAATTTGTAAATATCAAAAAGTTTTTTAGAGAAAATGGCATTCGAGTCTCTAAAAACTCTCTTATTCAACTTGGTAAAATGAAAGATTTGGAGTTCACAGCAGACTCTACTTTTTATAATCTCAAAAATGACTACGGCATAGTGGTGTATGATTAATGAATACATTTTTTATAGAGTTCCGCGATCCACTTTTTTCCATCATCATCTTCTTTGCTATCATTTTTGCAGTAACTTTTTTCTCCTATTGGTGGGGAAGATATAGACGTAAAGAGGACTCTAGACACCTAGATAAGTTCTTAAGACAGTTCCGTTCACTTCCATCAAAAAAGGAGCTAGAAGTCCTTATAAGTGGTGGAGAACTATCTGAGAAGTCTTGGTTACTACTGGCGCACTCCTATTTTAAAAATGGTGATTACGAAAAGAGTATTGAGATATATAACGAGATGTTAAAAGTGGGGAGTAGCTCCAATAAAAAAGAGACTATGTTTTTACTCGGCCGTACATATTATAAAGCTGGTTTTTTAGAAAGAGCCAAACAGATATTTTTAGAAATCTTAAAAAATGCACCTAGAACACCTCAAGCACTCCACTATCTTCTCCTTGTTTATGAGTCTATGCGAGATTATAAATCTGCTCTTGAGACGCTTGAACCTCTTGATGAGTTACAAGAAAACACAACAAATGATAGAGCCTACCTGCAATCACTAGAGCTTTTAAATAATACCAAACTCTCATCGGATGAAAAGAGTGAAAAACTTTTAGAAATTTACACGCAAACACATCAGCTTACTTATCTTATTTTTGAGTATCTATTCCGTGTAAATCCACAACTCGCTTGGGATAATTTTGATAGTTCAAAAAGTGAGATGCTTACAGATATACTCTGGAGATTAGATTTTAAAGATTTAAATTTAGATATAATTTTACAAAATGGCTACCTCAGAGAGCTCTACAGTGCTCGAGGTGATCTTGATGAAGTTACTAGCAGCTCTGTATTTGAGTTTGATATTCTCATATCTCTTAAAAACAGTTCCGTAAATGCTACCCTAAATTTTGAATATATGTGTGAGAGTTGTAAGCAGATATATCCATTTGTATTTCATCGTTGTACACACTGTCACTCTATCGATACGGCAAAAGTTGAGTGGAGTGTAGCTAAAGATTATCATAAGGATTTTAGTGAAGAAAATAACTCTTTTCAGTGATGGCAGTGCCTTAGGAAACCCTGGTCCTGGTGGCTATGGTGTTATCTTACGATATGGTGATAATGAAAAAGAGCTCTCTGGGGCTCATGAGCATACCACGAACAATAGAATGGAACTTCTAGGTGTTATAGAGGGTTTACGTGCTTTAAAAGAGCCCTGTGATGTCGATGTCATATCAGACTCATCATATGTTGTTAAAGGAATCAATGAGTGGCTCGTAAACTGGATAAAAAAAGATTTTAAAAAAGTAAAGAACCCTGATTTATGGAGAGATTACATTGAAGTCTCACATAAGCACACAATAAACGCTATTTGGGTTCGAGGACATGATGGTCACGTAGAGAATGAGAGATGTGATACATTAGCACGTGATGAAGCAGAGAAGATGAAAGCTTCACTAAATAAATGAGGATAAAATGAGTAAAAGTATAGCTACTTTAGAAGAGAAACTTGGTTATAAGTTTAAAGATCAAAAGCTCATTATCGAAGCGCTGACACATAAAAGTTACAAACAGCCCTACGATAATGAGCGCTTAGAGTTTTTAGGTGATGCAGTATTGGATTTAATTGTTGGTGAATACCTCTTTAAGAAATTTTCTAAATCTGATGAGGGCAAACTCTCAAAAATAAGAGCATCTTTAGTGAATGAGTCTGGTTTTGATAAACTTGCCCGTTCTTTACATCTTGGTGATCACATACTACTTTCAAATGCTGAAGAGAATAATGGCGGTCGTGAAAAACCCTCACTTCTCTCAAATGCATTTGAAGCAATAATTGGTGCCATTTACCTTGAAGATGGATTAAAAACTGTGAATGATATTGCTATAAAGCTCATAGAATCCAATCATAAAGAGATATCCCTAGACTCTCTCTTTCGTGATTTTAAAACGACACTTCAAGAGTTAACACAAGCAAGATTTGGAGTCACTCCCGAGTACAAAGTTTTGGCAAGTCGTGGACCAGACCATCTCAAAGAGTTTGAAGTTGGTGTATTTATCCAAGATAAAGAGTATGCAAAAGCGATAGGAAAAAGTAAAAAAATTGCTCAACAAGAAGCTGCTAAAGAGGCAGTAACACTACTAAACGAGGAAAAATAATTGAATAGTTTTGGTATGAAATTAAAATTTAGTACATTTGGAGAGTCGCATGGTACTGCGATAGGTTGTCTACTTGATGGTGTTCCAGCTGGACTAGATATAGACGAAGAGTATATTCAGAGTGAACTTGACCGTCGTAAACCTGGAAAAAGTGAGTTTGAGACTGCAAGAAAAGAGGCTGATAAAGTAGAGATACTTAGCGGTACATTCGAAGGAAAAAGTACTGGTACGCCTATAGCAATGGTTATCTATAATACCAATCAAAAATCAAAAGACTACACTAATATAAAAGATATCTTTCGTCCTGGTCATGCTGACTTTACATACTTTCATAAATATGGAATAAGAGATTATCGTGGTGGTGGAAGGAGTTCTGCTAGAGAGACTGCAGCACGCGTTGCAGCTGGAGCTATTGCAAAACTAATGCTCCAAGAGTTAGATATAACAGTTCTTAGTGGTATTAGTGAAGTTCATGGTATAAAAAGCGAAGTTTTTGATTACGAAAAAGCGAAGAGCAGTATTATCTATGCACTTGATGAGTCAAAAGAGCAAGCGCAAAAAGATGCAATCCTCAAAGCTAAAAATGATCACGACTCTGTTGGTGGCGTTTCACGTCTCTTAATCAAAGGAGCACCTGCTGGTCTAGGTCAGCCTATGTATTATAAGCTCGATGGCGTTTTAGCGGATGCTATGATGGGTTTAAATGCAGTAAAAGCGGTAGAGATTGGAGATGGTGTTCTCAGTGCGCAAGCCTTAGGCTCAGAGAATAATGATGCAATACGTCTCAATGGTTTTGAATCCAATCACGCAGGTGGCATTTTAGGTGGTATTAGCAATGGTGATGATATAGTTATAAATGTTTACTTTAAACCAACACCTTCAATATTTAAAACACAGCATACAATCACATCAAATGATGAAGAGGTAGATTTTTCTCTTAAAGGGAGACACGACCCATGTGTAGCAATTCGTGGAACTGTTGTATGTGAATCTATGGCTGCTCTAGTCATAGCTGATATGCTCCTCTTAAATATGGGTTCGAAAATGGATGGGGTTGTTAAGTATTACGATTAATACTTAACTTCAAAAGTTTTATTTGAGTGGATGCTTATTAGCAGTATCTACCCCACCTAAAGAGTGTATTATCGCAGGTATCTCTGTATCAAGTTCATTAATTTTCATTAGCTTATCTTTGTCTTTTATACCAAGTGCTGCTGCCCAAGAGTTGAGTGTTGGCATACCAATCACTATCTTATTCTCACCCTCTTTTATATATGCATACATTGAACATGGTGCAAATATTGCCGCTTGAGGCATAGGGTTCTTACCATCAAAAATAGTATAAGAGAATGGAATATGACACAATGACCATACAACATACTGCTCATAACCAGGAAGTACATCTTCTTCTGTATTGAGGCTATATTTCATATTATAAAATCCAGCTATAATATAGCCCTTATGCTCAAAAGTTGACTCAAATTTCTCTTGAAAATCATCAAAAAAATCATCTATATCTTCAGGCTCATCAAAAGGAATCTCAAAGTTCATCATAGTCTGTTTTGCATACCCTTGCAGTTTTGTATAAGACTTTTTTGCTTTGAAGTGTTTTTCAATCTGTGCATCTAAAGGTTTAAACATATCAATAAAGCTCTTTTTTACTTCACTATCAGTAATCTGTAAAACATCTAAAGCAGCCTCTGGAGTTATATGCGTAATAACAGTTTTATTATCAGATTTTTTTCTATATACAACAAGATTAAAAGGAGTAAATCCACCAATTCTCGGATCTTTGTTAAATAAAACTCTTGCTTTATCATCATTTACTAAAGATGAGAATGAGAGTTGGTTTAAAGATGTTTCTCCCACCTGTTTTTCATAAACATTATTGACATTATGGTGTGGGTCATTTACATAAAACCCGATACTCTCTAGTTCACCTTTCGTAAATTCAAAAAAATCTTTATCAGTATTTTCATCTGTTGACTCTAATGTATACTCAACTGCAAGTCTATCATTAGAAGATGGAAGGTATGTATCGGATGCGCTTAATGTACTAAAGAGTAGTGAGCTTAGCGTAATTGTAAATAGTAATTTAATCATGATTGTTTTCCTGTATATATGGACTCAACTAGAAAAACTCTCTATTTGTCTAGTTGAGTTCATAAGCCACCTGAGACTCTCTCAAGTGGTTTATAGAGTCTGTTAATTACTCAGTTAACTCGTTTACTATATCTTCAATCATTTTCTGAGCATCACGAAGCTGTTTGATTGAGTGTTCATCTTTTATATCAAGTGTTTTAATCCAGTTATCAACACCTAAGAAACCTAAGTGCATTTTATTTTCACCTTTTTTCTTATACATATAAAATGAGCATGGAGCATAAGCACCCGCTTCAGGATAAGCTTTAGATACAGGATAAATTACATCAAACTTACAGATTGAGTATGTATCATAAAAATCATATACATCATATCCAGCATCATCAAAAATCTCTTCTTTAAGGTTCATAAAGTTAGGAAATAGGAAACCTAATGGCTCCATTTCACCCTCAAATTCCGCTTGAAAGTCCTCTTTGTACTCTTCAAAATCAGTAACCTCTTCAGTGTCAATTTCTGCTATAAAGTCAACAGCATATGAATCTGTAGGGTCTTGTACTGTATGGTTTAAGTTTTTAAGTGCGCCATTTGGCATCGCATCATTCAATGCTTTAGTAATCATCGCTGCATACGCTACTAAATCTGGATCATTTGCAGGAACCTTACCCGCTCTAGCCATTCCATCTAAAGTTAATGTTGCTACATTCATAGTCTCTTTATCTGACCAAATAGACATCGTTAAAGGCATTAAAGCACCAAATTGTGGATACTTTTTGATTAGTTTAAATGCTACATCAGTATTACTAAATACTGCTAAATTATACACTTTATAGTGCAGACTTGGAAATCTTTTTCCAAACGGATTGTTCATATCATTATTAGCACCTACAGTTAAACCTGTTGCATCAAATGCTTTTTCAATTGTTTTTGTAGTAATCTTTCCATCACTATTACTTGAACTCATCACCTGAACACTCTGAGGATTCGCCGGTTTTGTTGCTATTGGTGTAGTTGCATTACACCCTAAAAGTGTTAATGATGCAATAGTAATAACTAATGTAGTATATATTTTTTTCATCGTTTCTCCTTATTTGAAACCCAAATACAAATATTTTCTATCTGTATACTTTATGTGATAATTTTATCATATTATTATATAAATTTATCCATAATCTATAAATAAAATTAATATTTAATGATATTTACAATATCACCTTTTCTAATCTTCCCACTCTTTAATGTTTTTGCAAAAATTCCTCTATCACTCTTTAAAACTTTAGGTAATTGTGGGTCTACTTTTGCTAATGAGTTACAGATAGTACAGTTTTGTGTTATCTCTAACTCAACCTCTCCGATAGATAATATATCGCCTGTCATTAAATGATAAGGATTAATATTGACTAAAATATTTTCACCTAAAGAACCATATTCCATACTAATATCATTCTCTTTTGCTAATTCATAACTATCAAGAGAAGTTACTAAGATAGATCGATCTGCGCCTTTTGCATAAAACTTATCTTCATCTATCCCCTCTAAATCTACTAAAATTTCATCTCTTTTCTCTCTACCAACATCTTTAATAGACAAAAAAAGTCCTAAAACAGAGCCTTGTTTGGGCTTAGACATTACAATTCCTCTTTTATTTGAAATTCAAAATCTGAATAGTTCATTTTTTCATAGCTTTTTGATTCTATAAAATTCAATATCTTATAAAACCTTTTCTCATTAGGCATTGTATCACTATCTACAAATCCAACTTCTGAAAGTATTATCTCCCCTTCATAATTAAAAAATAGAGATGATGGATAAAAGTTGTACCCAATTTCTTTTGCAAACTCAAGGCCATTACCACTGAAATCTTGGTATGTGATGGCATCTTTTTCATACACGTTGATATGAACAAATGTAAAATTATCATCAATAAAAGCTTTTACAGTCTCATTTTCTAGTGTAAATTCTCGCATATTCTCACAGTAACCACAATCTGTTTTATGTAACCACACTAATAAATGTTTATTCTCTTGTTGCGTACTATCTATTATCTTGTCAATATTGATTATTCGTGCGCCTAGAGAGAGTTGAAGAGCAAGAATGAGAAGAAAAACTTTTGCTACTATTTTATGCACTTTGTTTCCTTTCACTCTAAGGGGAAAAGCCAAGAGTGAAACCTCTTGCACTTTTTGTAAAATCAAATTATTTAATTTTACCCTTACCTTTTTTAGTATTACCTTTACGGTCAGTCCAAGTCATAAGTAGTTTATCTTTCTTTTTGAATCCATCACCTTTAAATTGAAATTTAAAGATTGGGTTTTTTGATAAG
>Ga0209345_10004513_pt1 | contig 13403 bp, 13 predicted proteins | sample Cruoilmetagenom7_FD_187294 | JGI IMG/M metagenome (GOLD analysis project Ga0209345, IMG submission 187294) | Oil polluted marine microbial communities from Coal Oil Point, Santa Barbara, California, USA - Sample 7 (SPAdes) (version 2) | ecosystem: Environmental > Aquatic > Marine > Oil seeps ...
GGCGGGTGACCATGGTGGTCACCCCGCCCGCCGCCGCCGCAAGGCCCGCGGAGCGGTAGCTTTCCTTGTGCCGCTCGCCCGGCTCGCAGACCTTGACGCCGATATCGACGATACCGGGGGCAAGGCAATGGCCGCCGCAGTCGATCACGGTCTCGGCCTGCGGTGCGGCATCCGTGCCGCGCGCGGCAATCACGCCCTTGTCGATCAGGAGCCAGCCGAGGGCATCCGTCCCCGCCTCGGGGTCAATCAGGCGGGCATTGGTGAAAAGGGTTTGGGTCATACTGTCACGTCCTTCCGACTGGGGATCAGATCCCGCAGCAATTCGCGCGTCTCGGCCGCGTTCTCAACTTTCATCAGTCTTACGTTCATCCAGCCCGTATTGGGCCGTATCAAGACAACGTCATGCCCCCATCCGCGGACATGGATCAAATCCGAGATGGGAATATCGGGCCGGTTGTTGAAATGAATGGCGGATGCTGTGATCGCCCATTCTCGCCCAGCGTTCCATCGCATATGGCGAGAGAGGACAGGCACGCCAAACAGGAAGAAAAGAAAGAGCGCAATCGTCTTTCCCCAGAACCGATCTAGGCGCTCGGGCGCGTGATGAAACAGATAAAGCCACCAAAGAAAAAGCATCACCAGCGCTGCCAGGATTTCGAGCGCGGTTCGCCATACCGGCAGCGTGTAGGAATTGCTGGCCCCGCGCAAGAGGATGTCTTGCGGGTCAAGATGCGCGTCCCACCGCGCCCCGTCGCTCATCCCGCCACCCAGACCATCACCACCGTCAGCGCCGCGATCACCAGAAGTGCTGCCATCGCGATTTTGCCGGACATGCGTGGGTCTTTCGGTTCCTGCATCCTGTCCTCTTACACTCCTGCGGCGGCGCGCAGCCGCGCCTCGGTGCCGGCGCGGTCAGCTTGATATTTGATCAGGTGCTTGTCGCCTGCGGCGGTGATCACCTGCACGGCACTGCCAAGCCCGCGCACCGTCTTGATCTCTGCGAGACGCACGGCGCGGCTTTGCGGGCCGAGCAGGCGCCGGTCTGTCAGATCCCAGCGCGCCTTCAACTCGTCCGAGGCGACATAAAACCCCCGCACGGCAATCGCCGCAAGGCCGCCCACCGCCCCGGTCCAGGCATGCGGATTGCCGATCGCCCAGAGGATGCCCATGCCAAGCGCCATCGCCCCGGCGGCAAGCCAGGCGTGATCGCGCCAATAGGCGCTGCGGTCGGGGTGAAAGCTATGGATCACGCGTTCGCCAAGATCGAGCGGTGTTGTGGGTGTCATGGACTGGATGAGATCGCCGATCACAGCTTGACCGCCAGACCGATGGCCACCGCCGCCCCGATGGCCAGGAGGGCCAGCGCCGCAAAGGCCATCAGCCGAAGACGCCCTGCGCCGCGCGGACGGGCATTGGCGCGGGCGCTGACCACACCCTCGGCACCGCCGCTGGGCAGCGGGGCAAAGCGCGCGGGGGGGGCCGTATCCTCGGAAAACCGGCCAATCAGGCGCAGCGGCGCACGTGGGCGCATTTCGAGGGCGCGACCTTCAAAGGCGCGGGACGGCAGGATCAGAACGCGGCCTTTCAGTCCGTTCAACTGTCCGCGCATCGGGCCAAGGTCGCCTGCGGCGATGCCATGCCCCTCGGCCAGATAGTCCGACAGAGTCATGCTCTGCAAATCCTCAAGATCGAAGAGTTCGATTTCCGAAGTTTTCAACTCTCCCGCGCCCAGAGCTTGGAGAATGGCCTCATCGGCATGGGGTTTGGCGCGGTCCTCGTCCACGGCAAAGACGCGCACCACATGGGCCTCTCCCGCCGGGATCTGCAGCCGCGTGCTCATGCCGCCGCCGCCCGACGTGCGCGCAGATTGCGTGCGAGCAGGTCCATTGCCGCCATGCGCACCGCGACGCCCATCTCGACCTGATCCTGAATGACCGAGCGGTTGATGTCATCGGCAATCTCGCCGTCGATCTCGACGCCGCGATTCATCGGGCCGGGATGCATGACGATGGCATCGGGCTTGGCATGGGCCAGCTTTTCAGCATCGAGCCCGTAGCGGTGGTAATATTCGCGCTCCGACGGGATGAACCCGCCGTCCATGCGTTCCTTTTGCAGCCTTAGCATCATCACGACATCCGCACCCTCCAGCCCGCGGCGCATGTCATCATAGACCTCGACGCCAAAGGCGTCGATGCCTGTGGGCATGAGCGTGGGCGGGCCGATCAGGCGTATGCGGTTCTCCATCCGGCCCAAGAGCAGGATATTCGAGCGCGCCACGCGGCTATGGGCGATGTCGCCACAGATGGCCACGGTCAGCCGGTGCAGCCGCCCCTTGGCGCGGCGGATGGTCAGCGCATCCAAGAGTGCCTGGGTGGGATGTTCGTGCCGCCCGTCGCCCGCATTGAGCACCGCACAGCGCACCTTTTGCGCCAAGAGGTCCACCGCGCCGGAATGCGGATGCCGCACAACGAGCAAGTCGGGGTGCATGGCGTTCAGTGTGAGCGCGGTATCAATCAGGGTTTCGCCCTTTTTGAGGCTCGAGGCCTGCATTGCCATATTCATCACATCCGCGCCCAGACGCTTGCCTGCCAGCTCGAAACTGGCCTGCGTGCGGGTGGAATTCTCGAAGAACATGTTGATCTGTGTGAGCCCCGCCAGCACATCGCCATGTTTCGTGGCGCTGCGGTTAAGGGTCACGTAATCCTCGGCCAGATCGAGAATCGCGGTGATATCCGCCGGGGACAGCGGCTCGATCCCCAAGAGATGCGCGTGTGGAAATGTCATGCCGCCCTCCGAGCCGGTTCATCCCGCTTTGTAAGACCGCTGGTGCCGCAGGGCAAGGCGGGGTTTGCGCCTGGGCGCTTGGCATTCATCGTTCTGCAAATACTCAAATCCGCGCCGCATCACGGGCTCGCCATCATGGCTCTTTCACCGGGGCGCGCCACGGGGTAGCGTCACGCGCATGGAATCAACGCTCCGCCCCCATGATGCGCTGGCCAGTCTGGTCTGGCAGATCGAGCTTGGCGCGACCGAGGCGATCTGTGATGCGCCGATCAATCGCTATGATTTGCCGGACAAGGTCGCCAAGCCCACCGCCGCGCCCAAAGCTGAGGGGCGGCCCGCCGCGCCGGTGGCCCCCGAGAGCAGCGATCCGGTGGCTGTGGCGCGCGCCTCTGCCACGGCAGCCCAGGACCGCGACGCGCTGCGTGCGGCGCTAGGGGCCTATCCGCATTGCGACCTCAAGCGTGGCGCACGCAATCTGGTGTTCTGTGATGGCAACCCGGCCGCACGGGTGATGATCATCGGCGAGGCACCGGGGCGGGACGAGGATCTGCAAGGCTTGCCCTTTGTGGGTCGTGCCGGGCAGCTTCTGGACCGGATGCTGGCGGCTATCGGCCTGTCGCGCGGGGCCGACGCGCCGCAAGAGGCGGTCTATATCACCAATGTCCTGCCGTGGCGCCCGCCGCAAAACCGCGACCCAAGCACCGAGGAAATCGCCATGATGCGCCCCTTCGTGGCACGGCATGTGGATCTGATCGCGCCGGATCTCATCGTGCTGATGGGCAATATCAGCTGTGATGCAGGTCTCGGCAAACGCGGTATCACCCGGCTGCGCGGCACATGGGCCGAGGCCTATGGCAAGCCCGCGCTGCCAATGTTTCATCCGGCCTATCTCTTGCGCACGCCTGCGGCCAAGCGCGAGGCATGGGCCGATCTGCTGGCGCTCAAGGCGCGGCTGCGCGAGGCGACAAAATGATCGTTGATCCGTTGATGCTCTTGGCTTTTGTTCCCGCTGGTCTGGCGCTCAATCTTACGCCCGGTGCGGATATGATGTTCTGCCTTGGTCTGGGCCTGCGGGCGGGGCCGCGCCCGGCGCTGGCGGCGAGTGCCGGGATTTCGGCGGGAGGCATGGTACATGTGACGCTGGCGGGATTGGGGCTGGCGGCGGCCATCGCCGCGCAGCCGGTGGTTCTGGATGTGATCCGCTGGCTGGGGGTGAGCTATCTCTTGTGGCTGGCTTGGGGGGCGCTGCGCATGGCGCCATTGCGCCCGGATGCGCCGGTGCTGAATGTTGGGCGCGCGTTTCGCGAAGGGGTGCTGGTCAATCTCCTCAATCCCAAGGTCATTCTCTTTGTGCTGGCCTTTGTGCCGCAATTCATTGATCCCACCCGCGCCATCCTGCCGCAGTTCCTGATCTTTGGGCTCGTGCTGGCCGTCGGCGGGTTTGTCATCAACGGCGCGGTCGGGGTTTTTGCCGGGGGGCTGGGCCGCCGTCTGACGACCTCGCCGCGTTTCGCGCGCGGCTTGGGTATTGCCTCGGCCACGATCTTTGCCGCGCTGGCGGCCCGCCTCGCCCTCATGCAAAGGAGCTGACCCCATGTCGCGTATCGACGAGACCAAGGAGTTTATTCCGGTGCGGATTGCGGTGCTGACCGTCTCCGACAGCCGCGACATGTCCGATGACCGCTCGGGCGATACGCTGGTCGCGCGGATCGAGGCGGCGGGGCATATTCTGGCGGACCGCATGATCGTGCGCGATGAGCGGGATCAGGTGGCCGAGCAATTGCGCGAATGGATCGCCAATCCAGAGGTGGATGTGGTGATTTCCACGGGCGGCACCGGCCTGACGGGGCGCGATGTGACCGTCGAGGCACATCGCGATGTCTATGAGAAAGAGATCGACGCCTTTGGCACGGTCTTTACCATCGTGTCGATGCAGAAGATCGGCACCTCGGCGGTGCAGAGCCGCGCCACGGGCGGCGTCGCGGGGGGCACCTATCTCTTTGCGCTGCCCGGCAGTCCGGGGGCCTGCAAGGATGCCTGGGACGAGATCCTGAAATATCAGCTCGATTATCGGCACCGACCCTGCAATTTTGTGGAAATCATGCCGCGGCTTGACGAGCATAAGCGCCGGAAGTGACGCGCGGCGGCGTTGGACCCTCGTATCCGGCTTGGCATTCGGCCCGCCGGGGTTACATTACAAGGGGTCAGTCGGCCAACCGGGCCGGCCCAAGAGGTTGCGCATCATGCGGTTTCTGCGTCAGGGTCTGATCGGGCTCTTTCTGGTCTCATTGACCTTGGGGCTTTTGGCCTATGCCGGGCAGACCGTGGTCAGTGCGGTGCAAGAGCGCATGGCACGCGAGGTGCGCGTGCCCGAGCGCAAGGAACGCGCCTTTGCCGTGCGGACGGTGCGCGCCGTTGAGACCGAGATTACCCCCACCCTGACCGCCTTTGGCCAGATCGAGAGCCGTCGCACGCTGGAAATCCGCGCGCAGGCGACCGGGGTGATCACCGAGTTGGCGCCTGAGTTCATTGAAGGCGGCAGTGTGCGCGCCGGACAGTTTCTGGCGCGGATCGACCCCGCCGATGCCCAGAGCGCATTGGACCGCGCGCGCACCGACCTGATGGATACCCGCGCCGAGGCGCGCGAGGCGGCGCGGGCGCTGGATCTGGCGCGCGATGAATTGGCCGCACGGCGTGAGCAGGCCGAAATTCAGGATCGCGCGCTGGCACGGCAGCGTGATCTGGAGGCGCGGGGCGTGGGCACGCTCACGGCTGTGGAGAGCGCCGAGTTCAACGTGGTGCAGGCGCGGCAGACGGTGCTGGCCAGCCGTCAGGCGCTGGCGCTCGCGGAGGCGCGCATTGATCAGGCCGCCACCGCCACCGCCCGCGCCGACCTGGCGCTGTCCGAGGCCGAGCGGCGGCTGGCTGAAACGCGCATCACCGCAGGATTCACCGGCACGCTGAGCGAGGTGAGCGTGGTTGAAGGCCGTCTGGTGGCGGCCAATGAACAACTGGCGCAACTGGTGGATGGGGCAGCACTCGAAGTGGCGTTTCGGGTTTCCACCGTGCAATATGCGCGGCTCTTGGATGCGGGCGGCGGGTTGATCGACGCACCGGTCAGGGTGGCGCTTGATACCGGCGGGCTGGACCTGAGCGCTGTGGGGCGGATCACGCGGCAATCCGCGACTTTGGCCGAAGGTGAAAGCGGGCGATTGGTCTTTGCCACGCTGGACACTGCCCCCGCGATGAAGCCTGGCGATTTCGTGACTGTGACCGTCGAGGAGCCGCCCCTTGCCGCCGCTATTCGCCTGCCTGCCACGGCCCTGGGGCCGGATGGCCGGGTGCTGGTGATTGGCGCGGACGAGCGGCTGGAAGCGATCGAGGTTTCGCTCTTGCGGCGGCAAGGCAATGATATTCTGGTGCGCGGCGCAGGGGTGGCGGGGCGCGATGTGGTCGCCGAACGCACGCCGGTTCTGGGCGCGGGCATCAAGGTGCGCAAACTGGAGAGCGCCGAGGCCGTGCCAGAGGCCGACACCGTGACGCTCAGCCCGGATCGGCGCGCGCGCCTCATGGCCTATGTCGAGGCGAGCACCGATATGCCGGACGAGGCCAAGCGCCGGTTGCTGGCGCAGTTGGAGCAGCCCGAGGTCTCGCTGAGCACGGTGGAACGGCTGGAACGCCGGATCGGAGGCTGAGTAGCATGCCGGGCCTGATCTCATGGTTCACGCGGCACCGCACGGCGGCCAACCTGCTCTTGGTGCTGATGATCGCCTTGGGTCTGATGGCCTTGCCGCGTATGCGGGCGCAGTTCTTTCCCGATGTGGTGATCGACAATGTGAGCGTGTCGGTGGCCTGGGACGGTGCGAGCGCCGAGGATGTGGACGGGGCCATCGTGCAGGTGCTGGAACCGGCCCTATTGGCGGTGGAGGGGGTGGAGGCCGCGACCTCGCTCAGCCGTGAGAACAGCGCGCTGGTGACACTCGAATTCGAGCCGGGCTGGGATATGGGCCGCGCCGCCGACGAGGTGCAGGCGGCGCTCGATATCATCACCACCCTGCCCGACGAGGCCGATGAACCCGTCGTGCGGCGCGGTGCCTGGCGCGATCAGGTGACGGATGTGGTGATCACCGGCCCGGTCGGCACCGAGCAACTGGCGCGGCTGGCGGATGAGTTGGTCACGCGGCTCTTTGATGCGGGGGTCACGCGCACCACGATCGAGGGTGTGGCAGCCCCCGAAACGGTGATCGAGGTGCCGGGTCCGGCGCTCATTGCCAATGACATCACCATGGCAGAGATCGCCGCCGCCATTGCCGCCGAGATCACCGCCGATCCGGCCGGGAACATGACCGGGGCGAATGCCCGGCTGCGCACCGGCTCTGACAAGCGCAGCGCGCGCGACATTGCTGGCATTACCCTGCGGATTGCCCCCGATGGCAGCGCGCTGACGGTGGGTGAGGTGGCGCGGGTGCGGGTCCAAGGGGCGACGCGGGCGCTGGCCTATTACGTCGGCGATGCCCCGGCCATGAACGTCCGCGTGGACCGCTCGGCGCGGGGGGATGCGCTTGATATTCAGGCCAAGGTGCAGGCGGTGGCCGACCGCATGGCCGAAACCCTGCCCGAGGGGGTGAGCATTGACCTCATCCGCACCCGCGCCGAGGCGATTTCGGGCCGGATCAAGATGCTCTTGGACAATGCGCTGACGGGTCTGGCGCTGGTGGTGGGGCTGCTCTTTCTATTTCTGAACGCGCGCACGGCGTTCTGGGTGGCGGCGGGGATTCCGGTCGCGATGCTGGCCGCGCTGGCGCTGATGTATGCGGCCGGCCTCACGCTCAACATGATTTCGCTGTTCGCGTTGATCATTACGCTGGGGATCGTGGTGGATGATGCCATCGTGGTGGGCGAACACGCCGATGCGCGGCACCGCAAGCTGGGCGAGCCGCCAATGGTCGCGGCAGAGCGCGCCGCCGGACGCATGGCACTGCCGGTTTTTGCCGCCACGCTAACCACGCTGATTGCATTTTTCGGGCTGGTGGTGATCGGCGGGCGGTTTGGCGATCTGATCTATGACATTCCCTTTACGGTGATCGCGGTTCTGGCCGCGAGCCTGATCGAGTGTTTCCTGATCCTGCCCAACCATATGGCGCATGCCTTGGCGCATTCGGCCAAGGTCCATTGGTATGACATCCCGAGCCGGGTGGTGAACCGGGGCTTTGGCGTGTTTCGCGACCGGGCCTTTCGCCCGCTGATCGGGCTGGTGATCCGGGCGCGCTATGTCGTGTTGGCGGCGGCGGTGCTGCTCTTGGCCACGCAGGTCGCGAGTTTTATGCGCGGCGATGTGACATGGCGGTTTTTCAACGCGCCGGAACAGGGCAGCGTGACGGGCAACTTCGCCATGCTGCCCGGGGCCACGCGCGACGATACGCTGGCGCAAATGCGCGCCTTGCAGCGCGCGGCCGAAGAGTTGGGCGCTGAATACGAGGCCGAGCATGGGGCAAACCCGCTGGCCTATGTGGTGGCGCAATTGGGGGGCGCTGCGGGGCGCGGCCTGTCGGGGTCGGACACCCGCGAGGCCGATCTCTTGGGCGGGATTTCCATTGAACTGATCGACGCCGATTTACGGCCCTATTCCAGTTTCGCCTTTGTCGCCGCTCTGCAAGAGCGGGTGGAGCAGCATCCGCTGACCGAGACGCTGAGCTTTCGCGGATCGCGGGCGGGGCCGGGTGGTGATGCGCTCGACATTCAACTCTACGGCGCGGCGGCGGATCAACTCAAATCCGCCGCTGAGGCGCTGAAAACAGCACTCGGGCGCTATCCCGAAGTGTCGGCGCTGGAGGACTCTCTGGCCTATGACAAGGCCGAGATGATCCTGGACCTTACCCCGCAGGGGGCGGCCCTTGGCTTTAGCATCGACGATCTTGGCCAGACCCTGCGCAACCGGGTGAACGGCATCGAGGCCGCGACCTATCCCGACGGCCCGCGCTCTGCCGAGGTGCGGGTGGAACTTCCCGAGGATGAACTGGCCGCCGACTTTCTCGAACGCATGCAGTTGCGCACGCCGACCGGGCAGTATGTGCCGCTGGCTGATGTGGTCAGCGTCGAGACACGCACCGGCTTTGCCTCGGTCCGGCGAGAGAACGGGCTGCGGCTGGTGACGGTGACGGGTGATATTTCCGAGGATGATCCAGCCCGCGCCGCCGAAATCGTGCAGGCGCTGAAGACCGAGATCCTGCCCGATGTCGCCGCGCGCTATCAGGTGGAATACCGCCTCGCGGGCCTCAGCGAACAAGAAGATGACTTTATGGCCGACGCGCGCCTTGGCCTGATTGCGACGCTCTTGGGGATTTATCTGGTGCTGTCGCTGGTCTTTGCGAGTTGGACCCGACCGATGGTGGTGATGGCAATTATCCCCTTTGGTCTGGTGGGCACGATCTGGGGTCATGCGCAATGGGATGTGCCGCTGTCGATGTTCACGGTGGTGGGATTGCTGGGCATGACCGGCATCATCATCAACGATTCCATCGTGCTGGTCACGTCGATTGACGAACATGCGGAATCGCGCGGGTTGGTCCCGGCCATCATCGAAGGCACCGCCGACCGGCTGCGCGCTGTGATTCTGACCACGCTGACGACGGTTCTGGGGCTGGCGCCGCTGCTCTTTGAACGCTCGACTCAGGCGCAATTTCTCAAGCCGACGGTGATCACGCTGGTTTACGGCCTCGGGTTCGGGATGGTGCTGGTGCTTTTGGTGGTGCCGGCGCTCTTGGCCATCGGGCATGATCTCAGACGGCCTGTGACGGCGCTCAGACGGGGCTTGTGGCGCAGACGCGCGGGGCTGCAGGGCGTGTTTGGTGCCGGGCTCGCGATGGTGCTGGGCTGGTTCGGGGCGACGATGGGCTGGGTTCTGGTGACAGGGGATTTGCCGGGGCCGCTGGCGGCGCTGATGCCGCTGCCGCCCATGGGCGCGGCGCTGGCGCTCTTTCTGATGGGCAGCGCGCTTGGCCTCTTGCTGGTCTATCTCGTCACAGCCTTGCGCCGCCCGCGCAGCGCCTGATCGCTCTTGCACAGGCGGCGTTGCAGCGCTACCCCTCTGCCCATGCGTATCATCCGCGATTACACCTATGTCACCGATGCCGACCGGGGCGCCAGCGCCGCCATCGGCAATTTCGATGGCGTGCATATCGGCCACCGTTCGGTGATTGAGCTGGCGCGCACGGCGGGCGAGCGCATTGGCGCGCCCTTGGGCATCCTGACCTTTGAGCCGCATCCGCGCGAGTATTTCGCCCCCGACGCACCGCCCTTTCGCCTGATGGGCCGCGAGGCGCGGGCGCATCGGCTGGAAAAGTTGGGCGTTGAGCGGCTTTATGAAATCAATTTCAACGCGGGTCTGGCGGCGCTCAGCCCGCGCGCCTTTGCGGAGACTGTGATCCGCGACGGTCTGGGCCTGCGTCATGTGGTGGTGGGCGCGGATTTCTGTTTTGGCAAGGGACGGGCGGGCAATGCCACGATGCTGCAAGAGTTCGGCGACGACATGGGGTTTGACGTGACCATCGCCACGCTCCTCGAGGGCGAGAGCGGGCAAGTGTCGTCAACGGCGATCCGCGCTGCATTGAGCGAGGGCGCGCCGCGCGCCGCCGCTGCGATGCTGGGCCATTGGCACCGGATCGACGGGCCGGTGATTGGCGGCGAGCAGCGGGGCCGCACGCTCGGCTACCCGACTGCCAATATGTCGATCAAGGGGCTGCATCCGCCCAAGTTCGGCATTTATGCCGTGCTGGTCGATGTGCTGGATGGGCCGCATAAGGGGCAATATCATGGCGCGGCCTCGCTTGGCGTGCGGCCGATGTTTCAGGGCGAAGAGGCCAATATCGAAACCTTCATCTTTGACTTCACCGGCGATCTCTATGGCGCAAACCTGTCGGTCGGGCTGATAGAATACCTGCGCCCCGAGGCGACATTCGACAGTCTGGAGGCGTTCATCGCGCAGATGGACGCCGATTGCGCCCGCGCCCGCGCCATTCTGGCCGCGCTATGAGCGATGCCATCAACCGCAGCGGATTACGCCCGCGTTATTGGGAAACCACGCGCCTTGACCGCATGACGCGCGCCGAATGGGAAGCGCTCTGCGATGGCTGCGGCAAATGCTGCATGAACAAGCTGGAGGATGAGGAAACCGGCGAGGTGGCCTTTACCCGCGTCGCCTGTCGCCTGTTTGACGATACCACCTGCCTCTGTGCGCAATACCCGATCCGGCATCAGTTTGTGCCCGAATGCATCACGCTCAAGCCGCATACGATCGAGAGCCATGCCTATTGGTTGCCGGAAACCTGCGCCTACAAGCTCTTGCATCTGGGCAAGCCGCTCTATCCCTGGCATCCGCTGATTTCCGGCGATCCGGCCAGCGTGCATGACGCAGGCGTGTCGATGCGGCACCGGACCCTGCCGGAATTCGAGGTGCCCGAGGACGATTGGGAAGATCACATCATCGAGGAGCCGCTCTGATGCAGTTCGCCTCTGACAATTCCGGCCCGGCCCTGCCCGCCGTCATGCAAGCGATGGCCGAGACCAATCGGGGTCATGCGCCCTCTTATGGCACAGAGGCGCAGATGGATGAGGTGCGCGACCGTCTGCGCGCGCTTTTTGAGGCACCGCAGGCCAGTGTCTATCTGGTGGCGACCGGCACGGCGGCCAATGCGCTGGCGCTGGCCACGTTGTCAGAGCCGTGGCAGACGGTGTTCTGCACGCCGCTTGCGCATATCCACACCGACGAATGCAACGCGCCCGAGTTTTTCACCGGCGGCGCCAAGCTGAGCCTTGTGGGTGCGGCGGACAAGATGACGCCCGAGGATCTGGCGCGCGCGATTGCGGTCTGGCCCGCAGGAGATGTGCACAATCCGCAGCATGGGCCGCTCGCCCTGACACAGGCGACCGAACGCGGGCGGGGTTACACCTGCGCCGAGATTTCTGCCCTGACCCAAGTGGCGCGCGATTACGGGCTGCCCTGCTACATGGACGGCGCGCGCTTTGCCAATGCGGTGGCGGCCCTGGGCTGCACCCCTGCGGAAATGACATGGCGCGCCGGCATTGACGCGGTCAGCATGGGCGGCACCAAGAATGGCTGTCTGGCGGTCGAGGCGGTGATTTTCTTCAACCCCGAGAATGCCTGGGAGTTTGAGTTGCGGCGCAAGCGGTCGGCGCATCTGGTGTCGAAACACCGCTATCTGTCAGCGCAGATGCTGGGCTATTTGCGCGATGATCTGTGGCTGAGCACGGCGCAGGAGGCCAATGACCGCGCGGCGGTGCTGGAGGCCGGATTGCGTGCGGTGCCGGGGGCGGAGATGGTGTTTGCGCGCGACGTCAACATGATCTTTGCCCGCCTGCCCCGCGCCACGCATCAGCGCCTCAAGGCGGCGGGGGCGGCCTATGCGCTCTATGAGGGGCCTTTGGACGGCGGTGCGATGGATGAGCCGCTGATGGCGCGGTTCGTGTGCGATTGGTCTGTCCCCGAGGATCAGATCGCGCGGTTTCTGGAGATTGCACAGGGTTAGGTCGCGGGCTGGGGTGGCACGAAGGCATTGGTGTGTTGCTGACGTTGCCCCGTGCAAGCCCGCGCGGAACAAGGCGCGAAGCGCCGCCGCGCGATCGCTTGGCCGTCCCGCGGCCTAGCGATTTTGAGAGGGCGTCTACCTCTTTGGAGTCATACGGATCTGGCTGACATTAAGCGGCATCCACGGCCGTTGCTTTTCTAGTCCCCGGCCCAGCAATCGCGCGGCTCGTCGCTTGGGGCAAATGTCAACATCAGGCACTCACCCCGCCCCTAGCCATCGCCCGGCGTGCGCCCGCGATCAGCGTCTCGGCCCCTTGGCTCGAGCGGAAATCCTGCACCACGCGCGCGCGCCCGGCCTCGGAGAGGTGTGCGCAGAGCGCGGGATCATCGGCAAGGGTGGCAATGGCCTCGGCCAGCCCCTGCGGCGATTTCGGCGACACCAAGAGCCCGCTTTCGCCCGGATCAATCAATTCCCGCACCCCGCCCGCATCCGTGCCGATGGTGGGCACGCCGCAGGCCATCGCCTCCATATAGGCGACGCCCAGCGGTTCATGCCAACTGGCCAATACGAACACATCCGCCGCCAGCAGATGCCGCCGCACCTCAGCCCCGCTGACAGCCCCCAAGAGCCGGGCATGCGCGCCCAGACCCAGCGCCTCAAGATGCGCTTGCAATTCAGCGCGATAGCCGCTGCCGCCTGCGTCATCCTCGCCCGCGATGTCCAACTGCACGTCGATGCCGCGATCCAAGAGCAGGCGCAGCGCCGAGAGCAAATCCTGATGCCCTTTGACCCGGTGCAACCGCCCACAGGAAAAGAGCCGCAGCGGCGCACCGGGTGCAGGTGGCAGATAGGGCGTGTCACGCTTGAAATCTTCGGTATCGACGCCCATCGGCTGCACCATCACATCGGCGGGCAGGTCGGGGCCGAGAACATCGCGCATTTCGGCCATGAGCCTATGGGTGATGATGGTGGCAAAGCTGGCATGCCGCCATTTGAACCCCTGACCGGGACCATAATCCGACAGCGCGCCATGCAGCGTGAGGCTATAGCTTGGCCCGCCCATCAGCCGCGCCA
>Ga0209345_10004514_pt1 | contig 13402 bp, 7 predicted proteins | sample Cruoilmetagenom7_FD_187294 | JGI IMG/M metagenome (GOLD analysis project Ga0209345, IMG submission 187294) | Oil polluted marine microbial communities from Coal Oil Point, Santa Barbara, California, USA - Sample 7 (SPAdes) (version 2) | ecosystem: Environmental > Aquatic > Marine > Oil seeps ...
AAATCGCTGTTCTTGGGTATTATATGACTGACTGATACATCTCCATAAATCACAAGCCTGCTGCTATTTTTATTTATTGTTTGTTTGTAATTCTAGGCAGTGGATACTGTTGAATGTGTTTGGAGAAAAGCTTCTAATTCTGCCGCATGTGCAACCAACCTTTCATCTCCACTTTCGCGAGAGGCCTCTATTGCTAACAGTTGCTCAGCAGGGCTGGCATGATGAAAATCCCAATTGATCAGCTTTGGAACCATAAAGTAATTATTTAATGGCGGGAAAAACGCCATAACCATTGAGGTAAATATACCTGTCACGGATTGAGGGTCTTGTTCCGATCCACCTTCATATCGCCAGTAATCGGCATTACTAGCATGATGCGCCGCGTGCCTCAGCGCACCGAAAGTCAAAAAGTTCATAACACTGTAATTGTTACTCCAAACATGTCGAGCATTTATGCGTTCATTCGCCTCCCTCACCAAACCATAATGCTGATTGTAGTTAACCAGCTCCATAAAAAAATTGGACGAAAGCGAAATAATCAACACTAACTGAACACCCGCCCATCCACCGGCATAGATGAGTGCTACAGCAAGCAGCGCCTCGAAAACCCAATGCCTCAGCGCTTCATTATGCCAACTCCATACTGGTTTATTGTTTGCATTAAGGCGAAGTTTTTCTAGCATCCATGTTTGTCTCTGCTTACCCATGCGTGAACGCAGCGCAAAACGATAAAAATTTTCTCCACGCCTGCCCGTTGCATGATCATCCTTCGTGGCAACCAAATGATGGTGTCCAATAGGGTGGGAAATAGCAAAGTAAGAAAAAAATGTCACAATGTGTGCAAAAACGCCCAGCTTATAAAGACGGGACCCTCTAGCTTTATGTATCAACTCATGGCCACAAACAGCTGAAAGAATCCCAGCTCCAGACATAGCTAATACCCCTGCCAATATAGAAGTAACAATACCCGCCGATTCTCGGTAATACAGGGCATCAAAACCCAGCGCATTTTTTGCCAACATCCCTAGCCCTAAAAAATCCACCTGTGGAGCCATGTAATACCAGCAATAAACCAACAAATAACTAAAAATGGTAACCACAGAAAAACAAAGCGGTATTAGAAAAAAAACATCGTGACCATAGTTCCAATTTTTATAACTCTTAATTGGAAGCACCTCTAACAAAAGAATGGCCATTAAAAATACCCAGGCAGCAAGTTGAAATAGCTCAGTATTAAAAAATACACTTATTGCAAAAAAACCAAATAACACCGGAAAACCATAAAATTTTAATGCTCCAAGAAAATCATCCGTAACACTGTTCATTGTTTAACACCTCATTTACATTGAAACCTGTCGTTTCATGTATCTACCCCACTAAACCGACACCCTATTTATGTTATTGACAATACCCACGGCTATAATCACTTCTATCTTTTTCGGAAAAAATAAAGCAGCGCCGCTAATACAACAAGATCAATTATCACCAACACCTGCTGTCTAGACAAACAATGCTTTCTTAATTATGATGAAGAAAAACTACGCTATGTAAAACGCGCCCTTGCACACCCCTAATGATAACCAATAAACACTAGCGCAATGTGGCATCAAATAAGGTAGAAGCGCAGCAAACTGAGGCCTGCGAAGATCGTAAAGGAGAAGTAACCAAGGATGATTCTAAAATGCCGAGCTACAGCCTAATGGAAAAAATTACGCGACCATGCTGAAATCCAACCGTGCCCCGCCCATCCAACATTTAGTTGTATTTGAAGCATCAGCCCGCCACTCCAGTTTCAAGGCTGCCGCTGAAGAACTCAATGTAACCCCCTCGGCAATAGGCCAACAAATAAAGTCCCTGGAAGAGCTCCTTGGGCTGAGGTTATTTATTCGCGAAATCAGAAAAATACAATTGACTAGCGCGGGTGAGTCCTTTTACAAAATCGCAAAAAAAACCTTAGCCTGCTATGACGAAGGTTTTATGCAATTTAAAAATAGATTTTATTCTTCCACTCTTAAAATAAGCATGCTTTCTTATATTGCCAATGATATCGTCATCCCCAGACTGCATGAGTTCCAGGAATCAAACCCGAATATTGAACTAATCATTGAAACATCTACCAGTGTAGAAAGCCTGGTGACCACTGATTTAGATTGCGCCATCCGACATGGAGCGCCCCCTTGGAAAAACTGCGACAGCAGACTCATTGGAAGGTTAAGCTATAACTTTTTAGCCAGCAAAGAATATTTTGATGAAAACTTCCCTAACGGGTTTTCAACTCTACAAGACCAAACACTTATCCATATCCGCAGCAATTCCAATGATTGGCAACAACTGATGGATATTTTTAACTTTGCACCAAAAAAAGAGTTGTATTTAAGCTCTTACGCTTCAGCGCTTAAGGCCGCTGAACAAGGCTTAGGCATTGTGTTTGGATTTTTCCCTAACACTAATAAATTTATCAACGAGGGAAAACTCGTTCCGTTATTACCTGATCATATCCCCATACCAATAGGAAACTATTTTGTAACCAGGCCAGACGAATTTAGACAGGAAAGCTATGAAGTGCTTCATACTTGGCTCATACGCATATTTAGTGATTTGTAATCATAAAAAATTACAGAACTTTCATATTTATAGATCAGCAAACCAAAAGGGTCACAAACCAAAAGGGTCAGAGTAATTGATATTCGTAAAATATTATTGATTTAAATATTTAACACATCAAATCAATAAGTTAAAAAATAAAATTTAGGCAAATTTCTCCCACATTTTACAGGGCATAATAGATTGTTATTTCTCCCTGCTTATCCACTCCAAAGCCCCGACTATTGGAGCCTGGACATTAACACAAATGCTTACAGGCATATCCTCTAACATATTCTGAAAACGTCCCTTGGCTGAAAAATTCTTTCTAAACAAATCGCTATTAATTATTGGAAGAATCTTTGGTGCGATACCTCCACCGATAACAACTCCACCATATGCTAAACTTCTTAAAGCGAGGTTTCCTGCTTCAGCTGCCAACATGCTGGCATAAAGCTCCATCACTTCCACACATAGTTCATCTTCATTATTTAGTGCTCTTGAAGAAATTAGAGCGCTCCAGCCTGATTCTGCATGTCCTTTAAACAAAGCATCCGGTTCTTTTATTGGCCTTTTACCTTCTGATCTTTGAGACAAAAAGTGATATAGATCGACAATGGAGTCCCCAGACAACACTCTTTCTATACCGACATGCTGATTAAACAACAAACCGTCTTTCTTCCGGCAGAATTCAACGAATTCAAATTGTATTTCATTTAAGGGAGCAAAATCTGCATGCCCCGCTTCGGATGCTAAGGCATGATAGCGATGACCATCCCAGTGTAATACAGCTTCACCCAATCCAGTGCCCGGGGCAATAACAGCCATGGTTTGCCCCCTTATAAGTGATTCATTTTGAATAAAAACAAAGTTTTCTTCTGACATAAAAGGCACGGCATACGCTATTGCCTGTAGATCATTAATCAGGATCAATGAAGTGATATTAAATTGATTTGCTATTTGACTTGCAGAGAGGGTCCACGATAAATTAGTAACCTTACAAACAGCCTTGTCCACTGGGCCTGCAACCGCCAGGGCACCTTTTTTTATAATGAAATCTTTTTGTAATGCATTTCTGGCATCCTTGATGAAAAGGGAAAAGACTGTTTCAAAGTCTTTAAATGCAGTTGATGGGTAGCTTTTATAAAATGACTGTTCATGAGTTTTTTCTGGCTCGATACTTGCGTCATAAAGAGCCAATTGTGTTTTTGTACCACCTATATCGCCAGCCAGTAGCATTTGAAATATTTTAACGTTTTTCATGACCTTGTCTAATATAACGACTATAAATACGAGTGGGCACCCTGCAAGCACGAAGAGAGAATTACCTGGTACACGAAGAATTTGATAACAGGCTATGTATCTATTACACCCATATGTTTCTTTGCACTCCATGCTACCAAAGAATGCGATGCCTTGACACTTTTGCTTTATAGAGGAATATTTAAATGGCGGGCACACATTTTAAATTGGAAGTCCAACCAAAAATCCCTGATGAACTTTGCCGCCTGGGAGAAATTGCCAACAATCTAATTTACAGTTGGGATAGGCAAGTCAGAGGGCTTTTTTTTCGTCTCGACAGGGAGCTTTGGGAAAGCACCGGTCATAACCCTTCTATTTTCCTGAAGTATATTTCACAGGAAAAACTCGAGAAAGCCGCTAAAGACCCGGCTTATATCCAGGACTATAATAAAACACTCTCCTCTTATGATTTTTATCTTGAAACAGTTAATCCCATTGGTACCCAGGGTTACCTGATTCCTGACCATGACTTAATCTCCTATTCTTGTGCAGAATTTGGTGTGCATGAAAGTCTGCCCATTTATTCTGGTGGCCTGGGTATTCTTGCCGGTGACCACTGCAAAACCGCCAGCGATCTTGGACTACCCTTCGTAGCCATCGGTTTACTGTACCGCAGAGGTTACTTTAAGCAATCTATTGACGCTGAAGGTAATCAGGTTGCGCAATATAAACCATCAAAATTCGCGAACTTACCCATAACCTGTGTCAAAAAACCTGATGGTGACAACCTGACTATTAGCATTGATGTGCCTGATCGAAGCATTTCCCTGCGAGTATGGAAAGCCCAAATTGGACATATTGCCCTTTACTTGATGGACACTGACATTGAAGAAAATGCTCCAGAAGATCGCCGAATTACCTATCAACTATACGGTGGAGATAAAACCAACCGTTTGTTGCAGGAAATGATTCTGGGTATTGGCGGGGTGCGTGTGCAAAGAGCATTGGGATTAAACCCGACAGTCTGGCACTTGAACGAAGGACATTCTTCTTTTCAAATTATAGAAAGAGTTCGGGAACTTGTAACAGATGATCAAAGTTTTTACACTGCCATGGAGAGCGTGGCTGCCTGTACGGTTTTCACCACTCATACGCCTGTACCCGCCGGGCATGACATTTTCGACAACAGACTCATCATGCATTACTTCAAACATATTGTTGAAGAACTGGGAATCAACATGGACGAATTCCTGTCTCTTGGTCAAAGCCCTCTGGATGATGATGGGTTTAATATGACTGCCCTGGCTTTTAGAGGTTCCCGATACCATAACGGTGTCAGCCGCATTCATGGAGAAGTCGCCTCAATTGTTGAGAGTTATGTCTGGCCACAAATCGAAAATGCTGAAAACCCGGTACGTTACGTCACCAACGGCGTTCATGTACCCACATTTCTTGCCTCAGAATGGGTAAACTATTTCGATTTGCAATTTGGTGGCAACTGGCGAATGGAGCTGTTAAATAATGCGTATTGGGAGAAGATAGATACTATTCCTGATCACGCCTATTGGAGCCGCAGGGAATCCCTGAAAGCAAAAATGCTTGAAGCCGTTCGGGAAAGGGTCATCACTCAATGCCGCCGAAATGGATTGAGTGAAATGCAAATCAAGAAACTGATTCATTACCTAGACCCTCGTCAAACCGATGTGCTGGTGCTGGGTTTTGCAAGACGCTTTGCCACCTATAAAAGAGCCACATTAATTTTTTCTGATGAAGAAAGGTTGTCCAGACTTCTTAATCAGGAAGGCAAGGAAACGGTTATTATTTTCGCTGGCAAAGCACACCCTGCTGACGAACCCGGTCAGGCATTAATTCGCAAAATCTACCACTATTCCAGGCAAGCGGAATTTGAGGGTAAAATAATTTTAGTAGAAGATTTTGACATTGCTCTGGCCAGAAAATTGGTCAGCGGGGTTGATGTCTGGCTTAACAACCCACAATATCCTCTGGAAGCCAGCGGCACGTCCGGCGAAAAGGCGGCAATCAATGGCGTCATAAACTTAAGCGTGCTCGATGGCTGGTGGGCTGAGGGCTACAATGGTGAAAATGGCTGGGCCATTGTACCCCATGACAGCAAATTCAGTGCAGAGTTCAGAGATCGTGAAGAAGCCAACGAGCTTCTTGATATTCTGGAACAGGAAGTTATCCCTCTGTACTACCATCGTAACGGTCAGGGATTTTCCAGCGACTGGATAAAACTATCCAAATCATCCATGAAAAGTATGATGCCCCAGTTTAATTCGCAAAGAATGGTCATGGACTACGTAAACAATTTTTATTCAAAGGCGGCTAAAAGTGGAGAAATAATATCCAAAAATAATTTTGAATTGGCTGAACAACTTGCACACTGGAAACAAAACATTCATAGCAACTGGCCTCACGTACGTGTTAAACGCCTGGATGAAGTCACTGCAAAAATTGACAAAGGTGAGGCGATCAATATACAGGTATCCGTCAGGCTTGCGTCATTAACACCGGAAGACATCATTATTGACTGTTTAATAGGAACTGAAGATGCTGATGGCTCTTTTAAGCGACTCGATTGCCAAACGCTTAGTTATAAGAATCAATTGAATAGCGAAGAAAGCTTGTTTGAATTAGCATTTATACCGGAAAACTCAGGACTGCTGTGCTACAAAATACGGATCTACCCCTACCACCAATCTCTATGCCAACGTTTTGAGTTGGGTTACATGCTTTGGATTTAGTGTCTAGCCCGGATATTTCATGAATACGCTACAATTCACCCTGTAGACGACATGATTGCCGGGATTGTTACAATTATGCGAAAAGACAGTTTGTACCAGGCTCACCGCTTGCCAAATGCTAACTTGATTCTGATACGTAAGGAACGCACATGCTCCTTTCAACCTATGAATAACCAGGTATTCCAGTCACGAGCACGCTCCTTACGCATCAGCCCGGCGTTATCACCTTGGCAATTCACGAAATCTCCGGGCTAGAAGTATACAAATGGGTGCCCATATAACACTCTTCAGACGCGTTTATATTCTCGATTCCAGTCAATCAAATTCTTGGCCAGATCTGGCTCTAACTGATCCCAGGTAAAACGCCATTGCCAATTACCATTAGAATGGCCAGGTGTGTTCATTCTTTCATTTTCACCCAGTGCCAGCACATCCTGCATGGGAATAATGGCCAATTTAGCCTTTGAAGACAATGCACAATGTATCAGCGGTAATGGCATTGGCGCTTTCGGTTGATCAAGGTAATCCAGTACTCTATGTTTCTGTTGATCCGATAAGTCTGTGAACCAGCCGATCACAGTATTGTTATCATGAGTGCCGGTATAAACAACGCAATTTTCGGTATAATTGTGCGGAAGGTAGGGGTTATCATCATCACTGTCAAAAGCAAATTGCAATACTTTCATTCCCGGCAAACAGTATTTTTCTCTTAGCTTATTCACTTCTTCAGTAATAATACCCAGGTCTTCTGCTACAAAAGGCAGGGCATGATGATTTTCTAGTAAATAGTGTAAGAACTTATCACCCGGAGCTTTAATCCAACGCCCCTGAATCGCTGTTTTCTCTTCTGCGGGAATCTCCCAATAAGATTCCAAACCTCGAAAATGGTCTATGCGAACCCAGTCAAACCAGTCAAGCAAATGGCTAACACGACGGCGCCACCAGCCAAATTCATCTCCAGCCATAACATCCCAACGATAATGGGGATTACCCCAGCGTTGCCCGGTTTCTGAAAAATAATCCGGCGGCACGCCAGCAACGGTAACCGGCATCCCTTGTTCATCAAGATTAAATTGCTCCTGATGACTCCAGACATCGGCACTGTTGTGAGCGACAAAAATGGGCAAGTCCCCTAAGAGTTTAATATTTTTTTTGTTCGCGTATGTCTTTAATGCTTTCCAGTGTTTGTGAAAAAAATATTGCTTGAAATAAACCTTTTTAATTTCATCTGGATATTGGTTTTTAATCTTACAAAGAGCCACTGCATCATGTTTTTTTAGGGCTTCAGGCCATAAATACCAGGGCTGTCCTTGTTGTTTTTGTATAACACGAAATAATGCGTAATCCAGCAACCAATCATTATTGGCAGCACCGAACTTCTTGAGCTGTATTTTTATTTCGGCACAGTTATTGGAATCACTGGCTTTACAAGCATCATAGGCAGCATCGATTAAATTAATATGATCATGAATATTGCCTGGGGGTCTATAATCAGAAGTCAACAAACCCAATTCTACAAAATCATTTAAGTCGATAAACATCGGATTTCCGGCAAATGCAGAAGCGCTATGATAGGGTGACAAATCGTCACTTACTGGCCCCAGGGGCAATACTTGCCAAACCCCCATTCCAGCTTCAAAAAGAAAATCCACAAAACGAAAAGCTTCCTTACCGAACCCCCCAAAAGGACCACTTCCCGGTAACGAGCTTGGATGAAGTAAAATACCGGCAAGGCGATGATCTAAAAAACTGTGAACCAAATTAGCCGGAGCTTTATTCACAGGCCGAATACTCAACACAAGTACCGGTATCAGTAATAAAAAACATGTGAAATCGTTGATAACTTGTCATTTATTCGCTGCCCCGACGCATGGTGCCACCACTATCGGGTTTACCACTGCCAACAGATATTACCTCTTGCAGACTATCTGGTGGTTTGCAACCCATAATTTCATATAAATTTCTCAGGTGAACACGGTAGAGGCGATCAAAGTCACTGACCGATTCGGCGGGATTATAATCCCCAAACCACCAGAACCAATCGGATGCTTCGCAAATTGCCAATTGCTTTTCAGCCAAAGCGCGCCTTTGAGAATCCAGGCGGCCTTCCGCGATAGCCTGATCAAATTTTTCCTTGGCATCACACAACAATTCCCAAGCCAGGTTTTTACCCGAATCGCCTATCCAGGTAGCAAAGGTGCCGTAAACCCAACTGCCAGCAACAATAGTATTAAGCACGTGATGCCCAGTATCTTTTGCATTCAAGTCACTTACAATGTCGCTATAAGTAGTTAATTCTAAATGTGGATGATTACCTAGAGCTTCATACAATGCATTGAGAAAGTAATAGCCATTATTTGGATAATATTCCCAACAATTTTCACCATCAAGAATAATCGATACCACGCGATCATGCTCCGATGGGCAATGCTGATGAATATGATTAAGGTGATTTATTAAATCATTTACCGCATCATCTGCGTGCCAGTCAGAATAAGTAAATCCAATCAGGTCAGACAAGTTATCGTCACGAAAAAAACAACTTATATTGGCACCATCCACCCAGTAAGCATTGTGAGCACACTCGGGTTTCATATTTTCATTGGCCAAACTGTTTTTTAGTACATTCTCACCACTGGCGGTCCAGGTAAACCCTGATTCCGCCAGAATATTCAATGTAGGCAAACTCAGGCCACCTTCAGAAGGCCAACAGCCGAAGGGTCTTTTCCCAAAAAAAAGTTCAAAGACCTGGATTCCTTTATCAAGCTGCCACCTTACCCTTTCTTCCCCACCCGGATAGTCTTTATTTGGCAAGGGTAAATCCCTTAAGGCTTCCTGACCAGATTTCATATCCAGCATCAAAGGCATAATGGGATGGCTGTAAGGGTTCATGCTGATTTCGACTTGCCCCTTTTCCCATAAACTTCGGTAAACAGGAATGATTTGTGCCAGTTGCTTACCAATCAGCTCAAGAATAGCCAATCGATCCTGTAGGGAAAAATTAATGCTTTTTTCAATCAATGATCTTAACAGGCTTTCTTTTTCTTTAATCGTTTCACCAAACCAGGCCAGATGATGCCAAACAAGCAGATCAAAAAAGAATTGGTCATTTAAATAGGTCAACAGCGTAGGATTATTTAAGGCCTTTTTCCCAACCTCAGCCAGCAATTCATAAGCCTGGTAACGTTTAATCAATCGATCTTCATTGGCTCGAAGACATTTCTCAATAATGCTATTACGGCTTTCTACATCAGTAGGTATGATCTGTCTTACCAGTAAATCAAGCAGTGGGTCTTTTACAGGGTTTCTTGAGAGGAAAAAATCATCAATTTGCAAATGGTAATCTTCAATTTGCTCCAGAAGAATTGGGCTGAAATTAATCACTAACTTTACCCTGGGATATCTGAGCAAAAGATTTGCCATTTCGATGTAATCTTTTATGCCGTGCAGGTAAACCCACGGCTGACAATATTCACCCGTAATTTGATTCTGGTATTGAGGCTGGTGCATGTGCCAGCAAATAACAAGCCTGGTTTTAGTTTCACGCGACATCGGTCAGTTTCTTTTCCTTTTCCTTTTCCTTTTCCTTTTGCTCTTTCTTTTCTTTTACCAACAGCATTTCTTTAGAAACTAATACTATTCCTTTGGGTGATACATGATAATGGTTTTTATCCTGTTCAATGTTTTCACCAATGACTGACCCTTTCGGAATCACACAGTTTTTGTCAATAATGGCATTTTTTATTCGACAGCCCCTTTCAATCTCCACATTGGGTAAAATCACCGAATTTTCAATGGTGTTATAACTATGAACGTGCACATTATTTGAAAGCAGGCAATGCTTCACTTTACCGCCTGAAATAATACAGCCTGAAGATACCATTGAATCCACAGCCATTCCCCTTCGATTATCATCGTCAAATACAAATTTAGCTGGGGGTAATTGTTCCTGATAGGTCCAGATAGGCCAACTTTGGTCATATAAATTCAGTGCTGGTATGAAATCCAAAAGTTCCATATTGGCTTCATAGTAGGCATCAATAGTGCCTACGTCACGCCAATAAGCTGGCTCATGAGAGACTGGATCTCTAAAGGGAAAAGCCATCAATTTATGCTTATTAACATTGTCCGGGATAATGTCTTTACCAAAATCATGGCTGGAACTAACATCAAGGCTATCGCCCTCCAGGACTTGCTCCAAAAATTCCCGATCAAATACATAAATACCCATAGAGGCCAGAGCCTTGCTCTTTTCATTTGGTAGCGCTCGAGGCTCATCGGGTTTTTCATCAAATGCTGTTATCTGATAGTTTTCATCTACAGACATGACACCAAACTCTGAAGCATCTTTTACCGGCACTTCAATGCAACCCACGGTCATATCCGCACCACTTTGAACATGATGATATATCATCGCGCGATAATCCATTTTATAAACATGGTCACCCGCTAAAATAAGTACATATTTGGGTTTGTATTCCCTGATAATATCAAGGTTCTGAAAAACCGCATCGGCGGTTCCTGAATACCAGTCATTTCTAATTCGTTGCTGAGCAGGAAGAAGCTCAATAAATTCATCAAGCTCGGGTTTAAGAAAATGCCAACCTTTATGAATATGCGTATTCAGGGAATGGGATTTATATTGAGTGAGTACGCATATTCTCCTGATATGAGAGTTAATGCAGTTCGATAATGGAAAATCAATGGTTCGGAACTTACCACCAAAAGGTATTGCGGGCTTGGCATGCCATTTGGTCAATGCGTGCAAGCGGGTTCCCGACCCCCCTGCAAGGATTAATGCCAAGGTCAAATTATCCCTTCTTGACTCAGACCAGTTAAAATTTCTCGCATTCGAATTACTCATGGTAAGTTTTCCTATGATCGTCTCTGCACATAACCGAATTTACCTCACCTAAGTAAGCTCATTAATCCCGAGAACACTTCAACAACCTAATTCAATATACTATGACATTTAAATTGTCAATAAGTTTAATACATATCAATAATAAAATCTGATTGTGCTATTTTATATTTAACAATGTGTTTTTTTTATGACAAAAGTATTTTTCTTACAGTCATGTCAAAAATTATTTTACAAAGTGATTATTTTGTTCCATAAACCGGGAAAACAATCTGAATTTTCCAAAAACCATCGTCCCGCTTATCTTTACTTGTACGTAAATTATAATCCAAAATATATTTAGTGTTTTTTTTAGTCTATAATATCCAGCATATTTGTTTATTTTGTGGACCTCCCTTTGAAAAAATCACCAGGCTCTTTGTCAATTCCTCTGCAGTTAATTACTGATGCATGTCATCACAATCCTGGCGATATTCTTGGATTGCTCAAAGAATCGAATTCTTATAGTTATAGGGTATATAAGCCAGGAGTACAGCAATTAGTCATTGAAACCGGAGATGGTTTAAGTCCCATGTCACGCCTGAACAACACCGACTTTTTTGAATGGCGAGGCGATGCAAACTTATTAAAAAAACACCCACTATTAATTGAAAAAAATTTTAATGGAGATGAGACACGCTATATTGATCCATATTCTTTTCCTTTGGATATTGATCACCAGGCATTAAACAAGTTCAATAATGGGTGTCATTGGCATTGCTATCGCCTGCTTGGAAACCACTGTAAAGTCATCGACACTATTCCCGGAGTTGAATTTTTAGTTTGGGCACCCAATGCTGAGCGGGTAAGTATTGTGGGCGATTTTAATCAGTGGGACGGGCGTGTTAATCCCATGAATAACTGCGGTGATAGTGGCGTTTGGTATTTATTTATACCCGGCAATCTACAAAATCAATTATACAAATACGAAATCAGAAATCGGGGCAGCGGTGACATTTTTATTAAAAGTGACCCTTATTCCGAACAATATCAATTGCGTCCCGATACCGCCTCGGTCATCACCCCTCCTTCAGAATTCACCTGGTCTGATCAAGCGTGGCTAGCAGAAAGAGAGCAAAAACAATGGCTTCAGACCCCTGCGTCTATTTACGAACTGCATTTGGGTTCCTGGCAACGGGATGCGGAAAATAATTTTTTAAATTATCGGGACATTGCCGACCGCCTCGTGCCCTATGTTAAAACATTGGGCTTTAATTTTATTCAGTTAATGCCTATTTGTGAACACCCCTATGATGGTTCCTGGGGTTATCAGGTCACTGGTTACTTTGCTCCCACCAGTCGTCATGGAAACGCCGATGATTTACGCTACTTAATTGATTTATGCCACCAAAACCATATTGGTGTATTACTCGACTGGGTGCCCGCCCACTTCCCGAAAGACGACCACGGCCTGGCCCGGTTTGATGGGACAGCCTTGTACGAACACGATGACCCACATAGGGGTGAACACAGGGATTGGGGCACACTGATTTTTAACTACGGCAGAAACGAAGTAAAAAACTTTTTACTATCCAGCGCATTTTATTGGTTAGATGAATTTCACATTGACGGATTGAGAGTGGATGCTGTCGCTTCCATGCTTTACCTGGACTATTCCCGCGAAGAGGGCGACTGGACTCCAAATATCCATGGCGGAAATGAAAATCTCGAAGCCATGGAATTTCTCAAAGAAGCAAATACGGTACTTCACCATCACCACCCTGGTGTTCTGACCATTGCAGAAGAATCTACAGCCTGGCCCATGGTTTCACACCCGGTTTACCTGGGAGGGCTTGGCTTTAGTATGAAATGGAATATGGGCTGGATGAATGACACCCTTTCCTATATATCCAGTGATCCAATATATCGTCAGTTTAATCACGACAAATTAACCTTTGGTTTGATGTATGCC
>Ga0209345_10004515_pt1 | contig 13400 bp, 12 predicted proteins | sample Cruoilmetagenom7_FD_187294 | JGI IMG/M metagenome (GOLD analysis project Ga0209345, IMG submission 187294) | Oil polluted marine microbial communities from Coal Oil Point, Santa Barbara, California, USA - Sample 7 (SPAdes) (version 2) | ecosystem: Environmental > Aquatic > Marine > Oil seeps ...
ATTTCAGCGGCCATCCACCATGGATTAACCCTTCCCATAGGTGCCACAGCTGGTGTCAAAGGCGGGTATTTCGGACTGGTTCATACCTATGGCAGTGAGATGGCGCAGAACTACTGGACAGCTGTCTACGCCTTCTCCGCAGCACTACTGCTCACGCTGATGATCACCCTGCTGACCAAAAAGCTGAAGACCGACGATGAACTGAAAGGGCTGGTCTACTCACTGACTCCCAAGGTAAAGGACGACTCGAAACACTGGTACCAGAAGCCTGAAGTACTGGCCGTCATCGTGGGTGTCATCCTCATCATCCTTTCCATTCTTGTCTGGTAAACTTTAAAATAAACGATATACAATGGGACTTGATATAAAAATACCAATCGGACTGATGTTCACCATCATGGGACTGATCCTCACCATCCTGGGCCTGGTCACCATGGACGATACGGCCATGTACGAACAAGCCATGGGCTACAACATCAACCTCTTCTCCGGACTGATCATGCTGGTGTTCGGCTGCTTTATGCTGTTCACCTCCAGGCTGTTTAAAAAGAAGAAAACGGAGAAATAGCTACTTATGCAGGTTTTCAGAAATGAAAACATCATCTTTCTCTTTATGACGTGATAAAGCCATGTCCTAGAGAGTAGGAACCCACTTAGTGATTATACTACTGTAATACGAAATTTATGGGGAAGGTGAAAAGGACATCCACTGGCTTGCCACGTTGTTTTCCGGGTTTCCAGAGGGGTGAAGAAGAGACAACCCTGATGGCTTCCTTATCGAGGGCAGGACTTACCTTCCGCACAACTACCGGGTCAATCACCTTGCCTTCGTAGTTAACACAAAACTGGACAATTACACGGCCGGATATACTGTCTCTTGCAGCAGACTCTGGGTATTGAAGATTTTGGGCGATAAAAATGCGGAACTTTTTGGCTTCCTCCACTGAAAGGGGTCTTTCCGTAATCATGGCCATGACTTTCTCATTCCCCGTCAGGGAGTAGAAACTACTGAAGTCCTCAGCTACCATCTTTTCCAGGATAATTCTTGGGTTCATATGAAATGTGGTTCGGGGTATCCGGGATCGCACGAATCTATGGATTTCGATTCTTTTGGCAAAATATTTGTGCGAACTTCAACGCAACCATCTGTTTGATTTTTTTATCTATGATCATATACCAGTATTAATACCAGATCATAAACCTATGGCCTTCCTGAAAAGACTGATTATTCCGCTATTTGCACTTGTGTTAACAGCCTGCCCCTATGGAACAGGCGATTATGAATTTGAGTATCAAACCATTGTTACAGAATCGCCCGTAAACCTGGAAGGAATCAATTCCCCTTACGACGATTACAATTCTGCCCTGCCCTATCCGGCAGCCCGAATTGGCATCTTTTTCTCATCAAACAGGTCCAGTGCAGGCCATGATTTTGATATCATCTTCAGGGAGATGGATCTCTCCTACCATGTGAAAGACGATGTGCTGGACGTGCATTATGTGGAGCCCGGAGATTTCAGCAGCTTTGAAGACATCCTGTTAACTCTGATTAGCTCAGCTGACGATCAGTTGGGGCCATTTTTCTTCTTTGGTCCAATGGAACGGAGCTATTTTTTCTATTCGGATAATCAAAATGGTGATTACGATATCCGGTTCACCCATCACCTGAAGTCTGGTTTTGGGAGCTATGGAGCAGATGAGGTGCTTCATGGTCCGGATACTCTGAAAGCATTGACCACGGATAAGGACGAGCTCTATCCCACCATTATGGAAGATCAGAGCGCGCTGTTCTTTTGCAGTAACCGGGAGAACGAAGTTTTTAATATTTATAGCTCCCCTTTACCTGAAGCCGACTCTCTGCATCAATTTTTCACCTCCACCGAAACCGTGGATCCCGACCTGAATGCTATACTATCCAGCAACTACGATGACAAATGTCCCTTCATAAACAAGGATATTTTGGTATTTACTTCCAACCGGGAAGGTGGCCAGGGCGGTTTCGATCTCTACTATTCCCTCCTGGAAGATGGAAGCTGGTCCGATCCGGTAAACTTCGGACCTGAAATTAACACGGAATACGACGAATACAGACCCATTGTCTTTTCATTTTCTGACTTCAATACACTTATGATCTTCTCCTCCGACAGGCCCGGCGGACAAGGGGGCTTTGATTTATATATGGTGCAGGCGGATGGCCACATCCAATAATTTGTGACGATCCCAAACTAATTGTTTTCCCTGCCCTGGGTGAACAGAAAGAGGATGAATAAAAAATTAAGCCTTTTTCCACCATGAATGCAGCGGTAGACTGGGTACTTGGGTAGTAAGTTCTTTTCCAGGATAGATTATCCGGCTTTTTTTGCAGAGTTTCTTTTCCATCCCGCATAGATCACCAGAATAGCACCTCCAAGTACGGAGAGAGCTCCAAATATGCTGATCAGAGAGAAAGATTCGGGTTCGATCCAGCTTACCTGCAGACGGGACAGGATGGCCATGGTAACAAAGGTTATGATGGGATTGAGGGTGATGATCACACTGACCCGCGTGGCTTCAGTAAGTTTGATGGCCATGGACAGGGAGCCATAGGCCAGGACTGTATTCAGACCCAGATAGATCAGGATTATCCAGTTGACAGAAGGCATGCCGCCCAGCTGGGAGAATTTAACCAGGGGTAAAAGGGCAAGCGCACAGGACCCGTATACAAAGAGATTCAGCTGGTTGGGACCAATCTTCTTAAGCAGCTCCTTCTGAGCGGTGGCAAAGGCTGCCCAGGACAATCCCCCGGCAAGTACCAGTATCATCCCAAGGGTGAAGTGATCTGCTCCGGAGGTGAGATCCTGCAACTGTTCAAAATAGAAAAGTCCGATCCCGGCCAGCACCAGGATAAATCCCACGATGTGCCTCCAGTTCACGTATTCCCGGAAGATCAGGATCCCTGAAAAAGCGAAACTAACCGGAGCAATCTGAATAAACACCTGAGAGGAAGAGGGGGATACATACTTGATCCCGGCGATAAAGCCGGTATAGTTCCCGGCCAGAAAAATGGCCGCCAGCAAAAGCAGTAAGGGGGGCCTTTTGAAGATAGAGAAATCGGTCCTCCTGAATATTAAGGTCCAGGAAGCAAGGATCAGGAAGGCAATGGCAAACCTGAACCATACCACGGTCACCGGTGACAGCTCGTAGGTGATCACCTTCAGGATGATGGCCATAAAGCCCCACAGCGAAGCCGTGAATAATGCGTAAAGTGCTCCTTTCCTGTTATCGCTGCCCATAACTCAATTTGCTAGATGGTCGGAGGACTACCAGACAATGTCCATCTCTTCAATCAGGTACCCGGCACCTGCAAATTTATCAATGATGAAGAGCACATAGCGAATATCCACCGTTATATTGCGACAGAGGGAGGGATCGTAGTGCACATCGCTCATGGTTCCTTCCCAGTTACGGTCAAAATTGATTCCAAGGAGCCGGCCATCGGCATCCATAACCGGACTGCCTGAATTCCCTCCTGAGGTGTGGTTGGAGGCTATGAAACAGACCGGCATAGTCCCATTCACTCCATACTTCCCATAATCCCTGGCTGCATACAACTCCTGTAATTTTTCCGGAATGGCATAGTCTACAAAGCCCTCTATCCCCTTATCCATAATCCCGGAGAGTGTGGTATAGTATTCGTATTCCACCCCATCTTTAGGTTCATAGCTGTCGACTTTGCCATAAGTAAAGCGCATGGTGAAGTTGGCATCCGGATAGAGCCTGCGGTCCTGCTCCTTTTCCAGCAATGCTGCCATGTAGATCTTGTAATTTCTATTCAATAACTGCTGTAGTTTCCCATAGACAGGTCCTGCTTCCTCCATCAATAAATCAGAAAACTGATTGACTGCTGCCACCATGGGATCTTTCTGAAAGGCCAGTATTCCCTTCTTAGCATTCTTCCCGTATTTGGCCATCAGCTTAGTGAATTTCCCGGGCCGATTAAAGACACTCTTATTATAAAGCGCCTCAGCATAAGCACTATAGCTCCCTTTGTATTTGCCAAGGATCTCCTCCCCAAGCTCAGGGACAAAAGCTACAGGCATGTGGGTGAAATAGGCCTCCAGCATAGAAGCACAGATCTCCTGGTCCGCGGGCCTGTGGAAATTCTTACGGAAGGACTCCATCTGCCTCTCAATGCGCTCCATGGATGCTCCCTGGCTCATCATCCGCTGAATGCGCGAAGCCTGTCTGAAAAGCTCAATGGCCATGACCGATTCATCCATCATCACCATGGCCATCTCATAGGGTTCCATCTCCTTATAAAGGTGCGCAAACTCATCCAGAACCTCCTCGTATTTCAAGACACGTTCTCCATCTGCTTCCACCCAGACTCTGAATTGCTCTTCTTCCGCCAGTTTGACTTCCACGGCGTGGTTTCTCGTAAGGCCCAGTATGATCCCCTGCCACTTTTTCCAGGCATTGCTCACCCCCCGGTATTTACTGGCATACTGAATTCGAACCTTTTCATCGGACTTCATGTGGCGGTCCATGATCTCCAGCCTGGTGGTCCTTAGCTCAACCTGTAAGGGAAGGGAGGTCTCCAGCATAGAACGTATAGCTGCTGAGTAGAGATACTGGGTGGTGGAACCCGGATATCCCATAACCATGGTGAAGTCGCCCTCCTCTACTCCGCTGGCAGCAATCTCCAGGTGCTTCCTGGGTTTGTAGGGTTGATTGGAAGGATCATAGGCAGCAGGTTTATTGTCCTCATTGGCATAAACCCTGAACAGGGAAAAGTCGCCCGTATGCCGCGGCCACATCCAGTTGTCCTGGTCCGCTCCAAAATTACCAATGGCCTCCGGGGGTGCACCTACCAGTCTGATATCATTAAAGGTCTCATAAACAAACATATAATAGGCGTTACCATAATAAAAAGGCCTGACAATAGCACTGTAGTGCTTACCCTCAGTGGCCGCTTCAATCTGCATGGCTATATTGAGCTCTGCCTGCCTCCGGGCCTCCTCAGGATCCATGTCAGCGCTCATCCCCTCTTCCAGCTCAAGGGTAACATCCTTCATATATCTAAGATAGGTTACACTCAGTCTTTCATTGGGTAGTTCCTCTTCCCGGCTCATGGCCCAGAATCCGTCCGTTAAATAGTCATTCTCCACGGAGCTATGCCGTTGAATGGCTCCATATCCACAATGGTGGTTGGTAAGAAGCAGACCATCGGCTGATATCATCTCACCGGTGCATCCACCCCCAAAGATCACCAGAGCATCCTTCAGACAATCCTGGTTGATACTATAAATATCTTCAGCGCAAAGCCGTAAACCAGCCTCCTGCATCTCCCCGATACTGTATTTTTCGAGCAGCATGGGAATCCACATCCCCTCATCTGCTTTCACATGCATCCCACCGACCGATAATATTAATGCCGTCATCGATAGCAGCAGTCCACGCTTTGAATATTTATGGTGCTTCTTCATCATTGTATCTATGTGCTTTCATCAATAAATCTTTTTAATTCACTATACACTCGCTGTACGGGAAGTCCCATGACATTGAAATAGCTCCCCACTATCTTCTCAACTGCAATATGACCGATCCACTCCTGTATGCCATAGGCCCCGGCTTTGTCAAAGGGTTTGTACTGGTCCACGTAGTGCTCGATCTCTGGCTTGTCCAGCCTGGAGAAGGTTACATCCGTAACTGCAAAAAATGTCGTGCTTTTACTGACTGAACGAAGGCAAACGCCTGTAAATACCTGGTGGGTATTACCGGACAGCTGTTCGATCATTTCAAAGGCTTCCTTCCGGCTACCTGGTTTTCCTAACTCTCTGTCCCGGTGCCATACAATGGTGTCAGCGGTGAGCAGCACCTGGTTCTCTTCCAGCTTCCCGGTATAGGAGCTTGACTTATGTTCTGCCAGGTAGAGGGCAATGTCGCCACCGGAGAGACCCGGGGGATACTCCTCACTGGAATGCTCCGTTTTTACCACCCTGAAGGGGATGCCCAGCTCTTTCATCAGGGCCGATCTCCTGGGCGATTGAGAGGCCAGCAAGATTTCATATGAGCTCCTAGGATCCAACAATTTTTAATACTTGAAACTAACCAGGTAGAATACTACCACCGAATACAATATTCCAAACAACATGACCAGCTTAATAAGGGTACTGGCGCGGTGGTAAGCCCTTTTGTCCCTTGCACTAATTACCTGGATGGCCAGGAGAATCAGCGGAAACAAAAGGAACAAAGAAAAATAGATAAGGGAGATATAATCTACCGGATCGGCCGAGAAAAATATATACTTGAACAAGAGAAAAATCAATGCACCTAAAGTAGCTGCTATCAAAACCACGACCACTATCCTGGTCCAGAAGCTTCCAAGCTTTATGGGTACTGTTTTCATCCCATAGGCATTATCCCCTTCCAGATCCTCTGCATCCTTGATGATCTCTCTGATCAGGGTAGTTACAAAGGCAAAGAAACTGAAAGCACTGACCCAGGCAAAGAGGTAGTTGAAATCGGCATCGTAGCGGATCATTAGCTCTCCGTACTCCCTGTTCAAAAGAGGAATCTCAAAGAGAACCACCATTAAAGGAACCAGTCCGGTAAGAAATGCCACCGCCAGATTACCCACCATGAACTGCTTTTTATAGTTGGTAGAATAGAACCACAGCAAGCCTGTTGATAAAACAAATACCAGGGAGAGTGAGGGAAGCCCCACATAAAAAGCCAGGTAAATCCCGATCCCTACTCCAATAATATTCAATATCATATGAAGGATCATGGCCACCTTCCTGCTGATGGTCACTCCAACCACCACACGGGCCGGCTTATTGATCAGATCGGCCCTTGTATCAAAGTAGTCGTTGATGATATACCCGGCTGCGGCTATAAGCATGGTTGAAAAAACCAGAAGTGCAAACTGAAGATCCCCAAACTGGAGTTCAAAGGTATCGGACGGAAGAAGAGGTTCCATCAGGAGGTAACGCATGGAGTACTGAGTGAAAGCAATAATCAACAGGTTCGGGAACCTGAGCAGGCTGAATATGGATCTGATTTTTTCCATCATCGCTTTTCTTACCAGCTAAATGGCTCCCCATCGTTCCAGCGGCCATGCAGGCGAAGCACTTGTTCCATCACATCCCGGACACAGCCTTTACCCCCTTTAAATGGGGAGATATAGTGCGCAACTGATTTCACCTCTTCCACGGCATCGGCCGGGCAACAGGGTACTCCTGACACCTTCATCACCTCCAGGTCAGGCAGGTCATCACCCATGTAGAGCACTTCAACCGGCTTCAGGTCATATTTGAAGAGAAAGTCCTTGAAATCGTCCATTTTGTAGGAGGAGGCCAGATAGATATCCGTGATTCCAAGCCCCTTGAATCGAAGGGCTACAGATGGGGTATTCCCTCCGGTAATGATAGCGATGGGATAGCCGCGTTTTACAGCATACTGCAGGGCATATCCATCTTTGGTATTCATGGAGCGCATTATCTCCCCTGTGGGATGCAGGTAAACTTCCGGGTTGCTCAATACACCATCCACATCAAATGCAAAAGCCTTAACAGCCTGTAATCCTTCTTTAAAATTTGTCATTTAGTCAAAAAAATTCAGAGCGTACCTATTCCCGGGACCTCTCAATATCCCGGCTTATAAAAGTATACAATTTCTGCAATTCGGGATGGTCCTTCAGCAATTCTGTATGTTTATTTATGGTCTCGCGGTCACCACGCATAGCAGGACCGGTTTGAGCGCTGTAGGAGTCCATCTCCCTGAGTTTATGGAAGGTCTCTTCCAACAGGCTATCCAATAATCCAGGATCCAGAGTCGCCTCCTCCAGAAGTTGTTGAGCTACATGTATCATATGGTTGGAAAAGTTATTGGCAAATACTGCAGCCAGATGGACCTTCAGGCGAGTGAAAGAATCCACCTCCTCCACCCTTTCTGATATGCTGTTGGCCAGATCGGTGATTTTTTCAAGGGCCGAAGGAGAGGAAGCCTCTACCAGGAAAGGGATACGGTTTTTCCGGATCTTGCGGTCCCTGCTCAGGCTTTGCAGGGGATAGAGCACCCCGTATTGCTTATAAATGCCTTCAAACAGCTCCATGGAGAGTGCCCCGGCTGTGTGAACCCAGGTCCCCCGGTACCCCCGGAATTGTTCGGCTAGCTCAGCTACAGCCTGGTCCGGGACACAAAGAATGAAGAAATCAGCCTCCCGGGGTACTTGCTCCCTGTCTGCTGTTCCGGGTACCCCCAGTTCACCGGAAAGCCGTAAGGCCGACTCCTCCGTTCTGGAGTATATGCAGCTTATCCGGTGCCCCACTGAATGAAAATGCCGGGAAATGTGTGTGGACACATTCCCGGCACCAATCATTACTATTTTTCTTCTTAGAAGCAATATTTGTTTTCGTCAATCAGGATGTCAGCAATCCTTCTGCGCGCTTCCTTTACATTCACACCGGCCACCCAGGTAAAATTAGCGATCCCTTTTTCAAGAAGATCACGTACCTCGCCATAGGCGAAAGAGTAAGTGGTATCCTTGGCAAACTTGGCTATCCTGGCAGCGGCATCATATACAAATACATCAGCCATATCGCGGTAGATCTTACCAGCCTCTTCACCCTTAATGGCTTCCATCTTCTTCAAGCGCAATACCACAGACTCGGCCGCATACAGCTGTATGATGCAGTCTGAAATATTACTCAGAATCTCCTGCTCTGTTACCAGGGTGCGATTGAACTTCTCCGAAGCAGCTTTCAGAAGCATCAGGATTACCTTCTTCAGGTTGGCCACATACTGATCCTTCTCTTCAAACCATCCTTCAGCTGGTACCGGAGCACCATTCATGGCTTTTACCTCTTCAAAGGCCTTCTCGGCAAGTTCCATCACCGGAAGCACTTTCTTGGCCCCTTTCTTCAGGATATTATCTACCAGCAGAAGACGGTTGATCTCGTTGGTACCTTCGAAGATTCTGTTGATCCTGGAATCGCGGTAGCCTTTATCGATCATCATCTCGGCTGAGAAACCCATTCCCCCATGGATCTGGACCCCCTCATCCACCACATAGTCGAGTGATTCGGATCCAAACACCTTCATGGCCGCAGCCTCCACTGCAAAGTGGTTAAAGGCTTCCATGGTATTTCTGCCCTTGTCATCGCCATTGGCCACAAAGTGTTCGATAGCGTCGTCCAAAGCCTTGCTGGCACGATAGACAGAACACTCCGTGGCAAAGGTCCGGATGACCTGTTCAGCCAGTTTGTGTTTGATGGCGCCAAACTGGGAAATCAGGCAGTTAAACTGCTTTCTTTCATTGGCATATTGCACGCTCTGGTCAATGGCCTTTTTGGCAGAACCAATGACATTGGCGCCCAGTTTGATTCGTCCCATATGCAGAATATTCAGGGCAATCCGGAATCCTTCACCCCGCTTGCCCAACATATTCTCCACAGGCACTTTTACATCGTTGAAGAAAATCTGGCGGGTGGAAGATCCTTTGATACCCATTTTCTTTTCCTCTGGATTGTAAGTAATCCCTTCGTAGTCACGTTCCAGGATAAATGCACTTAATACCCTGTCGTTATCGATTTTGGCAAAAACTGTCATCACATCCGCAAATCCCCCGTTGGTAATCCACATTTTTGCTCCATTAAGGATATAATGCGTTCCATCTTCGGAAAGTACAGCTTTGGTGGTTCCGGAGTTAGCATCCGATCCTGCACCCGGTTCTGTCAGACAATAGGCTCCTATCAGTTCACCTGTAGCCAGTTTGGGAATATACCTGGCACGCTGCTCATCGTTTCCATAATAGAGAATGGGAAGGGTCCCGATTCCGGTGTGACAGGAGTAAGCCACTGCATATGAGTAGCCGGCACCCAGAACTTCGCTGGAGTACATGGTAGTAATAAAATTCTGACCGAATCCTTCGTATTCTTCCGGGATGGTGATCCCAAGCAGACCCAGTTCACCCGACTTTTCCAACAGGCTCCTCATGAGTCCCTCTTCCTGCGCATCAATGCGATCAGCTACCGGAAAAACTTCTGTCTCCAGGAAATCCTTGCAGGATTCGCCAATCATTCGTTGCTCTTCATCAAGCTCCTCGGGAATAAAAACATCTTCCGGACTGGTTTCTTTGACTAAAAATTCACCACCGGTTATTAATTTTTTCTCTTCCATTATTTATTTGCTTAGTATGTTATTACAATCCAAGATTTTGGGCTACCAGCTCTGCAAGATCGTAGTTGCTGATCTCCTCTTCTTTATTCTTATACTTCAGTCCGTCGGTCATCATCACCATGCAATAGGGACAGGCAGTGGCAATCACATCAGCACCTGTTTCCAGGGCATCCTCGGTCCGTTCGATAAAGACCTCCTTCTCCCCTTTTTCAGCTTCCTTGAACATTTGTCCTCCCCCTGCACCACAACAGAAGGCAAAGCTCTTATTTCGTTTCATCTCCACAGTGGTGCCCAGCGCTTCCAAAACTTCTCTTGGAGCCTTGTACTCCCCATTAGCCCGACCCAGGTAACAGGGATCGTGGAAGGTGATCTTTTTCCCTCCCAAGGCATCTCCCTTAAGGGAAAGTTTGCCATTCTTCATCATCTCGTGCAGAAACTGGGAATGGTGCTTCACCTCGTACTCCCCTCCCAGGTCTGGATACTCATTCTTCAGGGTATTGAACGCATGCGGATCGCAGGTGAGGATCTTCTTCACCTCGTATCCGTTCAGAATTTCAATGTTCATCATGGCCTGCATCTGGTACAGCATCTCGTTCCCGGCTCGGCGGGCCACATCTCCGCTGGAGGACTCCTCCGGGCCCAGGGTGGCATAGGAAATTCCCAGGTGATTCAGTATCCTGGAAAAGGCTACACTCACTTGCTTGTATCGATCATCAAAGGCACCGGCACTCCCCACCCAGAGCAGGTACTCAGGCTGTTCTCCCCTGGCCAGCAAGTCGGCCATCAAAGGCACCTCCACTTTTCCATCGGCCCACAATACCCTGTCCTCCTGGGCAAACTGCCAGGGGGCCCCATTGTTCTCAATATTAGAGAAAATGGAATTCAGTTCGCCCGGGGCAGCTGACTCTTCCATAACCAGGTAGCGTCGCATACCCAGTATGATGGAAGGGTGATTAATGTTAATGGGACACTCCTGTGCGCAAGCATTACAGAGGGTACAGGCCCACAGTTCCTCTTCCGAGATATAATCCCTGAGCAAAGAACGCTCATCTGAATACTCATTTCCCTGCTTGATCAGACCGGGCCCCTTCTCCTTCATCCTGGCCCTGACATCCATCACAATCTTCCGGGGTGATAGCATTTTCCCTGTGGTGTTGGCCGGACAAACCGAAGTACAGCGGCCACATTCGGTACAGGCGAGGGAATCAAAATAGTTTTTCCAACTTACGTCCTCCACATCCAGAATTCCAAAACGCTCCGGCACCTCCTCCTCTGCCTCGGCGCCCTCCGGGGGAGAAGCGAAAGCCTGGTCGGGATCCATCATAATCTTCACCTCTTTGGTAATACTCTCCATGGTATCCACTTTTCCCAGAGGCTCCAATCTGCTCAGGAATACATTGGGAACTGACATAAACACATGGAAATGCTTGGAATAGGGCAGGTAGTTGGCAAATACAAAAATGAGTCCGATATGGGCCCACCAGTTAAATTCATGCCAGAAATGAATGCTATCCCCGGCTTTGATGAATCCTGCCAGCATCGTACTTATTGGAAAGATTCCCACCACCTCATGTCCCGCCTGAGCAGTTGAAAGGATATAAAAGGTATTCATTCCCAGCAGGGAAACCATCAGTAAGAGGATCAAGGTAAGCGCGATGTTTGCGTCCAGATGCGAGATATGCTTCATCTCGATCCCGGAAAAACGCTTTACACGCAAGAATACACGCCTGAACAGGAATATAAGGATGGCTATGGCGATAATCAGTGCAAAAATATCCCCACAGGCCATGATAAAACTATAAAATCCACCCAGGACAGACAGCACCCGCTCGGTCCCGAAAAGTCCGTCTATAATCATCTCGATGCTCCCCATAAGGATCACCAGAAATCCCCAGAAAACCAGAGCATGCAGGAGTCCCATTACCGGACGGCGGAAGATCTTGGTCTGGCCGAAGGCCACCTCCATCATCACTCCGAACCTGCGTCCGAGCTGCTTTACCGGAAAACCCTTCCGGGTGTACTTAAAATAGCCTATATACCTGCGCAGGGTATAAGCAAATACCAGCAGGGTCAGCAACAATACAAGCAGGAAAATAAGCTGTTTATCCATAAAAGAAGGATTCAGTATGCTATTGCGCTTTAGCAGCGCGGATTTCGCTGATCAGTTCAGGAAGTACCTTAAGCGCATCCCCAACAATTCCGTAATCTGCCGCTTCAAAAACAGGCGCATCCTTGTCGGTGTTTACCGCCACGATACACTTGGAAGAGCTGACCCCTGCCAGGTGCTGAATGGCACCAGATATACCGAAGGCCATGTAGAGGTTGGGAGCTATGATTTTACCGGTCTGACCGGTATGCTCAGTATGAGGTCTCCATCCCTCATCCGAGACCGGACGTGAGCAGGCTGTGGCTCCTTCCAGGATTCCTGCAAGCTCTTCAATGGGAGCCCAGTTATCTCCTGACTTCATTCCCCTTCCCCCTGAGATAACCACATCGGCATCGGTAAGCAGAAGTTTTCCTTCCTGTTTTTGTACATCCTTTATGGTAGTACTTGCGGTGGCCGCATCCAAAGCCGGGTCAAAGGCTTCCACGGTGGCAGCGCCTCCTGCCTCAGCAATCTCAAAGGAGTTCTGTGACAGGGTCAAGATCGCTTTCTCTGTCAGGATCTCCACCTTTCCAAAGGCCTTTCCGCTGAATACTTTTTTACTTACAAGCAGCGGACCGGTTGATTCAGGTACCGCGGTTACTGCTGCAGCCAGCCCGGCTTTCAGCTTCACCGAGAGACGGGGAGCAAGGGCTTTACCCGTATTGTTATGGGCAAGCACCAGTAATTTGGCTCCGCACTTCTCCATGGCAGCCGCAATAATCGAGGTATAAACCTGGTTATCGAGTCCGGATGTTGCTACATCCGCACTCAATACCAGGGAGGCCCCATAGTTGCCCAGGGTCGACAGTTCATCCTGGTCCACGGATCCAATGGAGAGAGCAGTTACATCGCCCCCTGCCAAAGCGGCCACACTTTTCGCATAGGATACCAATTCATAAGAGAGTTTCTTGAATTTGCCATCCCAGTTTTCTGTATAAACTAATACTGACATATGTATAAGGTTAGTGCGTTAGTAAGTTAATAAGTTAATGGATTAAAGGACCTTAGCCTCATTCTGAAGGAGATTGACAAGCTCTTTCACATTGTCGGCATCTACCATTTTACAGGGAGCCTTCGGCTCTGGCATAGCAAA
>Ga0209345_10004516_pt1 | contig 13400 bp, 11 predicted proteins | sample Cruoilmetagenom7_FD_187294 | JGI IMG/M metagenome (GOLD analysis project Ga0209345, IMG submission 187294) | Oil polluted marine microbial communities from Coal Oil Point, Santa Barbara, California, USA - Sample 7 (SPAdes) (version 2) | ecosystem: Environmental > Aquatic > Marine > Oil seeps ...
CCGCAAGGAGAAAAGCGATGATGGACGGTGATATGATGGGCGGCGGCATGATGTTTGGCATGGGGGTCGGCTGGCTGCTGGTGATCGTGCTCTTGGTTCTGGCAATCGCGGCACTGGTTAAATATCTGCGCAAGTAAGACGGTAGGTGGGGCATGGAGACGTCCGATAAGCCAGTCATCGTCGTCACCGGGGCGAGCGGCTATCTCGGCGCGGCAGTCGTCAAACGGTTGCACGAGAAATACCGCGTTGTCGGGCTCGACCGTAGCTCGCCCCCGCATCCGCCCCATCAGGCTGAATGCATTTGTTTCGACATAACTGACCAAGGTAGCGTCGATAAAGCCTTGGCGCGACTGCGCTTGGCTTATGGCGACCGCATCGCTGCTTGCATTCACCTTGCGGCGTTCTTTGACCTGAGCGGAGAGGACGATCCGGCCTATGACGCGGTGACCGTGGAGGGAAGCAAGCGGCTTCTTAAAGGTCTGCAGGACTTTGAGCTGGAACAATTCATTTTCACCTCCACCATGCTGGCACATGCGCCCACCACGCCCGATGAGCTGATAGACGAAGACGCGCCCTTCGACCCCAAGCTGCCCTACCGCGCCTCGAAAATCCGCACCGAGGCGATGTTACGGGAAGAAAAGGGGGATGAGAAACTCGTCCTCATGCGCCCCGCTGGCATCTATGACGACGACGGGCATTCGACCTTTCTTGCCCATCAAATTTCCCGCATCTACGAAAAGCGGCTGAGCGGTAAGGTCTATCCCGGTGATCTGTCTCGCGGACAAGCGTTCTTACATCTCGACGATCTGCTCGACGCGATCGAACGCATCATCGACCGCCGCCAATCCCTGCCGGATGTCTTTCCCGTGCTGCTGGGCGAAGCTAAGCCGGTCCCCTTTGGCGACTTGCAGCGATTGATCGGGCGCGAGTTGCATGGCGAAGATTGGGTGACATGGAACGTCCCGCCCGCCGCCGCGAAACTGGGGGCATGGGCCGAGAACCGCATTTTTGGCCAAGACGCGTTCATCCGTGCTTGGATGGTCGATATCTCCAGCGATCACTATGAACTCGACCTGTCGCAGGCCGAGGAGCATTTGGGTTGGACCCCAGAGCACAGCCTGCGCCAAGACATACCGCATATGCTGCAAAGGCTGAAAGCCGATCCTTATCACTGGTATGAGGAAAACGGCCTGAACGCGGCACGGGTTTCTGCGGCCAAGGTGGAGCAGGCAGCAGAAAAGGCCGCCGCCGAGGCGAAAGACGAGAGTGCCGCGGAACATCAAAGCGCTGTGCGCGAACATGATAAGCACATGCGCATGATGCATTTTCAGATGCTCTGGGTGCATTGGCTGGTCGCGGCTTTGGGCCTTTGGCTCGCCACCGCGCCCTCGGTGTTCGGTACATTTGACCAGACCGAGTTCAGCGCCGCCGTGCAGCGCGTGACCGAAGATCGCGGGCTTTGGGCAGCCTCACTGCGCAGTTGGCTGACGGCGTGGAATAACGTCTTTACAGGGCTGGCGATCACCGGGCTGGCCTTCCTCTCGATGAAGCCCGGCAATGGGTGGGCCCAATGGGCGAACGCGGCGCTTGGGGTCTGGCTGCTCGCCGCGCCCTTGGTGTTCTGGACGCCGGACCCGGCGGTCTATGCCAATGATACGCTGATCGGCGCGTTGGTGATCGCGCTGACGATCCTGATCCCGATGATGCCCGGCATGTCGCGCGAGGGTATGATGGACGACGGGGACATCCCGCCGGGGTGGACCTATTGCCCCTCGACTTACGTCCAGCGCTTGCCGATTATCGCGCTCGGGGTGGTTGGTTTCCTGCTGTCGCGCATTCTCTCAGCCTATCAATTGGGGCATATCGACGGGATTTGGGAGCCGTTCTTTTCTTCGTCCTCAGGCCTCAACGGCAGCGAATATATCGTCACCTCTGAAGTCTCCAAAGCCTGGCCCGTCGCCGACGGCGGCCTGGGCGCGATGAGCTATATGTTTGAGATCCTCATGGGCGTTATGGGCAGCCGCCTGCGTTGGCGCACAATGCCGTGGATGGTGGCGTTATTTGGCATTGTGGTGGGGCCGCTGGGGGTGATCAGCATCTACTTTATCATCATCCAGCCCATTGCAATTGGCACCTATTGCACGATCTGTTTGCTGGCCGCAGCAGCGATGCTGATCATGATTCCGTTCTCCTTGGATGAGATCGTGGCGATGGTACAGTTCATGGTCTGGAACACCCGTCGCGGCCGCCCCTTTTGGCGGGCTTTTTTCCGGGGCGATGCACTGCCCGGCTCAAGCAAGGGCGGCACGATGAGCTTTGACGCGCCCCCGCGCGAGGTTGCCCGGCAAAGTGCGCGGGGTGTCACCGTGCCTTGGACCCTGGGGGTGAGCGCCGCCATCGGTCTATTCCTGATGCTGTCGCGCGCGATCCTTGGCAATGCGATGCCGATTGCGGGCAGTGACCACTTGGTGGGTGCATTGGTTCTGACGACCGCTGTTATCGCTTGGGCCGAGGTCGCGCGCCCGCTGCGGTTTCTGAACATCGGTTTCGGGCTGTGGTTGATCGTGGCGCCTTGGTTTTTGGACGGCGGCACCGTCGCGGGCAGCTTGATTGGTGTGCTTTCCGGTATGGCCTTGATGGCGCTGAGCTTGCCGCGAGGGAAGCGCAGTGCGGAGCATTATGGCAGTTGGGATCGCTATATCGTTTAAGGACCGCCTGATTGCAGCGCAGGCGCCATGGGCCACGGCGGTTCGCAATTGCGACATTACCAGCGTGTTGCTCGGCTGCTGATTTGCGGAGGCCGCTTCCCTGGATCGCAGGTGTCCGTCCATTGCAAAGTCCCGGTGTCCTGTCGCTATCAATGTGCTAGAGGATGCCAATCCTGAATCGACGCTTCGTGAAATCGGGTTAATTCCAATGCCTCGGGAACCATGTCCCGTATCGCTCACACAGAGTTGAGGTCAAATCGTTGAATAGTTCTGTTGTAAAGGCCGCGCGACTCTCTGTCGCCCCGATGATGGATTGGACCGACCGTCATTGTCGCTACCTGCACCGGCTGTTGAGCCGAGAGGTACTGCTTTATACTGAGATGGTCACGGCCCCTGCGCTGGTGCGTGGTGGAGCATTGCATCTGTTGGATCACGATCCGTCCGAACATCCTGTGGCGCTGCAATTGGGCGGCTCTGACCCTGTCGAGTTAGCGCAGGCGGCGCGCTTGGGGGCAGGGGCGGGCTATGATGAGATTAACCTCAACGTCGGCTGTCCGTCGGACCGGGTGCAGTCGGGCGCTTTTGGCGCGGTGTTGATGCAGCATCCCGGATTGGTGGCGGACTGTGTTGATGCCATGCGGGCGGCCTGTGATGTCGAAGTCACGGTGAAATGCCGCATCGGCGTGGACGATCAGATCCCCGAGGAGGTTCTGCCCGAATTCCTCGCGCGGATTGTCGCCGCAGGCTGCACAAGGGTAACGATCCACGCCCGCAAGGCTTGGCTTCAAGGGCTCAGTCCCAAGGAAAACCGCGACATCCCACCGCTGGACTATGAGCTGGTGCATCAAATGAAGGGGCTGTTCCCCAATCTGCACATCTCGGTCAACGGCGGTATTACATCGCTGGATCAAGCGCTCGGGTTCCTTGATGGCGGGCTGGATGGCGTGATGGTCGGGCGCAGCGCCTATCATTCCCCAAGCGATATTCTCGCCACCGCCGACCGTCGCATCTTTGGGCGGGAGCGGGACAGCAGTGCCGAAGAAGCGGTGCTGGGGATGTTGCCATATATCGAAAAGCATTTGGTCAGCGGCGGGCGTTTGGGCCAGATCACTCGGCATATGCTTGGGCTTTTTGCTGGGCGACCCGGCGCGCGGCAGTGGCGGCGCATTCTGTCGGAAGGGGCGCATAAGCCGGGGGCCGGGCCGGAATTGGTTGAGGCTGCTTTGGCAGAAGTCGCGGCGGCGCAGGAATTGGCGGCAGCGAGCTGACAGATTTCGAGAGCCGCCAATATGCGGCGCAAGCAGGTAGCACGACGATCGTCTCGCCTCTTATGCCCTTGCATTTCCACAGATAAAAAGCTTGGTAGGGGCGAAAATTACCCAAGGAAACGCTATGCCCGATATGTCACAACTGCTGCCAATGCTTGTGCTTGTCGCGGTGATCGGTGGTTTCGCAGGCGTGCTTGCAGGGCTTTTGGGCGTTGGCGGGGGGATCGTGCTGGTTCCGGCATTCTTTTATGCGTTTCAATCGCTGGGATATGACGGTCCACAGCTTATGCAGATTTGTTTGGCGACCTCGCTGGCTACGATTATCGTCACATCAGCGCGGTCGGTGCATGCGCATAACAAAAAGGGCGCGGTGGACTGGCAAATCCTGCGAACTTGGGCACCCGGTATCATGGTCGGCGCGGTGATTGGCGTGCTGCTGGTCGCGCAACTGCGCACCGTGACGTTGCAAGCAATTTTTGGCGTGCTGGCGATGACCGTGGGGCTGTATCTTGGCTTTGGCCGCAAAGATTGGCGGTTGGGAGAGAGCATGCCGGGCGGGCTGCGCCGGGCAATCCTGTCGCCGATGGTGGGGTTTCTATCGGTGCTGATGGGGATTGGCGGGGGCAGTTTTGGCGTGCCGCTGATGACGCTTCATGGGCGGCCCATTCACCGCGCGGTGGCGACGGCGGCGGGCTTTGGGCTGCTCATCGCTGTACCTTCGGTCATTGCGTTTTTGTTTGTCGAGATTGAAGCAGCGCGCCCACCGCTAACTGTTGGCGCTGTCAACCTTGTGGCCTTTGCGATCACAGTGGTGATGACGATAATCACAGCGCCCTGGGGGGTGCGGCTGGCCCACGCGATGGACCCCCAGCCGTTAAAACGCATTTTTGCCGTATTTCTGGTGTTGGTGGCACTAAATATGCTGCGCAAGGCGTTTATAGGCTGACTGTAGCTTCCATGCTCGGTGCTTAAGAGGCCATAATCACAGGTTTTTATAAAGATTTCTCGAAAATAAATCTTCGGCATTTTTCTGACAATCTTCACCAATTTGCCGCATTTCTGCCATATGCGCCTGTATTATTAGGGCGAATAGTAGATTTTAGGGACAGAAGACATGGGTCAGAAACGGACCAAGGCGATTATTCTTAAAGGGCACGGCGATAGCTTGGCCTATTGGAAACCCCTGCGATCTGGGCGGAGAGCCTTTCGCTTTGATGGGATGTTTACCCGAGAAACTTGCCTGTCCTTCGCCCGTGTTCCCGCCCTTGCAGGCAACATCAATCATGCGCCTGCAGGCCGCATCACCTTGCCTTCCGGCGACGTGGCTCTGGTTTTCTTGCAGGGTCTGTTGCAGCGGCGCGGTGCGTAACGCCCTTTAGCGCTCGCGGCGGGCAAGTTTTGCGGCGCGGCCCCCCCGGCGCTTTTTCAGCAAATCAGCGCGGTCTGGTAACGCATCCAGCACCGCGCGCCGCTCGGCATCGCTCATGCGTGACCATTGGGTAATTTCGTCAATCGAACGCAAGCAACCGGTGCAAAGCCGTGCTTCGGGATGCACCACACAGATGTTGATGCAGGGGCTTTGCACCTCGTCCCGTTTCCAGACCTCATCGCTCATGGCTGCGCCGCGGTCCGACGCATGACCTGCAAACGGTCCAACAAGCCTTGTAGAATATAGCCCGCTGCCACATGGTCGATGACCTCGGCCCGACGCTTGCGGGTGGTGTCGGCCTCTAGCAAGGCGCGTTCGGCGGCGACGGTTGACAGGCGTTCGTCCCAAAAGGTGATGGGCAGGGGCGTCAGCCGATCAAAGTTGCGCGCAAAGGCGCGAGTTGACTGGCAACGTGCGCCCTCAGTGCCGTCCATATTGCGCGGAAGCCCCAACACCAACCCGCCGATGCGGCGTTCTGCGATGATCTCGGCCAGCCGCGCGGCATCGAGGCCGAACTTTTTGCGGCGCACGGTCTCCAGCGGGGTTGCGACGGATTGAAAGCTGTCACTGACCGCCACGCCGATGGTTTTTTCCCCAAGGTCCAGCCCGATCAGCGCCTGCATGGGGGGCAGGGCCGCGACGAAATCGGCGGTGTCGTCAAAGATCATCCGGCCACCCCTGCGCGTTCGCCTGCCGCGCGGATGACGTCAAGCGCGGCATTGTTGCCGGTAAAGACTTCCAGCGCGTTTTCATAAACCGCGCGCGCCTGATCTGTGTCGCCCAATACCCCAAGTGAGGTGATAAGCCGCGCCCAATCCTGAGGAGGACCGCCCTCATTGGCGAGCCGATCCGACAGGCCAGCGACCATGCCGCCGATCATCTCCATCCGGTCATCGGCGGTCATTTCAGAGGCCGCTTCAATGTCATCGGCGCTTGGTCCGGGAGCGGGCGCGCCGCTGCCAATCTGGGGCAAATCGTAATCTACGCCAGCCAAAGCGGCCACCTGCGGGATCTGCGCCCGGATTGGTTCGATCCACGGCGCGTCCTCTGGCCCCTTGCGCAGCAGCGCGTCCCACAGGCGGAAACCTACATCGGGCCGCCCGGTCTGCACCATCATCAATCCAAGGTAATAACGCGCCCGGCCATTGTCTTCTTCGCGGTTAAGCACTTCGCGCAGTGCGGTCTCGGCCTCGGGTGAGACATAGCCGCCCGCCGCCAGCACCAGCAATTCGGCGTAATCGGCGATGTCTTTGGTGCTGCGCTCAGCCCCCTTGAGGCGCAGCACATCGGCCTGTGCCTCTGCGGCGGCGGCAAAGTTGCCGATCCGTGCTTCGTTCTGTGCAAGCAAGATTTGCCCCTGCACATCATCAGGCCGTTCCTTGACCGTCGCGCGCAGCTGTTGGATCAGCTTGAGATAATCTTCGCTCAGCCCGTCAGTCGTTGGGCTGGCGGGCAGGCTGGCCACGGCGCTGGCTTGATCGGGACGGTTGCGGCGCATGTCTTCGGCAAAGGAGATGCGGTCGGCCAATGCCAAATCGCCGTAACCGGGTTGGCCCAGTTTCCAATAGAGCGCCAGTGCGCCCGCGCCCAAGGCAACAACACCAAGCGCCAAGATCAGCGGAGCAGGGCGGCCCCCGCCACGGGGCGCGTTCTCGCGCGCGGCGTCGGCGGCGAGGATGCGGCGCGAGATTTCGGTGCGGATACGGGCGGCGTCGGCCTCGGGCACCACGCCGCGGGCAACGTCGCGCTCCACTTCGGCCAATTGGTCGCGGTAGACCTTGAGGTCATAGTCAGCCTGAGCGGGCTGGGGCGTGTCAGCCCCGCGCCATGCGGCCCGCGCCAGCAAGCCCCCCACGAGTAGCGCCATTGCGCCAGTGATAATCCAGAATGTCATGCCATCTACCTAACCTTTGGACGGCGTCGACAAAAGACCACATTTGCAACACCCCCTGCGGCATATTTAACCAATTGGCCCACATGTCGCAAAACCGCCTGAAAATGCCGTGGTGGTCATTTCGATTTTTCGCTCCTAGGCTCACAAGAACACACAGCCGCTGACGCGGTCCGAATCCTTGCCGGGAAGATACGAGATGAAGAAGTACTCCGTTTTCGCCGTGGCCCGAGAGGCGATGCGCCACCACACAGGCTGGACCCGCGCGTGGCGCGATGCCCAGCCGAAAAAGCGCTATGATGTTATCATTGTCGGCGCTGGCGGTCACGGGTTGGCGACGGCATATTATCTGGGCAAGAACTTTGGGATCACCAATGTCGCGGTGCTGGAGAAGGGTTGGCTCGGTGGTGGCAACACCGGGCGGAACACGACGATCATCCGCTCGAACTACCTGCAAGACCCCTCGGCGGCGATCTATGAAAAGTCCCGCAGCCTCTATGAGACAATGAGTCAGGACTTGAACTATAACGTGATGTTCTCCCCGCGCGGCGTCATCATGCTGGCGCAGACCGAACATGAGGTCCGCGGCTACAAACGCACCGCCCATGCCAACGCGCTTCAGGGGGTCCAGACCGAGTTCATCGGGCCGGACCGTGTCAAACAACTGGTGCCGATCATTAACCTCGACGGGCCGCGCTACCCGGTGCTGGGCGGGCTGTGGCAAGCACGCGGCGGCACGGCGCGGCATGATGCGGTGGCATGGGGCTATGCGCGGGCCTGCTCGGACATGGGCATGGACATCATTCAAAAATGCGAAGTGACCGGCGTGCGCCAGTCGGGCGGCAAGGTGACGGGCGTCAGCACCACACGGGGTGATATCGACTGCGATAAACTGGGAATGGTGGTGGCCGGGCATTCGGGGCAGTTAGCGGATATGGCGGGCTTCCGTCTGCCGATCGAGAGCGTGGCCCTGCAAGCGCTCGTCAGCGAGCCGATCAAACCGTGCATGGATGTCGTCGTCATGGCCAATACAGTCCACGGCTACATGAGCCAGTCCGACAAGGGCGAGATGGTGATCGGCGGCGGTACGGATGGTTACAACAATTACACCCAACGCGGCAGTTTTCACCATGTCGAAGAGACCGTGCGGGCCTTGGTGGAAACCTTCCCAATGATCTCGCGCCTGAAAATGCTGCGCCAGTGGGGCGGGATCGTGGATGTGACGGGCGACCGCTCTCCGATCCTCAGCAAAACGCCGGTCGAGGGTATCTTTATCAACGCAGGCTGGGGCACGGGCGGGTTCAAAGCGATCCCCGGTTCGGGATGGGGCTTTGCTGAATTGATGGCCAAAGGGCAGTCGCCGCTGACGCAGGCCTTCGGGTTGGAGCGCTTTGCCGAAGGCCGCTTTATTGATGAATCCGTGGCCGCCGGGGTGGCTCACTGATGTTGCCTCAAAGCCACAATTCCTGCAATCGCATAGAGGGGGGGAACGGTATTGTTCCAAGCGGCGTTTGTTGTTCAGAAATTGAATTTATAGGAGCTGAACAATGGCAACCCCTGAGCGCAATACATCCGACCACACCAACACCACAACAACGACAACAACAGCGACAGAAGGTGGCAACAGCGGCATCGCATTTATCGTTGGCGCAATCGTTGTGGTCGTGGCTCTGCTGGCCTACTTCCTCTTTGCCGGTGGCGACGTGGATGGCACGAATGATGTCAACATCAGCGTCGAAGGCGCAGGCGAAAGCGTTGGCGAAGCTGTTGACGGCGCAGCCGAAGGCACTGCAGACGCGGTCGAAGGTGCAAACCCAACCGAATAAGACTAGCTCGTTCGCATCTTTCGGGATGCTGACCAGACCTAATGAACGCCGTCCCGCGCAATTACGCCGGGGCGGCGTTTTGCCGTTTTCTAGCCCATTAGGAGCCTGCATATGCTGATCCTCACATGCCCTTGCTGCGACGTCACGGCCGAGGAAACCGAATTCCACGCCGGCGGCGAAGCGCATCTGAAGCGGGTCGGACCTGACGGCGCTGATGAGGCGTTTGAAAGCTATCTGTTCATGCGGCAAAATCCCAAAGGCGTGCATCTGGAACGTTGGCGGCATGTTTATGGCTGCGGCAAGTGGTTTCATCTGGCCCGCGACACCTCCACGCTTGAGGTCTTTGGCGCCTATAGCGCGCAGACTACTGCACCACCCGATCACATCCGCAGCGCGATCCGCGCCCGTCATCCTGATTGGCAGTGGCAGGGGGCATCCTGAGCCGTGCTAACGTCGTCGCGAAATTCTCTTATTAGGGCCCATCGGCCCTCCACCAGCCCGCAAGGTTCGACAAAATGAGCACAAGATTGGCAACAGGCGGCCGCCTGCTGAACAAGGCGGCCCCGGTGACATTTTCCTTTAACGGCAAACAGATGCGCGGCTATGCGGGCGATACGCTGGCCTCGGCGCTCTTGGCCAACGATCAAATGTTGGTGGGGCGCTCGTTCAAATACCACCGTCCCCGCGGCATCGTCACCTCGGGGCCGGAAGAGCCCAACGCGCTGATGAACCTTGGCCAAGAGGGCCGCTTCGAGCCCAACGCCCGCGCCACCACCACCGAATTGTTCGACGGGCTGGAGGCCGCGAGCCAGAACCACTGGCCAAGCCTTGAGTTCGATGTGGGCGCGATCAACAAGCACCTTAGCCGCTTTCTGCCCGCCGGGTTCTACTACAAGATGTTCATGCATCCGCGCCCGCTGTGGAAGCATGTTTATGAGCCGATCATCCGCCATTCTGCGGGCTTGGGCAAAGCGCCGAAGGCCGCGGATGCGGACACCTATGAGCACTTTTACGCCTTCTGCGATGTGCTGATCGTCGGCGGCGGTGTGGCCGGGTTGCAGGCGGCTTTGGCCGCAGGTCAAAGCGGCGCGCGGGTGATCTTGCTGGAGCAGACCCCCCATTGGGGCGGCCGCGCGTCGGTGGACGGTGGGCGCATCGACGGTGCCTCAGTGGACGACTGGATTTCGCAGACGCTGGTCAAACTGCGCGGCATGGAGAATGTGACCCTGCGCAAGCGCACCATGGGCGCGGGCGTTTATGACCATGGCTATGTGCTGGGCTATGAACAGCTGCGCGATCACGCACCCGACACCGCTGGCCCGCGCCACCGTCTGTGGCGCATCAGGGCAGGCCATGTGATTACCGCTACTGGCGCGATCGAACGCCCGCTGAGCTTTGCCGGCAATGATGTGCCGGGCGTGATGCTGGCCTCGGCTGTGCGGGACTATGTGGCGAATTTCGCGGTCTCACCCGGCGACCGCACAGTGTTGGTGACCAACAACGACAACGCCTATCTTACGGCGATTGCGCTGAAACATGCGGGGCTTGACGTGCCCGCCATCCTTGACGCCCGCGTGTTGCCACAGGACTCGCTGCTTGTCGCGCAGGCCAAGGCGCTTGGCATTCGGGTGCTTATGGGGCAGGGCGTGTCGTCGGTGCTGGGCGGCAAACGGGTGACCGGGGTCGCGGTCTGCTCGCAGGCGGGCGAGGGCGCGGTGCTTGAGGAAATCGCCTGCGATGCGGTGGCGATGTCGGGCGGGTGGTCGCCTGTGGTGCATCTATGGTCCCATTGCGGCGGCAAGCTGACGTGGGACAAGACCCGCGCGTGCTTCCGCCCGGATCAGGACAACCCGCCGACCGGGGCCGATGGGCTGGGTTTTGTCACCCCCGCCGGGGCCGCCGCCGGGGTCTTTGCGCTGGACGACGTCTTGCACGACGCCCATGCCGCCGCCGAGGGCGTGGCCACGACCTTGGGTCTCAAACTGCCCCGCGATGCGCGTTCCCCGGTCGCCGACCGCCGCGAAGAAGCGCCAATGTCGCCGGTCTGGCAGATGCCGCAGGGCGCCAGTGTCAAATTGCGCGAAAAGACCTTCTTGGACTATCAGAACGACGTGAAAGTCTCAGATGTGCGGCTGGCCGCGCAGGAGGGCTTTGTCTCGGTTGAACACGCCAAACGCTACACCACGCTGGGCATGGCGACGGATCAGGGGAAGCTGAGCAACATCAATGGACTGGCGACCCTCGCGGGGGCTTTGGACGCCGAGATTCCCAGCGTCGGCACCACCACATTCCGCCCGCCTTATCACCCGATCTCAATGGGCGCGATAGCAGGCGACGCCCGCGGCGATACCTTCCAACCGATCCGGCGCACGCCGCTGCACGATTGGCACGAGAGCAACGGGGCGATCTGGGAACCGGTCGGCCAATGGCGGCGGCCCTATGCCTATGTGCAAAGCGGTGAAAGCACCCATGACGCGGTGATGCGCGAGGTGACGAACACGCGCCAGAACCTCGGCCTGCTGGATGCCTCGACCCTCGGCAAGCTGATCGTGCGCGGGCCGGATGCGGGGCGGTTCCTCGATATGCTCTACACCAATATGATGTCGACGCTGAAGCCGGGCAAATGCCGCTATGGCCTCATGTGCAACGAGAATGGCTTCTTGGTCGACGACGGCGTGGTGGCGCGGCTGGATGAGCAGACCTTCCTTTGCCACACGACGACAGGCGGAGCCGAGAGCATCCACGCGCATATGGAGGAATGGCTTCAGACCGAGTGGTGGGATTTCAAGGTCCATGTGGTCAACGCGACCGAGCATTACGCGCAGATCGCCGTGGTCGGGCCGAATGCCCGCAAATGCCTCGAAAAACTCGGCGGCATGGACCTGAGCCGCGAGGCGCTTGGCTTTATGGAATGGACCGAGGGCGAGTTGGGCGGCTTCAAGGTCCGCGTCTTCCGCATCTCCTTCTCGGGCGAGCTAAGCTATGAGATCGCCGTTGAGGCCGGGCAGGGACAGGCCTTCTGGGACGCGCTGCTGGTGGCGGGGCATTCTTTGGGCGTGATGCCCTATGGTACGGAATGTCTGCACATCCTGCGGGCCGAGAAGGGCTTTATCATGATCGGGGATGAGACCGACGGCACGGTGATCCCGCAAGACCTTGGGCTGCACTGGGCGATCTCGAAAAAGAAAGACGACTATCTTGGCAAACGCGCGCAACAGCGCAGCCATATGCAAGACCCGACCCGCTGGAAGCTGGTGGGACTGGAGACCACGGACGGCAGCACCCTGCCGGATGGGGCTTACGCTCTGAGCGAAGGCGAGAATGAGAACGGGCAGAAGGTCGTGCAGGGCCGCGTGACCTCGACCTATCATTCACCAACGCTCGACCGTGGCATCGCCATGGGGCTGGTGCTGCACGGGCCGGACCGTATGGGCGAGGTGCTGACTTTCCCCGGCACCGACGGCAAGACCTATGAGGCCAAGATCGTCGACCCGGTGTTTTATGATCCCAAAGGGGAGAAGCAGAATGTCTGAGACTGTCACCGCCTTGAAAAACGCCCGCTATGATGCCGGAATCGCTAAGGTTTCGGAGGTCGGACCATTGGGCATGATCACCATTCGCGGCGATCTGGATGCGCCTTTCGTGCGCAAGGTGGCTAAGAAAGTCACCGGGGTCGAACGCCCTGAGCGCGGCATGTGCAATAGCGAAGGCGGGGCGGGCATCGCTTGGATGTCGCCGGACGAACTGCTGTTGATGTGCCCCCATGCGCAGGTGCCTGATGTGCTCGCCCGTCTGCACGCCGCCTTTGAAGACACCCATACGCTTGCAGCGAACGTCTCTGGCGCGCGGGCGGTGTTTCGGATCGCAGGCCCCCATGCCCGCGAGGTGCTGGCCAAGCTCGCCCCCGTGGACCTTGCCCCCGAAAAATTCACCCCTGGCATGTTCCGCCGCACCCGCGTGGGGCAGGTGCCCGCCGCCATCTGGCTCCGTGCGGATGGCAGCTTTCAGATTTTCTGTTTCCGCTCGGTCGCACAGTATATGTTCGACCTGCTCAAAGCCGCCGCCCAGCCCGGCAGCGAAGTGGGGTATTTCCCGCCGGAGAGTGGGGTAAACCGGGAGAAAGTCTGACTATTTCGCTCGGAACACTTATCATTTGCAGACGTTGACCTTGACGTTGCCGCTTGATCCCCATCAAGTGGCCGCAGCGAAATTCCCAAATGAGGAGGCCCAGAAATGGCTTTTGAACTTCCCGATCTCCCCTATGCCCACGACGCGCTT
>Ga0209345_10004517_pt1 | contig 13399 bp, 13 predicted proteins | sample Cruoilmetagenom7_FD_187294 | JGI IMG/M metagenome (GOLD analysis project Ga0209345, IMG submission 187294) | Oil polluted marine microbial communities from Coal Oil Point, Santa Barbara, California, USA - Sample 7 (SPAdes) (version 2) | ecosystem: Environmental > Aquatic > Marine > Oil seeps ...
CTGTGACACTATTGGTACACTCACACCTATACAAACTTTCACAAACATATCTTACTTAGCTTCACAAGAACTTTTAGATATTGAGATGCATACACACAACGATTTTGGTATGGCTACAGCAAATTCCATAGCTGGTATAGAAGCTGGAGCAACAAGTGCAAACACTACAGTTATAGGTCTTGGAGAGAGAGCTGGGAATGCATCGTTTGAACAAGTTTTAATGAGTTTAAAACATCAATTTAATGAAAAAAGAGAGATAAATGCTATCAAACTTCAAGAGCTTGTTAGTAGTGTTGCATTAGCTGCAAACAGACAGATAAGTGCAAACAGACCAATAGTTGGGGAAGATATATTTTCTCACGAATCTGGCATACATGTAAATGGAATGATAAAAAATCAAAACTCTTATGAAGCGTTTGAACCAGAGCTTGTTGGTTTAAGCAGATACTTCCCTATTGGAAAACATTCTGGTACATCAACACTATTTTATCACTTAAGTGCAAGTGGGATTAAACCTATAGCTCAAAAGGTACAAAACATCTTACCACTTGTAAGAGAGATAGTTACAAATAGAAAAAGAGTACTTAATCCGCAAGAGCTAAAAGAGTTATATCTATGTTCATAGGTTGGATTAGAAAAAAAAGTTTTACTACTGACTTAGTAGCTTTTAACTCACAAATTATAATAGACAAGTCTCTTGTTCTAAAAACATTTGATGATAATAACTCTTTATGTTTTGGTGCTTATGATGAGAACAAACTTGTTGCTTTTATATCCGCTTATGAGATGGAACAAAGTATTTTAATCAACAACTTCTATTATTTACATGATATTAGTAAAGATATTAAGAAAAGACTTGTAAAACTTTTACTTGATAATATAAATGAAGATGAAAAACCCATCTTGTTTATGTCAAATAGGAACGAAAAAGATATATTTACATCTTTTAAATTTAAAGAGTATACAAAATTTAAAAAAGCTGTATATGGTGGAGAAGCAGTTGCTTTTAACTTCACGAATGCAACTTCAAAAAGTATAACAAATGATAATTATTTACCTGTTATGACATCTATGGATAAAAGAGCTTATAATGAAAATAGAGTTGAATATACAAAGCATGCACTACTAAAAGAATCCTCACTTATATTATCAACACAGTTTGGATATCAGCACTCTTATTCTATAGGAAAATCATTAGTGAAAATCTCTCCATGGGTAATGGAAGATGCTGCATTTAGTGATGCTGAGAAGATGATAAGAGGTGTGATTTATCATAGAGGTTTAAAACGAATTTTTGCTTTTATACCAAGTGATATAAAAGAGATTACAGATTTGTATAAATCTTACAAATTTGATTTGAGTGATGAGTATATATTATTTTATAAAAACACTAAACCATCTATAGACTTAGAGATGATTTACGCATTTTAAACTAAATAAAAAGGAGATATTATGGCACTAACAGATGAGCAAAAAGCTATAAGAAAAGAATTTGCAGGATATAAAAGAAAGGTTACAGAGATAGCTGGAGAGATTCACGATATAGTTGAAGATACTATCTGGACTGACTATGAAAGACTTCTTGAGTTAAGTCAAAAAGTACAAGTAGCTATGGAGCCAGTTAATGACTTCAAAGCTAAACATGACTTTTTAAAATAAAGACAATATCATGGAAGCTGTTGAGAGAAAAATCATATGTGAGTGCGGCTCAAAAACAGTCGCACAGGCAGTTGATATTTTAAATGAAACAGACCTTCCATACAAAAAAGCTAAGAAATTAGTTACAGGATGCAATAAATCGTGTTGCAGAAGACCTCTAATGGCACTTTTCAACATGATAGAGTTTGGCAAAGTTGATTATGAAGAGATAGATTTTTTAATAGATCAAATGAATGATAGATAAGGTATAAAAATGAATAATGAACTAAAAGATTTTTCAAGATGGCTAAAAAGTAATGGTTTAAATTCAAAAATTCCTTTAGATATTGATACATTAAAAAACTTATCTATTTTAGATTTAAGTAAATCTAAAATTAGAGAACTACCAGAATCGATATCATCACTAGAGAGTTTAACAGTCTTAAAGCTCTCAGGAAATAGACTAACAAAATTACCTCTTGGTATTGGTAAACTTAAAAATCTAAGAAACCTTCAATGTGAAAATAATCTACTAGATGAACTTCCAAAAACTATAGGTGATTTAGAATCACTACTAATCTTAAACCTAAATGGGAATAAACTAACTTCTCTACCTGATGAGTTTTACAAACTAAAAAGATTAACAAGACTAACCATAGCTGCAAACTCGTTAAATTCGCTCTCTGAGGAGTTAAAAAACTTATCAAGACTTCTGTACTTTTCACTTGATACAAATAATCTAAATGAACTTCCAGAAGTATTTGAAAATATGACCTCTCTTTATTATTTAGACCTTTCATATAACAGTTTTACAAAACTTCCAGAGTCAATAAGTGAGATTGAAGAGCTAGAAACCCTTCTTTTAGAAGGTAATGACATTCAAGACTTACCATCATTAGAGGCCCATGATATGTTAATAAAACTAAATCTAAACGATAATCATATAAGCACTATAAACTTTGATATAAGTAAACTAGAGGATTTACAGCTCCTAACACTTGATAATAACAACTTAGAGTATCTACCTGATTCAGTATGTGAACTCGAGAAATTAAACTGTTTAAGTATTAGTGCAAACAAACTAAAAGAGTTACCTCTATGTATTGGAAAACTAGAAAATCTTCTTGAGTTAGATATAGATGAAAATGAGATAAAAGAATTTCCAAAATCATTTTATCAACTTACAAAACTAAAAAATTTATATATTGAAGATAATAATGGACTACAAAAGCCAGACTTACCAGCTCTTGAGTTTTGTGACGTTTAACAGCTAGTTACATCCCAAACTAGATTTTTAAACGCTTTCATAACAGGCTTTTGCATATCTTTCATCATCGTCATTCTAAGCTCACCTATCATCTCTTTATATACAGGGTCTGCTTTAATTGGATCTTTTGCTCTTGCTAAATCTATGATGCTGTGAACACTAAGGTTAAGGGGAGACTCTACTTTATCATTTATACCATCATAAACAGACATAAATAGGTTATAGTTATCGTAGTCCATTTTACACTCATCATCTAAAATTTTAAGAGCTAAAATAGTAGCGTATTGAATCTCTTCTTCACTAAACCTGTAAGTTTTTGCCCACTCATAAGCTGTTGATTGATCATCCATTAATTTGCCTCCTTCTTAGCTTTTTTAATATAAGTTAGTTCTACCTCTTTATCACCATTTATAAAATCCTTAGTAATAGTACAACTCTCTATATTATCTTTTGCCGGTAACTCATACTGTAGTGGTAGCATAATCTTTTCAATTATTCCCCTTAATCCACGAGCTCCAACACCTTTATCATCAGCCATTTCAGCTATAGTTTGCAGAGCATCTTCACTAAATTTCAAATCAATTCCATCTAACTCCAGTAATGCCTGGTACTGTTTTGTAATTGCATTTTTTGGCTCATTTAAAACTTTAATCAAATCCTCTATAGAGAGTTGGTTTAGAGTAGCTATTACTGGGATTCTACCTATAAACTCAGGTATAAGACCAAAATTAATCAAATCTTTTGACTCAACCTCATCGGACTTTAACTCCTCTTGTATAGTAGTTAAAAAGCCCATCTTTTTAGGTTTGTTTTTATGTTTGTCATTTGCATCTTTAATAAGTCCTACAAAAGCACCACCACATATAAATAACACATGAGTAGTATCAAAAAGTATAGTCTCAGCGGATGAGCTTTTTCTACTCCCTTTAAGTGGAACATAAACCTCACCACCCTCTAGTATTTTTAGTAAACCTTGTTGAACACCCTCACCACTTACATCACGACCACTTGTAGCACTCTCGCTCTGATTTGCGATTTTGTCAATCTCATCTATATAGATAATACCATTTTGAGCACGTTCTATATCAAAATCTGCTGAAGCTAAAAGACGAGAAAGAATAGACTCAACATCTTCTCCAACATACCCAGCTTCAGTAAGTGCAGTTGCATCTGCAACAGCAAATGGTACATCCATAATCTTTGCAAGTGATTTAGCTAAAAGTGTCTTACCGCTACCAGTTGGACCAATCAACATAATATTACTTTTTTCAATCTCAACATTTTTAAATACTGGTTTGTCTATTCTTTTATAATGGGAATAAAGAGCAACTGAGAGAACTTTTTTAGCTTCCTCTTGACCTATTACATAATTGTCAAGATGTTCTTTTATCTGAGTAGGGATACTCAAACCTTTTCTAAACTCTGTTCTTTCTTTTTTTAACTCTTCTTTATGAATAATATCGGAACAAGTCCCTATACATTCATTACAAATATGTGCATTTTCAGCACTAAAAATTTTATCTACCTCTTTTACACCCTTACCACAAAAATCACAAATTAATTCACCACTCATTACAGAGCCTTTAAGTAAATATCACAATCTTCATTTATAACTTTAAGGTTATGCGTATTTACAAATTTATTCTCTTTTTTTGTAAGTTCATCTTTCTTTGTAATAAGAATTCCAGCAGTTAGACCAAGTGTAATCTCATGTGCAACCATTCTAAAAGTATCACGAGAAAAATCGACACCTAGAAAAAGGTATTCTTTATCTTTCTTATAACCTTTTAAAAATGGTGGAAGTGCATACCCGCCCATAGCCTCAGTTAGCCAGTCAACAAAATCAGCATCACTGATGATAAAATTCATCTCAGGAACCATGCAACCCATAGGTTTGAAAAGTATAGGCAATGAGTCATTTAATTCCTCTTTTTCAATCTGCTTATACTCTTTAGATGATGGATTAAACTTATAGATAATAAATCTGTCATACTCAGCACTTATTCTTGAAGTACCTGTAATCATAAAATGTTCAATATCTTCATAAATTTTACAAGAGCTATCATCAACATTAGTATCAATCATATACTTTGGTTTTATATCTTTAAAAAACTGATATGTAAATGGCATATCATACTCTTTTGAAGCATAAATATGATTTGTCATTTGCACTATAAACTCTCTACCTTTTCTCTGTTCTAAACTCATAGCAGCACGAGAGTATTCATACATAAGTCTATCACTCATCGCACGACCATTATTTAAAGCTAAAATCATACTGTTACTATCAAATGGAAGTTGTAAACCTTCACTTGATTTAGTATGTTCAAAAACACCCATACCAATAAAAGGAACTAAAGTTCCATCTTGCAGTTTTTCTGTTATATTATCCATGACACCCTACTCCTGTGTAGCTTACATAGGCTTTGTTTAACTCAACTCTTAGTCTATCCATATCAAATTCTTTACTTAAATCATCTGGCATATCAAGATAAAAGATTGCTCCATCTTTAGAAATCAAAAAAAGAGACTTAGTTAACTTATCCTCTAAAGAACCACTTACAAGTTTCGTACCGTACATGTTTCCAAATTCATCTTCGTAATCTAATACAACATTGAATTTTTTAAGTCTATTACTTAAAATCGCTTGTTTTTCATAGTCTTTATCAAAAATCATATATGAATTTAACGGCACCTGTATCTTGTTTAAGAACTTATCTAGTTTTAATATCTCACTTGTAAAATCTTCTTTGGCATGTGGAAAAGAAGCAAGTATTGTCATAGATTTATCAGGGTGACTTCTTCTTATCTCTTTTATTTTTCCACTCATATCTTTTACTTCAATATTTTCTGCCATATAACCTACATCTATAAAATCTTCACATAGCTCTAGTTGTTCATTTCTATATATAATTTTAGATTCCATATTTTTTTACCTTATATCCAATTTGTCTTTGTGTAATACCAAGTGCTTTTGCAGCTTCTATCTGATTCCCATCATTGTTTTTCAATGCTTGAATTAAAGCTTCTTTTTCTAACTCTTCTAGAGTTTTATTTTGCATTGGTAATGCATTATATTCATCTACTAATATTTCATTATTTAAAGCTGGTAAAAGAAGCATCATGTCAGATGCAGTTATTCCATCTTCATTACCCATAAGTACAATTCTTTCTATTGTATTTTCAAGTTCACGAACATTACCTGGCCATGGATAGATCATTAACTTATCCATAGCATCATCAGTTATATTGATTGACTTTTTATGGTTCTTCATAGAGCGTTCTAAAAAGAAATTTACAAGAAGCTTTATATCTTTACCTCTTTTTCTAAGTGGTGGTAAATCTATAGGGATTACATTCAGCCTATAGTATAAATCTTCTCTAAACTCTCCATCTTTAACCATCTGCTCAAGGTCTCTGTTTGTTGCAGCTACAAGTCTTACATTTACATGTATTGTTTTACCGCCACCAACTCTTTCAAACTCTCTTTCTTGAAGTACTCGAAGTAGTTTTACCTGAGCTGATGCTGAAATATCACCTATCTCATCTAAAAACAGTGTACCTCCATCAGCAAGTTCAAATCTACCTTTTCTAGTCTCTTTTGCATCTGTAAATGCACCTTTTTCATGTCCAAACAGTTCACTTTCAAGTAAACTATCAGTAATCGCTGCACAGTTTAATTTTATAAAAGGTTCTTCTTTTCTCTTACTTCTTTTATGTATCGCAGCTGCAACTAGTTCTTTACCAGTACCCGTTTCCCCACGTACAAGAACTGTAACATCACTTTGAGCTATACGTTCAATTACCTGATAGACATCTTGCATTTTTTTAGAATCACCAATAATATCACCGAAGTTATGCACTTTTGAATCCCATTCCATTTTATAATAGAGTTTTAACTCTTTTAATCTTTCTTTCTCTTTTTCAATAGATAGACTAGAGTTTATATATTGTGCAAATAAAGAGCTAATAATAGATAATACACTTACAGTCTGTTCAAAATCCATTTGTGTAGATTTTGTTAAACTAGCACCTATCACTCCTATTACATTATCTTCAGCTATCATAGGTACAGCTATATAAGATATTGTTTCACTATTTTTATTTCCTGATTTATTTAAAAAGAGCATATCATTATGTACATTTTCAATAACAATAGGCTCTTTACTTTTAGCAGCTAACCCTGTAGCTCCCTCACCTAATTTGTACTCAGATATAATTTTTTGGTGCTTATTAAAACCTATTGATGAGCATATATTAAGTACTTCATCCTCAAGTTTATAAATAACACAATTTTCTAAGTTTAAAGAGTTTTTTAATGCCATTAAAGATTTCTCCAATGACTTTTGTATATCTCTTGAATCAGAAATCAGTGAAGCAATATCATATAAAACCATAAGCTCTTTGTGTGTTAAACATTCTTTACACTGAGTAATCATCATATCTTCTTTTTATTTTAATTATATCACTTTATTATATTATTTATACAATTTTTTGTATAAATAGTAATCAATCTGCTATTTTTTTACAAACTACTTCTTTTGGAAGATTTTTTGCTTCTGGTTCAATAAACCATGTTTCACCATTACTTAACTCAACTTCCCCACCCCAGTTATCATCATCACTAAACTCTATACTCTCTATAGTTTCTTCCATATCTTTTTTTGCTATATAGAAAAAAATCTCATCTGAAGTCTCTCTTAACATCACTTTTGCCATTTTATTTTCCTTTTAATTTTTGATAAGTTTAGTTATATAATTTATTAAAAAATTATTCTCTTTATACCAAACTTTGAAATATCCTTTTTGTAGTTCATTTACTAAAACAGATCTTTGATTCTCTTTTTTTGTTTGTGTAAAATCATCTCTACTATGGGCACCTCTACTCTCTTCTCTTTTTAATGCACTTAAAACTACAGCTTCTGCAACTTCAAGTGCATTTTTTAACTCCAATATCGATATGAGTTCTACATTATTGTTTCTACCTTTATCTATGCAATGAAGTGTTCCAGCTTCTCTTCTAAGGTATTTTAGATAATCAAAAGCCATTATAAGACTATTGTAATCTCTATGTATCCCTGCATTATTAAACATTGTCTCACCCATGCTTATTCGCATCGAGTTAAAATTTTTAGTTGTAAACCTATCAAATATTCTATCTACTACTTTTTGGTCTTTAACTACAATATTGTAATCGATTGGCAAAAACTCTTTATGCTTAACATACTCTCTAGCATTAGCACCAGCTAGTTCTCCAAATACTGCACCTTCAAGTAGTGAATTTCCACCTAATCTATTTGCACCGTGTATTCCATTTACTGCACACTCTCCAGATACAAATAAACCTTTGATATCTGTTTTAGTTTTGCTTGATTCTATTCCACCCATACTATAGTGAGCAACTGGTGTCACTTCTAATATCTCCTTTGTAATATCGATTCCTGCTTGGTTATAAGCAGTTTTATATAAACTTGGAAGTTTTGTTTCTATATGTTCTTGAGAGAGATGTCTTAAGTCAATATATACTTTTTTACCATCATGTATCTCTTTTTTTATAGCACGAGAGACTATATCTCTAGTGTCAAGTTCATTAACAAATCTTTCTCCATCACTATTAATTAGATATCCACCTTCACCACGTGCCGCCTCACTTATAAGGTAACTACTTTTTGCCATACCTGTTGGATGAAACTGTATAAACTCCATATCTTGCAGATTTAATCCAGCCCTAAGTGCAATAGCTGACATATCTCCAGTATAATCTTGAGCATTTGTACTATGCCCTCTAAATATACCTGCATGTCCACCACCAGCTAGTATTACTGACTTTGCAGGATATACAACTACAGATGAATCAAATCTCCTTAACGCAACTATCCCACTAACTTGTTTTTTTAGTTTCGTAATATTCATTACAAAATTGTTTGCTACAAAAGTTACACCTTCTGTTTTAGCTTTTTTTATCAAAACTTGCATTATTGCTGAGCCTGTTTTATCACCAACATAACAAGTTCTTTTTGAGATTCCACCACCAAAGCTTCTTTGTGCGATTTCACCATTTTCATCTTTGTCAAACTCTACACCATAAGATACAAGTTTTTTTATAATATATGGAGCTCTACTACACATATAAGCTACACTTTTTTTCTCACTTAAACCATAACCACCTCTAAGTGTGTCATCTATATGTTTTTTGATTTCCGAGAGATTATTTTTATCTAGTACAGCATTAATTCCACCACTAGCAAGTGAAGAGTTTGATTTAAATATATTTCCCTTAGTGATTACAGCTACTTTATTAGTAGTAGTTTTAGCTTCAATAGCTGCCATTAGTCCAGCAATTCCACCACCTACTACTATTACATCATATATCAAAACTTACAACTTGTACAATAGATCATACTTTTCTCTTTTAACTGACCTAACTTTAGAAATTTCACAATTTTCTTTAATATGAACTGGTACTTTTGAGCCAAATAGTGAACTGACAATACCTGGGGTTGAGCGAACAAACTGAAGAGCTAGCTGTATATCACTCTGAAGTGTCATAGTATCATCTAAGATAACACCTGTCTCTGCTGTAAAAGACTTTTTAAATAGGTTCATTTGAAGAAGTGAAGATGAACTTATGATTCCTATTTTTAATCTATGTGCAGCTTGAAGTATGGTACATTCTTCAGAATTTACTTTCTGAGTAAGTTTAGTATAGGCATTAGTTTTCCCCATATTAAATGGAAGTTGAATATACTTAAATCTATGATTTTCACCACCAACTTTTTTTGCAATCTCAACTAACTTTTCTAAACTTATAAGTTCAGTGCCTTCAACACTAAAGCCATTCCATACAGCAACACCATAACTCTTAAATAAACCATCATCGGCGAGTTTTTCAAATCTCTTAAATACCTTTTCTATAGCTTTATAAAACTCTTTTTCTCCAAGTGAAGATAGTTGTATCTCTGGATTATGTAGATAGTAGATATCTAATTCATCTATACCTAAGTTTTTTAAACTTTTTCTACAAGAATACTCTAGATAATCTGGGGTCATACAGTGTTGATCTAACTCTATCTCATCTTTTGTTGCTAAACCTGCATCAACAATGTTTTCATTAATCCATGTGTATGGATTTTGGGGAAATGGATAATCAAGCTGAATAAATCCACCTTTAGAGCAGATAATTAGCTCCTCTCTTTTAACTTCATCTCCAAGTTCAATTAGAGCTTCACCTATCTCTTTTTCACTTTGTCCATATCTGTAGTTACTTGCTGTATCTATTAAGTTAATTCCATTTCTAATAGCTTCTTTTACACCCTCAATATAATGAAAAACATAGTTTTCTTCTTTATAAGGTTCTTTGTTAAAAGTACCAAGACCTAGTTTTGAAAATATTAAATCGTTATGTCTTATGTAAAAATCTTTGTAGTTTGAAAATTTTTTAGCAAAATTATGTGTATCATCAAGTGTCGCAAATCCCATTAATTTGTCTTTCTATCAACTTTTCTAGCATATAAAACAATGCTTACTAAGTATGTTAAAAGTGTTATTGGTAATATATATGTTTCCAATTTGAACCTCGCTTATTAATATATAGCTTAATACATACATAAACTATTCCGTTGATATAGCGATAATTGAAATTTTGATGGTGCCAGAAGAGAAATCTTCTGGCGTTTATAAGGAAGAATGAAAATTAAGTAACTACTATCTTACAGAATCGAAAAAGTAATCTGTTTGAGCGATGTCTTTAGTATCTTCATCTAATTGATCTAACACAGAGTTAGTAATCCAAGTAAGAAGATTTAAAGCACCTTTATAACCACTCATAGAGTATCTATGTAAATGGTGTCTATCAAAAATAGGGAAACCTATTCTAATTAAAGGTATTTTAGTATCACGGTAAAGCTCTTTACCATATACATTACCTACTAAGAAATCTACTGGTTCAGTGAATAATAAACTTCTTAAGTGCCATAAATCTTTACCTGGCCAGATTTGACATTCGCTTGTCCATTGAGATTTATCAATGATTGCTTGCATATCAGCTTCCCAACCTTTTCTTGGAGCATTGTTACATAAAACGTGAGTTGGAATACCACCCATCTCAACAATAAATGAAACAAGACCAAGTAAGAAGTCAGGGTCACCATAGATAGCAAACTTTTTACCATGCATATATGGATAAGAATCCTGCATAGCATCAACAAGTTGAGCTCTTTGAGTTTTAAGTGAATCTGGAACATCTTTACCAGTTAACTCAGATAACTTCATTACAAACTCATCAGTACCAGCTAAACCAATTGGATTACAAGTCTCAAATCCTTGTTTCCATTTGTTTTTAATAGTCTTAGCAGTTTGTACTGTAGAATATTTTTGTAATGAGATAGTAGTTTCAGCATTAATAGCAGTTTTTGCATCTGCCATTGTTGTACCACCAGCGTATAATTGATACTCACCAGCACCAGTATTCCACTGCGCTTCATGATCACCCATCATAACAATTTTGTCACTAAATTCTGCTGCAATCTCTTTAACTTCTGCTAAAGAACCAAGGTATGGTTCAAAACCAGGAATAATATTAATTCTACCCTCATCAACAACTTTTTCTGCTCTTGGAGGATTAAGTTGCTCTAGCATAGCTTTCATCATGTTATCATAACCAGTAATATGGCTACCAACAAATGATGGTGTGTGAGCATAAGTAATTGGTACTTCATCTAACTCACCCTCAGCATCTTCTTTAGCACCAAGAACAAAAGCGTTTAAGTCATCACCGATAACTTCTGCCATACAAGTAGTAGATACTGCGATATGATCTGGTTTATACATAGCATTACAGTTACGTAAACCATCTTTCATATTTGCCAACCCACCAAAAACCGCTGCTGACTCACTCATAGAGTCAGATACAACAGGTGTTGGTTCTTTAAAGTGTCTTGTAAAGTATGAACGAAAGTATGCAACACAACCATGTGAACCATGTACGTAAGGCATAGTGTTTTCAAACCCTAAACCAGCCATGATAGCACCTAATGGTTGACAAGCTTTTGCAGGGTTAACCGTAATAGCTTCACGAGCAAGATTCTTCTCTCTATAATCCCATGACTTAGTCCATTCTTGAACCTCATCAACTTTAGCAGGATTAAGTGCACCCATGCTACCCTCAAATTCTTTTTTTGCTGTAAGAGAAGCTTGATATTCTTCTTTTAAAAACAGCTTTTGTCCGTTTACAATATTATCTATATCTTGCATATTAAGCTCCTTCCTCTACTTTTTCCCATGGTGCTTTAGTATGACTCCAAACAGGAGAGTTCATAGCTAAATCCATATCTTTTGCGAAAATTGCAAATGCGTCATACCCATGGTAAGGACCAGAGTAATCCCAAGAGTGCATCTGTCTAAATGGCAATCCCATTTTTTGAAATACATATTTCTCTTTTACACCAGCTGCAACTAAATCTGGTTTTAGTTTATGTACGAATTTTTCTAATTCATACTCATTAACATCATCATAGATAAGAGTACTTCTTTCTATGTCTTCTTTAGTTCTTTTATAATCATCACCATGTCCAAACTCATAACCTGTACCAATAATCTCCATACCAAGGTCTTCGTAAGCACCAATAACGTGACGAGGGCGTAAACCACCAACATAAAGCATAACTTTTTTGCCTTCTAACATAGGCTTATACTTAGCAATAACGTCATCAGTCATCTTAGTATATTTAGAAATTACTGCTTCAGCTTTTGCTTGAACTTCTTCACCAAAGAATTCAGCAATTTTTCTTAAACTCTCTGTAGTTTTACTTGGTCCAAAGAAGTTATACTCCATCCAAGGAATACCAAACTCTTGTTCCATATGACGAGATATATAGTTCATTGAACGGTAACAGTGAAGTAGGTTAAGTTTTGCTTTTGGAGCGATTGCCATCTCTTTATAAGTAGCATCACCAGACCATTGAGCAATAACTCTAAGACCCATCTCTTCAAGTAAAATTCTAGTAGCCCATGCATCACCACCAATGTTATAATCACCAATAATAGCTACATCATACTCAGTAGATTCAAATGCTGATCTAGCTGTTGTATCAGACATAACTTCATCTCTAATTGCGTCATTCGCAAGGTGATGCCCAAGTGATTGAGAAACACCTCTAAAACCTTCACAAGAAACTGCTATAGTTGGTTTAGAACTCTCTTTTTTATGTATTTTTGCTACTGCTTGAATATCATCACCGATTAGACCGATTGGACACTCAGACTGAATAGATATACCATTATTTAGTGGGAATAACTCATCAATCTCTGTAAGAGCTTTTTTAAGTTTAGTATCTCCACCAAATACAATATCTTTCTCAGAAAAATCTGTAGTAAAGTTCATAGTTACAAAAGTATCTACACCCGTAGTACCTATATAGTAGTTTCTTCTACCTGCACGAGAATATTGCCCACATCCAACTGGTCCGTGTGAGATATGAATCATATCTTTAATCG
>Ga0209345_10004519_pt1 | contig 13398 bp, 11 predicted proteins | sample Cruoilmetagenom7_FD_187294 | JGI IMG/M metagenome (GOLD analysis project Ga0209345, IMG submission 187294) | Oil polluted marine microbial communities from Coal Oil Point, Santa Barbara, California, USA - Sample 7 (SPAdes) (version 2) | ecosystem: Environmental > Aquatic > Marine > Oil seeps ...
AAGATCAATTAGAAACAACTTTTGAATGGATTACAATTCACGAAGAAGATATCTTTGTCATTAGCTTTTATGCCTGGTTAAAAAGCAAAGTTGAAAACAATACGATATACCTAACCACACTACAGTTACTAAACTCATAATGTTAAATTCTGTGTTAAAAAAAACGACGGCTTTAAACGTTTTAAATTTAATAGCGTCTAAACTAGTATAACACAAACATATAAACAACATGAAAAAATTAGTAATTATTGCCCTAGCATTTGTAACCTTAAATGGTTTTGCACAAAAAAAAGAACATGACAAAAGAGACAGAGCGCATACTTCTGAATTAAGAAAAGACATGACTCCAAATGATATTGCAGATTTAAAATCTAAACAACTGACTTTAAAATTAGACCTAACAGATGCACAACAACAAAAAGTACACAAGCTAATTTTAAAGCAAGCTGAATCAAGAAATAAGGCAAGAGAAGCGCATAAACCTAAAGAGGGAGAAAAGAGAGAAAAGCCTTCTAAAGAAGAACTCGTAAAGATGCAAAATCAAAGATTAGATGATCAAATAGCAATGAAACGTGAAATGAAATCTATTTTAACTGCTGAACAATACGCTAAATATGAAAAAATGGAGCCTAAAAAGCACAAAAAAAGAGGCATGCGTAATAAAAATAAAAGCAAAAAATAGATTATTTCACTAAAAAAGTATCGGATAGTCGATACTTTTTTATTTTGTTGAATAAAATTATTACTTTAGTAACCAATTATAATTAAATAATCCATAATGAAAAAAGTAATAACCTTGTGCTTATTTGTATTTGCACTATTTCTTGGAACTCAAACTACTGTAGCACAAAACAGTAAAATAGAAATTAATAAAGAAATAAATGCTAAGGCCGCTACAAAAACGGAAGCTTTAAGAAAACACATAAAGTTTGACAAAGAACAACGTAATGAAATTTATTCAGCTTTAAAGGCATACGAACAAAGTAAAGTTCGTATTAGTAACAATCCTGTAAGCGAAGATGAAAAAGCAAAAATAGAAAAACAGTTAAACGACAAGATTAAAAAGATTTTATCAGAAGAGCAATTTGAACGCTATTTGACTTTTGAATAGGCGTCTTGATAAAAAAGTTTAACAACTCATAAAAATTAAATCAGAGCATTCATTTGTTCTGGTTTTTTTTTATTTTCAAAAAAGCGAAGAGGTGTTATATTTACAATTTATTAGATTAAAGATATTGGGTTTACACTAATAATTAAATTCTGCATTTCAAATAATCAAATAAAATATTTTACATTATTTGTAACATTTTGATAGTTTGTTACGTATAATAAAAGCAGCATGTTGTTGCAATAAAATTGCACAAATCTTAAAATTAAATGAGACAGCTTAAAATTACCAAGCAGGTAACCAATAGGGAAACTGCATCATTAGATAAATACTTACAAGAAATTGGCAAAGTAGACCTTATTACAGCAGATGAAGAGGTTGAATTAGCTCAACGTATTAAAGCTGGTGATCAGCTTGCTTTAGAAAAATTAACAAAAGCAAACCTACGTTTTGTTGTATCTGTTGCAAAACAATATCAAAACCAAGGGTTAACATTACCTGATTTAATTAACGAAGGTAATTTAGGTTTAATTAAAGCTGCACAGCGTTTTGATGAAACACGTGGGTTTAAATTTATATCTTATGCTGTTTGGTGGATTCGTCAATCAATACTTCAAGCTTTAGCTGAACAATCTCGTATTGTACGTTTACCGTTAAACAAAATTGGTTCTATTAATAAAATAAACAAAACCTTTGCTTTTTTAGAGCAAAGTCATGAGCGACCACCTTCTGCTGAAGAAATAGCTAAAGAATTAGACATGACGATTAACGATGTTAAGGAGTCAATGAAAAATTCTGGTCGTCATGTAAGTATGGATGCTCCTTTAGTAGAAGGAGAAGACTCTAACTTATATGATGTACTTAGAAGTGGTGAATCACCAAATCCAGATAGAGATCTATTACACGAATCGTTGCGTACTGAAATTGAACGTGCTTTAGAGACCTTAACACCTCGTGAAGCCGATGTAATTCGCTTATATTTTGGCCTAGCTAGTCAACACCCAATGACTTTAGAAGAAATTGGAGAAACGTTTGATTTAACACGTGAACGTGTAAGGCAAATTAAAGAAAAAGCAATCAGACGATTAAAACATACGTCTAGAAGTAAAATATTAAAAACATATTTAGGTTAGTTTTTTGTATATTTAACGACCAACCTAATGAAAGCAACAACAGTTACAAAACATAACTGTTCGTTTTTTGATTGATGAAAGAACCCACGGCTGATTACCGTGGGTTCACTTTTTTAAAATAGTCAGTAACGACCCTCTGTCACATTGTAGTGTGACTCTTTTATTTAGCTATAATTAAATTACACAGACGATACTAAATAGAGAGAGCTACAGCTCCTACTCCCTAAATTATCCATTCAATAGTGAAACCACAGTATTATCTTCAGCATAATCTTCCTTTTTTAATTACCTTTGCTAAAACCTAAAACAACCTCATAAAATGGCTTCAAAATTAATTGCCCCATCAATGCTAGCTGCCGATTTTGGCAATCTTCAACGTGACACAGAAATGGTGAATAAAAGTGATGCTGATTGGTTTCATATTGATGTTATGGATGGTCATTTTGTACCAAATATATCTTATGGTATGCCTGTAATTTCAGCCATCAAAAAACACGCTACAAAACCATTGGATGTGCATTTAATGATTGAAAAACCGGAGCGTTATATTGAAGAATTTGCAAAAGTTGGTGCTGATATTATTACAGTTCATTACGAATCTACGGTTCATTTGCACAGAACGTTAAGACAAATTAAAGATGCTGGCTGTAAAGCAGGTATTGTACTTAATATTACAACTCCTCTTAACGTTTTAGAAGATATTTTACCAGAATGTTATATGATTTTATTAATGTCTATAAATCCTGGTTTTGGTGGTCAAAAATTTGAAGACATCACTTATAAACGCATAAGAAACCTTCGTCAAATGATAAACGAGCAAGGTTTAGACACGCGTATTGAAGTTGATGGCGGTGTTACTGATAAAAACATACAAAAGTTAGTTGAAGCTGGCGCAGACACCTTTGTCGCTGGTAGTCATGTTTTTAAAAGTGATAACCCAACAGCAACTATTAAAACATTAAAGCGTTTAGCCAATTCATAAAAAATGCGCATTTAGCGCATTTTTTTTTATAATTGTTTCAATAAATAATTGATTAAATCTGTTGTAGTAACAATTCCGACTAAACGTCCTTTATCAACTACTGGTAGTGCGTGAAATTCTTTTTCAGCTAAAATTTTAGCCACTTCTTTTATAGTCGCATCGGAAGGTATAGTAACTACATTCTTAGCCATCACTTGGTCTATAGTAAACATGTTGTAAACCAAGGTTTCTATTTCAGTTTCAGTTTCATCTACGGCATCTGCAAAGCTAATTCTTAACAAATCGGTATAGCTTAACATCCCAATAATTACTCCTTCATTAACAACAGGAATGTGTCTAATTTTATGGCGTTTAAATAAAAGCTCTGCTCTTTCAAGATCATCCTCTCTATTGAGTGCAATAATATCAGTTGACATTATTGTAGAAATTAATGCATTATTTTTCATGTCTTTTGGTTTTATAATTCACTATTAAAAGTAGTTTATAAAGCCTTTATAAAGTATGACAAATATCACATTGCAAAAAAGTGACTAACCATATTCAAAAGTTAGTCTTTAGTACCATAGCCATAATTGTAACCATAATTGTAGCTATACCCATAAGATCTACTTGCGCCTACACTATTAATAACATAAGCTACATTTTTTAACTTACCTGTTTCTGTTAAATCTTTAGAGAATTTTAATAAATTCTTCTCTGTATAATTAGCTCGTGCTAAATAAATTGTAGCATCAGCTAACTGAGAAATTAACATGGTATCTGTGACTAGTATTGTTGGTGCTGTATCTACAATAATATAATCGTACTCTTCTTTAGCTTCTTCAATAAGCTTCTTAAAACGACCATTGGTTAATAAATGTGCTGGATTTGGTGGTATAACACCTGATAAAATAATTTGATGATTAGGATGCTTATCAAAACCATTAATTAAAGCATCTCTCCAATCATAATTAGTATCATGAAGATAATTAGATAATCCTGGCTTATGCTTTTCTTCATGAATATGCGTGTGAATCTGTGGATTTCTTAAATCAGCTCCTATTAATAATACTTTTTTATTAATACTAGACAAAGCTAAAGACAAATTAACACTTACATAGGTTTTTCCTTCCCCTTTAATTGTAGAAGTACAATAAATCACCTTTCCTTTTCCATCATCTTTAATTGGCAAAATATAATCCACATTAGAACTTAAAATCCTAAAAGACTCTGCTAAGGCTGTACGTGCATTTGGGTCATCAAAAATGATATGCTCTTTCTTTTTTACATCTGGTATTTCGCCAATGACTGGTATATTAGAATTTATCTTAGTGACATCCTCCTTACTATGTAATTTAGTATCTAACATAAAAATAAGATACAATATTCCAAATGGAATTAACAAACCACCTAAGATTGCAGCTGCATATACAATATTAGATTTAGGTGACACTGGATTAGAACCCGACAAAGCATATTCAACAACTTTAATAGAAGGCTCCGTTATAGCCAGATTAATAGCTGCTTCTTCTCTTTTTTGTAATAATAAAAGATATAGACTCTCTTTAATTTTTTGTTGACGATCAATAGCTCTTAATAGCTTTTCTTTTTCGGGAATTTGAGCTACTGTACCACTAAATCTACGATTTCTTAAAGTTAATTGTTTACGTGAAGCTTCAAGTTGATTAGAATACGTTTTTATAGATTTATCTATATTCGCCTTTAAACTTTCTACTTGTTCTACAGCTTGTTTAACCATTGGATTATTAACACCACCACTACTTAAGTATTTATCTCTATTAATGACAGCGCTATTATAATCTGAAATAAGCACATTAATACTAGAATTATCTATACCAATATTAGACGGTAATAAATCAGATTCAGGATTATTTTTCAACGAATTATCTAATAATTTAGATAAGGCTAATTGATGTTCAATTTGAAAGAGTTCCTCATCAGATTGTGCGCGTTGTTCTAACCCCAATCCAACATCTGCAGTAATATCAACAATATTATTTCTTTGTTTAAAGTCTTGACGACCTACTTCAATCGAGTCCAATTCTTGGGCTAAAAACACAAAACGATCATCTATAAAATCTAAAGTCCGTTTAGAAATTAACTGCCTGTCATAAATACCATCTTTATCAAACACATCCATTAAGGTGTTTAATATTTTCTCTGAAACTTCTCTACTCTCACCTTTTATTGTTAATTTCAGTAAATCACTTAACTCACCAATTGATTCTACTTTAATATTAGATTTTAAACTTAATGCCGTACTTTTAATAGTATTAAAGTTTAAAATATAAGTATAACCTACAAAATCTGATTTAGATTTATTTACATTAAGGTCTATTTCAAAAGGTAAATTATAATCACTATCACGAGTCGTAGACCCAGAAAAAGAAAACACCTTCTCTGTATTTAAATTAGTGATATCCATACCGGTATCTTTAATTTTTAATTTATAAGACAACCGCTCTGTAATACTATCTGGATGGATAATTTGTTTAAAACCAAAAGGTAAACTTTCTATTTGAGACGTTTTAATTGTTCCTTCTTCATAGAAATTAGTATTGAGGTTTAACTCTCTTACCACACGATTCATTATAAGGTAAGAGGTTAAAATTTCTATTTCATTTTCTAAATTTATATTTTTTCTTTTAAATATAAAAGCAGAAGTAGGCAGCTCTAAACCTTCTGATTCATCTAAAATTTTAATTTTAGAATATGTTTGATAAACACTTGGAGCATACCTTAAATACATATAAGCACTTATTAACGTAATAGCCAATGTTACAGCAAACCAAGGCCAATAGCGTAAATAACGACTAATCTCTTGTTTTATATCTATATTCTCCTCTTCCTTTAAAGAAAAATTATTAAATGAGTTATCCATATCGTTATCGAGACAATAAAATAGTTATACTAAGCGCTAAAGAGGCAATTGTTAACACTGTGCTTATATCCTTTACAAAACCAGCGTTCTTTACTCTAGGGTTATTTGGATTAACCACTATAAAATCGTTTGGTTTTACGAAATAAAACTCACTGTCCATAAACTCTGAAGAAGTGAGATCTATATGAGTTACTTTACGCACACCATCAACTTCTCTAGTTAATAAGATATCATCACGTTTTCCGTTAATGGTCAGATCACCAGCATAACCTAAAGCTTGAATCAATGTCATGTTTTGATCCGTATAATTAATAGTTCCTGGTTGATTGACTTCTCCTAATATAGTAACTTTGGCATTAATTAAACGCACATTAACTCTTGCATCAGAAAGATGTCCTTCACTCATTAATCTATCACTAATAAATGCTTCTAGCTCTTGTGTTGTTTTATTTTCCGTAGATATTTCACCTAAAATAGGTAAATTAATAGTTTGATTAAGAGTAACTACATAACCTTCTAATTGTAGAAGCTCTAAATTTGGCGGTTGAGCTCCTTGATTCATTCCCTTATTATATGGCAATGCAGCTAAGGGTTCTAAACTTCCTATCGTTATTTTTAAAATATCATTAGGTTGAATATTTACAGATTGATAAGGTACACTACTTCCTCTCTTAGCCTCTATATCTTGCAAATAAAGTATGTCTTTTTTAGGAGCACAAGACGCTAAAATAAAAAGACTTATTAGGCCTAACGTTTTAAAATTCATTAAAATATATTTTTTTTATAGTTGGCAAATATAACTGCATTTAAGGTACTAGCAAAACCTTAACTCTAATTAACCAGCTTCATTCTCAGTAATCTTAGAGATATTTTTAATTTTATGCAATCCAAAAGGGATAAGATATAGGGCAATTCCATAAAGTAAAAGACAAATTATTTGTGTATTTAAATTAAGGTGTAACAGGTTAAAAGCAATACACACAATAACAAAGTTAATACTACAAATTAAAATGGTGGTCATTAAATGACTGTAACCTATTTTAATAAACCAATGGTGAATATGGTTTTTATCGGCCTTAAATGGACTTGTTTTATGAATCACAATTCTAATAAAGAAAATACGCAACGTGTCAATAAATGGGTAAAACAATAAAGCAAAAGCCAATGCTGGCGATGCTCTATAATAGTCTGAAGCCTCATCTACTTGAGCCATATTAATAAAGCTTATAGTAAAAAACGCTAATAAAAACCCAACAATCATTGACCCTGTATCTCCCATAAATATTTTTTTACTTAAAGAGAAATTAAATCTAAGAAATGCTAACAACGATCCACAAAGCGCAATAGCAATAGTCGCTAAACTTAAATCATGCGCATTAACAAAAAGATACACAAATATAGCACTTGCTGTTAAGGCTATGGTACCTGCTAATCCATCAACACCATCAATAAGATTATAGGCATTTATAATTAATATATATACAAATAGCGTAAACCCAACAGAAACCCAATATGGTAACGTATACACATCTAAAATACTTGAAAAGCCAATAATACGAGTATCTGTAAAAACAATAAGTAAGCTCGCTACAAAAAGTTGCCCCACTAATTTTTTACCTGGTGATAAAACAGTAAGATCATCTTTTAAGCCCAGAAAAAACAAGACTGTTAAGCCCCCCATTACTAAAAGTAAAACTTTAGTATTCAGAAAAGCTCCTACTATAGTTATCACAACTATAACCCCTAAAAAAATACCAATACCACCTAAAGTGGGTGTTTTAGTAGAATGCAGACTTCTACTATCTGGTTCATCCATTAAGTGTTTTTCGTTTGAAACATATAAAATTGTAGGAAAGGTTCTATAAGCAATAATAAAAGCCAATACAAACGCTGCTATTAACCAAATAACAGCATTCTCTGCTGGACTAAAATTATCTAGTAGTGTTTTTATCATAAGAGGATGATGTACTTTTATTATAATCCATTAATAGCTAGGCGCAAGATACAATTTTATTGTTTAGACCATAAATTTCAGACTAAATAAGCTTAAAATATATCTGTATGAATTATTGTTAAATTATTTCAATTTATTTAAACATTCCACAATTCGATGTGCCGTTTTACCATCCCATAATGGGATCTCATTTCCTTTTTTCCAATTACCTTCAAATAAAGTGTCTAAATATGGCTTTAATTTTTCAGGATGCGTTCCAACCAACTCATTAGTTCCTAAGGTAATCGTTTCTGGTCGTTCGGTATTATCTCGCAATGTTAGACAAGGCACTCGCATAATTGAAGCTTCTTCAGTGATTCCTCCAGAATCCGTAATGACCGCTTTTGCTCTTTCTACTAAAAAATTAAATTCTAAATAACTTAATGGCTCTACGGTATGTAATCTTGAATGACTAATATTAAGACGTTCTAAAATTTTTGCTGTTCTTGGGTGTACAGGAAAAACTAGTGGTAAGTCTTGCGTATTCGCTATAATTTCATCAATCATATCTTTTAGCTGTGACTCTTCATCTACATTAGCTGGTCTGTGCAGTGTCATTACGATGTAATTCCCTTCTTCTAATCCTAATGCGTTCCAAACTTTAGGTTCTGTAAAATTTGGACGCTGCTTTAGCAACGTATCAATCATGGTATTTCCCACGAAAAATATCTGATTATCTTTTACTCCACTTTGCTTCAAATTTGTATTCGCTGTTTCTGAAGTTGTAAAAAAGTAGTTTGTAATACTATCGGTTACCAATCTATTAATTTCTTCAGGCATAGACCAATCGTCTGAACGAATACCTCCTTCGACATGTGCTACTTTGGTGTGTAATTTCTGAGCGACCAATGCACAAGCCATTGTAGAGGTTACATCTCCAACCACAAGAACCAAATCAGCAGGATTTGCCATTAATTCCTTTTCAAAACTAACCATAATTGCCGCCGTTTGCTCTGCTTGTGTACCACCACTGCACTCTAGATTAACATGTGGCTCAGGAATTTCTAATTGCTCAAAAAAGCTACCAGACATATTTTTATCATAATGCTGACCTGTATGCACTAAACGATAATCCATATCTCCATGGTCTTGTTTTGCTTTTTGAATGGCATGGATTATTGGTGCAATCTTCATAAAATTAGGCCTAGCCCCTGCGATAATTGTAATTTTGTACATGGTTAACTTTTTACAAATTTGGTATTTATTCTATTAATGATAATTATAAATATTGATTTTATATCTATTTGACCCGAGGTTTACCCGAGGTTTACCCGAGGTTTACCCGAGGCACACCCGACGCATATCCGACGCATACCCGAAGGAGCTCCTTATAACATCTGCGATATAGTTTGGCAATTTACAGCATAAAACACACTTAAAAACCTCCTTAACTTTATGATTATATTAAAACACCACTCATATGTTTCGCTCGCAACTATAAGAAACAACATATATTTTGTTTCTCTCTTATCATCGAAGATACACACCTTCAGTTAAAACTATTTATTACTAAATATATTTTTAAGAGATGTTCTAACCATAAAATAAACCGGATTAATATCTATTTAAATGCAAATTAACAAAAAAACGGACTAAATGTATCTGTCTTTTTATTCTAGAGGGCTGACTTATTAATCTATAAGTCCACTCCATATTATTTTTCACCCACCATTCTGGTGCACGCTTTACATTGCCTGTAAACACATCAAAACTTCCACCTAAGCCCTGATAAACGGCTTGATGTTCTTTTTGAATACGTTCCATTAACAACTCTTGCTTTGGCGACCCCATGGCCACAAATACAACATCTGGATTGTGCTTTTTAATATCTTCTATTAAAGCTAATTCTTCAGCTTCCGTTTTAATATAGCCGTTTCTATAGTTACAAATGGTAATACCGTTAAATTGGGCCTTCAGTTTTTCTACTGTTGTATCAATGACCTCTTGTTTTCCACCAACTAAGTAGAACGATTTTGTCTTATAATAATTAGCAACAACATCTAACCATAGTTCACAGCCAGGAATCTTAACTACTTTATCTATTCCTTTTTTCTGTAAAGCCCAAACAGCTCCAATACCATCTGGATAGCCCATATTTCTATTAATTAGCGCTCTACTTTCGTCTGTAGCATGAAGAATTTTCTCTGCATTAACAGCCACCATAATTTTATGGTTATCAAAGGCATATTGCATTAATTCTTTTCTGGATGTTGGAGCAAAAGTCATTACCCCGTTTAAGGACTTAGCCTCCATATTATTTAGATTTTATTTCTAGTAAGTAATGTGCCATAGCATTAAACATAAAGGCATTAGACCACCGCATATAGGATATTTTAGAACTCATGCCTTGTCTATATTGATAATAAAAGTAGCCTTTTTTATGTTGCATATTATCTATAGTCCAATGTAACACTTTAGAAAGTAAAGCCTTATTAGGTTGAAAAGCTTTCATCTTAGATAAAGTTACAATGACTTGTGCTGGACAATGAATATCTATTGGAAATATTTTATCGTGGTAATATTTTGGCATCCCATCACCTTCAAAGAAATTGTCTAGATAGTATTTTAATCCTTTATCTAAATACGTTTGAAAACTTAGATCACCCGTATTTTGTTGATAGGTTTCAATAGCATCTAAATTAAAGCCTGTATGAAAACTATCGATCCAAGATTGTACGGGTAATAAACCATAAATCCAAGACCCATCTTCACTTTGCAAATCGCAAGCTGCAATAACCGCTTGTTTTGCTAAATCAGCATGCTCTTGGTTTTTGGTATATTTATAAGAATAGCTTAATATTTTAGCCCCTAATAACGATGCGTTAATCACGGTATTATTACCATCTAGCACACTATATGAAAAAATGATTCCGCTGCCATGTTTTGTTCTCGATAAATCCTTTACTACAAAATCGGCAGCCGTTAAGGTTTCTTTTAAAACATGTTCATTCTTAGTGATTTCGTAACCTTCTAGTAAAGCTTCAACACAAAAACAAGTGGCGACAACCGTTGGAGTATACTTCTTAAATAGAAACAAACGTCTCGCTTGCCAATCGAAATTATAACCCCAAGCCGACCCCGAATAGCCTTTAGACCTTAAGTCTAATAGTAATTCTGAAAGTTCATTGATACGTTGTAAAATCTGGTCTTTAGTTCCAAAGTCTTCATTTCCGTTTTCAGCTAACTTATATAAGCGACAATACCCTAAAAGAAATAAAGCCAAACCTTTTGTATTATGCTCTTTAGGCACCAAAAGCAGCTTTCTAAAATTAATAGGACTTCGCTTAAATCCTTGAATCCAAGCTAATCGTGCTAAGTCCCAATGCTTTAATGGTAAGGCCTGAAAAACCTTAGAGTTCATGCCGTCATAAGGATCCCAACCTTTGAAATCTTCGGCTTCACAATAGCTTTTTAGCTTTTTAAAACTGGATGCTATATTAGATTTCAACTTGCTCACCTCCACGTTTTACAGATTCTAAAACTTTAAATGACGCTTTGGTAACTGCTACAATTTCTTCAAAAGGAATTGGAGCTTTGCCATCGGTTAATAAGCCATTAACAAAAGCTTCAACCATTTCTTTCTGACCTTTATTTTGATTAAAAATCTTATCTTTTTTAGGTTTTCCTTTACCGTAAATTTTTAATTCTTTAAAGTCATTTAAGGTTGCTGAAATTCCGGCAGAAAATACCTCAACATATTCTTTAGTCATAGACTTAGAACCGTTAGCATAATACGCCACGACTCCAGATGATCCATTTTCAAATTGAATTAAAATATTCAACGTATCATTTAATTTATTGGCATCAGGTAATGCAGAGGCCGACACTTTAACAGGAAGACTTCCATTAAGATAGGTTAAGTAATCTATAAAGTGACATACCTCACCTAAAACACGACCGCCTCCAATTTCTAAATCTTGTATCCAAGTATCACCAGGTATTGCACCTGCATTAATTCTATATAACATGGTCATAGGATTATTACCTACGGCCTTTTTAAGCTTATCTGTTAATGGTGAAAAACGTCTATTAAAACCAATCATAACTGCTTTTTTAGCTTCAGATTGGGCTTCTATGATATCTTCTAATTCAGATTCTAATAAACATATTGGTTTTTCAACAAATACATTTTTATTCGCCTTTAGACTTTTTAAGACGTAAGGGCCATGAGAATCGTGACGCGTCGCTACAAAAACCGTATTGGTTTTGTCATCTAACACATCTTCTTCATTAGTGGCACAAAACTGAAACTTAAATTTCTCGGCCACACGCTTAGAAGTCGTCCCTGTATTCGTCAATACTCCTACTCTAGCAACATCATTAGTTTCTGGTATATTGGGTAATAAATTACCTTGTGCATAACTACCAGCACCTATAAATGAGATGTTTATTTTTCCTAATTGCTCAGTTTCAGAGGTAGCAATCTTTGTTTTATTGGCTGTTTTTTCAATATTATATTTTAAAGCGATACCTGTAAACGGCTCAGCTTTAGAAACCACTAAATCAAAGGCATCTTTTGCATTATCAAACTCAAACTCGTGCGTTGTTAAGTAATCGATATCTATTTTCTTGGTAGCGATTAAATTTTGAAAGGCTTCCATGTTTCGTTTTTCTGTCCAACGTACATAAGGCAAAGGATAATCGATTCCTTTTTCTTCGTAATTAAGATCATAACGCCCAGGACCATAAGAACAGGCCATTTTTAATTCTAGCTCTTTACGATACCAGAATGGATCGCGTTCAAAACCAGTTGGCACAGCACCTAACACCACCACTTTTCCTTTTTTACGTGCTATAGCACCTGCAAAGTTAATAGGATCTAAACTCGCTGTTGCTGCTGCAATAATCACAGCATCTGCTCCATAACCATTGGTTGCATTTTGAATTTGCTCTTCTACACCTGCTGCATTTCTTGTTAAACCTAAATCGACCACATTATTATCCACTGCTTTTTTAACAGCTGCTTCCGATACATCGATTCCGATAACTGTAACACCAGAGGCTTTTAATATTAGTGCTGCTAATTGCCCTAATAAGCCCAAGCCAATAACTACACAAGATTCACCTAAACGCATATCTGCTTGACGTACACCTTGCATTGAGATAGCTCCTAAGGTATTGTATGCAGCATCTTTTAAGTTGGTACTTGGATTTAATTTTACACATAGATTAATGGGAACAGAAACAATTTCTGCATGGTTGGCATAACCTACTCCAGCGCAAGCGACTTTATCCCCCACTTCAAACTCGGTTACTCCTTCACCTACTTCAATGACTTCACCTGCACAGCTATACCCTAAT
>Ga0209345_10004520_pt1 | contig 13396 bp, 5 predicted proteins | sample Cruoilmetagenom7_FD_187294 | JGI IMG/M metagenome (GOLD analysis project Ga0209345, IMG submission 187294) | Oil polluted marine microbial communities from Coal Oil Point, Santa Barbara, California, USA - Sample 7 (SPAdes) (version 2) | ecosystem: Environmental > Aquatic > Marine > Oil seeps ...
AAACCAAGAAGGTCCGGGAAAGAATCAGAAATCATTGGAACTCAGGAAGTAAAAGAAACATTTCAGGTTCAGGATCCCCGGCATGTTATTGATGTACTGGCATTATGGGGAGACAGTTCTGACAATATACCTGGTGCCCCTGGAATTGGGGAAAAGACTGCCAAGAAATTGATATCATCATACCAGACCATTGAAAACCTTTTCGAACATACTGATGATCTGAAGGGACGAGTGCAGGAAAGTATCCTGCAGAATAGGGAGCAGATAGAATTATCAAAGGATCTTGCCACCATAAGGCTTGATGTTCCCGTTGAATTTGATGAAAATAAATTATTATTTGACGGAGCTAAAAAGGATGAACTTTTCAATTTGTTTCAAGAGTTAGAGTTTAAAACGTTGGCAACGAGGGTGTTATCTGCCTTCACTGAAGTAAAAGATCCTGCCGGTAATAAACAGGGATCGCTATTCGAGGAGCCAGGATCATTAACTGGCACACCTTCCAATTTAAAAACACTGAAAGATATTGATTTTAATTATTGCTGTGCGGACAGCCCCGCACTTATTGAAGAACTAAAACAAATGTTGTTGAAACAGCCAGCATTCTGTTTTGATACGGAAACAACCAGCATTAATGCAATAGATGCTGAACTTGTTGGGATGGCATTTTCCTGGCATAAGAACCAGGGATGGTATGTTCCTGTCCCGGGAGAAAGAGAAAATGCAGATAAACTTGTCGAAAAATTCCGTCATGTTCTGGAGAATGAACATTCTTTGATAGTAGGCCAGAACCTTAAGTATGATATGCAGGTAATGAAAAATTATGGTATTCAACTTAATGGGCCAATGTTCGATACAATGTTAGCACATTACCTCCTACAGCCTGAGCAAAAACATAACCTTGACTATCTCGCAGAGGTATACCTGGATTACGGAACAATTCATACCGAAGAACTAATTGGTAAGAAGGGCAGCCAGCAGGGAAATATGAGGGATGTCCCGATTGAAAAACTGGTAAATTATGCATGTGAAGACACTGATGTTACATGGCAATTATACCATATTTTGAAAGATGAGTTGAAACAAAATGGGTTCAACGACCTGTCAGAAAAAATAGAATTTCCACTGATCAGTGTTCTCTGTACCATGGAAGCAAATGGAGTAAAACTCGACAATGAGGCTTTGGGACAATTTGCTGTGGAACTGGAAACTGCGCTTCTGGAATTAAGAGATTCAATATATGAGCTATCAGGTCAGGAATTTAATATTTCTTCCCCCAAACAACTGGGAGAGATCCTTTTTGAGAAATTGAAAATCAGTTCAGACGCAAAAAAAACCAAAACAAAGCAATATTCGACTGGTGAAGAAGTACTTGTACGGCTGATAGATAAACATCCTGTAGTTGAGAAAGTACTTGAATTCAGATCCTTGAAGAAGTTACTATCCACGTATGTTGATGCCCTTCCAAAAATGATCAATCCTCGCACAGGGTTTATACATACCTCATATAATCAGGCAGTTGCAGCGACTGGAAGGCTTAGTTCCAATAATCCGAACATGCAGAATATTCCTATAAGGGAAGAAAAAGGGAGGGAGATCAGGAAATCATTTATTCCAAGGAGTACTGAGAATGTATTATTCTCAGCTGATTATAGTCAGATTGAACTCCGTCTTATGGCTCATATGAGTCAGGACCCGCTGATGATTGATGCTTTTCAGAAAGGAGAGGACATACATACTTCTACTGCTTCCAAGATATTTGAAGTACCTCCTGAGGATGTCACGAAAGAACAACGGGGAAAAGCTAAAACTGCAAACTTTGGCATTATATATGGAATTTCGGCATTTGGGCTTGCACAAAGGATGAATATCCCGCGAACTGATGCAAAGCAATTGATTGACAGCTACTTCAATACTTATTCAAGGGTCAGAAAGTACATGGATGAAATGATTCAGACGGCGCGGGAAAACGGTTATGTTGAGACAATGTTGGGTCGTAGAAGATACCTGCGTGATATTTTATCAAGGAATGCGGTTGTAAGGGGATTTGCTGAACGAAATGCCATCAATGCACCAATTCAGGGGTCTGCTGCTGACATCATAAAAATTGCGATGATCAGGATTCAAGATCTCCTGTATAGTAATAACTTCAGAACAAAGATGATTTTGCAGGTACATGATGAATTAGTTTTCGATGTTTTTAAAATAGAGCTGGAGGAGGTAAAACAAATGATAATCCGGGAAATGGAAAATGCTTATTCTTTATCCGTTCCCTTAATTGTTGATTCTGGTACCGGTAACAACTGGCTGGAGGCTCACTAGCAATAATCTTATCATTCAATATATGGAAGTAACTATTCAGTATTCAGGAATTCTAGCCGATAAAGCAGGTAAAACAAAAGAACCTTTTTCAGGTGTTAAATCTTTATTTGAGGTCAGGGAAATGCTGGCTGTAAGGTATGATGGATTCAGAGAGTTGAGTTATGTAATTTCACTTAATGGAGTAATTGTACATGAGGATGCGGGTATAAAAGAAGGGGATCAGATTGCCCTGATCCCCCCTGTTCCTGGTGGATGAGGTATTATTCCGGAAGGTGGAGTGCGGGACTCCTGGCCTCAATGCTGGCGGATTTTTCACCCAGGGCCGTTAAATAAAGATTGGGTTGGCCAAATACCTCAACTGCCTTATCAATCCCTGTATCTTTTTCAAGTATGGCCTCCATGCGGCCCTTCTGATAATAGTACCTGACAATAATCTCTTCTTTTAATAATTGCTTTATTTCTTCACTGAAATTTTTGAGATCCTTTTCATTATCGTGGGCCAGCTTTTGTTCAAGAGCCGCAAATTCCTCATCAGCTATATCATAATACTTTTCTCGCTTGGCTGTTTCTTTGAGTTTTTTAAGTGATTCTTCACTTCTTGTATTGTAGGTAAAATCACGCGAGGCGATAAATGTCCGGAAATTATTATAAATATGTTCGGTGATCTCAAATTCTTCAATACTTGCAATACTATCGTTACGGGCCGTAAAAACAGTAGCATAATCAAAAATCAAGGATTTAGTCAGCAATGCTATGGTTACCTGGCTGAGGGTTTGGGCTTCGACAGTGAAATCAGGTTGAATCCCTCCGCCATCGTATACTTTTCGTCCGTTATCTGTTTGATATTCAGTAATTAATGAATCGGGAATGGATCCTACACTACCATCTTCATTCCGATTTGAATAATCCAGGGCCTGTATACAGCGGCCGGAAGGAATGTAGTATTTAGCAGTAGTTACTTTTAGCCGGGTATTATAACTCAACTCACGTGTTGTTTGTACCAGGCCTTTTCCATAGGTACGCTGCCCGATAATGACAGCCCTGTCAAGATCCTGCAGAGAACCAGCCACAATTTCTGAGGCTGAGGCTGAACTACGGCTGACAAGTACCGCAACATGTATAGACGTATCAACCGGCATAAAACGTGTACGGTATACCTGGTCCCATTGTTTTACCCTTCCCTTGGTGCTGACAATTTCCTGTCCCTGAGGGATAAATAGGTTGGCAACATCCACGGCTTCAATAAGAAGACCTCCAGGATTGTCCCTGAGGTCAAGCACAACCCCTTCAAGTCCTGGATTTTTTTTAAGTTCCAGCAGGGCTGACTTTGTTTCCTGTCCAGCCCCGGTAGTGAAATTGGCAAGCCGAATATATCCTACATGATCGTCCAACATACCATAAAAGGGTACATTATTGATGGTTATTTTCTCCCGGATAAGAGATTTCTTCATCGGTGCAGGATGACTGTACCTACGAATAACCATTTCAAGTGCTGTATTTGGCTTCCCTTTCAGGTGATCACTGATTTTACGGATCTCCAGGTTTATCATTGACTTACCGTCGATTGAAATGATTGTGTCGCCTGCCATTAATCCCGCTTTACTGGCAGGAAATCCCTCATAAGGTTCAGCGATGATTGCATAATCTCCACTTCTGCGAATAAGGGCTCCGATACCACCATATTGTCCGGTGGTCATAAAATTGAAATTTTCACGATCAGATTCAGGAATATATGTTGTGTAAGGGTCAAGCTCCTTCAGCATCCCCTTGATGCTGTTTTCAACGAGTTTTTCAGGATTTGTTTCGTCCACGTAAAACAGGTTTAATTCCCGGAAGAGGGAATAATATATCTCCAGGCTTTTAACAAGCTTGAAATCATCATTGGAGGAAGCAATGAAAAACAGAGAACTAACTGTAATTATTAAAATTCCTGCGATAACTGATGCTCTCCTGTTCAATCTTTTTTTACTCATATTCCAGGGTTTCATTAATTGAGGGACAAATATACTAGATATTAACGGATAAAAAGATCAAAAGGTTTTTTTCACAGGCTTTTTAACGTTTTTTTACATTTCCTGAAAGCCATGATTTATTACTTGGATATAAGGGCAAAGCCGGCTTTAAAAGACAGTTGAATTATAGATCAATAATTTCAAACTTATGAACCAGGGTGTATCCGTTTTCATCAACAAGTGTTAGCAGATAAATACCTTTTTGGAGTGTAATTCCCATTTTATGAATATGCCTGGTAGCCCCAATGAATGTTTTGTTAAGGTGCCAGTAGATTTGTGATGAAGGATGGCGATGAGCAGCTTCAAGGATTATCTCACCCTTTGATCCATCCATTTCTCGTGGCACATATACCCTGGCTGAATGCCTGGGATAGATCATCTCCATGAATGCTATATCATCCATGGGTTTACAGTCGGGATGTATTTGCGGAAGGATGCGGTAATCGGGATTTTTAGCCCTGTAATACCACTCCTGGGCCGGCGGCAATACAAACCAGGATTCATGCCTCATGTCGGAAATCGTACGACAATCACTATTGACACGATACCTTCCGTCAGGGGAGAGATGAATTTTCCTGTGATAGGGACAAGGCAGAGAAGCCTTGCCGCTGGCAGGCACGTAGATGGTATCTATTAAGGGACAAAAAGGTCCAGGAAGATGTCCGCTTTTATGGCATACGGCAACTGGGTACAGCTCATTTATGGGTGACTGGAACCAGGTGCTTCGTGAAAGGGTATTGAAAACATCAAAAAGAACAGGGGCAGCTACTGCAATTCCTGTCAGACCAGGCCTGCCTTCCCCATCAGCATTTCCGACCCAGACCCCAATGGTATAAAGAGGAGAGGTTCCGATGGCCCATCCATCACGAAAACCAAAACTGGTACCTGTCTTCCAGGCGATTTTACCGCTTGAAGAAAAGCTTTTCCAGCCAGCCTGTGTATTTGGACGGTTGACATCAAGCAGGGACTGGAACGTAAGCCATACAGAAGCAGCACTGATTGGATGATTATTATCTGTTGAGCCCCCGTTTACATCCTTGATTGGCTCGTTATGATAGGTGTAAACAGGAGGATGAATGTCATCAGAAAGATATTGTCCTGAGCGATTGTATCGGTCAAGCACCCTTCCCATGGATGCATATAATCCGGTAATTTCCCATAAATTGCCCTCTGCTCCCCCTAGGATCAGTGATAGCCCATAATGAGATGCCGGAAACGTAAGCGTTTGAATACCAAGTTCTTCCAGCTGGTAATGAAATCTTTCAAATCCATGGCTTTGGAGCATCCTTACGGCTGGTATATTGAGAGATCTTGCCAGTGCCCTTTTGGCAGGAACTGCACCATCATACGCCAATGTAAAATTTTTAGGTGAGTAGCCAGTGTATTGTGTTGGTATGTCTGGGACCAATGTGCCTGGAAGTATCTCTCCTTCTTCCAGCATCAGGCAGTACAAAATTGGCTTTAGAATACTACCTGTACTTCGTGAAGCCTTGATGATATCAACATTACCTCCAAATTCCGGTTGACCCGGATTTTCAGTATTGCCTACATAGGCCATAACTTCGCCAGTAGGTGTATCAAGGACAAGGCAACATGCATTATGTATACTATTGTGTTTGAGATGCTTATGATGTTCTTCCAGGATCATACTTACACGTTGTTGCAGTGAAGCATCGAGACTTGAACGTACCCTTGAACCGCGATGATGAGTATATACCCTGTCCATTAGATGGGGTGCAAGGGCAGGAAGGGGAAAAGGATTATCTGGCAATGCTTCAAGCTTTGCCAGTTCACAATCAAGGGAATCAAGCAAAGCATTTTTTCTAAGTTTTTCAAGTAGCTGGTTTCTTTTCTGGATCAGCATTGAACGATTTTTTCCTGGATGGATCAATGAAGGGGCATTTGGTAAAACGGCAAGTGTAGCAGTTTCAGCCCAGGAAAGCTGTTCAGGGGGGCGGCCATAGTATCGCCATGAAGCAGCATCAATACCTACAACATTTCCGCCGAATGGAGCATGTGAAGCGTACAGGCAAAGAATATCATCCTTTGACCGGGTCAATTCCAGCCTGGACGCCAATACCATTTCTATTATCTTTTCCGGGATGGTGCGGGACTTACCCTTCCTGGCAAGCCGGATAACCTGCATGGTCAGGGTGCTGCCACCACTGACTATTTCTCCATTTTTAAGGTTCTGCATCAGGGCCCTGAACAGGGAGAGAGGATTGACGCCAGGATGATAATAGAAGAAACGGTCTTCAAACAGGATGGCTGCCTTTTTATATTTCTCAGGGAGGGAATCTACAGGTGGAAATCTCCATTGTCCATCATCTGCAATTCGTGCCCCAAGCAGTTCCCCGTTCCTATCTAGCAAAACGCTACTGTAAGGATCATTAAATAGTGGACGTGGGAGGGAAATCCAAAATAGTACGGAAAGAATCAGGAAAAGTCCCAGGGCCAGTTGCCAGTTAAATAATCTTAATTGTCCTCTCATAAGCGGGACCCAAAAAGAATCAATACTTCTTTTTTTTGCTCGATTTGGCTTTTGGATTAAAATCAATCGCAAGCTGTATCCAGGATTCAAGATCTTTGTCCATATCAGTACCCTCGGGTTCAACATAGACGAATCCTTTCATAGGCCGTTTGGTAAAATCCATCTCCCTGCATCCCTTTCTTTTCAGGGCCGTCTCATAAATATCAGGATCAATCCTTGCCATCAGATTGTCTTGGATTATCCCCACACACATTTTGTCATTGACCATGATGGTGAGTCCTCCCATCATTGCTTTTTCTTCATATAGGATGTTTTTTTCTTTCAGGACCAAGCGCATTCGGTCAGCTAAAAATTCATTATATGCCATGATTAAAGATTTATTGTTTCAACTTTTCAAAATTCAGATTTCTAACCCGCCCATTGCTTACCTTACATCCACTGACTTCTCCGGATTTTTCCTTTGAAAATATTACCTGGGTGAAAAACCAGGAATTCCCTGAGTATTGGTCTGCCTTTACCGGAATTAGTTCAATATCACTATGCCTTTGATGTGTGGCAACAAACTTTCCTTCCTTTATCTCAAAAGTATATGCCGTCCCAATCTCTTCACTATAGAAAGTTCCGGTATACATTTTATGATCAACCGATGCTGGGTCAAATGGTGCTATTTTAGGGGCGGTGATCTCTTCACCTGATTGCTTAAGCAGGAGTTGGTTTACAAAACCCTGTTCATTGCGCTGAAATACGACAACAGCATCTGCCAGGGCTACAAAAAATTCAGTTTCTGATCTGGGCGTGAAGGGTGTGGATGGCTGTCCTGCTACCTTGCCGATAAGTACTCCTTCATTTAATTCAACATTGAGTATCATTCCGGGAATAATTTCATACCTGCCGCAATATTCTTTAAGAATTTCTTCCCTGATCCTTACTATCTCTGTATTGGATTCCTCTTTTACTTCCTGTTCTGTATTTGCTGAGACCAGCAGATCAGCCAGGTAAATATCTGCCATGTCCATGCTCATTCGGTAGGTATTTGCAGAAGCCATATTGCTCAGTACAATGAAGCTGTATTGCTGTTCCGGAAATCTTACCAGGAAAGTACGATATCCGGCATCTGATCCTCCATGGCTAATTGTTTTCAATCCTTTGTACTGGCCAATCCCCTGTCCGTATGCATAACCAAGAGTGTCACCCTGATTCAGTATTCCCCGCTTGTTCATCAAGTCCATTACTTCAGAATTCCCCACGTTCATTTCCGTAAAATTATTAACCCATTTCTGCATGTCCTCAACCGTGGTAAACAGGCTGGTAGCTCCAACATTGGCATAATTGAGCACACTTTTTTTATAAGCAGCTGATGCCTGCTTATATGAATATGCCCTGTTAATTACGATTTTTTCATGGTCATCATAGAATAGTGTTTGATCCATTCCAAGAGGTTCGAAAATGTGCCTTTCCGTCCATTCCGCAAAACTTTTCCCACTTACCCTTGCAACAATCTCCGCCAGGAGGGTATAACCGGTATTGCAGTACAGAAATTCGTCTCCCGGGTCAAAATTGAGTTCCTTTTGACGGGCGACAAGTTTTAGGATTTGTTCCCTGGTGATTACGTCATCCAGGCGCCAGCCAGCCATCGCGAGCAGGTTCCACTGATCGCGTAATCCACTGGTATGGTGTATCAAATGTTCCAGGGTAATGGTTTTCCCGAAATCCGGCACTTCAGGGATATACTTCCTGACATCATCGGACACTGATAGGATCCCCTGCTCATCCAGTAAAGCAATGGAGAATGCAGTAAATTGTTTGGAAACCGATGCCATATGGAATACCGTAGATGCCGTATTTGGAATATCATATTCCAGGTTTGCACTTCCATATCCCTTTTTTAGGATAAGTTCCCCATTTCTTACAACACCAATTACGGCACCCGGGGAAGACTGTTGATCAAGCGATGCAAATAACTGGTCCACCCTTCCATCGAGACTAGTCGCCCTTGGCTCAAGCCTGATCATTGACAGGCTGTAGTTCCCTGGTGCCTCATTCCAATCCAGGGGCTTCACTTCCAACCGGTATTTCCCGGCTGATTCTGACAGGATAATTACTGGTTCATTTCCTTCGGCTCCATTTGGACTGTCAAATTCCTCTAATTGTTCCCCGCTGGGAGAGAAGGTTGTAATGCTGACGTCAATACCTTCCTGGTCAAGGATAAGAAGAAGGAATTGATCCTTTTTCAGGTTAACAGTGTAATGATGACTTTCTCCGGGAGAAATTCTTTTATTGATCACAAGTCCCTTTTTTAACTCTTCATCGCCGGTAGCAGCCATAAGAATTGATATGCCTGTCATCAAAAGCAAAATGAATGTAAGGGGCCTTCTAAAACATGTTTTTATGCTCATGATAAATGCTTGGTTTTTATTGTCAGTTTTAATCTCCGTTTATGACCGAAATCCATTTACCAGGTATCAGGGCATTGACTGTTTCATCATACATGGCTTCACAATAAACAGAAGGAAGATAGTACTTTCCAAGATATGCGGCATTTAACTGTATAACATAGGTATTGGTACCGTGCCGTTTGAGATCAAAATAAGTATACACTCTGTCATCACGGATATCCATGTATGATGGCTGGTCCGCAGCATGGATAGATGTGAAGTCATCCATGCGGGTATTGTGAATCTCCCAACCTGAAGGAAATATCTGAGATAGTGCCATGTCCTTATATATGTGAACCCCAAAAGGATTTGTAATAGTGACATGAGCCAGAAAATCAGTACCTTGAATAAGTCGTGTAACATCGACAGGATTACCTCCCATGTCAGTGTATCTAACAGAAAGATTGAGGTTGTGACGGGCAGCAGTTTCTTTTCCTGCTTTTGGTATTCCTTCCATGGTTAGCCTCACAAAAATTACACCCTCACCCTTGTTATCCACGATTATCTTTCCGTCGGCCCTGCTTCCTGTTTCCAGGTCCACCTGTACAACAGACAATTTTGTGCTGGCTGTTGTTTTTCTGCCATCATCAAATTGATAAGTAAATTTTAATTCCCTTGAACTGGCATCACTACCGGCAAATTTTGACATAGCCAGGAGGCAATATGCAGTTGTCTGTGTACTCATCCAGTGCCTGCTCCGTAATTCATCAGATATTTTCCGAGCGAGGAATAAACCCTCAGAACGTTTATTCAGCAGTGCTAGCGTTTCCAGTATCATGGCCCAATCCCTTTCCCTAGAGCCATAGCTGTAGTTAAATCCTGCGTATTCTGGGATTTCAGGTACACCCTGTGCAATCAACATGTTGGCTGATTCTGACTGACCGGCCAGGGCATATGCCGCTGCCAGTCGCCACCGGGCCTGTATGGAAATGGTTTCTATTTCGCGTAACCTGTTCATGGCTCCCAGCTCAGGCTCTCCTGCAAGTGCGAGTGTATATAAACGATAAGCCTGTACCAGGCCATCCATCCTGTACTTGTCTCCTGACATTTTCCACCGCCTGGCCTCTTTGCGCTGGTATTTCAACCATGGTTTTTTAAAGTTTACTGGCAATCCATAACCTTTGGTTTCAGCTTCCAGGAGAAAGTGTCCGGCATATGAAGTAGACCATGCATTTTCCTCTACCGAGTTCGGCCAGTATGCAAAACCACCCGAAGGAAGCAGGAAAGACTGAATTCGCTTGATGGCGGCCTTTACGTTGACTTCTGTTTTTGTTCTGGCAACATTGTTTAATTCAGTAATATCCCCTAGGAAGAGTTGGGGAAATGCAGCGGATGTTGTTTGTTCAATACATCCATGAGGATAAGCCAGCAGGTATTTTAGCCTTCGTCCAAAATCAATGGGAGGGATAGAAGATACTTCCAGATTTGCTGTATTGGTTCCAAACATTCCGGGAAGTTTATAATCCCTGTTAAGCGTTTGTCCAGGCTCAACAACCTCATCAATGAACTCAGTGATTGGGGGATTCGGATTTCTAATATCAAGTTCTATATCATATGAGGCAGTTTCAGAGCCACTTGTTACAATTACTTTTACCATTCCTACACCTAGCGCATCTTTCACCTTTAATCCAAAAGTGCATTGTTGATCACCTGTTTGGCTGAATAAAAGTTCATGCTCTGGATTACCCTGCAGGTTGAAAAACTCATTTGCCTCAATCCTGACTATAACCTTTTTGATTTTTTCCTCCATGGCGAACACTGTAACCGGGAGCTTGACTTCTTCCCCGGGGCCAAGTACCCTGGGCAGGGTGGCAAGTACCATAAGGGGTTTTTTGACAGGAACAGTCTTTTCCGTGGCACCATATGCAAACTGATTGCCGGCTATTACCATAGTTCTTACAGAGCCTATATAATTTGGGATATCGATCACATGTGATTGTTTTTCACCCGGCTTTAGTGAAAAAGGACCTAAAAATTTAACCATGGGTTTGAAACGGTTGGCGCGACTTTGTGATTCCTGTCCCCCATCTTCCCCAAAACCACCCCCTATGCCGAACATCTGCTCTATTTTACCTCCATAGGCTCCCAATACGTCATTGTATATATCCCAGGTTTTTACTCCGAGGGCCTCCCTGGCATAGAAATGATCCCATGGTTGAGGCGTGGAAAATCGGGTCAGGTCCAGCAAGCCTTCATCAACCACGGCCAGGGTATAGCTACAGGCTATTCCATTACTTTCACTGATATGTATACTAACTTCAGTTTCAGGCCTTAAAACATCTGACATCTCAATCAAAGGATTAAGTCTGGTTGATGGATCTTCAACCAGCACTGGAATTACTCCATACAAACGGATAGGCAGGTCATTTTTTGTTTGTGAATGCGATTGTACAAGTGTTAAATTCACGTATATATTTGGAGCCATTTCAGGTGTTACTTTAAAATTAAACCTGGTCTCAGGTTCACCAACTTCCACCCAGTATGAATCAAGCACCTTTGTACCATTTTCAATGCTAATCAAAGCCCTGCCATCTCCGGATGAGGGGAAAGTAATGCTGGCAAATTCTCCTACCTGGTAGGAGGTTTTATCTGCACTAAAACTAAGCATAGCAGCTCCTCCTGGATTCTCTCTTTGCCCTCTTCCTGCCCAACCTGGCCAATCTATATATACGATCTTACCGCTGGCATGTCCGCTTAGTGGATCTACCACCCTTAGTAGATACCTCCCCCATTCTGGATATTCAATACGGAACTGAAAGCTTCCTTCCCCGTTACGGGTATCAACTTTTGTGTTATATATTGCCTGGTGTTCAGTATTACCAATGTAGGAGGCTAGATTGTCATGTCCGGCTTCCCACCACCATCGCCAGTTTATCTTATAAATACTCACATCAAGGTTATTGCGGGAAACAGGATTGCCATCCGGATCAAGGGTGACAAGGTTTACAATGTGTGAGGTATCGGTTAATAGCATTCCGCGCGCCTTGTCTCCGGGTGGTGTTTTTATGCCAACATAGTTTTCGTATGGTGAATATGGAATGGAAAAGCGATCTATACTGAAATCACCGCTCTCTTCAAATACCCTTGAAACAAACCCGGCCCTCAGCATGCCCGGTGATGCATCCCCAGTTTGGAGGGATGTACTAAAACTGGCCTTACCATCCTCACCTGTTTTCCCATCAAACAAGATTTGTTCTTCAGCAAAAAAGCTTTTTACAGGATCATCAAAATTGTATTCCTGGAAACGCTGAAACTTGGTTTTCATTTCTGTCAATACTACTGAAACATGTGTTTTCAGGTTACGCGCAACAGCACCGTGCAGCCAGTTTACCTCAAGTCTCCCCCTGATCTCAGGATCTGTTACAGAAATTCGGTCTTTCCCAAAACCAAGATTAATTTTAAGCCTGTTGGGTTTGACTGTTTCAATCCTTAGCCATTTTGTAAAAAGCAGTCCCCCTATCCTTATCCGGGCCATCCAGTTACCCGTGGGTGCATCCGGGTGGGTTGCAGCAGTGAAGGAATAGAATCCATGATTGCTACTGCTGCGTATCGTCCTGCTGACTACCTGTCCATGAGGATTTAGCAACTCAAGGGTAACAGGATGCTTATCGGGCAGAAGATCCTGCCTGTCCTCAAGCATAAGGTTCAGGAATAGGGTATCACCAGGACGCCAAACACCCCTTTCACCATATATAAAAACTTTGACACCCTTTTGAACAATGTTCCCTGACACATCAAATCGACTGAGTGACAATGAGGAACCGTCGTCGAGCCGGAGGTAGCCCCGTTGCTCGTTGTGCCGGGCAATCAACAGGAAAGGTTTGTTCTCGAGATTTACACTGGCCATTCCTTTATCGTCTGTCCGGGTACTTCCAATGACCTGCTGCTGGAAATTTAATATATCCACCTGGACCCCGGAAAGAGGCAGGGTTGAGACAAGATCAGTTACAGCCACAGTCAGTGTATGGTCAGTGCCTGCCTTGGCAATGATCCCAAGATTTGATGCCAGTATGTTACGTGCAACTGATCGATGTTTCCCAAAATAGCTATCCGAACAGGGATCTTCCCTTTCCTCCCAGTTATAATAGTAATAGTCTCCTTCGTAATAATAGTCTTCATAAGAATCCCAATAACTTAAT
>Ga0209345_10004521_pt1 | contig 13393 bp, 16 predicted proteins | sample Cruoilmetagenom7_FD_187294 | JGI IMG/M metagenome (GOLD analysis project Ga0209345, IMG submission 187294) | Oil polluted marine microbial communities from Coal Oil Point, Santa Barbara, California, USA - Sample 7 (SPAdes) (version 2) | ecosystem: Environmental > Aquatic > Marine > Oil seeps ...
TTCAACTCGAAGTGATCGTAACCCTCTTTAAATAAGGTGTCTCTGTTTGTGGATGGGAATTATAGGAGGATGTTGCTTAGAAGTTACTTAATCTGTTTGAGAGTTTGGAAAGTTTCTGTTTTGGTTCTATTTAGCACTCATGATTTCTAGACTAAACTTGAGCTATCCAACCTCCGCCTATTAGTTTATCTTCATCATAAAAGACTGCAGCTTGCCCTGTTGCGACACCAAAAACATCTTCTTTTAGAGTTACATATGCTTTATCATCTTTAATATTTACATGACAAGCAACTGCTTTAGTTCTATATCTTAATTTTACAGTAGTATCAAATTCTTTTCTATCATCAAACATATTCAGATTATCTAAAACAACACTTCCACATGCCAATTCATCTTTCTTACCAACTACTATTTGATTGGTCTTTGGATTCATGCTTAACACATAGTGAGGTTCATGTGCACCTTTTACAGTAAAACCTTTTCGTTTTCCTATAGTATAATGCATATAACCCTTATGTTCACCAACTACATTTCCATCCCTATCTAACACTTCACCTACATTATCAACATCTACATAATCTTTTAATAAGTCTGTATATGTAGTTTCAACAAAACAAATCTCACTAGATTCACCTTGTGATGCGAAAGACTCTAGGCCATCTATTGAAGCAGCCATCTCTTTTATATCGTTTTTATGTCTACTTCCTAAAGGGAACAATAATCTAGGTAAAATATCTTTGTTAACATAAAATAAAAAATAACTTTGATCTTTTGTATCATCTGATGCCTGATAAAAGTATTTTCCATCAGTTTTTATATAGTGTCCTGTTGCTAAATACTCAGCTCCAATACTATCGGCAAACTTCATCATCTCACCAAACTTCAGGTTTCTATTACATAAAGCACACGGATTTGGTGTTTTACCTTGGGCATAAGTATCTATAAAAGGTTGGAAAACTTCTTTGTTAAAAGTATCTTGTAAATCCAATACATGAAGCTTCATTCCAACAAAATCTGATGCTTTTTGAGCTCGAGCTAGATGAATCTCATGATAACCAGGTTTTGAATGAAGTTTCATATATAAGCCTTCAACTTCATAACCATCTTTTTTTAATAATAAAGCAGAAACAGTAGAATCAATTCCACCACTCATACCAACTAAAACTTTTTTTTTCATATTTACACTACTTTATTATTTATGTTTACTTTCAAAATCTGATAGTGATTTATAATACTTAGTATGTTCCAGTCCAACCTCTTTTAGTATTTCAATCTGAGTTGAAAGTGATTCTTTAACTTCATTCACAATACATTCTAAATCATCAGTTAGTCTTATCAATTCTACATCTTCTTTATCAATCATCCCATTGTGCAGTAGTTTATTTTCTATAAATTCAATCAAAGGCTTATAAAATTCTACACCAACTACAAATATTTTTACACCTGTTACTTTTCTCGTTTGAATTAAAGTTAGTGATTCAAATAATTCATCTAATGTTCCAAATCCACCAGGAAAAATTACATATGCTATAGAATATTTAACTAACATCACTTTTCTCGAAAAAAAGTAGTCGAAATTTAATTCTTTTGTAGTATATTTATTAGTAACCTGCTCAAACGGCAAATCAATATTTAAACCTATTGATTCAACATCTGGACATTCTAAAGCACCTCTATTTGCAGCTTCCATAATCCCTGGACCACCACCAGTTATAATATTAAAGCCTTTATCTGCTAGCATTTTTGAAAGTTTTTGTGTTTCTTTATAATACTCATCACTTTCTTTTGTTCTTGCACTACCAAAAATAGTAATTGATGGACCAAGTTCACCAAGGTCATCAAAACCCTTAACAAAATCTGCAATTATCCTAAACACACTCCAAACATCAGCTGACTTAATATCTTTAATATATCTTTTAGCTAACTCATTTCTTCTGTCGTGCATTCTATTCCTTAAGTTGAGTTAGTCTATCTCTTTTAGAACCTATTGATGTTATTTGAACACCAAAGTTTCCATCAACAATAACAACTTCTCCAAGTGCTATAACATGGTTATCTACTAAAATCTCTAGTGGATCATTAGCAAGTTGATTAAGCTCAATTACTGAACCAATATCCATATTTAAAACATCTTTTAATAACATTCTCTTTCGTCCTATTCGAACTCTAACAGGAAGTTTAACATCCATAATTAGTGATATATTTTTCATCTCATCACTATTTAATTCAACATTAGGCATAATCCCACTTGGCACATCACCAGAAGATGACTCTAATAAATCTGAACCACTATCAGGAGACCCAAAAAGAGCATTTTGAAGTTTTTCATCCATTATAAACATATATAAAGAACTTAATTCACCTAAGTTAAACTTATATATATACATCCTGCTGAAATCTTCTAAACTAACTTCTTCCTCATCGTTTCTAAATTCTATATTATCTATAGAAAATGATAAAACAGGCATCTCTTTTTGAGCTGAAAGACTGTTTCCAATAGCTCCAAATATATTTGAGATAATCTCTTTTGCAGCATCTAAATCATCATCTGAAACATCTTCTCTATCACTAACTTCTTCACCCATCATCAAGTCAGATAATGAAGCAGCTAGATTTGGTGGAAGAGCAACCATTGCAGATGCATCAACATCACCTGAAACAGTTATTTTGACTAAAACTATAGGTGGTATTATATTTGATATAATACTTAATTCTTGTTCCTCTTTGAGTTCTAAACCGGGAGCTTCACCAATAAGTGCTTCTATAGTACCAACTGTTTCATTTTCAAATAATTTTATAAATTCACTCATTTACTAACTCCTACTCACTAAATTATATTTAATCATTTATAATATCTTTAACACCAGAGATTTTCTTATGTCTAAGGTTTTCAAAGTTTTCTAGTGCTCGTTTAACTGCATCTTTTTCTGTATCTATTACTTCTGTAATTTGAATAGATTTTCTAAATCTTCTTAGCCCTATTTCACCTCTAAACCTGTCTTTACCATCTACACAGACTGTAATAATATCATCCGCTGGATTTGTAAGTCTAATTACATCCCCAATTTGCAATTCTAATACATCACCAAGAGTTAATTCAGCATCTCCAAGATTTGCTTCAATATTAACTTTTGCACCACCAAGAAGAACTTGAAGTTCTGTATTTCTACTTTTCTTAGAGCTTGTTTCATTTAGCATTAAATCACGAGAAGCAAGTTTTGGAAGTATTGGTTCAAGAGAAATAACTGGATAACATATATTCATCATTCCAGAAGAGTGCCCAATAATAATCTCCATAACAACCATCACAACAATCTCATTTTGTGCAACAATCTGAACAACATTAGGACTAGATTCTTTTGATTCAACTGTTGGGAAAATTTCCATAACAGGACCCCAAGCCTCTTTTAAAGTACTCATCATAACTCTAAGAATTGTCTCAAAAAGACTTAACTCAATATCTGAAAATTCACGAGATGCGTCAAATGGTTCACCTTTACCACCAAGTAATCTATCAAGCATTGGAAAAGCAATAGATGGATTAATCTCAATAACTCCACTTCCCTCTAATGGTTTTACTGAAAAAACATTAAAACTTGTAGGATTTGGAAGAGACATTAAAAACTCACCATATGTCATCTGATCAACTGAGTGAAGTTGAATCTCAACAATAGAACGCATTATAGATGATATTTGAGATGCTAGTGAACGAGCCATTTTGTCATGAACACCACGAAATGCACGAAGTTGCTCTTTTGATACTCTATTTGGTCTTTTAAAATCGTAAAGAGTTACTTGTCTTTGAGGCAGTAAATTATCTTCACCACTCTCAAGGACATCATCACCCTCATCTTCAACAACGTCCAAGAGTGCATCAATCTCTTCTTGTGAAAGTATATCTGCCATATTATGCCCCTACACTTTCTTTGATTTTATGAATAACAGATTTATGAATCTGTGAGATTCTAGACTCTGTAATATTTAAAATTTCACTAATCTCTTTTAGAGTTAGCTCTTCAAAATAGTAGAATTGAATAACTAATTGTTCTCTTTCTTTAAAACTTGATAATATATTTTTAATAACATCTACTAGCTCTTCTCTCTCAACCTGAGCTAAAGCAGCACCTTCATCACCAACTTGAAGTTGGTCATGAAGAGGCATAACTGTGTAAATAGTTGAAGCGATTCTAGCATCATGAACCTTTTCTACACTCTCATCAAGCATTTCAGCTAACTCTTCATCTGTTGGTTCTTCTTCATGGGTAAGTCTATACTCTTCAACTGCATAGTCTATTGCTTTTACTAACTTACGACTTGCACGACTTAAGATATCTAAACTCCTTAAGTAATCAAGCATCGCACCATAAACTCTTTTTTTAGCATATCCCCAAAAATTGTCATTTAACTTTTCGTCATATCTTCTTGCTAATTTTATTAATTCTTCTGTACCAATAGCAGATAGATCCATAAAATCTATAGAACTTGGAAGTCTCTCTTTTAGTCTAAATGCCATAGCTTTTACAGCAGGTAAATATTGGATAGCAAGTTCATCTTCTTTATGTTTAATGTCTTGAGTATATGCGTTATTTATCATTATCTAATACCATATTATCTTCAGAATTCATTTTTGCAGCTGCATCTGTAATCTTACACGCAGAATCGATTAATTTTTCTCTTTTATTTATCTCTTTTACAAATATATCAAGTTCCCTTTCATGTACATCCCTTGGAAATGCATATGTTTTTGCAGTCATAGTTCTAAAATACATTGCAATTATTACATGTGAAAAAAGATAAAAGAATGTAGTTATAAAAAAAGTATATACTAGTAAACCTTCTGCATCGAAAGACTTTAGTATTCCAAAGATGATTCCTACAAAAAACCCTTGAACAGTAAAAAAATACACAAAATTTTCACCTAGCATCAATTACCTCAAATATATTAAAAATGTTCCATTAAACGTTTAAATAGTCCGCTAAGACCACTCTCATTGGCTTTTACTAGCATATTTCGTTCCAATTTAGAGCTAATTTTGCTAGCAATTGCTTCTATATCCTTATATGGTTGTGAGGATGGATGTGTTGCACAAAACAGTGCTCTTTGCTTCACAGATGATGAAACTTTTGTATCACTATTTATTTTTCCAATTAAATCAAGATTAAGATTTGAGCCAATATTTGCCAAAGCAACCTTTTTTATTTTACCAAAAACGGCATCTGCTTCCTTTTGACTTCTTACTTGATTCATAAGCATACTAACATCTTCACGCAGTGTTGCTATTGTTTTTATAGTTGCATATGCATCTGTAATTGCTGCTGGGTCTGGTACTGTTACTACTATAACATCATCAGCAGCATTTAAAAACATCTGTATATGCTCACCTATTCCAGCTCCAGTATCTATTATCATAACATCAAGTTTATCTAAGACCTGAGCTTCTTCCATAAATCTCTCAAAAAGTGCCATATCAGAGTATTTTAGTATCTCATCACCACTTTCTCCTGGAATCAAAATAAGATTTCTTGTTATTGGAATAAGAATATCAGATACCGTTGCTTCACCTTTTAGAACATGTAAAATATTTTTCTTTATTTTTACATTAAACATTACATCAAGATTAGCTAAACCAATATCCGCATCAAATATACCTACATTTAGTCCACTTTGAGAAAGTACATAAGCAAGATTAGAACTGATAGTGCTTTTTCCAACACCACCTTTTCCACTTGTAATTGCAATAAATCTAGTTTTTTTAGATTTATTATGAGAATTACTTGCTACTAACTCTTCAAGTTTTTGTGCTTGATTTCCAATCATACTTTACTCCGATTGAAACCATTTAATAAACACTCAACTAAAAAATCACTACTTGCACTTACTAAATCCTCAGGAACTTCTTGTCCAACAGAAAAGTAACTTATAGGTTTTTTTGTCTCATATGCAAGTGAGAAAATATTTCCAAAGCCTCTTGTTTCATCAAGCTTAGTAAACATTATAGTATCTACATTTAGTGTATCAAAGTTATCATATGTAGCTTTTAAGTCTTCATATTTTATAGAGCTTGGCATAACTAAAACAACATCTACATGGTATTCAGTATCATTAGCATCCAAACACTCATAAATTTTTTCTATTTTACCTTTATCATATGGACTTGAACCCATTGTATCTATAAGAATATAGTCACAATGTCTTAGTGAGTTTAAAGCTGTTGTAAAATCAGTTGGGTCAACTACAGTCTCAATCCCTAACTTCATCATTCTTGCATACTGCATTAACTGCTCAACAGCACCAATACGATAAGTATCTAATACAACTAAACCAACCTTATGTTTTTTCTCCATAAGGTATGAATAACGAGCTGCAAGCTTGGCAATAGATGTTGTTTTTCCAACACCCGTTGGTCCAACTAGCATTATCACTTTTTTTGAACCAACTTGTGGAGCAGTTTCTAGTCTGATTGGTATCATTTTTCTAAGAAGAGTTTGAAAGTACCTTTTGACTGTTGATGAGTTTTCTTTCATTTTATGAGGCATATGCTCTAAAGTCATTCTCATAATACTTTCTAAATGCTCATGGCTCATACCACTTTGAGCAGCTAGTCTATAAATCTCTGCAAATTCTGGAGGTATTGAGTTTTCTAAACTTGGTGCTTTTTCATCCCAAAACATGTTTTGAATTAGTTTTACTTTATCACCAAGTTTATTTATTTCTGATTTTATCTCTTTTAACTCTTTTGGCTCCATAGAACTTTGAACTGGTTTTGGAGTTCCATACTCATATAAAGGATCTGTTACATCAGAAATTTTTGATATTTGCTCAGCGGCATTGGAGATATCAAACAAGATATCTTCACTCTCTTCTTTTATTGGTTTTTGCTTGTGAAGTGGTTTATTAGCATTTGTATAACTATTTGATAATTGTGAGCTTTTTCTAATCTCAGACTCTTCTATCCCTATAACAATCTCATAAAGAGCCTCTCTACCAAGTCCTTTCTTTTGAACCTCTCTGGTTTCAATAAGCATACCCTCATCGCCAATCTCAAGTTTTGCTTTTTTTAAAGCTTCTGAAGGTGTTGATCCTGTAAAAGTTAATATTTTCATCTCATACCTGCCAAAGGGATAACTACACTTTGTCTCTTAGACCACTCGGCATGTGGAATTGTAAGTCTATCTGTTTTTATAACTCTGTTGTCAAAAAATATAATATCCAAATCTAAGGTCCTTGGTGCATTTGCAAAACTTCTACGTCTTGCAAATTTTTTTTCTAATCTCATCAAATAATCTAAAAATACTCTTGGCTGCATATCTACTTGTAAAACTATGATTGAGTTAAAAAAATCATCCTGGGTCTCAAAACCAAATGGAGGATTTTTTAAAATCAATGAAGTCTGTAAAAGTTCAACTCTTGAGTCTCTTTTAATCTCTACTAATAAATGTTCAAACCTTCGTTTAACATCACCAATATTTCCGCCTATACCTACAGTAGCTCTATATCTTTTTGAGCTATTTGTAGTAAATTTATGAGAAAAACGTAAGCCTTTAAAAACTGTTAAACTATTACTTAACTTACGTTTTATGTACATTAGCTAACCTAGGCTTGTTGTGCCTGAGCTTGTGCTTCTTGCATAGCTTTAACTTCGTTTATAACTTGAAAAAGACCAACTTGAGCTAAATGATAACCAAAAGGACCAAAACCAACAATAGATGATGAACATACTGCTGCTATCATATTTTTTTTTCTAAACTCTTCACGACGATGAATATTAGAAATATGAACTTCAATTGTAGGAATCCCAACAGCTGATATAGCATCACGAATAGCGATTGATGTATGAGTATATGCCGCAGGATTAATGATTATTCCATCTATTTCACCATAACACTCTTGAATTTTATCTACTATCTCACCCTCTAAGTTACTTTGAAAAAATTCTATCTCTGCATTATTTTGACCTGCAAAATCTTTCATCTGAGCATGAATTTGTTCTAACTTCATTGGGCCATAAATTTGTTGTTCTCTTACACCAAGCATATTTAAGTTTGGACCTTGAATTACCATTACTTTCATTATTTACCTTTTTCTTAGTTTAAATATTTTAGGACTTATTTTATCTAAAGAATGTTTAAAAACTGTATAATTACAAAATTAAATTTATTTTAGAGAAGATATATGCAAATTATTACACCACATTATATTCTAATGGATGATAGAGTTTCTACAAACTTATCAGTAGCTTTTGATAAAACCATTCAGGCAATTGCTCCATTTGATGAACTTATAGAGAAGTTTCCACATGCCAAAGTTACAACACTTAGAGAAAACTCACTTCTTATGCCGGGGCTTATAAATGCTCATGTACATATAGAGTTTTCTGCAAATAAAACTAGTCTTAGTTATGGTGACTTTATGTCATGGCTTTATAGTGTTATTGAGAACCGTGAAGACCTTATTGAAGGTTGCGATAAAGAGTGTATGAGTAAGGCAATTGATAACATGTTGGCATGTGGAATCACTACATTTGGAGCGATAAGTTCACATGCCATGGATTTAGAAGCTTGTGCAAACGCTAAACAAAATGTAGTTTTCTTTAATGAACTAATAGGCTCTCAGGCAACTATGGCTGATGCACTTTTTGGTGATTTTTTATCTCGTTTAGATAGTTCAAAAAGCATAAAAAGAGAAGGGTTTTATCCAGCAGTTGCAATCCATTCACCCTATTCTGTTCACCCAGTTTTAATCAAAAAAGCACTTGAGATTGTTAAAAATGAGGAACTAAAACTAACTGCTCATTTTATGGAAAGTGAAGCTGAGAGAAACTGGCTTGATAATAGCGAAGGTGATTTTAAAAACTTTTTTACTCAACTACTTAAACAAGATAAAGCAGTTAGTGATTCAAAAGAATTCTTAGAACATTTCAACGGACATAATGCACTTTTAACTCATGTAACAAATGCAAATAAAGATGAGTTAAAAACGATTTCTAAGAATAAGCACACTGTTATACATTGCCCAATATCAAATAGGCTCTTAGGAAATCCAACCCTAAATATTAAAGAATTAAATGATAATAACATAGAGTGGATTGTAGCAACCGATGGACTAAGTTCAAACTATAAACTTGATTTGTTTGAAGAGATGAAAATGTCTTTGTTTATGCACAGTGATGCTCCTTTATTAGAGTTTGCACAGGCTCTTTTAAAAGGTGTAACAATCAATGCAGCTAAAGCACTTGGACTAAACACTGGGGAGATAGCAGTTGGTAAAAATGCTGATATGCTTATACTAGACTTAGATAAAGAACCTACTGAGGAGTTAGCCATTCATTTAATACTTCATAGATATAATATCTCTAAAGTATATATCAATGGAAAATTAGAGAAGGAAGATTAATGAACTTTATTAAAAAACTATTTTCGCCAATCACTGGTACATTAGGTTTTATTCAAAACCATTTTAAGGCAATGATATTTGTACTTATTTTATTTTTACTATTTGCACCTGCAAGTGAAGAAGATTTAACACCAAATAACTTACAAACTATTAATCTAACTGGTCCTATTATGGAGGTATCAGAAGTTTTAACACAAATAGAAGATGCTGAGGAAAACGACATAATCAAAGGAGTTTTACTTATAGTTGACTCACCTGGTGGGGCTGTTTCACCATCTGTTGAAGTTGCATATGCGATAAAAAGATTAAAGCTAAAAAAACCTGTTGTAGTTTATGCAAAAGGTACTATAGCAAGTGGAAGTTACTATGCTAGTATTTGGGCAAATTCTATTGTTGCAAATCCTGGTTCAATGGTTGGAAGTATCGGTGTAGTTATGCAAGGTGCGAATATGAGTGAACTTATGTCTAAAATAGGAATAGCTACTCAAAGTGTTCAAGCAGGAAAATACAAAAAAGTCGGAACTCCAGATAGAGAATGGACTGACTTTGAAGTTAATGAGTTAAACAAAGTTATATATGGAACTTATGACATGTTTACTAAAGATGTAGCTGATGCTCGTGGTTTAGATTTGACAAAGAGAGATATATTTGCAAATGCTCATATTTTTACAGCTGCACAAGCAAAAGATGTTGGTTTAATAGACAGTGTTGGGGTTAGCTATGATGCAAAGTTGGAGTTAATCAAACTTAGTGGAGTAACGAATCCTGTATGGAATAAAGAAGATAAGTTTGATAAGCTAATGAAGAAATTATCAGCTTCAACTGCTGTAACTCTTCATACTTATTTTCCTACTTTGGTTCTGAAGTAGTTTTTAGTTCTTTATTTAGTTCATAAAGTTTTATATACTTATAAAAGTTTGTAACCATATGTGAAAAAGAGATAATCAGTCCAACATAACCATCTAAAAATCCTCTCTTAAAGAAATATGTTTTTATAAATGAATAGATTCCATTTGAGATAGCTTTTAGTGGGGATGAACTTTTTTTTCCTACATTATTTTTTGCAAATAATGTTGAATAATGGTCAGCTTTTATAACAAACTGTGAAATAGAATGATAGCTGTAATGCTCAACATTTCCATCTAATAATTCAAGATTAAAATCATCACTTATAATATCTTCATGCACATCATTCATGTTATAAGAGGTGAATTTTCTGTTATACATTCTTTTGATTTTTTGATTATTCCAGCCACAGTATTTAACTTGAATATCTTTATAATACGCTTTAAAATTTAGTTGATAAACCGTATTCTCATCTAGTTCTTTTGTTTTTAGAGTATTTAATAGTTTTGAATCAACAACCTCATCACTGTCTATTATGATTACCCAATCATTTTTGGCAAAACTCACAGCTTGATTTTTACTCCAGCCAAAGCCTTTAAATTCACCTTTTACTAGATTTACATTTTTAAACTCTTTAGCAATCTGCATTGTTTTATCTGTTGAGCCATTATCATAAACAACTACATCTTCAAACTCTACTAAACTTTGAAGTGTTTTTTCTATAGTATTGTCATTATTCTTTGCTAAAACTATTGCACTTATTCTCATCTGTTACCCACTATACTTTTTATAAATGTCTTAAATCTAAATTTTACCATATTTGAAAATTTGAAAATCTCATCAGCTGACTTTAGGTTATCTGCATCGATTCTATATATAACATCATTAACACCGCTAAAGTCTTTATTTATACCGTTACCTATTCTAAATGAATATTTATAATGCTTTTTTGCCTCATCTAAAACCTGCTGATTGTATTTTCCAAATGGATATACAAAACTCTCTACCTCTATGCCAAGTTTCTCTTCTATAATTTTTTTAGACTCTACTAACTCCTCTTCTAAATCCACATCATCTTCTAGTAAATTCTTGTGTGAGTAAGAGTGTGAGACAACCTGAACTAAACCACTCTCTTGCATCTCTTTTAACTCTTTATATGTACAAAAAGTTGCATCTTTATAGTATTTAAATAGGTCGTTATGCTCATATGAAAGCCTTAACTCATCATCTTTATCAGTATCATCTAAAATATATTTTGGAGTAACTCCCAATAGAGCTTTTAAATTGTATTTTTTAAGCAGAGGAAAAATAAGTTTGTAAAAATCATAATAGCCATCATCAAAAACAAGACAGATAGGTTTTTTTGGCATGTGGGATGTTGGAAAAGTGGTATTGAAATTTTCACTGATATACTCCAAATGCTCTTCAAATATTTTATAATCATTGCTACATCTATCACTATCTACATGGTGATACATTGTACTAATCAACAACTTCAATACCTTTTAGTCTTTTTTTCATATTGATTTTATTTTTGTGTTTTGTATTGTAATTTTGTGCTGTTTGTATGCACTTCATTTCATCTTCACTTGATACTCTTGCATACTCTTTTGCCATAGTTTCTATCTCATCATCTTTTGCCCAAAGCTTATTGAAGTTTTTGAGTCTTTCATCTAAAGATAGTTCTCTGAACTCCATTCTGTTTATATCTACAACTTTTAGTAAAAATCCATCTTCATTTTTTTTAATTAAAATATTTCCAGGAGAGTAATCTTGGTGTAAAATATTGTTTTTATGAAGTGAGTAAGTAAACCTAGCGAAAGCTTTAAATATCTCATCTCTATTTTCAAATTTTGAATCTAAAAGAGGTTCTCTAATTGTGAAATCATAATCAAATTTTTCACTTATAAAGTAGCTATCAGTAATTAAACTATTTTCATAAAACTCTATATAGCCTATTGGTTGCGGTGTAAACTCTTTTATTTTAATAGAATACTCATAAGATTTTTTGGCTTTTGAATCTCGAAAAAAGGTATATATAATTCTTCTTAATAAGTTTGGCACTTTAAAAGATTTTACAACTGTATCTATATTGGCATGTGGAATTATCTTTAATTCATTTCTTGCTTTATGTATAGTTTGTGTATTACTCTTAAAGTGAGACCTAATGTCTAATAAAAAATCTCTAAATAAGTCTGATTTTTCATTTAGTTGAAATTTGTTGTTCATAAAAAATACCTAAAAATTATTTATACTAAAAGTCCTATCTTGTTGTTTTTCATAGCATTTAAGAATGAATCTACTTTATCTTTTGGTGAAAATACAAACTCTTGCTCATATTTTTTTGTACCTACCTCATTAATATCATCAATAACTTCAAGTTTGTTTTTCGAATTATTTATTCCTATTACAGAATAGTCTTTTGATGTAAGTAAGGTACAAATATCTAATGCTCTTTGTTTTTGTTCATCATTATTTGTATGTAGTATCTCACTAAATACATAAGGTCTGTATTTGTCAATAGTATCTTCTAAACCGTTTAGAACATATATTTCAGCTCCCTCAACGTCTATTTTTATTACTGATATTCCATCTTCATCTATTTCTAAAGTATCAACAAATTGATCTCCAGTTATAGTAACTACATCAAATGAATAAGCCATATCATTAAGTTCTTGATGCTCATATATTAATGAACCAGTTGAGTCACCAGCTCTACTTGAATAAAACCTTCTAGATTCAACGCCATCAGATAATGCTACTGTAAAAAGTTTCGCATTTTTAAAATTATTTAATCTTATCAGCTCTTGTGTATAAAATGAACATGATGGGTTTGCTTCAATTCCACAGTAGTTTATATCATCAGAAATAGTTTTTAGTTTTACTAAAATAAGACCAACATTAGCTCCTATATCTAAAACCATCCCTTTGTTTGTTGATGTAAATGCTTGTAAACAATCTGTAATCCATTGTTCCGCTGGAACTATATATCCACCATTTCTCATTCCATGTATTAGAGGTACTTTAATATTTAATCCATTGTAATTAGTACTAATATGGTCTATAAATATTCTCGAAATAAGAGCTATAAACTCTCTTTTTATTTTTAATATGTATTTATACATAGATTATGATTCCTCTTGATTTTATGGA
>Ga0209345_10004522_pt1 | contig 13389 bp, 12 predicted proteins | sample Cruoilmetagenom7_FD_187294 | JGI IMG/M metagenome (GOLD analysis project Ga0209345, IMG submission 187294) | Oil polluted marine microbial communities from Coal Oil Point, Santa Barbara, California, USA - Sample 7 (SPAdes) (version 2) | ecosystem: Environmental > Aquatic > Marine > Oil seeps ...
CATTCCCGGAATGCCAGGTATTCCGGGAATGGGAAAGCAAGGAGCACAATTTATGAACAAATTAGGAAAGGATTTTAAATTTTAAATATAATTAGAATTTGATAATTTTGGTTAATTTTCTAATACTAATTGAAAAATTCCCTAAATTTTCTAAAAGCAATATAGACATAGGAAAAACTCCCATTTATGTGTATAACTTATGTTCTATAATACGGGAATCGTTTTGTTTATCTTATTCAATTAGAAAAAATAATAACTTATATCTATATTTTGAATCACTTCAACTTCTAATAAAGTATGCGGGTAAAAAGTTGAGATATCTAGGTTCTGATGAGAGGTCTCAAGCAATACTTTTAAATAAAGCAATAAATAAAATTAATAAGAACGAAAAAGTTAACGATCAGACATGGAAACAATCTACTCCCGGGATTTTTGTTAAAAAACAACCAAATTTTAATTCAATTTTTGAAAGTAACCATGAGATTCTTCGAAATAAATTAGCCTTTGTCTTCGGCTTTAAATGTAAGGAGCTTATTTTAGATTCTATCGATTTTGAAGATTTAGAAGATATTAACGATTATTGTTATATCATTCCTTATTCTCAAAATTCACAGAGATTATTTAGATTATTACAGACAATTAAAGAAAAGTACAATTTAAAATGTATTAATCTTTCTAACATTAAAGGGATTGAAAATAAAATCTTATATATTAACTTTCGAATTGATCAAAGAGTTAAAGATTAGTTAATAAATAGAAAAATGATATTAAAAAATGCTCTTATATATACAGATGGTTCACTCCAAAATGGAGCTCTATTAATTCATAATGGAACGATTAAATCAGTTGTAAATGAAAAATCGAAGGAATATTTAAATAAAATTCAAAAACAAAATGAAGATGGAATAGAGATAGATTGTGGAAAGAGAATGATTTTACCGGGTATTATTGATATTCATTCTCATTTAAGAGATTTGGGGCAGAGCGAAAAAGAAAGTTTTTTAACAGGAACATTAGCAGCAGCTTTTTCTGGAATAACGACAGTATTTAATATGCCGAATACAATTCCTCCTGCTATAAATGCTTATCAAGTTAAAAAATGGATGGAAAAAGCACAAAATAACATTTATGTGAATGTGGGGTTTATTGCTGGAGTTCCAAGAGAATTTATTTTCGATGAAATCATTTCGATTATCGATTTAGGCGTTATTGGGTTCAAAATTTATCCGATGAATTCATTAAATGAGATCGATTGGACAAATTACTTAAATATTCAAAAGATTCTTAATGTTTCATCTAAATTGCAAATTCCTATATTTATACATCCCGATTGGCCTCTTTCTTTTGAAGAAAAAGATGAAATTTACGAGAATTACACGCTTGAACCATTTCCAACCTTAGAATTGCATAATAATCTTTACCCCGTTTCTATGGAAGCTAAATACGTGAATTTTATTCTTGAAAATTATTATAAGATTATAGTAGATCTAGATTTAAGCCCGAAAGATTATCCAATAGTCCATTTTTGTCATATCAGTTGCAAGAATAGTTATTCTCTAATACAAAAAGCTTTAGATATGAAAAATAATTTAAAAATATCCTTCGAAATAACACCACATCATTTATTTTTAACTAATAAAATAAAAATAAGCAATCCAAATTACGGTAAAGTCTTACCTCCTTTAAGAGATGAAGAACATTCCCTATATTTATTTAAGCAACTTAAAGAAGGGCATATAAGTCTTATAGGTACAGATCACGCGCCTCACACATTGAAAGAAAAGGGACAAAGATATCTTGATGCACCTTCAGGATTTCCCGGATTTGAAACGTATCCGTTAACGCTATTAGACAAAGTTTATAGAGATGAACTCTCTCTTGAAAAATTTGTTAAAATTACTTCAGAAAATCCGGCAAAGATCTTTAACTTAAAGAATAAAGGATTTGTCAAAGAGGGATACGATGCCGATTTAATTATAGTTGATAAAATTCCAGAATACCCTATTAAAGCAAAAAAATTCAAAACAAAAGCAAAATTTTCCCCCTACGAAGATTACAAAACCACTGTTCAAATTTGGAAAGTTTTTCTAAGAGGTAATGAGGTTAATACCGAAAAATCGGAACCAAATGGTAAAATCATTAGAATATAAAATATAAATGTATGAAGAATTTAATTATATATTAGTAATTCTGTCTTGATGTAGAAATTATGACTGATGAGAACTCTTTTACTTTAGAAGATGGTATATCATTAATAAGATTTGCTCGAGAAAATATTGAATTTTTTCTTAAAAACGATCGAAGGATACCCGTTCCAGATTTCGTTAAAAATAAATTTTCAGAGAAATATGGAGCATTTGTCACTTTAAATAAAGTAAATGCGCCAAGCAACCTCTTACGAGGTTGTATAGGTTATATTGAACCAACTTTTCCATTATATGATGTAATTCATAGAGTTTCAATTAGTTCAGCAATTGATGACCCGCGTTTTCCATCTATTTCACTCGAGGAAATGAACGATATTGTTATTGAGCTTTCTATATTAACACCTCCTAAATTAATAAAAGTTAATCATCCAAAAGAATATCTTGATAAAATTGTTATCGGGAGAGATGGACTTATAGCGGAAAAAGGTATGAGGAGAGGACTGCTTCTTCCTCAAGTGCCAATTGATCATGGAAGAAATTGGGATGTAGAAACATTTTTAGGTCATACTTGCGTTAAAGCTTGGCTCTCAAATGACGATTGGAAAGATAATAAAACAAAGATTTTTTCATTTCAAGCTATTCTGTTTGAAGAAAAAGAACCAAGGGGAGAAGTTATTAGGAAATATCTCACACCACACTAAAATTTATTTAAAAATAGTGAGTATTGTGGACAATAACGAAAATAAAATAATAACAATTGATATTTCATCTAATTTTGTAAAGATTGGATTAGTTTCAGAGCATTTAAAATTAGAATTCATCGATTCTCAAAATATTAATATTATTAATGAAGATCTTGATGGTTTTGCTAAAAGACTTGATATGGATGACTTATGGAACAAAGTAAATGACGGAATAAATCGTATTTTGAAAAAATGCAAATCTATCGTTAATATTATTGGAATCTCTACTTGTACTCAAAGAATAGCTACGGTTTTTTTGAATAATACAGGTGATGTAATCTATGGGGGTCCTAATATAGATATACGGGGGGTAGATTCTGCGTATATGATAGATGATGAATTTTCAGAAAGAGATTTGTTTGAAATAACTGGTCATAGTCCCCCTTTATTATTTTGTTTAGCACGATTATTATGGTTCAGAGAAGAAGAGGAAGAAACATATGAAAAAATAAATAAAGTATTAATGTTAGATGATTGGTTGGTTTATCGTCTTACTGGAAACTATGTTTCTGATTTATCATCAGCTGCTGAATCTCAGATATTAGATATAAAGAAGAGAGAATGGAGTTCGGAAATAATTCAAACCTTTGATTTTAATCCAGATTTCTTTCCTGAAATCGTGGAATCTGGAACGATCGTTGGCGAATTAAAACCTGAATTAGTAAAAAGATTCAACCTTAGTCAAAATAATATTCCTGTTATAAAATCAGGCGGTGATACGCAAGCTACATTATTAGGTATGGGCGTTATTGAAGATGGAGATATTGGTATTAGTTTAGGTACAACTGCCCCTGTTCATCTCGTCGTAAATAAACCTATTTTTGATCCCAATAATAATTATTGGACATCGTGTCACTCAATAAAGGGAAAATGGTTAATTGAAGCCCATGCAGGTAACACTGGTGCCGCATATAATTGGTTTAAAGAATGCTTTTTATCAAGTTTAACTAGTAATTCAGATTCTTCGATAGAGCAATATTTAAAGAACTCAACGCCAGGAGCTTTTTCTACTTTTGCATTCTTAGGACCCGAAAAAATGAATATTAAAAACCAAACTTCCATTAAAAGAGGGGTATTTGTTTTTCAACCACCTACAATGATATCTGAAGAACTTCCTAAAATAGAAGATTTTGCTAGAAGCGTTTTAGAAAATATAGCGTTTGGTATATTCGAAAATTATCAAGCTATACAGAGATTTACTGATTTAAGTACAAAATCTTATTGTGCTGGTGGTATGGCCAAATCAGAAGGATTTTGTAAGATATTAGCTAGTGTTTTAAACACTGAAATATCGGTTCCATATATTAAAGACTCAGCTTTTATTGGAGTAGCGATGAATACATTAAAAGGTTTAAATTACTATTCGGATTATAAATCTATAATAAAAAACCTCTTGACTTATGAAAAAAATTTCAGCAATCCCACCATCTCAGATAATTACAAAAATATATATCTCGAATGGAAGAATTTAAAAAATAAAATTGACGATCTGTAATTTATTTATTATATTTTTATAAACGAAAGTTGATTAATTAATTCAAGAAAAGTTTTCTTAATTTTAAGGTGTAAGAAATTGTCAGAGTTTAATAACATAGAATCTTGTTTAAAGGAAATTGAAAATCGTTACATTAATATCGATAAAGTGCGTAAAAAATTGGCGAATTATGATGAACCCATACAAATAAGGTTTTTAGACACAAATAGGAGAGTCTTAATTTTAGTAAATAAGGATCAAGGGATTGATGTAAAGGATAATGCTAGCGATGAAAATGCTCCTGTTAAAATTGATTTCATTACGGAAAAAACAATGCTGGATTTATTCAATAAAGAGCTTGGCGCAGTTAAAGCGTATTCTTCGGGAAAAATAAAGGTTGTGGAAGGAAAAATTAAAAATTTAATGAAACTAAAAAGTTTAATGTTTTAAAAAAATTATTCGTTTTTTTATTGATTTTAAATTCTTATTACAAATTATTATTTAATTTATATGATATTATTGAGTTGAAAAGTTATGAAAGCACTTATTACTGCAAGTATATCTGATGATGTTTTAAAAGAATTAAAAAAGAAAATTGATGTTACTTACGAGAGTTGGAGAGATACAGGAAATATTTATTTTGACGTCAAAGAAATGGTTGAAAAATTAAAAGGTTATGATATTTTTATAACGGCCGCAGACGATTTAAAAAAAGCTGAATTATTTGAACAAACTAGCTTAAAATTGATTGTGTCTTGCCGGGGGGATCCTTTTAACATCGATTTAGATGATGCTACTAAAAATGGCATCCCTGTAATTTATACTCCACTTAGGAATGTCGTTGCTGTAGCGGAATTGACAGTTGGATTAATTGCTTCAATGGCAAGAAATTTGATAAAGCTAGATCGATTTTTACACAGTGATGAATTTGAAGTTATCGATTTCGAAGATTGGATAAAATGTTATAATAGATTTATGGGAAATGAGTTACTAAACAAGAATATTGGTATTATTGGTTTTGGTCAGATCGGAAGACATGTTGCTGATCGATTAAAACCATTTGGAGTAAAATTTCTTATTTATGATCCATTTGTTTCTAACGAAATTATTGAAAGTTATGGTATAAAAACAGATTTAGATTCATTAATGAAAGAATCCGACTTTATAACCATTCACGCTGTTGCAACTGATGAAAATGATAATCTTATTAACGAAGAACGAATAGCAATGATGAAAAATACAGCTTTTTTAATTAATTTAGCGAAAGGAAGTCTTGTAGATTATGATAAATTATACGATGCTTTAAAAAGCAATAAAATTGCGGGAGCTGTTTTAGATGTCTTTCCTTTAGAGCCTATCGATGAAGATAATGAATTTTTAGAATTAGAAAATGTTCTAGTAATGCCTCATATTGGTGGAAATACCGTTGAAGTCATTAATAGACAATCAAATATGCTGCTGAAAGATATTACAATTTGGTTAGATAAAGGTATTCCTTCACATATCTTGAATCCCGAAGTTTTCGAAGAATTTAAAGAAAAAAATAAGTTTTTTGACCAACCTATCAAAAAATTTAAAAAAGAAATTGTTAGTACTTGTAAGAGATTATTGAATGATGGGCATGTGATAGGATCAGCGGGAAATGTGAGTATTAGAATTAAAAGTGGAGACGAAGAATTCGTTTTAATCACCCCTAGTAATGTAAATTATGAAGAAATGGAACCAGATGATATTTTAATTATTAATCTTGAGGGAAAAGTAGTAGAAGGAGAAAGAAATCCTTCAGTAGAAAAACACTTACATTTAGGAATTTACAAAGAACGTGAAGATGTTAACGCAATCATTCACTCACATGGTATTTACTCAACAATACTTAGTACGCTTAAGTTATCGTTACCTCCCGCAATGGAAGAGATTGTTCCCTATTTAGGAGGTGAGGTTGTATGTGCAGAATATGGAGAAGCGGGTAGTGAAGAATTAGCAGATAATGTAAAGGGAAGTTTAGAAGATCGAAACGCGGTAATACTCGCAAATCACGGAAGTTTGTGTTGTGGAAGTCATTTAGAAGGAGCTTATACTGTTTTACAATACTTAGAAAGAGGTTCTAAAATCTATTATCTTGCTAAACTAATTAAAGAACCATACCTTTTACCCGAAGATGTAATTGACTATGAAATGGATATCTTTGATCTTTTTAAAGATTCGAAAAAAATTTAGTTGACTATAACACCTTATTAAATTCGCTTTTATGTATTTTTTAGTAATTTCATTATAAAAAATTTATTAACTTTATTAATTTGAAACTCATAATTAAAAATATATAATCTGATGTTTTATTAAGAGAAAAATTGTAAAATTACAGGGACTATAATTAACTTTTAATACAGAGGGAAATGAAAAATTCAATATGACTTAAAACATTAAATCAATATAAACTAAAAATTTTATAATTTCAAATTATTTTTCGAAATGAGGATATCAGTATGACTAAAATCCGTGGCGTTATTGTTCCATCACTCACATTTTTCAATAAAGATTTAGAGGTTAATACTGAACTTCATTCATTACTAACGCGTCATCTACTCGTGAACGGAGCAGATTCAATTTATTTATTTGGAACTAAAGGTGCCGGGTTCTATTTTTCAGATAAAATAGATGAAAAGATTAAATTGATAAATTTAACATTAGAAGTCACTGGTAAAAAAACTCCGTTAATTGTAGGAATATTTGGAAATAATAAGGATCAAATAATCGATCAATTAGAGGAGTTAGGAAAAAAATTTAGTGCTCTTAATTTTATAATAGCCCCACCTTATTTAGAAAAAATTGATGATGTGAAGTCCTATTTAGAATACATTTTAGGAACTGTTAACATCAATAACCATATTTATATCCACAATAATCGTGAAAAATTTGCTGGAAATGAAATTACTCCTTCTATTGTTAATGATTTAATTAGCTATGATATTTTTTCTGGATTTATTGATTCTTGTAATAACATAAATTATTGCAAATCATATGTAAAACAATTAAATGAAAGGTTTTCGTTATTATGTGATAATGAGGAAGCTTTTCAGAAATTCCTTCAACTAGTTCCTTTAGACCTAAGAAAATATGTTGGAATTGTTCCCTGTATTAGCAACTTAGTTAATTTAAGTTCAAAGTTATATTTTTGTGCAATTGAGGAAAAAATTTTAGAATTACACCAACTTCAAGAACAAATAAATGATGTTAGGAATAAATTATACGATATTAAAGCTCAAGATGGAAAAGAGCAACGAGGTTTAAAATATGCGTTTTTGTATTTATATAAAAACTTTTCATCAAATTTAATAGAAGATTTAAATGTTTTAAGTCCAAATTTAAAAGGGAACCTCGATGAAATCACAAAAGAAAGAATAGAAGCATATGTGAACTATTTAATAAATCAAAAGCATATTTATCGATTATTTTCTTTAGGGAAAGATAATATATATCAATTAGATGATATGATAAATATATTTTCTAATGTAGAAGTCCTCCTTTCTCAAGGTAACATAAAGAAGGTTATTGGTCCTTTTGAGGCTGATATTAACACGATATACAGAGTAAATTTTGAAAAGAATCAATTAATCTTCAAATTCCGGACTTTAAAATCTTTTCAATATGAAAATATTGTTAAAGAAAAACTTCTATTTCCTTTCCTAGATGGGTCGCTAAATTCCAATTCTTTTGATCTTAGAGAAAAAATAAAAAAAATCGTTTCCATCAAGAAAGGAGACTACCAATTTAGTAGCGATAACCCCCCTATTATACCAGCAGCAAATTTAGTTTATTTTGATGAAACTAAAGAAGTTATTCCACATATTTTTACTATCCAAGAATATATCCACGGCAAGTCTTTAAAAGATTTGTTTAATCAATATAGTAAACAGGATTTAAGCTTTTCCAAGTCTAAATTCTTAAATTTATTTAATAATTTAGGAGAACTTTTAGGGAAATTGCATACAATATCTTTTGATTCATTTCAAGAGCATATTTATAATATAGGTAAAAAATCAGAAATTAATTGGTTAGAACTTATTAATTCAGAATTTGAAATGGAGAACCAAGAAGCAAAAAGAAAAAAACTTGGTTATGATAATGAAATTAAGATATTTTTAAAGGATAAAATATCTTTATTAGAAGAAGAAAACGAACCAGTTGTACTTCACAACGATTTTCAATGGACAAATCTGATAGTAAAAGATTCCCCTAACAAAATCCAGATAAATGGGATTATAGATTTTGATAATTGGCGAGTTGGTGTTAGGGCACAAGACTTTGTAAAAATGGAATATTATACCTTAAAACCCATAAATAATATTGATATTAGAGACTCTTTTTATAATGGGTATAAGAAAAATTGTAATTTAGGTCAAGATTTTTTCAAAAAACTTGATATTTACTCATTATTATGGTTTTTAAAGAATTATAATTCATTATATGGTAATTTAGCCAATCTAGAAGGTTCTAATTCAATTAATGAAGGAGACAAATTAATAATTTCATATATTAGGGAAATAGAAAGAATAATTAATTCTTAAACTTATTCATAGAGAACACATACCAGTAAAGTAAATTTCCAAGGTGCTTTATCATTACTGTAAACCAGCGATTTAACTTCCTCAGAAGGCTCGATTCCTGAATAATCACTAAATACTTTCCAGGCAATTTTACCAATAACGTCATGATCTTCCAGAATTGTTTCAAAATTTTGTTTAATTCCCGCCCAATATATTTTTCTTGAATCAATAATTTCCTTCAGTTTTGGCAACTCAACTAAACCTTCTAGTACGAGGTTTTCAGAAACAAATGAGAAAAATTCACTAAATTTATTTGAGATTTCATCTGGAGCTCCTAACTTTCTATCGTATAAAAATACAAGACCAATTGATTTCATTTTTTTAAACTCACCAATTTATCGAGTTAATTATCTTTATTATAGCTTTAGATTATATTCCATAAAAGATTAAACATATTCGCATTTTATTTATAAATTATGGAAGAATTAATAAATGGATCTAATGAAAGTTATTCGATTGAGAAGCTATTATAAAATTGCTCACCAAAAAGCATCTTGGAATTTTTTAATCGTTTCTTCTAAGCTATCTTCAATTTCTTTTTCAAAATTCATAAAAACGCTTACATCATTATCCCAGTTAAGTAAAATGTCCTCTGAGTATAGGTCGAAAAACTTATTAGCAATAAATACCATTTCTTGCATAACTTTTTTTTCTTTAACTTTTTTCGCTGAATTTGCTATAAATAGAATTTCATTTTTTTTTAACAGAGTATATCGTTTATCTTGTAATTCAAAATTAGATAAACCTTTATCAACAAGCTCTTCAGCAAATGAATTTAACGCAGCCATTAACCCCCCAAAAAGTTGATCGTCCATATTTTCGTCAAATCTACGATGATAAAGAACGATCCCAGATTCTGTAAGAATCCAAATATCTTGTAATATTCTCATCCAAATTCAAACATTACTCTTTTAATAATATTATAAGAAAAAAAAAGGTTTAAATTTAATCTATTTTTCGCTTTTTGGTCTAATGTATCCAAAGTAAGCACCTACAAGGGCAAAAATAACAAAAATCCAGGCTAAAAAGTAGAATAATGAAAATCCCAGACCTCCTGCTAAAATAAGCATTCGATCAATTAAAAAACTTAAAGGTACAAGAATAAAGAATATAGCCATTATTGCTAAAGATAAAAAGGCTGTTTTAAAAACCTTATTATCTGTACTTTTATATGATTGAAAGGATTTAATGAAAAAGGGTATGTAAATTATTGCCATAAATATGAAAATAAGTAGAAAAGCAAAAACATCGTAAAGCGTATTTCCTCTCTGATATACAAATAAAGTAAATCCTGCGGTAAAAATCGCATAAAGTGTTATGATGATTCTCAAAACCTTATTGTATCCTTTTCCGAAAACTTTTACTTTAAAAATGTACGAGATATAGATACCAATAGACATGAATACAAAACTTATTCTAAAATCAATTATTCTAAATAGAATCCACGACAATGGTGTACTGGGATCTGGAAGGGTGGTGTTATATATATAATCGATTCCAGAATAAAGCACAAAAACCTTAGATAACCAAGAAAAAAATATTCCAATTAGGTAGCTTAGGAAAATTAAGAAGAGATACAGAGTTAACTGGTGTTTCTTTTCGTAATATTTCATTAGGATTAAGACTAGAAAAATCAATGCTACTAAAATAATGAATGTTTCAAAGACCATCCCAACGAATTGTAATTCAGCCATATAAATTATTAAAAAGTAGAAGTATTTATATGTTGAGTTTCTAAGAAATAAATCTGATTAATAGAATTGATAACTTATTAATAAGAATTTTTATTTTTTATCAAGATACCTCAAAGGAATTTATTACATCTGTCATCATTTCAATTTTAGAGATATCTCCATTTGGAGGTAATTCATTGTTAGCATTAAATGAAGTTTATTCCCTAAGTACCAATAATATAAACGCGGACTAAATACGATTCTATTTATCTTTTTATATTCAAACGTATTTATAATTCTTTTTCGTAAAGTTAACTCTTTACTCAACACGATAACCAAATTTGGAAAAAGATTTTTAAGAATTTTACTCCTTCATTTACATATTAATAATTTAATTTTGAGATTTAAATTTTTAATTTAAACTTAGATTAAATGTTACCCAAAGAAAAAAATAAATCTATATATTATAATGTCTCGATATAAAGAAGAATTAAATTTAGCAGCTGATCTTGTCAAAAATGCTAGTAAAATTACTGAATGGTTCAGAAAAGAAGGTTTTCAATCATTTCAAAAACAAGATGAATCACCAGTTACATTAGCTGATTATGCTTCTCAAATTTTTATTATATCAAAATTAAAAGAATATTTCCCAGAAGATCAAATTATTGCTGAAGAAGAGGATAGTGTTTTTCTCAATAAAAAAGCAATGGAAGTAATAATGGAATGTTACAATTCAATAAATCTTGAAAAAATAAGTAATATCAAAGAAATTATAAGCTATCGTGGAACACCATCTAAAAGACAATGGACAATTGACCCAATAGATGGTACGAAAGGATTTCAAAAAAGTTTATCTTATGCCATTGGAATTAGTTTAATGGTTCAGTCAGAAATATGTGTTGGTGCAATCGGAATACCGAATTATGATGAGAGAGGGAAAGCAATTTTCATAGCAGAGAAAGGTCAAGGAGCAAAGTCATCCTACGGAGAAAATGAACTCAATTTAATTAAAGTAAGTAATCAAAAAAATCTTAAAAAAGCGAGATTTCTGCATTCTTTACATTATGATCAGCCATGGACATTAAAGTTTATTGATATGGCGGGAATTACAGATAGAATACAAATGGATAGCATGGGAAAGTTCTGTAAAGTCGCTGATGGAACTGCAGATATTTATCTACGTCCAATAAACTATCAACCTTATTCATGGGATTATTGCCCTGGAGATTTGATATTAAGAGAAGCAGGTGGAAAAGTAACTGATTTTAATGGAAATAGTATAAAGTATGAAAATGAAAGATGTGTATTACCTACTCCTGGATTTCTTGCAACTAATGAAATTTTACATAGTAAAGTGTTAAACATTATTAAGAAAAATAATCTTTTTGAGAAAATATAAAAGAATTAAAGTAATTTATACTGTTAAATAATTTATTAATGTAGTTTGTAATGCACTTGGAGCTTTTTCTATATTTGATAATTTAATGCCAATGAGTCTAACTTTCTTGTTCATTATAGAAAATTGATTTAATAAATCAACAATAACTCTCAATACTTTATTCTTATCTTGAATATGATGAGCAAAAGATTTTGAGCGAGTGTATGTTAAAAATCCTTCAAGTCTTATTTTTAAAGTTACCGTCCGATAAAATATCTTATTTTTAATTACCTTTTTATGAATTTTGTTATTTAATTCTTCAATTTTAGTCAAAATTACTTTGAAATCATCTGTATCCTCATAAAAAGTTCGTTCCTTGCTAATAGATTTTTTATCACCGTGGAATTCTTTCACTTCTCTGTCATCAAAACCCATAGCAATTTTCCATATCCATTCACCATTTTTACCAAACAATTGAATCATTTTATGGCGCGGAGTATTAATAATATCACCAATCGTGTTAATGCCTTTTTTATTATAATACAATTTTAATTTTTTTCCAATTCCTGGAATACGAGTAATATCCAAATCTTTTAAAAAAAGTTTTATTTTTGCAGGTTCAACTACGGTAATTCCATTAGGTTTATTACAATCAGAAGCTATTTTTGCTATAGATTTTGTCGAAGCACATCCAATCGAGATTGTAATACCTACTTTTTTTTGAACTTCGTCTTTTAATTTTTCAGCTAAATCTCTAACTTCTTTATAATTTATACACTTATCTGATACATCTATATATGCCTCGTCAATACTTACCTGTTGAAACACATCTGAAAAGGAAGTAACAATCTCCATTACTTCTTTTGAGGCTTTATGGTATTTATCAAAATTGGGATGAAGATAGATACCATGGGGACATCTTTTATAAGCTTGGGATATAGGCATCGCAGAATGGAGTCCAAATCTTCGAGCCTCGTAGTTACAGGTACTGACTACACCTCTTCCCTTTCCATCTTTTGGGTCTGCCCCTACTATTATAGGTTCCCCTATATATTTTGGGTTATCTCGTTCCTCAACAGCAGCAAAAAAGCAATCTAAGTCGCAATGTAAGATAAATGGGCTCATTTTTAATCGTTTTTAATAAATTGCATTAATTTAGACATTGTTAGTATTTCCAAATAAAATAAAAAAAGTTAGACTATGTTGAATTATTAATTTAAAATTGCAAAATCACATAATTCATCTCTAATGAATGTCTAATTCTATGAAATACATTTTTAATCAATCTTTAATATAAAATCATATGGAAACAGATAAGTTAAAACAACTTCGAAAAAAAGTTGTTCAAGGAGCTCAAGAGATTTATAAAA
>Ga0209345_10004524_pt1 | contig 13382 bp, 14 predicted proteins | sample Cruoilmetagenom7_FD_187294 | JGI IMG/M metagenome (GOLD analysis project Ga0209345, IMG submission 187294) | Oil polluted marine microbial communities from Coal Oil Point, Santa Barbara, California, USA - Sample 7 (SPAdes) (version 2) | ecosystem: Environmental > Aquatic > Marine > Oil seeps ...
AGTGCTTCACCATCAACATCTTCTGCAATAATTAAAAGTGGTCTTTGTGTTCTATTTACCTCTTCAAGTATTGGTAACATCTCTTTTAATGAACTGATTTTTTTCTCACATAATAAAATATATGGACTCTCAAGTTCTGCTATCATTTTTTCTACATTTGTTGCAAAGTATGGAGATAGATAACCTCTATCAAATTGCATACCCTCAACTACATCTAATTCATCATAGATACCTTTTGCTTCTTCAACAGTGATAACACCATCTTTTCCAACTTTTTCCATAGCTTCTGCTATCATATCTCCAATAGCAGTGTCACTATTTGCAGAGATTGTAGCAACTTGGGCAATTTGCTCTTTTGTATCAACTACTCTTGATATTTTTTTTAGTTCTTCTAAAATTTGCTCACTTGCTTTATCCATACCACGTTTAAGTTGTACAGGATTTGCTCCAGCTGTAACATTTCTAAGACCTTCTTTAAATATACTATGGGCTAAAACTGTCGCAGTAGTTGTACCATCACCAGCTTCGTCATTTGTATTTGAAGCAACTTCTTTTACTAGTTGTGCTCCCATATTTTCCATTGGGTCTTTTAACTCAATTTCTCGTGCTACTGAAACACCATCTTTTGTAATAGTAGGACTTCCAAATGATTTTTGTAATAAAACATTTCTACCTCTTGGACCCATTGTTACTTTAACTGCATTTGCTAGTTGTTCAACACCACTAAAAAGTTTATGTCTTGCATCATCACTAAAATGTATCTCTTTTGCCATTATTTGTCTCCTCCAAATGTTCCTAAAATTTCACTTACTTCCATGATTATATAATCTATTGCATCTATTGTAACTGCTGCACTTCTTGCATATTGAGAAAAAATTACTTGATCTCCAACTGCTACATGCTCTACATCATTTCCAATTGCTACAACTTGGGCTTGTGTTGGTTTTTCTTTTGAAGCATTATCTGGGATAATGATTCCACTAGCAGTTTTTGTTTCTACTGCTTGTACTTTTAAAAGTACTCTATCACCTAATGGTTTAAAATTCATTATTTAGTCCTTATATGTTAAGTTTAAAATTTAATTAGCACTCATTTATTTTGAGTGCTAGAATTGTAGTAAATTTTTACTTTTTTGTCAAGTATTTTATCAAATATTTTAGAATTCTTTTTCTTTTATTTTCCTGCTTATATTTTTAATAAAGTATAAGATATACTATAAAAATTTATTATACAAAGGAAAAATATGAAAAAGTTAATTTTGCTGATAATGCTTTCTGTATTAACATTTGGACAAATGGAATTTTCTGATCCAAAACCAACATTTGATGAGCCTAGAAAGTGGGTGATTAAATTAAGAAGTGCAAATATAGAAACTGTAAATCATATGTTAGGTTCTATTTATAATGTTTTAAAAGTATATCCAGCAGAAACTATTCAAATATCAGTTGTTGCTTATGCTCAAGGGATGCGAGTATTAAGAAAAGACTATGACGAAGAAACATTAACAAGAATCAACTCTTTGATGGAATATGATGTAGAGTTTATTGGTTGTATTAATACTATGGATACAATGAATTGGAAAGAGGAAGAATTTATTGATGATATAAGTTATGTACAAGCAGGAATTGCTGAAGTTATTGAGAGGATCGCTGGGGGTTGGATTAATGTTACCCCTTATTAATTTATTTTTTAGTGTAACGCTTTTTGGATTTGATTTTTATCGTGAATTATAATTTTACAAAGATGGATTAAATTTGAAATATTTTAAACTAATTATTTTATTGATTCTATTAAGCACTTTCTCTTATGGAAGAGGTGGAGTTGTTAATATTGATCAAATAGCTCAAGAAGCAAAAAATGAAAAAAAACATATTATCCTTTTTTTTCATATGACTCATTGCCCTTATTGTATTCGTATGATAGATAATGCCTTTAGTGATACATTTGCAAAACAAAAAATGGAAAAAAATTATATATATGTTGATGTCAATATAGATGATAATGATTTAATAAAGTATAAAGATTATCAAGGCGATAAAAGAGGTTTTTCAAAAAATTTAAATATAGCTTTTTATCCTACAGTAGTTTTTATAGATGAAAATAATGAGATAGTGTATGCTTTAAAAGGTTATAGAGATACAACAACATTTAATCTTATTTTAGACTATATAAATGAAAAATTTTATTTAGAAACAGATTTTGCAGGATATCTTACTGATTTAGAATTTAGGGATTAAAAAGATAAACAGATACTATAAAAGTATCTATTTGGGTTTATCTATTCTGATACAAGTTCTGTTATTGCCTCAACTGATGGATCAGTCATATCTAAATCAATATGTTCTGCACCTTCCACTTTTACAATTTTTACATCCAGTCCTTTTTTCTTTGCTAACTCATAAAATGATGTAGTAAGTTGAGGTTCTGAAATAGTATCTTTAGTTCCATAGACTAATAAAAGCTTTGTATTTTTTACATTATCAAGATGATTACTTATAGTTACTAGATTTTTTCTATCATCCTCTTTAAATTTATTGAGATCATATCTTCCTCCAGCTGCTGTGACACTATTAAGAAGATTTGGATTCATAGCAACTACATTTACACCTAATGAGGCACCAGCGGAGTGTCCTATATAATTTATTGTTGAAGCATCGAATTTTTCTTTTAAAGATTTGATAAGTGCTGCCATAAATTGAATATATTTAGGTGTATATACTGTATTTGCACCATGGTTTAAATCTTCTAGATTATTTGTTGAAGAGTTTGAATAACCTGGTAATGCAACAGCTACAGTAGTAATGTCTGTATTCATATTAATAGTCTCAGCAAAAGGAGCATATCTCCCCAATGTATTTGTCCCAGATTTCCATGTACCATGTACAATAATATTGAGATTTTCATTTCCATCACCTTCAAATGCAACATATTGAATACATTCTCCACCTGCATAAATAAAATTCTCACCTTTTTGTGAACATTGTTCTTTTGTAACATTTGCTTGTAGAACTACAACACTTAGTGTTATTACAAGAAAAGATATTAATGTTTTTTTCATATACTACTCCTTAGAATTATTTGGAATAATTATAACTGTAAAATATTAATGTATTATAAATGATTATAGTTTGATTGAAAAAAGAAGTATTTGAAAAGTATTATTGAGAAAGAGAGTAAAATTTAGTAAAACTAAATTTTACTCAAAGATATGATTACATATTGTAATCATATCTCGCATCGTATCCTGGATTTCCTTTAACTGCAAGCATATCCATTTTTGCACCATTTATTTTAAGATTTGAATTATCAATATGTTTCAAGTCTCTTAAATAATCTTCAGTAACTTCCCAAATAGGTCTTCCTTGAGAAACTGCATTTACAGTTGACCAACCACCAACTTTATATTTTTTATTGGCTTCCATCTTTTTACCTGTTTTTGTCATAACGATATCACTGATTCTATTACCCATTGTTTTAGTAGGATCAATTCTATATGAGATACCACCAGTTCTAACCATATCTCCACCTGATTGTAAGAATGGATCAGCATTAAATAAATTATCAGCCACATCTTCAAGTGTTTCTTTAATTGCAGTACCTGTGAATTCTCTTACATAAGTTTCTGGGTATGTCATGGCTGTTTGAGTAGCAAGATCATCAAATGTTACAGTTTGACCTGGCATAAGTGATGTTCCCCATCTAAATCCAGGAGAAAGTGATACATCGGCACCTTCAATCTCTATTAATGAATCACAAATTAATTGATCCCAAGAACCATTGAAATTTCCTCTTCTAAATAGAGTTACATCAGTTGTTGCAATTTCTCTCGAAAGCTCTTTTTGAAAAGGTCTTCTTACAAGTTCAATATATTTTTTCATATCTGGATCTTCTGGAATAAGATCAGAAAAAATTGGAAGAAGAGTAAATTTAAAATCTTTAATTTTTCCATTTTGAACATCTAAATCAAGTACATTTAAAAATTTACCATTTGAACCAGCATTACATACATATGTTTTTCCACCATTTGCATCTTTTACTTCATACGCTTCTGGAACACCATCATGTGTATGACCACCCATAATAAAATCTATCCCACTACATACTTCAGCCATTCTTTTATCAACATCGTATCCATTGTGTGAAAGTACGATTACTGCATCTGGTTTTTCTTCTTCTCTTACTTGGTCAACCATCTCTTGCATCTCTGTTTCTCTAATAGCAAAAGTCCAATCTGGAATATTTCTTTGTGGATTTGCAATAGTTGTATATGGGAAAGCTTGACCAATGATTGCAATTCTTGCACCATTTAATTCTTTAATAGTATAAGGTTTAAATGCATGACCTGTATCTTCATCATATGCTTCTGCTGTTCCATCAAATAAAGCATCTTCTTTTACTTTTACATTTTGAGCGATAAAGTCAGCTTTTAGAAGTGATACATTTTCTAAAACCTCTTCTGCTTTATATGTAAACTCCCAGTGTCCAACTGCTACATCTACACCAAGCATATTCATAGCACCAACCATATCTTTACCTCTTGTTTGAAGTGAAGTCCAGCTACCTTGCCATGTGTCTCCACCATCAAGAAGTAAACATTTTTCAGAACCAAAAGAGTTTTTTAGATGATCAACAACAGTTTTGATTTGTGCAAAACCACCTATTTTTCCCATATCTTTGGCATGTTTTTCAAAGTTTACACATGAAAATGCATATTCTAATCTTTTATCACCTTTAATTCCATATCTCTCTAATAATTTGTCACCAACAATATGTGGTGGTTTACCAAAGTTATCAAAGAAACCTAAGTTTACATTTGGTTCTCTAAAATATACAGGTAGTAGCTGTGCATGACAATCTGTCATATGCATAAGTCTCACGTTTCCAAAATTATCTAGTTTATAGTAATCTTCTGACTTTCCGCTATTAGAAAGTCTTGTATGTGAATTTGCAAATACAGGTGCAGTACCAGCAAGAAGTGCTGACATATATACGAATTCTCTTCTAGTCATTTTACTCATTATTTTTCCTCTATTGTTAATTTAAATGATAAAAAGCCAAGTAGAACACTTGGCTTCCTTATATTTATTATATTATTATAAATGTATGATTAATACTTAAATCCATCACCTGGTATAGCTAATCTCCATGTAGATTTACCTTCATGTTTTTGTTGTAAAGCATTTAGTCCAAATATACAAGCTCTATGTGCTGCATATGCAACTGGAAACTTGTCTTTTGTTGCTTTTCCTTTAAAATTTTTTGGAGTAACAGTTTTAGCATTAGTTTTAATAGCTTCTTCTGTAGCAATAATTAAATCACTATTATTTACACCAAGTCTTCTAAATTCCACTTTTTCTTTTTTTGCTGCTGTATTATACATTTTTGCATTTGCAAGAACAGCATCAATTCCAAGTTTATCTATATTACAAACTTCTTTTAGATCCATTTTTGTAGCCGCTGCGGGAGTTAAGCTATCAGAACCACCCATACATCCTGCTAAAGAAAATGCTACGATTGAAGTTATTGCTAAAGTATATATTTTTTTCATTTTTCTCTCTCCTATTTTCTTATATCTGGACCGTCAACAGCCATTCCATTTGACATATATGCCATAAAGTATAGTAACTCTTTCATAGTTACACTAGATGGTTTTGGTGGGTTTTGACCTTGATCTTTAACACAACCTTCCATTCTTCGTTCTAATGTACCTAAACCTTGCCATTTTAATCTATAAACTGGAAAATGTGTAGTGTGACCTAAAAGTTGTGATAAAGACTCATTTCTAACTCTTTTACCAGCACCTTGAACGTGACATGTTGCACAAGAAAGATTTAAGTAACCTCTTTGAGTATAGTAAAATTCTTTACCTCTCTCATAAGCTGCTGCTGCTTCCGCACTTTCAATTTTGATATTAACTTTTTTCTCAGCTTCTTTTGTAGAATTTGCAATGAAAGCTTGAAAACTTGCCATATCACCTTTTTTCTCATTCCATTTTTTCTCACCGTTTGATGTTACACAATCATTTACAGCTTGTGTTAAAGAAACAACAGATTTTGTTGATTCGTCAAACATTGGATAATCCCCACCAATTGTTGGATCAGGGAAACAAATAGAAAGTGAATTACCATTTGCAAATTTTTTCTCATATAATTTTGCACCAGCATCTATTGCATCTTCATAAGGTGGCATTTCATTTATCTCTTCGTAAGTTTCAATACCTGCTTTATTAAAGGCATAGTTACCAATACCAAAGTCCATGTGTTTAATACCTTTTTTGATATTATTTTTTAACTCATCTTCTGTTGAATATGGGAAAAAATTTGCTGCATTTTTTTCTGGATCTGCAAATTTAGCTTCAAAGTATTTAATCAGTTCAACTTTATCTTTTTCAGCTTGAGCATTAAAAGAATTTGCACTTAAAGTACAAGCTGTTAATGCTACTAGTGCAGAAGTTTTTACAATTTTTAATAACATAGTTATCTCCTTTTTATTGTTATTTTAGAAACTACTTATTTATATAAGTAGTTTATTTATCAAACTACTTGATTTTTGCTTTGAAAGATTTCTTTTCACCTAAAAGTGTAGCCATTGATAATTCTAATTCTTGACCTTTTTCACCAGCGAATTGAAATTTTAAATATGGGTTTTTAGATAAAAATTGAGAAGTTGATACTTCAAATACAGCTTTCCCACCTACAGTTGCCATAATATGTGTAATAAAATCAGCTTTTTTCTTTGCTTTTTTTGCTTCTTGATAACTTAACATTGGATGTTTTGCCATCGCTTTAACAGTTACAATACCTTTTTTTGCTTTCGCTTTAATTCTTGCTTTTCCTAAGTTTGCCATTATTATATTCCTTTAATATGATATTTATTTTAATTTAGTTTATGTGTGGCGAATTAAATCAACCTCCACATCCACCTTTTGTAACTTTAACTAGTTTAGAAGCAGAATGTAATTTTCCATCAACTTCTACAATAGCTGTTACAGTTCCTGTTTTTTGCATTTTGATTCTGATTGAATAATCAATAATCCCACCTGTAGGAACTGTAAATACGGCTACTGTAGCTTCTGGATTTGCATCTTGAAAAATAGTAACTGTTTTACCAGCTAAATCAGAAGATACTGATACAGGAATAACGGCACCATTTTCAGCGATATCTGGAGCTTTTAATTTAACACCACTTTCTGTTGTTGCTGTTGTACCATAAAGTTCTTTTATAGCAGCATCAACTTTTGTTGCTGTCCAAGCTACAGGTTTTGTAGCTCTAAAATCTACAGCACTTAAGCTCATTGGAACCATTGCAACCGCTGCTACACCTAAACCTAAGCCTAAAAAATTTCTTCTATTCATTGTAATTTTCTCCTAATTTTAATTAATTGTTTTTAAATAAGCAACGACTGCTTTAATCTCTGCATCATCAAGCCAACCTGTTTTTCCAAATGGGGGCATTGCTGAAAATTTTATACCTCTTGCAGCATAAATATCATATACAGTATCATAAAGTGTTTTATCATCCCAATAAGATAAACCCGCTAATTTTGGACCAAAGCTTCCTGGACCCATTTTGTCTAATTCTGCACTGCCATTAACTGCATGACATGCAATACAGTTTCCAAGTTTTTTAGTTTTAAAAATCTTTTCACCTTTAGCAACTAGATCTGCATTCGCAAAACTTGAAGTAGCAATTAAACCACTTATCGCTGATGCTATTAGTAAACTTTTAGCTAATTTCATCTTGTCTCCTTTTTTTATTGTAGTTAATATATTTTTATGAATATATTATTTAGTATGCAAGTATGCAAAAATACTAAAACAAAGAATTATAATCTAAAATCTTTATCAATGTCAAGTAAAATTGCTAAATTTTTCAATAATTTTTGTTTTATAAGGTAAGGTTTTTTTTATTATAATTTTATGAGTTCATCGAATGCTCAAAAAGCCCATGAATAAAGGATTATATTAATTTCTTATTTAATATATTATATATTATAATTAGTTATTAAAAGTAACAATTTCTAGATAAATTATGTAAAATTTAGTATAACTTTTTGTAATATCATAATTTTTTAATAAATATTATTAGTTTCTATTATAATATAATAATTTATTATAGTTATATAATGAAAAAGAGGTTTAATGGTAAAACCACTAAACCCCCTTCAAAATACTAATAAAATTATTTACTAGCTTCTATCATATAATCAATAATCTCTTTTACTTGATCATCTGATAAATCCATATTTCCACCTTTTGGAGGCATTGCATTCAAACCATTAATACCATTATGGTAAACAGCATCAATCCCTTTTTTCATTACATCTGCCCAAGCATCACTGTCACCTACAACGGGTGCTCCAATCGCTTCATTTGCATGACAAGCACTACAAGAAGCTTCATAATCAGCTTTTCCAGGATGTACAGCACCTGTTACCTCTTCAACAGGAGGAAGAGTTCTTTCAGTTGTAGCTGCTGGATGAAAATTGTTCATCTCATCTTTAATTCTTAATACTGGCACTTCACCTTTAATACAGTCAGTCATACATCTTGTACCTGTACCATAGTTTGAAGGATTACCTAAAAATTCTCTTACGTTTTCAACACCTTGTTGTGGATTTTCAGGAGTATCAACTATTGGATAAAATCCATTTTCATTTGGCATTTTAATTTTTAAGAACTTTTCTCTATTCATTACAAATTCTTCATCCATCTCTTCGCCATCAACTTCAATACCATTTTCCATTAGTAAGTAAGCTGAAATTGCATAAGTTTCACTATTTGTTAAACTTTTAGGATGTGGAAAGGGCATTGAATCTTGAATGTACCAAAACAATGTACTAGCGTACGGCCAGTAACTACCAACTCTTTTTAATGGTGGTGTTTCTGTTGGTACTTTGTCAGCTGGATTTTGTAATTGGTTTTTTAATGAATTTATATCTCCACCTGATAACGCAGGATATCCACCAACACCACCAGCACCAAAGTCACCATGACACATAAGACATTGTGCATCATAGAGTTCAGCACCCCAAGCAACTGAACCTTCTGCAATTTTTTTAGTACCGTCTTCATTAAGAATAACTTTACCATGTTTTGTATCATACGTAGGTAAACCAGTACCATCAGGCATTACATCAACATTCCAAGCTGCTATCTCTGTTTTTGTTGGTGTTCTACCATATGTAAAATCTTTAGCTTCTTGTGTATTTACATTATATTCAGTATATTTTCCATTTTCAGTAGGGTAAAATTTTCCACCATCTACTGCTCTATGTTCTGCTTTTGCATTTGTAGTATCTGACATTTCTACATCACTGTTATTACAACCAGATGTTATAATTGCTACAGTTGCTAGACCTAAACCTATAATTGCTTTTTTAAGCATGGTGTTTTCTAATGTGTACATTATTAACCTCTCCTTTTGAAGTAACTTCCCAAGTTACATTTCCATTTCTATGATAAACTGATTCAACACCTTGTTTCTCTGTTTCTTGGTCAATAGTTGGCTGAACACTACCCATATCATCAACCGCTCTACTTGATAAAAGTAATGGTTTTCCATCCCATCTCATCATATATGAAAATCTTGTCCAACATTTAGGCAACACTAAACCTTTGAGTTTTGCTTCAACCCAATTGTCACCACCATCAAAAGTGATATCTACATGTTTTATGGTCCCTTGTCCAGACCAAGCGATACCTTCAATCTCTACTAAATCACCAGCTTTTAAATCACTCCATGGTTTTTCTGGACATGGTTTAGTAATTACTGAGTTAACTTCATTTATCCAAAAGTATCTAATAGCTTTACCACTTTTTTGTAGCATTGTATACTTAGATGTTTCCTCTTTAGAATGCCAAGGTTTATCAGAGAACTCTAATCTTTTTAACCATTTGGTATTTAAGTTACCTTCCCAACCTGGAACTAATAGTCTTAGTGGATAACCTTGTTCAGGTCTTAATGCTTCACCATTTTGTCCCCAAACTAACATTACATCATCAAGTGCTTTTTCTACAGGAATTGTTCTAGGGTTTCCAGCATTATCACTACCTTCAGCCATCATCCATACAGCATCATCTTCTAATCCTAAATCTTCAAGAACTGTTTTAAGCATTACTCCTGTCCAAGATGCACAACTCATCATACCTTTTAAGAATTGTAGATTATTGTATTGAGGTGCTCTCCAATCTGTTGAACCATTTGCAGGACATTCTATAAAGTATGTTCTTGTTTCACAAGGATATCTTTTTAATTCATCAAGAGTTAATACAATCTCTTTTTTTACTTTTCCATGAATCATAAGTCTGAATTGATTAGGATCTACCTGTGCAGTTCCACCATGATTTCTTGTAAAAAATAAACCATTAGGTGTAATAATACCTTCAGATTCATGTAATGGAGACATTACAACTGTTGCATATTCATCTCCTGAAGATAATAACGGGTCATTTCTTCTTACATTATTATGTTCATAAGGTGAAGGGATACCATATCTATATTTTGTTGTCAAATCTCCAAGTTTTGTTCCCCATTCTACTTCATTTACGATTACATTTTCGTCTGCTGAAAGTTTTATCGGTCCCAAAACACTTGTTGCGGCAATAGCACTAACTGATAATGCAGCAGTATTTTTGAAAAAATCACGTCTACTAGACTCTTCTAAAGTATTATTATCCTTAGTAGTTAATGATTTTTTAAAAATCTCTTTAATCTTATTCATTAACAATCTCCTTTTTTTAATAAATATATTGATTAGGCAATTTTCATACCAAAACGACAAATTATATATAAAAATATAAGCTAAAGTCAAATGAAATTATAATGATATTTTCAAAAATAATTTTTACATTAAACTAACAAATATTTATTATAAGTTGGCATTTTTAGTTTAAGTTTAAAATAAGTTTACAAGAAAAGAAATAGCTTTAAAACCTATAGTTTTCAAGGTTTATATAATTTGTTAATGAAAGTTATAATTAAATATTATTATAAAATATTAAATTTTATTTAAGTTATTCATGTGTAATTATGTAACATAAATAAAGAAAATAACTAAATATAACTATTATAATTATACTATTATTATACTATTGTTGTATAATAAATAGTTATAATAATAAATATAACGAAAGGTTAAGTTATGGAGATTTTAGGTAAAATAATTGAGTTGTTTATATCAAAAGAAAAATATGATGGTAGAATTAATCAAACAGAATTGGCTGTTGATGAAGATGGAGTGTTTATAGATAAATTTTATGGTAAAGATAGAGAAAGATCTATTTTAATTGCCTCAACAAAAGCTTATGATATAGTCAAAAAAAAAGAAATTAATATTAACTATGGTGAATTAGGTGAAAATATACTTATAGATTTTGATTTGGATCTTCTAAAAGTTGGTATGAAATTAAAAATTGGTGAGGTAGTTTTAGAAATAGCTCATAATTGTACTATTTGTGATCATCTATCAAAAATAAACAAAGAAGTATCAACTTTACTTAAAAATGATAGAGGTATTTTTGCAAAAGTTGTAGTTGGTGGTTTGATAAAAAAAGGATTTGAAATAAAATGTATATAAAGAATTTTCATGGATAAAATGACCCATACAAAGTTTAATTTTAATAATTTTTTGATGGGATTTAGTGTTGCATTTGATAATGCATTTAAAAAGAATGAAAATGGTGTTCCATTTAATTCTAAAAGAATTACTTATACTGCTCTAAGACTATCTAATTATACCAATTTTACAGCAGAGCATTTTTCTGATTTAGCGGCATACTCTTTGTTGTATAAATTAGATGTTCCAATAGAACATTTAAATCAATTACCTTTTATTGATAAAAATATATATAAAGATAAAGAAATTAAAGAAATTTTAGATGTATCTTCTTTGATAGAAAATAATATTAATATAAAATGTAATATTATAATAAATAAAGATGAAATTATAGATAAAGTATTAGAATCTAATTTATTTAGCGATTTATTAAAAGAAAACTTTAATGACTTAAGCAGTGATATGACTTTTTGGTTGGATTTGATAAATGAACAACAACTGCCGTTTCATATATATAATTTTTTACAAGATTTTACTATAGAAATTGACTATAGTAAATTAATAAAATTATCAGAAATTATTAATGAAATTATATATGCATATACCAACAATAATAATACAAATACTATAAGTACAATATGTAAAGAGATGTGTCAAGTATATAATATGGACAATAAAGATACCTCTCGTATGATAATAGCTACTAATTTACATTGTATAGGAAAACTTTTTAGTTCAAAAGATATATATTATAAAAGTAATATTTTGACAAAAGAGGAGATAGATATGATAAAAGCAATTCCATATTTTTCTCATGCGGTTATTTCTTCTGTTTTTGGTTTTGATGATATTGCTAAATTATGTTCTACATATAATGAACGGTTAGATGGTACAGGTACGCCTTATGAACTAGATGCTAGTCACTTAAGTCTAAAAGATAGGTTATTGGCTATATTAGTTATTTATCAAGCTTTATTAGAAAAAAAAGTGTATCGAAAATCTTTTAGTCATGAAGAGGCGATTGAGATATTAAAAAAAGAAGCAATGGCTGAAAAATTAGATTTTTCTATTGTTGAAGGTCTGGATAAATTAAATAAAAAAAAAGAAGAGGAAAATGTATAAATATATTAAAGGATTGAGTGTAGCTATAGGGATAAGTATAGTTGCATATTTTTTATCAAAATTTATCTTAATAGGTTCAGTAGCAATTGCTATTATTTTAGGGATTATAGTTGGTAATATCATAAAATTTAACGAAAGTTATAATAAAGGTATCACTTATGCAGAAAAAACTCTTTTGGGATATTCGATTGCATTGATGGGAATCAATCTTGATTTTCATATATTATCATCATTGGGATTGAAAACATTAGTTATCATTGTACTAGGTATGATAGTAACTATTTATAGTGCGGTACTAATAGGAAGATATTACAAAATTGATATGAAATTAGCATTATTATTAGGTATTGGAAACGGTGTATGTGGAAGTAGTGCTATAAGTGCAACAGCACCTGTAATAAAAGCAGATAAACATTTTATAGGAATATCAGTTGCAATAGTAAATCTTTTAGGTACATTGGGTATATTTTTAGTTCCTTTTGTTGCCCTAAGTTTTGGACTCAACGAGATAGATGCAGGTATATTAGTAGGAAATACACTTCAGGCAGTAGGACAAGTTACAGCTGGAGGGTTTAGCATAGGAGATACAGCAGGGGTGAGTGCTACAACTGTAAAAATGGGAAGAATCCTACTTTTAACACCACTTGTATTAATATTAATCTATATTTTTCATGCAAAAAATAGTGAAGAAAATACAAAAGGT
>Ga0209345_10004525_pt1 | contig 13379 bp, 10 predicted proteins | sample Cruoilmetagenom7_FD_187294 | JGI IMG/M metagenome (GOLD analysis project Ga0209345, IMG submission 187294) | Oil polluted marine microbial communities from Coal Oil Point, Santa Barbara, California, USA - Sample 7 (SPAdes) (version 2) | ecosystem: Environmental > Aquatic > Marine > Oil seeps ...
GTCTCGCCCACGGCGATAGTGATCTGTTGGCCGTTGCTGAGGGTAACCACCAGCGGGCTGCCTTGCGGGGCGTTGTTAACGCTCGCGCTGACGGTAATCGGCTCACCTTCGGTGGCCTGCTGCGGAACGCTAAGTGTAATAGTGCCAGACAGGCCAGGTGCAGATTCAGGCGTCGGCTCTAGTTCACCTCCTTCCTCTTCAGCAAGAGCATCGGAAGCACCGCCAAATTCAACAAACTCACCTTCTTCAAGACCACCGGAAGTCTCAAAACTTAATGGGTCGGTTTGCTCGGCAATACGGGCAAGACGCACGAAATCATGCCCCTCGCCACCGCCGCCAGCGCCACCACCCGCAGCAGTTGCATCAAGAATATCGAGAAGATCACCTTCTTCATCTTCAAGGGCAGCTAACAGCATTTCAAGATCTTCATCCTGTGCACTGGCATCTTCAGTCGACACAATCTGTTCGCTATCGAGTTCGGAAGAAACAACCACCTCTTGGCCGCCCTCCACTCGACTGCTACTCGCACCGTCAGCAAAATCCAGCTCTACACTGCCATTACTGGAAGTAATGAGGACTTCACCTTCCTGCAACACATCACCAATACTCAGCTCACGCAGGTTACCTGACTCATCACGTGCCCAAGCCTGACCAGAAATTGCGATAACGGTTGCAGTTGCCATGTAGATCTCCCGAACAAATAAAGAAGCCGTTTCTAGCGCTTGCACTAGGGAATTAGCGGCATATAACATTATCTTAGGCGGGTGAACTACAAAAAAGTATTGTACTGATGGACAGAAATAGGCTTAGAGACGCCTACGCCCAAAAAAGAAGAGGGGACGCCCTTATCTGCTCAATGCATCACAGTTAAGAGCGTCATAATGAATTAATAGCTAGCGAGTTCCCTAGTCGACGAGAGCTTGAGCATTAACTGTAGACGGTCACGCACCGCTAACTTTTTAAAAATAGCGCTTAAGTGGGCTTTTACCGTGCGCTCAGTGATTTCCAGCTGACGAGCGATCTCTTTATTGGTAGCCCCCCGTGCAACAGCAAGGGCAACGCCTCGCTCACGCTCGGTCAACAAAGCGAGATAATCGCTTCCAGCCGTTGAAACTTCCTCTGTGCGCCGAGACAAAGCCTTAAAGGTGCCGCCAATGACTTTCGCAAGCAACTCTTGTCCAACCCATACTCCTTGATTGGTAACCACAAGAGCCACTTGTTTTAACACATTGGACGTCGCAAGCGTGTGTACATAGCCACGCCCACCTAGATCTAATGCTTGCAGCGCCTCTCTATCGTTGGGCGCATAGCTAAGAATGACGACCGTTACTCTCATCATAGCTAAGCGCTGAGTTAACTGCGGCCAAGAGGCAACGGTGGTTGTCACCCAAACCAAATCACCAGGCTGGGCATTTTTTTTTATCATGCTGGGCGTTGAGGATTGCGCATCAGGGAAAGCCTTTTCCCAACGTGCCTTAAGGCTACCATCCATTGTCACAAACCAATGTTTCATCAGCGTTCCCCCATGGAATCACGCCACGCTCTTAACACAGGTTTCAGCATAAACTGCATCACTGTGCGCTTGCCCGTTACTATGTCCACTTGTGCCGTCATGCCGGGAATTACTTGTAACCTATCGGCGACATTTTCGTTTTCTAAACTGCGCACCCGCACTTGATAGAAGGTATTACCGTCATCATCAGTAATGGTGTCGGCACTAATACGCTCAAGTTCGGCCTGTAAGCCACCATAAATGGCATAGTCATAGGCTGTCAGTTTGATAGTCGCAGGCTGCCCAGGATGCAAAAAGGCGATATCTTGCGGTGCAATGCGCGCCTCAACCAGCAGTTGGTCGTCGGTAGGCACGATTTCAACAACCTCTTCCCCTGGCTGAGCAACACCACCTATGGTGTTGATGTGTATGCGCTGAACAATACCATCAACTGGCGAGCGAATTTCTGTCAGCCGTACCCTATCTTGCAAACCAGTACCCGATTGTTGCAATGCATTTAAGTCGCCCAACGTCTGCGCCAGATCATTTCGCCACTCACTTCGACGTTCTGCGCCCAATTCCAGCAGTTGCCCCTCGGCTTCTTCTACCGCGGCTTCAAGTCGTGAAACAGCAGCATCAGCCTGGTTACGCTCACCTGTCGCGCTGGATACATCCCTCTGCAAGCGCAGCACTTCTACTTCAGACACAGCCCCCGAAGCCAAAAGTGGACGTGTTAAGTTAAGCTCCTGACTGGACATATTGACTTCACGCTGGGCTGTATCACGCCGAGCCTGTGCTTCTCGCAGCTCTTCTTGACGCTGACGAATGCGGTCATTAAGCACATTTTCTTGTTCGCGCAACTCTTCGCGACGGCTTTCGTAAACCTCGCGCTCTTGCATCACAATGTCAGGTACTTCTCGGCGAAGCTCTTCGGAAGGCTCAAACGCAGAGCCAGTGGCTAGCGCACGTAGCCTTTCAGCGCGTGCTTGAAGCGCATAGCGCTGAGCGCGGTTTTCGCGAAAATCAGATACAAAACGGGTGGGGTCGATTTGCATCAACACTTCTCCTGCCTCCACGATCTGCCCTTCACGAATATAGATTTGCTCAACAACGCCACCGTCAAATGACTGAATACGTTGCAACTGGCTGGCGGGGATCACCCGCCCCGCTCCGCGGGTCACTTCATCGATAGACGCGAAATACGCCCACACTAAAAGCGCCACAACGGTGAGCAAAACGGTATACAGGAATAGCCGCGCACGAATGGGCTCCTGCTGCATACGCGCCCAGTCGGTATCGCTTGCCCAATCGCGACTTAAGTGAGCAGCGGACACACGCTTGGCAAAGAGCCGGTCCATAAAAGGGCGAAATGGTTTTTGACCTTTTTCTGAGAAACGGCCAATGGCATCAAAGCCTTTTTGCTCGGTAGTAGAAGAGGGTTTACGCGCCATTACGATGCCCTCCCGATTTGGCCTTTACGCAAAGCCTCGACCACGGTATCCCGCGGGCCATCCGCCACGACCTTACCGGCATCCATGACAATAATCCGGTCAACCAATGAGAGGAGCGAGGTGCGGTGCGTGACCACTAGAATGGTTTTGCCAGCAGCCACGTTTTTTAGGTTGGCTTTAAACGCTTCTTCGCTAGCATTATCCATAGAGCTTGTCGGTTCATCTAACAGCAAAATCGGCGGATCCTGCACTAGCGCACGGGCGATGGCGACAGACTGCTTTTGTCCTCCGGAAAGTGCTTGGCCGCGTTCACCTACTTGCAAATCCACGCCATGTGGATGGTTATTGACGAGTGACTCTAGGCCTGCCAAGTCAATCGCTCTAAGCAGCGCCTCATCATCAACGCGGTCACTACCGCCTCCCGACACAATATTGTCCCGCAGAGAACCTGAAAAAAGACTAACGTCCTGGGGAACATAACCAATATGACGTCGCAGTTGCAGTGGGTCTAACTGGCGAATATCCACGTTATCCACAAGCACAGCCCCGGAAGTTGGCTGATAAAACCCTAGCACTAGCTTGTTTAATGAGGATTTACCGCAACCAATGCGGCCAAGTAGCGCGACTTTCTCACCGGCTTTGACAGTTATCGATACATCCTTCAGCGCCTCGCGCTCTTCATTGGGGTAGCGCAGCGTGACTTTCTCAAGGCGGATATTGCCAGCGAAGCTGGGCTTTTCTACATAAGCCTTGCCTTCATGGCGCTCTACCTTCTTATCCATTACCGCGTTGAGTGATTCAAGCGCCGTTGAGGATTGATGATATTGTGCCAGCAACGCCGCGGCCTGACTTATAGGCGCCATAGCCCGTGAAGAGAGCATATAAGCGGCAATCAACCCGCCCTGGGTAAGGTTACCTTCGATGATTTGATAAACACCGACGATAATGACGCATACCGCCACACTGTGCTGTGCCCACTGGGCCACGTTCGAGACGGAGGTGCTTACCATCTTAAGCTGCGCGCCGGTGCGGGAAAGGAAGGCTGATGATTTTTCCCAGTGGCGCTGGATACGGCTTTCAGCCCGCAGCGCCTTAACGTTTTCTAACTGGGAAATTGATTCAACCAACAGTGAGTTGCGCTGTGCGCCTACTTCCCAGGTCGTTTGAGAAAGCTCATGAAGCTTGCCCTGAGCAGCCAGCGCGTAGAGCAGCACAAATACGATGCCCACCAATACCGGCAGCACTAGCCAGGGACTAATCAGCGCTATAATCGCCGCAAACATCAGTACAAACGGAAGATCGACAATCCCCAGAATGGTCGCAGAGCCAATAAACGCCCGTACCGACTCAAAAGACTGAAGCGTTGAGGTGAACGACCCGGTTGATGCGGGGCGCTCTTCTAAACGCAGACCCAATGCTTTGGCCATGATTGAGGAGGAAAGCTTCACGTCCGCACGGCTAGCGGCTAAGTCAACAAAGCTGCTGCGCATTAGCCTGAGAACCAAATCAAAGCACAGTACTATGAAGATGCCTATCGCGAGCACCCATAGCGTTTCCGTTGCCTGATTGGGCACTACTCGGTCATATACGTTAAGCACAAACAGCGGCATGGCGATGGCAAACACATTGATCGCCACCGACCCCAATACGATATCGCGATAGAGAGGCCTGTTTTCGCGAATGACGCCCCAAAACCAGTGCTGGTCGCGGCGTTTCTTGACGCCTGGTTCCGAGGCGTTATCCGCTAGAAACTTAGGACGAACGTAAATAGCTTCGCCGCTATAGCCCGCGTACAGCTCTTCCAGGGGCAGCTCAACGTTTGATTCAGGTAGTTCAGGAAATATGACGTTCGCTTTTTGCTGCTTGAGATCAATCCCCAACAGCACGCACGCCCGACCCGGTTCCAGCAATAGAATAGCGGGAAATAGTGCCGGGTTGAGGGCCGACAGCTTGCTTTTAACAATCCGTGCTGTCAGCCCAGCACGGGAAGCGGCCCTACCAAATACGGAAGGCGTTAGCTTGCCCTGCTCCAAGGGCAAGCCTGCTCTAAGAGCCTCTGATGACACCTCATGCTGATGAAATGAGGCAACCGCTTTCAAACATTCGAGTAACTCATCACCTATTGGCTGCTCGCTAGCATCTGCAGCGGTCGGCCTTTCCAGCTTGGTTTGTGTCACAGAGACCTCTTTCCTCTAACGCTTACCGCGGCATCCATTTCCCGATATTTAGCGAAACCCACTAACTCATCGCCACCAAAGGGCGAACGAGGCTATCGAACCGAAAAACTTTTAAATACGTTAGCCATTAGTGACGAACGCATCCCCATAGCCCATGTCTTGTAGCGTTTGTTGTAGTTGTTGAGCATCCGTTAGAGATGGGACTGGTCCTATTTGAACGCGATAATTGCCAGCATGCGCGTATACCCTAGAATCACTACCCAATTTATCGCTTAACTGATCACTTAATTGCTCAGCACGCTCAATAGCACTTAGCGATGCCACCTGAATATAGAGGCCAATTTCTGCAGCAGGAGAGCGCTCTGCTTTGCTAGATAAAGCAGATTCTTGCGGTTGACTCATAATAACGGGTTGTTCACTGCCCACAGATGCTGAAGTTAGCATATCTGCTCGAGTAGGCAGCGAAGAAATACCGCGCGTAAAGTCTTCTAAATTAAAGCCGCGGGGCCCTTCCGTTCCACAGGCCATCTCAGCGCTAAGCGTGGCGTCGTCGTAACCTAATTCAGCTAGAGTGGGGATATCGTCACGAACCACTTCAAGGGTATGCATAAGCTGCCCCATTGCTGCTAGCGTACGCGCTTGGGCCAAGGTCAAATCAAACTCTGCATTTGCGTAGGCTCGGCTAGCCTCGAAGTACTCATTCTCACTGTCAAGCACGTCCAACAAAGTACGTTGACCAATATCAAACTGCTGCTGATAAGCTCCACGAACCCGGTTAATCGATTGGCGATGCTCATTCAAGTAGCTTAATTGCTCTCTCAAGCGCTGGGTATCGTTGTAAGCAATTTGAGTGGTTTGACGTACGTTTGTACAGGCCGTTTCGCGCTGACTGACGGCTTGTTCAATGCGTGTGGTCGCCGCATCAAATGCTGCACTATCAGAACCACCACGATAAAGGTTCATGCTGGCAACCAGTTGAATGCTGTGCTCATCGCTACGCCCAGCTATTGAGTCGTCTTGATTATTGGTTCCTGTGCGTCCCTGTATATCCAGACGAGGCATAAAGGCGGCCTTCGCAGCCCCTTGCTCCGCCCGCTGAACAGCAATATTTTCAATTGCGGCATGGAACTCTGGGTTCCCCTCAAACGCCATTTCGACAGCTTGGTTTACATCAGCAGGGAGCTCATCGGCCAAGCTAGGTGCAGGTGACATATTCTGTGGAGGAAGTTCGCCTACGATACGCTGATAACGGGCCGTCACATCGTGCAGGTTTGACGCTTCAGTCATCAAGTTGGATTCGGCTAACGCCAAGCGGCCGCTGATTTGCTCCAGATCAACGCCACGGCCCGCTCCGGAAAGCGCACGCTCTTCAATTTGCGCGAACACACGCTGATGTTCGCGGTAATTATCTTGAGCTAAACGCACCATTTCGCGGTAGCGGAGCACATCAAGATAGGTTTGAAAAGCTTCAAGGGTCACCTCTTCACTCGCACCCAAAAGCTCGAAATAGGCTATCAACCGTGTGCGATCCAACCGTTCTACTTCGTTACGGGTAGCAAACCCATCGAATACCATTTGGGTAAGCGTGAGTTCAGCAAAGTCACTGCTGTAGCTTCCACGCCCATCATTTTGCTGGTCTTGCCGACCGACACCTGCAGAGATATCAATCGAAGGCAAATAATTACCCTTTGCGACTCTGACATCACTGCCGGAAGCGCTAAAGTTTGCCCAAGCAGCATTGACATTGGGATTAGAAATGATCGTTTGTTGAATAGTGCTGGGAAGATCGGTGGTGCCTGGCGCGTAGAGGCTAGCAGGAAGAGACTGCGCTAATGCCGTAAGCGGGACACACGCTAACGTGGTCACTGTCAGCGGCTTAAAAACATGGTTACAGAAGATTTTTTTTAGTCTCGATACGGCATTTTTTTTCATCGTCAGCGTTCCCTATTATATGGCACTCATCTAACGCAGCATTCGTGTGGCCAACCGAGCTATGTTGCTCTACAGGTTCAAGCATAAGCTCCCGAAATCTCATCGCTAAGTGAGACTGTGTCCCTACGAACATCCAATTTTTTGAAGTAAACCCATGATAGTTAATTAGATGCTAAGTATAGTGTCGGCGCCTTTCTAGTGCTGCTGAGTGCTCTGCTAAGAGCACCTGGACTGGTGCTCAGCCGATTCCGTCCAGTAACCCAGGGCGATGGTGCGCAATACCCTTCTGCACGATTCAGATAACTGCGACATCACCTTAACCGCACTATCAAACGGTGGCCAGTGCGCCTTGCGAACAAAGCCACCAACTTAGATGTTTCCTGACTCTTCAACACCAAACGGCCACCTTCTATGACCGGTAGGGTGCAACTCTTTGAAATATGCCAGTATTCCACTCAATGTTGCGTATGGCGCTACTTTTTAGGCTATTAGCCCTGGCTACCTTTCGCTGGCTAATGCAGGTTTCAATATAGGCAACAATTTAGTATCTCCGTGGTTGCTTTGTTGTAGTTATCCCATGCTCTACTTCACTTTGGTAGATTAGATAGAGAGGGTGTCGGCGCTTGCCCTCTAGCCTAGACTTACAATCCCAAATTTTGCGATTATTATGTGAATTAGTCATTCAATCAGCTGAGCTTAGCCTAATTTAGTTACATTCCTACTCATCGTGAGGTTATAAAACCAAATGTCACAAAAATTTACAATAAGAACATCATTAAAACACAAAAAAATATTCAGAATCGTTAGGTTTTCTGTGTCTGTTGCAGCCCTAGCCCCAGCAGTATCAACACTAGCCCAATCAACGTAGAGAGCAAAATAGGCTCTCCCACTACCAGGAAAAGTAACAGCAGGGATACAGGAGGTGAGAGAAAAATCAGATTGGAGACTTTAGCCGTGCGCGACACTCTGTGTACGGCCAACTGCCACAGAATAAACGCCACCCCCATTTCAAACAGCCCCACATACACACCAGCACCAAAGGCTGGCCATCCGTGCCATTGGAAACCAGGGCCAAGCAGTAACAATAGGGTCAATACAGGCAGGCCTACGCTAAAATTTTGCCATTGACCAACGAGCGGAGGGCGTGGGTCACGCGCATTGAGTAGCCAATAAAGCGCCCATAGCAGCGTCGAAGCTAGTGCCATCACAACCCCTAGCGGATCGGCGAAGGAGACATTAAAAACCGAGCCTCGTGTGGCGATTACCCATACCCCTGCGTAGGCGACCAGCCCGGCAAAAATATCAATACGGGTCAAGCGCTGCCCAAGTAAAGGCACGGCCAAAAACGCCATCGCTAAGGCCCAGGTGTAATTCAGCGCCATCGCCTCTTGTCCTGGGAGGCGGTCATAGGCGGCGAAGAGCACCAAATAATAGGCTACAGGGTTCATAAGCCCTGCCCAGGCTGCGGTCTTCCAGCCGGTACGCAACGCTGTGGCGATATTTCCCTGCCTGATGACCAGGGCCCCCATCAGCGCCCAGGAGACGAGCGCTGCGAGCCACATTAGCTCTAGCGGACTCATCCAGGCGAGTGCCACTTTGAAGGCTGTTGCCACCGTTGACCATAGTGCAACGGCTCCTAAGCCAAACAGAATTGCTTGCCGATCCTGATTCATCGATCGATATGCCCTAAATCTCGACCTGGCTCTAACTGATCTCGCACACGCTGCTTGAGAAGCTTGATATCCGGAAAACCACCATCACGCTTACGCTCCCACAACAGCACATCATCACACCAAATCTCGAACGTACCGCCATGAGAAGGAGCTAACGCTACCTCGCTTACCCCCTCGCCAAAAGTTGAGAGCAATTCCTGTGCATACCAACCACTGCGCAGCAGCCACTGACATTGAGTACAATAACGGATTTGAATACGTGACATCCCTGATCTCCAAGGCAAGTTAATATGGCATCCTAAAAAGATATTCTGTCATTTTGAGATAGCTTGAGATAGGCCGCTTGAGATAGGTCGACTAACAAGGAGCCCCGATGGCCGAAAGTAACGTTTCACAAACTCGCTTGTATGAGTGGCTAACGGGCGATGACGATAGCCGCATGTGCGACGACATACCTGAAAGCGCCTGCGACGAACAACCACGCAATTTTTTTCTTCATATATGGGCCTCTTTAGGCAATAAGCTGGCTGACGAGCTATCCAGCGCGCGTTTGGTTTTACCCTGGCTGATGGGCATTATTGGCGCCCCCATCTGGATGGTAGGCCTGCTTGTACCCATCCGAGAGTCAGGTGCCCTGCTACCGCAAATTTTTGTGGCTGGTTTTATTCGTTTAAAGCCCAGGCGAAAATGGGTGTGGGTGGCCGGCGCGCTGACCCAAGCATTCGCTGCCTTAGCGCTTGCCGCATTGGCGTTATTCGCCAACGGCACCTTGGGTGGCGCGTTAGTGCTTGCAGCGCTAATTCTGCTCTCGTTGGCACGAGGTTTATCCTCGATTGCCACAAAAGATGTGCTGGGGAAAACCATTGCCAAACGCCGCCGCGGCACGTTAATGGGCTGGAGCGGTAGTATTGCAGGTGGTGCAACGCTGGTCGCTGGAGGGCTACTAATGCTGTTTGAAAGCCGCCCCGGCCATTTCGTGGTAGCGATACTGCTGACCATAGCCGCCTGCGGGTGGCTAATAAATGCCATAGCCGCCGCGCGCATCGAAGAAACCCCAGGGGCTGTAGAAGGCGGTGAAAACGCCTGGGACAGTATTAAACAGGGACTTTCGCTATTAAAAGATGACCGTACGTTTTTACACTTCAACCTTGCCAGGGCGCTGCTGCTCTCAAGTGCACTCGCCCTGCCCTACATCGCCCTGCTAGGGCAAAACCAAAGCGGCACCGACCTGGGAGGCCTGGGCATACTCATTGTGGTATCGGGCCTAGCCGCAATGGTAGCCAGCCCGATCTGGGGGAAACGCTCAGATCAGTCGAGTCGCGGCGTTATGCGCGACGCCGCATTGGGTACCACTATTTGCTGCGTAATGGGCGCTAGCTTAGCTTGGTTACCCGGCGAGTGGACACACAGCATATGGCCCTATGCGGCAGTTTATGCATTACTCGTCATTGTTCACCACGGCGTACGCTTAGGACGTAAAACCTATCTGGTCGATATGGCAAGCCAAGATAACCGTGCGCTTTACGTGGCCCTATCGAATACTTTAACCGGCGTCTTAATGTTGATTGTAGGTGGCCTTATTGGCGCCTTTGCGCAGTGGTTTGGTAGCGGCACATTACTCCTGATCCTAGCGGCTACCGCCGTGGGAGCCATACTTAGTGCCCACCAATTACCTGAGGTCGAGTGACGTGCCACCGGTAACCACATGTATTCAAGGGTGCAATCGAGAACTCTACCTACACTAGCATAGCGTTCACGATTGCAATGCATGGCAACGCTCGCCATGATAGAGCCAGATAGCAGTGATGCGTTGGCGCATTTGCTATGCTGCCTATAATAAGTGATTGGACATTCCGCCGGTTCACAGGTGAACAAACGGCTGTGAACCATGGAAAGGACTTGGAGCTGCAACAGGAACCACTTGATGAAACGATCCCCTTTGATCAGCCCGGAGCTGCTTGAACGTATTGTTGACGCATCGGAAGACGGCATAGTCGTAGCCGAGCAGGAGGGGGATGAAAATATCCTCATCTACGTCAACAAAGGCTTTGAGCGCTTGACGGGCTACAGTGCGGATGAAATTTTGTATCGCGATTGCCGCTTCTTACAAAACGAAGACCGCGACCAGGACGCGCTAGCCGCTATTCGAGATGCGCTTAAAGATGGCCACCCGTCCCGAGAAGTACTGCGTAATTACCGCAAAGACGGCACCATGTTTTGGAACGAGCTATCCATTACGCCTGTCTATGACGAAGCAGACAAGCTGATGTATTACATTGGCGTGCAAAAAGATGTGACGGAGCGTGTAGAAGCACAGCTTGCACTGGCAGCGTTACAACAGCAGCGAGAAAATAGCTAATTATTAACTTTCTCGCTAAAAAAAACTATAAAGCTTGAACTTCATCCCAACTGGCGTTATATAGCGGCAAGGCGCTTGAACTGCGCTAGGCGCTTCACTTTGCGGATAGCATGTGTTTTTGACCCCACATGTACTCGTGTGAAGCCGTTGTTACGCCGGCACGCCGGCTGGGTTGGAGGACATCACATGAGCCGTGATCCCCTAAATCGTGAAACCCTAAGTCATGAAACCTTAGGCAACGAAACACTCGACTCAGACGAGTTCGATAGTTTAGACGCCGTCAATGATGACCATTACGGCAAAAGCAAACCCAGTAAATCTGACAGCTTACGCGCACGACGCCAAGTAGAAGCGTGGCTGGAAGAACGTCGACTCCAACGCGCCATTGAAGATGACTGGGACGAAGAAGAGTAAGCCCTGAGTGGCTCGGCCTTCTCAGCGGATGAGCAGGCCAGCTAATTATACGCTCCTAGCCTTTCCTGGCGCAGACCACTATCATCACTCTCTGGTCAGTAATAACAGTTAGTACTAAGAGCTAGTAGCCTGCTGCTGTTGCTTTTTCTTTTCAACAACTTAACGGATCTCCATGGCGCAATACGTTTTCACCATGAACCGGGTTGGCAAAGTTGTGCCACCCAAAAAACAAATTCTCAAAGATATTTCGCTCTCGTTTTTCCCTGGCGCCAAAATTGGCGTGCTGGGGCTTAACGGTTCGGGTAAATCCACACTGCTGCGTATTATGGCCGGTGTCGATAAAGAGTTTGAAGGTGAAGCTCGTCCGATGCCCGGCATCAATGTTGGCTACCTTCCCCAGGAGCCGCAGCTAGACGACGAGAAAAACGTCCGCGACACCGTCGAAGAAGCGCTAGGGGAGATTAAAGAGGCGCAGGAGAAGTTGGATGGTGTATATGCGGCCTACGCAGAGCCCGACGCTGACTTTGATGCGCTAGCCAGCGAGCAGGCCAGGCTTGAAAATATTATTGAAGCCGCGGACGCTCACAACCTGGAGCGTAAGCTTGAAGTGGCTGCAGAAGCCCTACGTCTGCCCCCCTGGGATGCAAAAGTGGGCAATCTTTCGGGTGGTGAGCGCCGTCGTGTAGCCCTCTGTCGCTTACTGCTCTCCAGCCCTGATATGCTGCTGCTTGATGAGCCTACTAACCACCTAGACGCAGAGTCGGTAGCTTGGCTTGAGCGCTTCCTGCACGACTACAACGGCACAGTCGTGGCGATCACCCACGACCGCTACTTCCTAGACAACGTGGCGGGTTGGATTCTGGAGCTTGACCGTGGTCAAGGTATCCCCTTTGAGGGTAACTACTCCCAGTGGCTGGAGCAGAAAGATCAGCGACTGAATCAGGAAGCCAAGCAGGAAGCCTCGCGTCAGAAAGCTATCAAGCAAGAGCTTGAGTGGGTGCGCAGTAACGCCAAAGGCCGCCAGGCCAAAAGCAAAGCGCGCCTTAACCGCTTTGAAGAGATGCAGTCAGGCGATTTCCAAAAGCGTAATGAGACCAATGAAATTTACATTCCGCCTGGCCCGCGGCTAGGCGATAACGTCATTGAGTTTCGCGATGTGGCCAAGCGCTTTGATGACAAGCTGCTCTACCAGAACCTCTCCTTCACCATTCCCCAGGGTGCGATTGTCGGCATCGTCGGTGGTAACGGTGCGGGTAAATCGACGCTCTTCAAACTGATTACCGGTAAAGAGCAGCCAGACGAAGGCGAAGTTGTCGTCGGTGAAACGGTCGATATCGCCTACGTCGAACAGCTACGCGACGGTTTGGACGACAAGCAGAGCGTCTGGGAAGCCGTTTCGGATGGTCAAGACATCCTCAACATTAACGGCTACGAGGTCTCCTCGCGTGCCTATGTGGGTCGCTTTAACTTTAAGGGTAACGACCAGCAGAAGCGTTTGTCGGAGCTTTCCGGTGGTGAACGCGGCCGTTTACAGCTCGCCCAAACGCTCAAGCAAGGCGCTAACGTGTTGCTGCTCGATGAGCCTTCTAACGACCTGGATATCGAAACCTTGCGGGCACTGGAAGACGCGCTTCTGGCCTTCCCGGGCTGCGCCATGGTGATCTCGCATGATCGCTGGTTCCTGGATCGTATCGCCACGCACATTATGGCTTTCGAGGGCGACTCTGAGGTGGTCTTATTCGAAGGCAACTACGCTGAGTACGAAGAGGATCATAGAAAGCGGGTGGGTAACGATACGCCTAAGCGTATGAAGTATAAGCGCATTGATGCCTAACAATTAGCAGTATGTTGGCAGTAAAAGGCCCCGCTCTGCGGGGCCTT
>Ga0209345_10004526_pt1 | contig 13378 bp, 13 predicted proteins | sample Cruoilmetagenom7_FD_187294 | JGI IMG/M metagenome (GOLD analysis project Ga0209345, IMG submission 187294) | Oil polluted marine microbial communities from Coal Oil Point, Santa Barbara, California, USA - Sample 7 (SPAdes) (version 2) | ecosystem: Environmental > Aquatic > Marine > Oil seeps ...
CCGCCTTGGTCATCGCGTTCTCGTGGGTGCAGGTCAAACCCGACAAATACCACAACGCCGGAACGGGTCCAGCTTTGGCCTGTGGCGGCAGGTAAACCGCGAAAGTCATATCGCAATTGCAGGCCGTAGAGGCGTGGGAGTAGACCCCTTGAGTGCCGCCGAAGGCTGCGTTTTCAGATAGGGTTTTCATTCCGCGCCCTTTCCGTTGTTTCTTTTGACCCTCATGGGGACAACACTTCGATCAACAGTGAAATGACCGGCTTTCTCCAATAAGGTGCTTAAATTTGGGCACCCATAGGTTCGCGAGTCAAAGTCGGGGTCGTTTGCTATCAGTTTTTGCCCCAAGGAACCAAGATTATACCAACCATCTTCTGTCTCGATACTTTGCATGGCAATGCGAATGAGTGGAACCGCTTTTGAAGGAGGGGCTTTGATTGGCGAAGACGCTTCTTGGGCTTTTTCCGTTTTGGCCAATGGTTTTGTTGTTGTCGGCTGAGCTATCTTTTCGGATTGCGCAATTTCGGTATCGGTATCGTTTTCACCAATATTTTCGATAAAGACAAAACGCCTGCAGGCCTTGCGAAACGCAGCAGGTGTTTTACGCTCGCCGATCCCGTATACGGGTAAACCATGCTCGCGGATTCGACTGGCAAGGCGTGTGAAATCACTATCGGATGATACCAATACAAAACCATCGACACGACCGGAATGCAGCAAATCCATTCCGTCAATGACAAGGGCAATGTCAGACGCATTTTTGCCAACCGTGTTGGCTGGTTGGTGGATAGGAACAATAGCGTGATCTGCTAAAACATTTGACCATTTCTTGAGACTACTTGCCGAGAAATCCCCGTAAATTCGCCTTACGCTAGCCTCGCCAAAAGATGTTATTTCAGCAAAAATTGCATTCACATGCTTGGCAGAAATATTATCGGCATCTATCAAAACTGCCAGCAAAGGTGTATTTTCTTCCATCAATAAACAACCACTCCCCGAATACTTTTGCCTTCGTGCATCAAATCAAACCCTTTGTTGATATCATCCAGCGGCATGGTGTGGGTGATCATCGGGTCAATCTCGATTTTGCCGTCCATATACCAGTCGACAATCTTTGGCACATCCGTGCGCCCACGTGCGCCGCCAAACGCGGTGCCGCGCCATGAACGGCCCGTGACCAGTTGGAAGGGCCGCGTTGAAATTTCGGCGCCCGCTGGGGCCACACCAATGATGATGCTTTCGCCCCAACCCTTGTGCGCGGACTCAAGCGCTGTGCGCATCACATCGACATTACCGGTGGCGTCAAAGGTATAGTCCGCACCGCCGCCAGTCAGTTCCACCAGATGGCCAACCAGATCACCGGTCACTTTGGTCGGGTTCACAAAATCGGTCATGCCGAACTGCGTTGCCATCGGAATGCGCGCGTCATTTAGATCGACACCTACAATCTGGTCAGCCCCTGCCAGACGCAGCCCTTGCACCACATTCAAGCCAATACCGCCCAGACCGAACACAATCGCCGTGCTGCCGATTTCCACTTTGGCTGTGTTGATCACAGCCCCAATACCGGTGGTCACACCGCAGCCAATGTAGCAAATTTTATCAAATGGGGCATCCTTGCGGACCTTGGCCAATGCGATTTCGGGTAGAACCGTGTGGTTGGCAAAGGTCGAACAACCCATGTAGTGCAGGATCGGGGTACCATCCAGCATCGAAAACCGGCTGGTGCCATCCGGCATAACGCCCGCACCTTGTGTTGTGCGGATCGATTGGCACAGATTGGTTTTGGGGTTCAGGCAATAGTCGCAGGTCCGGCATTCCGGAGTGTATAGCGGGATCACGTGGTCGCCGACTTCAAGGCTGGTAACGCCAGCGCCAATTTCAACCACTATGCCTGCGCCCTCATGGCCCAGAATGGCGGGGAACATACCCTCGGGATCATCTCCGGACAGGGTAAAAGCGTCGGTATGGCACAGCCCGGTCGCCTTGATCTCGACCAAAACCTCACCCGCTTTTGGGCCTTCCAGATTGACTTCCATGATTTCCAGCGGTTTCCCCGCCTCCATCGCTACAGCTGCACGTGTTCGCATGACTCATCCTCCGGTTATGTCTTGGATAACGTGCGGGATCGATTTGCATTATGCAACTGAAAGAATCTCTAATTTTGCGAAACTGCTCCGCTGCGCTTTTGGCTCTTAGTCAAACCTGCTAGCGATGCCCAAAGCGGTCCCGACAATACCCAGAATTGTAGTGGCTTTTATCACTGAGGCTTCTGTGGCCAAAACAGTATCGTTTGGATTGATCTGGAAATTACGCGAAGCAAACAGCCCATCAGCGCTGGTCAGATCAAACACAAAAATCACCTGCTGCAATTCAGGGCCTGTGCCATCGTTGCGCAAGGCACGGGCCGGATATTCACGCAGTATCAGCACACCCTTTAGATTGGCGCGGCGATCCGACAGCCCACCAATCATCGAGAGCGCCTCAAGGGCGGTGACATTTTCTTTGTCAAAATAGATCAGATCTTCTGTGCCGGTGGCCCCAAGGGCTGTGAAATACCGCTGATCCTCCTGAATCAAAAACTTGTCGTTGCCGCGCAAGATGATGTTCTTTGAGGCATCGGAAAACAAGGCGGCTGCGGGTGTTTCATAGGTCTTGCCGTTGCGAATGAGGCGGACCAACGGGTTACGTAGGGTTGGGGAAATACCGCCACCCGCCGCCAGCAGGCTCAGGACTGAATAATTCCGGTCGGGCAGCGGATAGGTTCCGGGCCTGGCAACACCTGTCACCAGATCAACAGAATTTTGTTTGCCAGGTATAACCGACAGCTGAACCTGTGCCGTTGCTGCAATGGAGATGATCGATTCCTGAATAAGATTGCGGGCTTGGGTTGCTGTTTTTCCAACCACGGAAACCTTGTTCAAATAAGGGATGAAAATTGTGCCGCCGGACGAGACAATCAAATTTGACATATTCACCAGTTTCGCGGTTTCCGGCGTAAGCAGCGAGTTTACCTGACTGTCCCAAATAACCAGATTCAGCCGGTCACCCGCGCGGATGACAGAGCTGTTCGGCCCGCGCCCGCTGTTAAGCCAGTTATACTGACCTGACCATCCGGTTACAGGCCATCCCGCCAGTTGCGCCATATTGCTTCGGGAAACATTCACCACCGAAAAGGTGGGCGCGTCCGAAGTTTTCTCTCTAGTTATCTCAGTGGATAGGGCAGCACCGCGTGGAAGGCTACAAGCCGTCAGGGACATTACACACAGCGCCACAAGCGTAATTTTCAAAGCTTGTAGCAATTTCATTCCCCACAAATTCCACTTGTCGAGCCAACTTATACGGATATGGATTGGTTGTTAATAGGCTTTTGACCTCTAATTCTGTAGACAACTTTGATTGGTATCGCCCATGTCGGCCTCCTTGCCTAAAATTAGGGTAGAAAGCGTCTGAAAATCTAGGGACTATTCACTCATTTGCGTTCAAACACCTCCGACAGCAGACAGGTGTCTAATTACCTCATGCACGCCGCCCCCTGTCTTGAGTTCACAAAAGACGGTTGGGAGCTTGGGTCGCATCATAGCACTGTCGCGCGACATCACATCAAGAGAAGCACCGACATAGGGGGCAAGGTCGGTTTTGTTGATGATCAGAACATCGGATTTCGTTATTGCTGGGCCGCCTTTTCGCGGGATTTCTTCACCAGCGGCAACGTCGATCACATAGAGCGTGATGTCGGCCAACTCAGGGCTGAACGTCGCTGACAGGTTATCACCACCGCTCTCAATGAACACGATTTCGATCTCGGGATGACGTGCCACCATTTCAGACACAGCCGCCAGATTGATCGAAGCATCTTCGCGGATCGCCGTATGCGGGCATCCGCCCGTTTCCACACCTATGATGCGGTCATTGGGTAACACCTGCATCCGCATCAGGGCTTCGGCATCCTCTTGGGTGTAGATATCATTGGTGATCACCCCGATGGAGTGCGTGTCGCGCAAAGCACGGCACAGCGCCGCCGTCAGTGTGGTTTTGCCTGCTCCAACAGGCCCGCCGATTCCAACCCGCAAAGGCCCACTTGAAGGTCTCATGTGCGAAAAATCCTTGAATATTGGGTTTCGTGTTTCATCGAAGCGATATCACTCATGAAGGCCGTTGAAGACAAATTCTCCAACCGGCCATCAAGGGCCGCATTGGTGATTTCAATGCAAAGCGGTGTCAACGACATGATCACCCTCTGCCCATCGGTTTGCCCAAGAGGGATCAGGCGCATGCCCGCTGTGGCCAGATTTGACAAAAAGGCCTGAAGATACATTTTCAAGGCCAGGTCCAGCGGCAACTCATGCAGCCGCGCCGCAAAGCCCACGGCGACCGGATAGGTCAGACTGGGCAGTTTGGTTTGCCAAATGTCCGCTGTGGCGCGGGCAAAGGCTTCGCCTTGCAACACGGTTTCCTTCAGCCGCTCGGCAGAGGCCGAGAACGCGCGGGCGGTGGCATCAATCGGGATGGGGTCCGTCGCGCGGTAGGCCGCCGCAAGAAACAACGCGTCAGACATCCCCGTGCCATGCCGCAGGATGGTCGCAAGCCATGTGTGCAGGGTTTCGCAGTCGGTGACCTGCCCGCTCTCAACGGCCCATTCCAACCCGTGACTATAGGCAAAGGCCCCCACCGGATAGGCCGGTGACAGCCATTGCGCCAGCGTCAGGACCGGTTCACTGTGCATGGTCGTGACCGTGCGTTGCCGAATGATCATGCCCGTGGGTGCGCCCATGCCCATAAGCGCCACCTTCCGGCACAAACGGCTCGGTGATTTCACGCGCCACCGCCCCGATCTGGCGCAGCATGTCACGGATGACATGGTCGCGTTGGATCACCAAACGGGTGGCCTCGATCTGGCACGGGGTGTGGCGATTACCAATGTGCCAGGCGAGTCGGGTCAGATCATCTCCGGTGATTTCCAGCAGATCTTCAGCGGCAGCAATCACCTCGATTAGGCGCCCATCAGTTAACTCAAACGCATCCCCGTGGTTCAGGGACGTGGTGTGGGGCAGATCAACAAGGAAGCGCTCGCCCTGCGCTGTGGTCAAAACCTTGCGCCGCAGGAAACGCGCGTCATAGGTGAGGGTGACGCGGGCGTGGGCAGCGGACCAATGGCCTGCGCGGTGTATTTGATTCGTGACGGTGAGGTTCGATGCCAAAGCCCTCCCCTGCTTGCGGGGGAGCGTAGGAATGCGCGAAGATTCTATCATTCTACCAACCAACCTTCGAGAGTGCTCATTTTTATAAATGACACCCTTCTTTGGCCATCAGGTGTAAATTTTCTGTCTGGAAACCGGTTTCCCAAGCTTCTAACTGCATCATAAATTGCAGCGACTTCTTCTGGGAGTTTAACCAACATATCTGCTCTCTCCTAAAACATAAAATACCGCTGTGCCATTGGCAGCACTTCGGCGGGCTCACAGGTTAGCAGTTCACCGTCGGCGCGCACCTCGTAGGTTTCGGGGTTTACCTCGACCTGCGGGGTAGCGTCATTCAAGATCAAATCCTTTTTACCGATGTTGCGCGTCCCTTGAACTGCAATCGTTTGTTTGGCCAAGCCAAGGCTTTTGCCAATCCCGTCGGCTTGCGCCGCTTCGCTGACAAACACCACGGCAGAGTTTTCGACGGACCGCCCAAAGGCCCCGAACATCGGCCGTGAATAGACCGGCTGTGGCGTTGGGATCGAGGCATTCGGGTCCCCCATCTGCGCCATCACAATGCTGCCGCCCAGCAAAACCATCTCGGGTTTAACGCCAAAGAACGCAGGCGACCACAGCACCAGATCGGCCCGTTTGCCCTCGGCTATGCTGCCGATTTCGGCTGACATCCCATGCGCAATGGCTGGATTGATCGTGTATTTCGCGATGTAGCGGCGCACACGGAAATTATCGTTTTCGCCGACCTCTTGGGCCAACCGCCCGCGTTGCTTCTTCATCTTGTCTGCGGTCTGCCACGTGCGGATCAGCACCTCGCCGACGCGGCCCATGGCCTGACTGTCCGACGCAATGATGCTAAAAGCCCCCATATCGTGCAGGATATCTTCCGCCGCAATGGTCTCGCGGCGGATACGGCTTTCGGCAAAGGCCACATCTTCAGGGATGGATTTATCAAGGTGGTGACAGACCATGAGCATATCGAGGTGCTCTTCCAGCGTGTTGACGGTGAAAGGGCGTGTTGGATTGGTAGACGACGGCAGGACGTGTTCTTCACCGCAAATCTTGATGATGTCCGGCGCGTGCCCGCCGCCGGCACCTTCGGTATGAAAGGCATGGATCGTGCGACCCTTCATGGCGGCCACCGTATGTTCGACAAATCCGGATTCATTCAGCGTGTCGGTGTGGATCATCACCTGCACATCCATCGCGTCGGCCACCGACAGGCAGCAATCAATCGCAGCAGGCGTGGTGCCCCAGTCCTCGTGGAGTTTCAGCGCACAGGCCCCTGCCTTGATCTGTTCCTCAAGGGCCGCAGGCAGCGAGGCATTGCCCTTTCCGGCAAAGGCGAGGTTCATGGGAAAGGCATCTGCGGCTTGCAACATCCGCCCGATATGCCAGCCCCCCGGCGTGCAGGTCGTGGCCAGTGTGCCGTGGGCGGGGCCGGTGCCACCGCCCAGCATGGTGGTCAGACCGGAATGGAGCGCGTCTTCAATCTGCTGCGGACAGATGAAATGGATGTGGCTGTCAAAGCCGCCAGCGGTCAGGATTTTACCCTCACCGGCGATAATTTCGGTGCCGGGGCCGATGATAATGTCAACATTGGGCTGGGTGTCGGGGTTGCCCGCCTTGCCGATCTTGGCGATGCGCCCGTCCTTCAGGCCGACATCGGCCTTGTAGATGCCGGAGTGGTCAACAATCAGCGCGTTGGTGATGACTGTATCAACAGCCCCCGCCGCCCGCGTCACTTGAGATTGGCCCATGCCATCACGGATCACCTTGCCGCCGCCGAATTTCACCTCGTCGCCATAGGTGGTCAGGTCACGCTCGACCTCGATAATCAGGTCGGTGTCGGCCAGGCGGATACGGTCGCCGGTGGTGGGGCCAAACATGGCGGCGTAATCTGCGCGTTTGATTCTGGTTGACATCATAGCTCTCCCATCACGGATTGGTTAAAGCCATAAACTCGACGCTTGCCGGACATCGGGATCAGCCGAACCTCGCGGCGCTGGCCCGGCTCGAACCGCACAGCGGTGCCTGCGGCAATATCCAGACGGCAGCCATGGGCGGCATCACGGTCAAAGTCCAAGGCTGGGTTGGACTCGGCAAAATGGTAGTGCGAGCCGACTTGCACCGGACGATCTCCGGTGTTGGCCACCATCAGCGTTGTCGCCTCTCGATCTGGGTTTAACGTTAGAAAACCGTCGGCTGGGAATATTTCTCCGGGGATCATGGCGGTATCCTTATCTGATAGGGTTGTGAACGGTGACAAGTTTGGTGCCATCGGGGAATGTGGCCTCGACCTGCACCTCGGGGATCATCTCGGACACCCCTTCCATACATTGGTCGCGGGTAATGATCTGTGCGCCAGCCTGCATCATATCGGCCACGCTGCGCCCGTCTCGAGCGCCCTCAACAACAGCATCTGTGATCAGCGCGATTGCTTCGGGGTGGTTCAGCTTTACCCCGCGCGCAAGGCGCTTGCGGGCTACTTCGGCGGCCATTGAAATCAGCAGTTTGTCTTTTTCGCGTGGTGTCAGTTGCATGTCAGGTCATCCATGATCTGGGAAGGGCATCGTTGGTGAGGTATCGTAAGGTGGGAATAAGTGACTGGCGCAATTCAAAGCTGTCAGGCGCAAGGATACGCACAACCAGCAAGTCTGGTGCAATCAGGCTGGCCCCCGCGGTTTCGGGCAACAGCGCGCGCAGGGCTGTGAGCCGCGCTTGGGCATCGGTGTCTATATAAACGATCAGCGCCATCGCCCCTGCTCCGGCTGCAATCTGCGGTGCAGCAAGGTGACCGGTCACATCGCCGCACAATGTCATGGCATCAAGGAAAACCGGGCGGTCTTGCCTGCGAATGTCAATCCTGTCGCTGAAATAGGCGTTCTTGAGCGTCTCGCCCATGGCCGCCCGCCCAAAGACCAGCGGTTCGACCAACAGCAGCGATGCACCCTCGTCCAGCTCAACATGCATCCGTCGTTTTAGCGCACTTGCCTCGAACAGAATTGTCTCTTGCGGCAACCAATCCAGCCGCGCACCAGCGCTCACAAACAGGCGGTTATTGACGGTGGCAACCTGTTCTGGTTGCGCCCTATACACCCGCTCGGCGGCCTGCGTGGTAAGGGTGAGATGCGCATTTTGTTCTGCGCTTGCGGTGAATGCGAAATCATCACCACCTGTGATTCCGCCTGCTGTGTTGATCATGATTGCCTGCAATGCAGAGGAATCCGGCCGCGGAAACAACGCCTTTAACGCCCCCGACTGGCGCAGGTCCGCGAGCGCCGAGCCTTGAGGCGTGCATTTGGCTGACAAGGTGACAGCGCCCATCGCACGCGGCTGAACCGGTGTGGCAAGTGGGCTGGATATGATCGCTGACACTGTGATCTGAAGCGCTCCGTACATAGAAAGTGGTCTTTGCGTTTACATCACAAGCCCGAAACCCTGTCATTGATAACTGGAGTTTTGGCACTGCGGCATTCAGATTTGCCTACTTATTGCGCACGACCACCAGTGTTTGTGCAAATTTTAGGCAAATTGGCATTTCCTTCAAAAAAAACCGGATCGAAATCTGTCAATTTTGCTGCGGCGTAGAAACAGTCCATCTACCGAACCGAGTGCTCTGCTTGCCCGAGGAAGGTGTGTGACGACCGGACGAATTGAAGCCCGAACCGACCGCCACACGGATTGCAACAACAAGTTGCAGGATAGGCCTAATAAACCCTGCCCCTCAGCGCAAGGTTGTCCGCCCATATCCTGCGAGGAGAACAACATGAACTTACTGAATTCCACATTGGCCGGAACAATTGCCCTTGCCGGACTTACTTCTTCTGCGATGGCGGCCGACTGTCCGATTAAAGTCGGCGTTTTGCACTCGCTGTCCGGCACCATGGCGATTTCTGAAACCACGCTAAAAGACACTATGCTGATGTTAATCGAACAGCAAAACGCCAAAGGCGGCCTGTTAGGCTGCGAGCTTGAGGCTGTCGTTGTTGATCCGGCATCGAACTGGCCGCTTTTTGCTGAAAAGGGGCGCGAGTTGTTGACGGTTCACAATGTTGACGTGATCTTTGGCAACTGGACAAGCGTCAGTCGTAAATCTGTGCTGCCAGTTTTGGAAGAGCTAAACGGATTGCTGTTTTACCCCGTGCAGTATGAAGGCGAAGAAAGCTCGAAGAACGTATTTTACACGGGTGCTGCACCAAACCAGCAGGCCATACCGGCCACAGATTACTTCCTTGACGAACTCGGCGTTGAGAAATTTGCGCTGTTGGGGACGGATTACGTCTATCCACGTACGACCAACAACATTCTTGAAAGCTATCTGGTATCCAAGGGCATTGCAAAGGACGACATCTTTGTGAATTACACGCCTTTTGGTCATTCTGACTGGTCAAAAATTGTTTCCGACGTGGTGGCACTTGGTGCGGATGGCAAAAAGGTCGGGGTGATTTCGACCATCAACGGCGATGCAAACATTGGGTTCTACAAAGAGCTGGCCGCTGCCGGCATCAGCGCTGATGATATTCCTGTCGTTGCCTTTTCAGTGGGCGAAGAAGAGTTGTCCGGTCTGGACACGGCAAATCTGGTTGGTCACCTCGCTGCGTGGAATTATTTCCAGTCGGCCGATGCCGAGGCCAACACGGGTTTCATCAAGGCGTGGAAAGCCAAAATGGGCGAAGAGCGCGTCACCAATGACCCAATGGAAGCGCATTACATCGGCTTTAACATGTGGGTGAACGCGGCGACAGCGGCGGGCACTACCGAGGTTGATGCTGTACGCACCGCCATGTACGGACAAGAGTTCCCGAACCTGACAGGGGGCACCGCCGTGATGTTGCCAAACCACCATCTGGCAAAACCTGTTCTGATTGGCGAAATTCAGGACGATGGCCAGTTTGATATCATCAGCCAAACCAGCGAGGTTCCAGGTGATGCATGGACAGATTTCCTACCGGAAAGCGCTGTGTTGAAATCAGATTGGAAAGATCTGGGCTGCGGGATGTACAACACCGAAACCAAAAGCTGTGTTCAGATTAAATCGAACTATTGATCCGATAAAACGAACACCGGAAGGGGCACCCGTATGCCCCTTCCAGACATTCTTAGGAAATCCTGCTCCATGACCCGATTGATATTTGCTGGCCTCGCCTTGCTAATGAGCTGCACGCTCGCCTTTGCTCAAAGTTCGCCAATGCAGGTCATTTTGCAGGAACAAAGCGCGCTGATTGTAAAAAGCTCGCGCAAAACCATTGCGCCCGCGATTGCAAGTATCACCAACAGTGGCCTGCCGCAGGCCCAAGATGTGTTGCAAGCGTGGCAGGGCAAAGCCATGTGGCAGCGCAAATCTGACGGGTTGTTCTTTCTGGGTGAAAAACTGGATGGAAAGACCTATCGGTTGTTTGATTTTGACACCGGTGACGCGGTGGGCAATGCAGCCAAATCTGACCTGAAACAGATCAAACCCAACAGCGGCATTCGGGCCTTGATCGGCTCGGCGCTTGTCCAATTCCAGCTCAACGATCCGGATCCAGAACGCAGGCTCGCCGCGCTGACCTCAATCCAGCGCGACCCCAGTGCCGATTTGCTTGCACCGCTCCGTGGCTCGATTGACACTGAACCCGATGCAGAGGTGCTGGCCAAGAAACGCCGCGCCGAGCGGTTGCTCACAATCGCCTACGACATGGATGATGCCGCGCGGGTCAAAGCCATTGCCGATATGTCCGGCGATTTGGGGGTCGATGTGCGCGCCACGCTGAATCCGCTACTGGAAACACGGATCGCGGTTTTCGCCAGCACCCCGCCTGATACCGCAAACGTTGCGCGAAAGCTGTTGCCAGGAGACACGATTTCAACCGGAACGGCCTATGACATGTTGGTGGACAAAGGCCTTGCCCCGCCACTGATCAGAGCGGATGAAATACGTCAAACGCTTGCCCAACACATCATTGCGGATAAAGTCGGTGGCATTAACGTCAGCCAGTTGGATCACCCCGAACAGCGCGCCCTCGCCTATGCGGCATTGGTAGCCCAAGGTGTGACACAAGCAGCGCCAACCTTGCCCGAGATCGAAGCCGCAGTCGCGCAACACAGCTTTGTCGAGATTTACCACGAACCATCCAAAACGGTCACCACCGCTGCTGTTGAGGCGATGCAGGGCATCGACCTACGGGTTGGCGCAAACCAGACATTTGACCTGATCCTCGACGGCATGTCGCTGGCATCGATCTACTTTCTGGCAGCCATTGGCCTTGCCATCACCTTTGGGGTGATGGGCGTGATCAACATGGCGCATGGCGAATTCATCATGATGGGTGCCTACACAGGTTATGTGGTGCAGCAGGTGGTCCCGAACCACACCGCCAGCATCCTGATCGCCATCCCCATGGCCTTTGCGGTGACATTTGCGGCAGGGGTCGCGATGGAGCGGCTGGTGATCCGCTGGCTCTATAACCGCCCGCTGGAAACCTTGTTGGCAACCTTTGGGGTATCGATTGCCCTGCAACAATTGGCCAAAAACATCTTTGGCACGCAAGCACGGCCCCTAACGGCGCCGGCTTGGCTGGATGGTGCATGGGTGATGAACGATGTGGTGTCGATCAGCTATATCCGCATCGCCATTTTCGTGCTCGCCGCCGGGTTCCTCGCCATCTATCTGTTCATCATGCGCCGCACACGGCTGGGGCTAGAAACCCGCGCCGTCACCCAAAACCCACGCATGGCTGCCAGCATGGGGATCAACCCAAACCGCGTGAATATGCTCACCTTTGGGCTTGGCTCGGGCATCGCGGGTGTCGCGGGTGTCGCCATCGGGTTATTTGCCAAGGTTACGTCCGAACTGGGCAGTGATTATATCGTTCAGAGCTTTATGACTGTTGTCGTTGGCGGGGTTGGCAACATCTGGGGCACACTGTGGGGGGCTGCGATGATCGGCTTTTTGCAAAAGGGAATTGAGTGGTTCAACCCCTCGAATACACTGGCAGCCCAAACTTTCATGATCATCTTTATCATCATTTTCATCCAGTTTCGGCCAAGGGGCATCATCGCCCTCAAGGGCCGCGCGGCGGGGGATTAAGGCCATGCAAAACAGCTTTTTGAAACGCTCCCCGTCAACGTTGATTTTTCTGTCGCTGCTGGCGGTGTTCACCATCGCCATCACAGTCCTCTCCGAGGGGTTGGGCGTTGGCTTGGTCTCGACCAGTTTGGTCAAAACGCTTGGCAAAACCCTGTGCCTTGGGTTGGTGGCAGTTTCGATGGACCTTGTTTGGGGGTACGCTGGCATCCTGTCGCTGGGGCATTTTGCATTCTTCGGGATGGGAGGCTACATGATCGGCATGTGGCTGATGTATGAGCGCACCCGCGATATCGTGATCCATTCTCTGGCAGACTCGCCGATTCCCGCCACTGCCAATGAAATTTCAGACGCCATCGGCAACCAAATCTTTGGCGTGGTCGGCAGCGCAGAATTTCCGTTGGTCTGGGCCTTTGCGGACTCGCTTTTCCTGCAATTGCTGTTGGTTGTTCTGGTGCCGGGGCTGCTGGCGCTGGTCTTTGGCTGGCTGGCGTTCCGCAGCCGCGTTGCGGGTGTATATCTGTCGATCCTGACGCAAGCGATGACACTGGCCTTGTCGCTGTACCTATTCCAGAATGACAGCGGATTGCGCGGCAACAACGGGTTGTCCGGTCTGCAAAACCTGCCGGGACTGGGCGACGTGCCCCAGTCCCTGGTCTCGCTTTGGTTCCTCTGGGGCTCGGCGCTTGCGCTGGGGCTGGGCTACCTTGTGGCGGCATGGGTCATTTCGGGTAAATTTGGCTCGGTTCTGCGCGGCATCCGCGATAACGAGGCGCGGGTGCGTTTTCTGGGCTATTCAGTTGAGAACTACAAACTGGTGCTATTCACCGGCACAGCCTGCATGGCGGGCATCGCGGGCGCACTTTATTATCCGCAAGCTGGCATCATCAACCCCGCCGAGATCGCCCCGATTGCGTCGATCTATCTGGCCGTCTGGGTGGCGATTGGCGGGCGTGGACGCCTTTACGGCGCGGTGATCGGAGCGGGGTTTGTCAGTCTTTTGTCGTCATGGTTCACTGGTGGACGTGCCCCCGATATTTCGATGGGCTTCTACACCCTGAAATGGGTTGACTGGTGGCTGATTGCACTCGGCTTGTCGTTTGTTTTGGTCACG
>Ga0209345_10004527_pt1 | contig 13377 bp, 30 predicted proteins | sample Cruoilmetagenom7_FD_187294 | JGI IMG/M metagenome (GOLD analysis project Ga0209345, IMG submission 187294) | Oil polluted marine microbial communities from Coal Oil Point, Santa Barbara, California, USA - Sample 7 (SPAdes) (version 2) | ecosystem: Environmental > Aquatic > Marine > Oil seeps ...
AAAAAGTGTATAGAAAAAATGGTTCAGTTTTGCTCACCAAACTTCTCTTCTCACTTCTCTCTTCTCTTGGCACGTTTTGTGCATTAAAAAATCTTGGCACGGATATTGCCCGAAAATTTTGGCACGATTCTTGACAGACAAGTTTCATGCCAAATAAAATTTTATTTGTTGACAAAAAATAATAATAAAAAACTTGACTTCGAATTAATTTTTTGATATATTAAGAATAAAAAGGAGACGACCATGAGAAAAACGAATTATTGGAAAACTTACGATCACGGATTTGCAGGAGCACATGAATATGTTTCCGGTAAATGCCAGATTGTCTTTCCTCCAAAATCCAAGAGAAGCGCAGAGACACATAGTTCAAAATTAAAAGCATGTCTTGAAAGATATAAATTTGAAAGAAGTTATTATGGGTGGGATTATGCGAGCAAGTCGCCCACAAGAAGGTATTTAATCATGGCGCAACACTACCTCCCTTACGCACCATTGTACAATTATTACAAATCTGAGGGAGAGGCAAGACAAAATTATATCGTCAATAAACCGGCTCTCCTTCACCTTTAAAACAAAAAACCCGAAGCGGTGGATTAAAGATTTATTTTATCCGCTTCGGGTCGATCATATCTATATATTTTGTTTTTATCTTTTTTTGCGCAGCGCCTTTAACCATGCTTTTCGTTTAGCACTCTTCGGAGCTCCAATTTTACCCCATTTTTTAGTTGCTGCTCTCTTTTTAGCCATATCTCCTCCTTATTTTTGTCTCTTTTTTAAAAGTCCGATTAGACCTTTAAAACCGGTTACAATTATATCCTGGTGTTTTGTTTTACTCATCAACACCACTTTTTCAGCAAACATAAGACCTGCTAAAACATAATCCATATGTGCTGCTATCCATCCAAACATGCTGCCTCCTTTTGATTATACTTTAAACATTGTTTATTATTTTTCCATGTATGATCGTCACATACGCAATATCCTTCAACTGTACAATGTTCACAAACAGTTTCTGAGGGTTTCTTAGGGTCTTCAATAGCTTCATACTCACAATCACTTAGTCTCATAATTTTCATCCTCTTCAAAAAAAGCGCAATTATTGTTCCTATTTCTTTTGGAACAAGCAACATATTCATAAGTACGTTTAAAGGCATCATCAGTAAAACAGATGTCATCTGTACATAAAATGTCTTCTCTATGAATACAACTCTCGCAAAACACAGGTTCTTCCATCTCATGCAGAGTTTCATATGCTTTTATTTTTTCTTTACTTATTTCGTTATACATAATAACCTCTTATAATAATCTTAGATAAGTTGTGAATACTCTACCATAATATCGCCATGATGTCAAGGGAATTTTGCCTTTTCGGGCACTCCAATTATTATAAACAATAATTCCTCTAACCCACCCATATTTTTTAATATTCCAAGAAAGAATTTGACTTCCTATTTTTACATTATAATCAGGTAGATATAAAGTAGTCGTATCAGGAGGAGGCCACCCTTCAACATTCAGTTTATTTGATCCTGTCCACAATATTTGCATAAGACCATAACTCGGATCATTCGGATTAAAAGCAAGATAGTCCTCTCCAGACTCCACAATAGCCACAGCACGAAGCAACTGCCATGGCACATCTTCTGACGCATATTTTTGATAAACACCTATTAAAGGCAATTTGACCGCCGGTATTTTGACGGTCACGCTATTTAACAAGCTTAATGCGACACCTATACTGGTTATAATACCTAAGTTAAGCATTAGTTCCACTCATCACTGATTGTAGGGAGATTACCAGTTGAAGGAGCGGCATCACTAATATAATTTTCAAAAATGTTTTTTATATTAGGTCTCTCATTAAAACCTTCCACATCCACATTTTTAGCCACTTGTTCTTTAGTAGGAGAGTAACCCCATAATGACTTAAACCCCTTCCATAAAGCAGCACTCTGTTCGCGGGATACTCCGAAAATAGAAGTTTGAGCACCACTTTTAACCATATCACCAGCTATTTTACCTCCATCAACCGCTACATCAACAACAGCCTTTGCAGGAGCTGCCAGATCATTCTTAAGAAGATTATAAACAACCGCTATTCCACCTACACCAATTAAAATAGTATTTATATTCATTATGCACCTGCTCTCTCAATCCAATTAAATGTGACATGTAAATTATAATCTGCTCTAAAATAAACAACAAGCGAGTGATTTTCACCCAAGCCCATAGGGTGAGTAAAAGTAAAAGCACGGGTTAAACCGGCCGAACTGGATAAATCATTAGCAGAAACCGCCATAAATGCATCCGAAATAGCATAGGAATGTTCTTTAGTGTATAAATCTCCCTCACCGACCGCCCAGCCGCGCTTGTTTTTTCCGTCCTTCACATGTGTTCCACTATCAATACCTACCATAATTTTAAGATAGGCAGCGGTACAAACGCTGGAGGCCGAGTTTGCCACGCAAATATCATCAACATAAATCATTTTTCCTGAACCTGTTGGATTGTGAAGCATTACAGCCGGCCAGTTAGCTGAAGCATTAAACATATATCCTTCAAAAAAAGCCTCCGAGTTTTCTGAGGAACAATATTTTTCATTTCTTACATTGAAATAAGCATTTGTTACATCTACTTCATTATTAGCACTATCAATCTTAATAGTATTTATTGATGGATCAATTCCAAAATTATTAATATCCATTATATTACCTCCTCTCTCCATTGAAAACCACATCTAAACCAACAGTTTTTAGTTAAAGCAACAAAATTCGCCATATAACCTGGGGGTATAATAAGCGGTGCATCAAAATTTGTTTCAGCTAATCCCCTTGCGTTGTTATATGCTGAAGTAGAACACCACCTCCCTTTATCCACATCTGACCCAGTCGGTAAAGAAGTACCATGTGAACTATATAATTCTCCCTGACTGGTACTTTTTCCACAATATAAATTATAACCTGCGCCTTCGAATGCTCCTGGAACTGTTGTTCTTGCACTAAAATTATGTCCTATTTCAGTGGTATATTCAGTAGTAAAATCACATTTTTCAAGTATGACCATATTCGGCGAGGTGGTTTTATTCCATAAAGAAAGATGACTATAATTGTTTACCGTAGTAGCTGCATAAACGACTCTTTTAAATTGTTTTTCAGCCATCGATAAAAAATATTTTCCCATAGTATTAACAAAAATAGGACTTGAAGCCGAAGAGGTAACAGAAACACTTCCAGCCATCTTATTATATAGGACACGATCATCATCAAGCAGCACAACATCAATGCTTTGAGCCGACGCGCTAAAGACGCCGACCTTCATAAAATATTCATTTTCACCAGCATTGACAGTGAAAATATCTTTAAAATTTGCTATCTCCTTATTTAGTTGATTGTTTTTTCCATAAAAGTAAAAAGAACAATCATAATCAGCTGTCTCAATCAACATAAATGATTTACACATTGGAAGGTAAACAGTTTCACCCGCCCCAATAGCTTGTGTTATTTTCCGCATGTTTGTTACCTCCTTGCCTTAAAAAACATAAAAAGACCGGCCGCACCAACAAGTAAAATCATAGGTAAATTACCCCCTATAGAACTACTTAACGGCGAACCTGCTATCGTTCGGATACTCTCCTGCTCCATTGGTTGATTTATAAGTCCCGCCAAGGCAAGACTCTTTTCCACAGTACTGGTAGCATCCGAAAATGCACCGCGAGCAAAGTCAAAAGCAGAAGAAACAGCACCCTCATCAATTTCAGTCCTATTTGTAATTTGACTCAAATTACGGGTTATATCCACCCGACTATCAGCTGCGAGAATCCCTTGATCTTGTACCCCGAATGTTTGTGGTCTGTTTATAGCGGTTGTTTCGGTATTAACTCGACTCCCCACAATTACCTCCTCCCAAAAATCACAAGTGCTATCAGCATAAAAGCACCAACGATATATATTATGTTATTGTCATTTTTTCCAGCAAACTTTAGTTTACCGGTAGAACCAAAAGTGCTCTTTAATCCTACTTCACTCCCAACTGCCCCAGAAACTGACGGTGCGCCACCCAAACCTTGAGCGACGCCCATTAATTTACTTGCTCCTGCTATACCTGCTAAAACCATTAACGTCTCCTCCATAGTAAGAGGAGAGCAATGGCAAATATCCCGCCGAATATAAAAAGTGGAGAGGAGGTGTTACCTAAAAAATTTATTTCACTACCCGAACCAAATAAAGAATTTAAATCTGTAAAACCACCCCTCGCACTTGATTGTTCGCTTGAACCAAACATATTGCTCTCCTCAGATTTATTTTTTAAGAATTTTAATAGCCAAATATAAAACAGGTATAATTATAAGATACATACCATATTTTTCTATCGGGTTACCGCCTTCTATTGGAATACCGTCGTGTTTTGAATCTGCCAAACTTGCCGGTTGACCGCTTTGAACGGCGACTCCTTGGCCTCCTACTCCATATGGTGTTTGAGTATCCTGACTTTTTCTTTCTTGATCTAAAAACAGGTTGGCAGTTGAAGAATCTGAAACTTTATCAGCCAAATCAATCACTTTTCCAAAAACACCGAATATACTATCAGTTACTCCCATAATACCTCCTTACACATTACCCAGAAGAGCCAAACAATCTGTATAAATTGTCACAGCATCCGCAGCTGCCACTGTAAGGTTATACTGCAGGCTCTGGGCGTTACTCGTGTCAAGAATCTGCTTCATGTCTTTATTCAATATAGTGTCATAAACATACATTGATTCGGCGGCTGTGGCAGTTCTTCCATAACTCAATTGCAGCATCTCACTAATGTCAAAGTCATTTTTCTCATAAATAACCAATCCGTTCTTTTTTATTTCAATGTCGGTTAAGTTTGTCGCTGTAGCAGGCATGAAATACACTCTCTTTATTAAGAAACCGGCTTCAGCACCATGTGGAGGAACAACAGGGAAAGTTCCCGCCGCGGCGAATGTTACCGTGTGTTTCAACATGGCATTGATAAACCCAAGAGGAGTGGGAGGTGAAACAACAGAATAACTTTCAAGTGTGGGGGCTGTGGCTGCTCCTATTGTAACTTCAACAACAAATGAAGTAACACCGGCACCAGTTCCTATACTTCCAACATACTGTCCACCCAGTGTTTTTGCTTCCATTTCAGTAAAGTCTATCATGGCATATGTTGTTCCGAGAGTTACATCTTTATAAGCCTGAATCAACTCAAGTTCTGTAGCAGACATCTCCCAGAAAATTTTCCCATTCAATTTCAGGCGGATGTTTGTTATTAAAGCCTTAGTGAAGGTTGTCCCGCCCAAAACCAAATAAAGTCTCTCATAGGTCATACCAATTGGTAATTCCAATGAAGCGACTGAGTTTGCGGCAACATTAGTAAAAGGTAAATTCTTTTGAAAAATCATTATTATCATTCCTTTAAATTGAGATTAAAATTATATTACTCTGTCGACAAGCTGTTTAACAAATTTTGAATAAATAATGCTTCCGGCAACAACCATTGCAGCGTTTTTCATCATATTTACAGAAAAAAATTTCATCATAATGTTAGTCCTTTTTAATAAAATTATGGCGCTTGCGCGCCAGAGAGAAAATTTAATAAAGTTACACACCTATCATGGGTAGTATTTTATCTGAAAGAAATCCAGCAAATATACCAATTACTAAGTATCTTATATCCATTATTTTTCACCCCCCTTTGGTTTTTCAGGTTTTTCAGTTTTTTCAGTTTTTTTAGGTTGTGGTGGAGGTTGTTCTGCCGGCGCTATCACCTGAGGAGGAACAACCTTTTTTGTATCTTCACCACGACCCTTCATTTCATAATACTTCTTTTCGATAATTTTGTCAAGCTTTTTTCTCTCTGCCTTTTTTTTCGCCGTTTTTATTTTTTCCGCTTTTTCCGCCTTGGACAGAGAATCACTCAATGCCTTACTTGCTTTTTTCTGGTTTTTATAACTATCAATACCCCAGTTTGTCAAACCAAAAACGGTTAATCCTAAAAAAATTTTAATCCACATTTTTTCTCCTTTTTATCTAGTTACAGACATCCATATTAAAATTACCCATATTAAAATAATTTCAACCATTTGTCCTTCCATTAAATAAAACTTTTCTTTCAACTCTCCCAAAACGGGAGCAACTCAAAAAATGGCCCTGTTGAAGCGTTGTAGCCTCGATAAGCTCAGGATGATTAAAATCAAGAGAAAGTATCTTACTGTCATTAAAATTCATATTAAAAGTATGTAAGATACTACATTGACTCCTCACAATAGGCTTCAATGCCATAACCCTTTGCGATATGAAAAAAACACTGTGGCCATAGTGACGACTACGAGTAGCTAACCACGACAATTCTTTATGTAATGAATTGACCTCACCTGCTTCATCAATAAAAATATAACAAGATTGCACGGTTTGAATATATTCTAAAAACTCCTCTGGATCCGTAAACATAACATTGCAATCCCACATAGATCCTAATATATCACAAACCACAACGGGTTTTTCCACAGTTCTTAATTTTTTAGCCAGTAATTTGGCCAACGTTGTTTTTCCACTCTCTGTTCCGCCCGAAATTAAAGTGTGCATAACCTCACCTTAAAACCCTATTTTGCCCGCTATCCATTTGGACATTTTTTTAATTTTGCTTTTTTGGTTGTCCTTGCCCAGTCTCGGTACAGCATAAAAAATCAGAGCACTTAAAAGAAGATACCCTGGAGGTATATCATCAATCCCCTTAGACTCAAGATAGCTTGCGTATGCTTCTCCTAAGTACTTTTCTTCGTCTACTCCCAGTGCCTTGTCTTTAACAAACCGAAAATCCTCGCTTATAAGACAACCGCCGGCTTCAGTAAATTTAGCAAGCATCATTCCCTGCCCACGATAATCAACCTTTACTTCAGTTAATTCAGCTTCTTTCTTTTCCTCTTTAACACCCATGCCCCTTTTAACAGAAAGAGTACCGTTTTTTAAAAATTTTGGAACTCCAAACTCATCAACATTGTGCAGGGACGGATCAAACTCTCGTCCGAATTTGTCTTTTTTTGATGGTTCTTCACCTGTCATTGTAACCTCTGGTTCGACCGTTACAACATCTGCCAGTATATCATTTACCGCTGTTTCATTTATTTCATTCATCTTTCTCTCCTTCTATTTTAGGTATTTTTTATATCGAAAATCAATAAGTTCTTGGTGTAAGACATCTGCTTCTTCAATAACAGAAACATAATAATCATTCCAATGTTGAGTTATATCTTGAGGTTGAATATCTTCATCATACGATATTTTTACTTCTTTGTCAATAAATTTTTTAAAAAGAATGTCATAATTTTTAAACATATTATTCCTTATATTTTTTCAAAATGTACATTTTCACTATAATGACCGTTTGATGAACCATACCAACGCACTGTAACAAACCCTTTGATTGAAGCAAATTTATAAAACGTCCACGTAAAAGACTCAAATTGATGCCAGTTCTCACCACAGTTTGTCGACTCTTCAACCATCAATAAAGGGGTGTCGATTAAATCTTTTAAATCACCGTCAATGTCTTCAATTGTTACTTCTTCACAACAATCACGTCTGTGATACAATCGATACATGTCACCATTAGTCTCTGTGAAAACAACTTCTGTTTCACCTGCACAACCTGTTATATTTGTAAAAGTTTTATTTTTTAATATTTCAATAGCTATATCCATCTTGTTCTCCTTTATGATTCACTTACTCCCTATTTTCCCAAAAGCGTTTGGGAAAATCTTAACAGTAATTATTATGTTGAACAACAAAAACTTTTTCAGAGGGGACAATAACCCGCTCTTCTCCTTCAACATATATCTTGTTTTTCCAATTAGTGGTGTATTTGTCATATGCTTGAAGTATCTTTGTTTTCTTCTCTTTTTTACAAGCTTTTGATGTCCCTTTTATTATTGCTTTGGTCCTTGGAAACGAATTAAAATATACATCAATTTTTTCACCTTTTAACATTTTGAGAAAGTGCTCTCGTTTAAGTTCGTCCCCTCCCAAGTTGCATTTATTAGCAAAACCTTTCATTTTAATGACATCTCCTTTCATATATCCTTTTCTCATTAAATATATTGCTTGGACTCCTGTTGATGGTGTTTCCTGTTCCATTTTTCCTAATTCTTTTGAGTGGGTTACTTCCCCTTTAAAAGTATGCGGCAAACCAAAAATATGAATACTGTCGGTGTCCATGTAAAGAAGTCTCTCGGTGTTATCATGGATATAAGGATACATTGTTAAACGGGTTAAAGAGGTGATCAATGCTGATATATAATTTTTTCTATGTTTTGGGATTTTTTCTGAGACGTGTATATACATGTTCGGTGTACTGTTTGAAAAGTCTTTATATTCCTCTGGGCTTTTCATTACTTCTTCTGTAGATGCTTTTATGAGCGATTCAGCACCTCCTTTTTGATTAAATTTTCCGTACAGAGAATTAAGACATAATTTAGCGAATTGTTTTAATCCTCCTCCTCGGTTTTTTAATTCAAAAAATTTGTCTGTGAATTTTAAAAAAGGTTGAATATAACTGTTTGCAGACCAGTATATACCTCTTATTACTTTCAGTTTTGAATCACCAGAAGAGTATTTTTGAAACATTTCATATTCATGGTTTGTTATTACTTGTTTACCATAGTAAGAACCTTGGAGCCCTTTTTTATTATTTTTAATAAGCAATACAGGGGGTATATTTCTGTTACGTTGATTAAAAACTACCTCATAAAACCCTATGCAATTATGACCTTGATAAGAGTTAGTAAACGCGGGTTTTCCTATAGGTACTTTCATTTCTCTATATACAGACGGATATAAAGAGACAATATCAAATGAGGAAACTGTTTTAAAGTCGCCTCGTCTAAATACTTCTACCCTTCCTCCTATCATGCCTTGCTCTATAAAATTGTCAAGTACTGTCCCGTCAATGTCCGGAAAAAATTTTTTAAACTCTTTGTTCCATTTAAGAAAATCTGAATAAGTTGCACATTTTTCCATTTCTTCACCGGCTAAATCCATAAATGAATTTAACGCCATTTGTCCAGCTGTTACTGGAAACTCTGTTTGATCTAATATCTTACAGACTTCAACACAGCATTGATGTAAAGATACACAATCTGTTTTTAAATAACGATAATAATCCTCTCTATGGTCTTTTTTAAAGTCTTCCATGTGTGAATAATAATGTTGAGGAATATCTTCTTTAGGTGTTTTCACTTTAAATGCTTTACATGCTTTTGCCAGACTAAGCGTAAATACCTTCAGGGTGTCCGAAAATTTTATTTGTCTCCTAAATTTCTTCGGATCTTTGAGGGTGGCAAAGACGATATTAGACCCTGACATGGCCATTTGAAGATAATCAACCTTCTGGTATAATGAAAGAAAAAAAGGGGGATAATCAAAACCTCCTCCGTTGTGACAGAGGATATTACGATAACATTCATTATCATTATTAATCGATAGTATGTGCTCCAGTTCGTCCCAGTTTTGGAAGAAATGATATTTTTCTAATAAAGGTACATATAATAACCCGTCGAGTAAATCTCCGTTTGAGGTTGTCTCTGTGTCCATTATCGACCATTCGTAGATACCATTGACCAGTTTTTCTTGTTGTTGGGCTTCTTTTTTTAATTTTGTTTTTTGTTTTGTTGCGTCTTTCTTATCTTTTTTCATTTTTTTAAAACTGGCGATAACCTCTGGCACATTTATGTCTGGGATTGAAGGGACAGGTTTTTTTCCTTTCAATATCCTTGTTATGGAAGACAAAGAGATATCCATAATTTCTGAAACATATTTTCTGGTTGTTTCTTTGACAAGATATTGAAAAGTTTTCATTATTTCTCCTTGTTTTCCATAGTTTGCCATGCTTTCAGTTCGTTATTGGAAAAATAATCTTTTGGTTTCATGGGCAGTTTTTTCCTAAATGGTCTCAGTGTATTTACTATTATTGAAACTGAGGTAAGGTTGATGCTCTCTCCTGAAGTCCCTTCCTTTATTTTATCATTGAACAATTCTGTGAGATTTTCAATGTTTTGGTCTAATATATTCATTCCGAGGCCACCCATATTCCCTCGCGGGAATGAAGGCCAGTGGGTGAAATTTGTTGACCCGTATTGTACTCCATTCTCTGTTAGATATGTCCATTGTATACCTACAACCATGGCGTCGTATGCGAATGCCGTCTCGATCATAAGAGGGGTGAACGGTTCTATATACTCTCCCCATTCACAATCACTCTCAAAATAGAAAGTGTTGTGGTTCCGATGCTTTTTTATTTTATCGGGTGCAGGTATGCTTGATCTTTTAATTTTTTCTTGAGTTTGAAAATATGGTAATTTTTCTCTATTTTTAAGTTTCTGTTTTTTTGTTTTGGCTGCCTTGAAAGACTTGGTTTTTTGCGAAACCCATAGACTTTTTATAAGTTTTTTGTTGTTACCGGTTGGTTTTGTTTTACCTACCCTCCACCTGTGGATAGTGGAGGGGGCAACACCCATTGTTGCTGCGAGGTCTTTCGCGTAAAACCTATTTAACAGAGCTTTTAATGGTCTATACATGAGTTCTCCTTAATTTTGAAGCCATCTTGATTGAAGAATGATTTTGAGCTCATTATCTGTTAGGTTATAATCCTTTGCCATGTGCAGGTACTTTTTATCTTTACAGTTGAGAAGCAATTCTTTTTCTTCTTCATCTGTAAGGTTTATTTTATTTCTTTTATCTATAGATTTTTTCATTAAATTTTCCGGTGAGTGGGTGTTTCCGTGATAATGAAATCTTTCACACCTTTTACAATGGAATGGGTTTTCAAGGACGTAATCAATGTTTTTAAGGAATGTTAGGCCACATGAACACTTAACACGGTAAATAGGTTCTTCGCTTTGATCATTGAAAGAAACTTTTTCTTTTATAGTTAATCCATTATAATTAGTTCCAGGTTCCAGGTTTTGTTTTTCTTCTTCTGTAAAAAACATGAATTCCTCTAAATTTCTTATCGGGGTAATACCCATGGTTGTCTCCTTTTGGGGTGTTTCCACCCCATTGATGGTTTGATGGTTTGGTTAGAAGGGGAGGTCTCCGTCTGTGTCTGCGTCTTTGTAGTCGTCTTTTGCGTATTGTGCATCCTGGTTTATGCCTGATGAAGAACTGTCTGAATTCCTGCTTTTGGATAGAAATGTGATATCCTTCAATATGAAACTGGTATAATATTGTGTATGACCGTCCTTTTCATATTTCGCCGTTTCTTGTCTTGCTGAAAATGCTATTAAAGAACCCTTGAATAGGTGTTTTGAGCATACCTCACCTATTTTACCGAAGGCTACCACTGCCAACCATTCACTGTCTTTTCCGGCTCTACAACAAACCGAAAATTTACACACGGCTGTGCCATTTTTTGAATATGATAATTCGGGATCTTTTCCTAATCTTCCTGCTCCACTTGTTATTAACATTTTATTCTCCTATGATTTTTAATATGTTATTAAAATGGCTTGTTATTTTGGTTAAATGTTCAAGTTGTTTTCTGTTTAAAATAAAAAAAACATCTTCAATCTCAAAATTGTATTCGACTTCATATCCTATGTTAAACAGGTCATCGAGAGTTTCAAGGATGACCTTTAACTTGTTATGATCGCAGTTCATACAATACGCTATATAAAAAGATGAATAATTCGTTTTTCTCATGGCCGTCTCCTTTAAAGTGTTTTGGCGTGTTTATTAAATTGGTTAAAGATTTTTTTAAGGTAAGCTAATTGTCTCTGGTTAAAAGAATAAATGATTTCTTTTAAGTTTGAATCAGGAACAACACTGTATCCTATATTAAAAACATGGTTTAATTGTAAAAATATTTGTTTAAATTCAAGATGAGATAACCGAAGACATTGCGCTACATGTTTTGAGGTTTTTTTATCTTCGTTTGTAAAAAAAGATACTGGCATTTTACTCGTCTCCTTTGTTTAAGAGATTTTTTATTAGTTTTGCTGCAGCTTGGTTGTTATCTTTTAAAACGACATCCAACAGTTCATTTATAAGATCACCGAGAAGGAGAGTGATGCTTAGTATGTTCTCGGAGTTTTGCATCACTTTTTGTTCGAGAGGTGTGACAGTCGGTACGGTGTTTGGGTTGTGATAAACGCTTTTATGGTTTTCTTCGTTGTATTTTTTTACAAATTTTGGTAATCTAAACATTAGAGACCTCCCTTAATATATTTTTTTATACGGTGATCGTACTCGACGATTGTTTTAAAGTCTTCACCGTCTATTAGACGGAGAAAACCTGTTTTTTTATTGTGTTGTACTTTAAACTCAAAACACCCAACTGCTTGACCGAGTTTTTTAAAGGAATGAACGTCCTCATCTGACAATACTAAATAATTCGGGAAAAGATCTTCCATGATTATCTCCTTTTATATTGTCCCGCTTTTCGCAAAGCGTTATAGTTGATGTATTGATTTCTCTTAAAAAATTTAAAAATTACTTTTATTAGTTTCATATCTTCCTATTTGAACAGTTGATTTATGGCATCATGCTTGGTGTTTGTTGCAGATGTTACTGTGCTTTTACCCTGTTTTGTTACTGATAAAGCACCACTAAAATACAAAATTGTGAAAACGCCTACTATTAATAAAATTGATTTTTTCATGGTTGACTCCTTTTTTGTTTGTTGATTGTTTGTTGATGTTGGTTATATTATATTGCACGTTGTGTACCAATGTCAAGAAAAAAGAAAAATAATTTTAAGTGAGTGTTTTTATTCGGGAAAATAGAAATATAGGGTTGAATGGGTTATTTTGGGGTGTGGTAAATAGGTGTAACTTTTGTTGACAAAATGTAATAAAAGTTGTCAAAATGGGGTAAAAGGGTGTTAAATGTATGAAAAATAGGTACTATGGGAGATTTTTACTAAGGTAACTTTTGTTGCACTGTTGTAAAGACATATCGACCATCTTTAAAAGGATGATTGTATTGTCCTTATCTAACTTATCAAGTTTCTTGTTGATCTGCTTTAAATGGGTTGTGAGAGAATCCTCCGCCTTAGAAATGAGTTGGACAGTTTCAGCTCTGGTCGGTCTGGCATGAATTGCAAAAGTGAACATGCCGACTGTTGTCAACAAAAATATAATTATAGGGACAATAAATTCTAATTTCATAATATTGACATTATATAATAGGACAAATGATTTGTCAAGGAATAAAATTTTATTTGGCATGGAACTTGTCTGTCAAGAATCGTGCCAAAATTTTCGGGCAATATCCGTGCCAAGATTTTTTAATGCACAAAACGTGCCAAGAGAAGAGAGAAGTGAGAAGAGAAGTTTGGTGAGCAAAACTGAACCATTTTTTCTATACACTTTTT
>Ga0209345_10004528_pt1 | contig 13376 bp, 11 predicted proteins | sample Cruoilmetagenom7_FD_187294 | JGI IMG/M metagenome (GOLD analysis project Ga0209345, IMG submission 187294) | Oil polluted marine microbial communities from Coal Oil Point, Santa Barbara, California, USA - Sample 7 (SPAdes) (version 2) | ecosystem: Environmental > Aquatic > Marine > Oil seeps ...
AGCGCCTGCCGATGGCGGGGACCGATGACCTGCGCGACTATGTGGCCGAAACCGGCGGCACGCTGATGTGGGTCGCCGCCCGCGCGCTTGGCGGCACCGATGAGGCGCGCGCCCGTGATCTGGGCTCCGCTGCGGGTCTGGCCAATTACTTCCTCGGTGTGCCGCTGTTCCTGACGCGGGGGATCAATCCCTTGCCCGAGATGACCACGGCGCAGTTCGACGATCTGGTCCGGGCGCATCTTGCCATGGCGCGCCGTCCGGGCGGGGGCGGGCGAGCCGCAGCACCGCAGCGTTTCGCGGAATTGGCGGGCTGGCGCGCGGCGGGTATCCTGAAACGCGCGGGCCGCGATCCGGCGGCGATCCCCGAAGGCCGCCTTGCGGAACCCGAAGCCCTGCGCCGTCTGGGCCTCTTGCGCGCGCGCTACCTCTGAACGATCACGCCTCTTTCGGCTGCATCGCCAGCCAGATCAGCGCGCCTGTGGCCAGCACCAGAAACGGCAGCATCGCCATGTTCACGGCCATCCAGCCCTCCTGCGCGGTCCCGCCCGAACAGTTCATCAGGCTGCCCGATGACAGCGAGGCCATGGTGACCCCGCCGAACACGATCAGGTCGTTCATCCCCTGCACCCGGCCGCGCTCATGCGGCGCATGGCTGGCCGACAGCATCGTGGTCGCGCCGATGAAGCCGAAGTTCCAGCCGATCCCCAGCAGGATCAGCGCCACGAAGAAATGCTCCAGCTCGACCCCCATCAGGGCCACGCCACCAGCCCCCGCAAGGATCAGAAGGCCCAGCCCCACGATCCGCTCGACCCCGAAACGCGCGATCAGATGGCCGGTGAAGAACGAAGGCGCATACATTGCCAGAACATGCGCCGTAACCACATTGGCCGCGTCATTCGTGGCGAAGCCGCAGCCCACAACCGCCAGCGGCGAGGAGGTCATGACAAGATTCATCAGCGCATAGGACACTGTGGCACAGATCACGGCCACAGCCACGGCTGGTGTCTTGAGCAGTTCCATCCGGCTGCGCCCTCTGGGCGCGTCGATGGCCGGTGGCTTGGGCGTCGGAATATCGAGGAAAAAGAACAGCCCCGACCCGATCACATTGACCGCGATCACGGCCAGATAGGTGCCAAGGAAGGGGATGACCATCGACTCGGCCGTGACCTTGACCAGTTGCGGGCCGATCACCGCGCTCAGCAGCCCGCCTGCCATGACATAGGAAATCGCCTTGGGCCGGTATGCGTCCGAGGCCGTATCGGCGGCGGCAAAGCGGTAGAACCCCTGTCCGGACATGTAGATGCCGGTGATGAAACTGCCCAGCAGGAAGATCGGGAAGGACGCCACATAAAGCCCGTAGGCCCCGACGGCCCCGCCGATGGCGCCCGCCGTCGTGCCGATTAAAAACCCGGTGCGGCGGCCATATTTCTGCATGATCGCCGAGACCGGGGTTGCGGCCAGCATGGACCCCAGCACGATCAGAGAGATAGGCAGCGTCGCCCAGCAAAGGTTCGTCGCCAGCGACTGCCCCGCCAAACCGCCGATGGTGAAGATCATCGGCATCTGCGATCCCAGAATGGCCTGCGCCATCACAAGGATCGTCACGTTGCGCTTCGCGCGGGCGTCGTCGGGGATATATGCAGCTTCGCTCATGCGAAAGTGCTAGACCGCGCGCCAGCAAGCCGCAAGGGCGATAATGTCGCCATGACGCAGCAGGCTGAATGGCAGGATCAGCTTGCCGCCATCGCGGGGCGCAGGGCCGGGGAAAGCCCCACGGCCAGCGCCTGCCAGTCCAGACCATGCCTGAGGCGCACGCCTTCGCCGATGCACAGGATCGCGGGCGGCTCCAGCCCCGAGGCGGCGATATCCGCCTCCATCGTGCCAAGCGTAGTGTCCAGCACGCGCTGTTGTGGCGTCGTGGCGGATACGACGACGGCGGCCGGTTCATCCGGGCTGCGCCCGGCGGCGATCAGTTTCGCGGCGATCTGGCCCACATGTTTCATGCCCATATAGACCACGATCATCTGGCTGCCCTGCGCGATGGCCGTCCAATCGACGCTGATGGGTGTCTCGCCGCTGGCGTCATGGCCGGTCACGAAGGTCACCGCCTGATTGACCTCGCGGTGAGTGACGGGGATGCCCGCATAGGCCAGCCCGCCGATCCCTGCCGTGATGCCCGGAATGATGCGTGTCGCGATCCCCGCCGCGATCAGCACGCGGGCTTCCTCGCCGCCGCGCCCGAATACGAAAGGATCGCCGCCTTTCAGCCGCAACACCCGCTTGCCCTGCCGCGCCAGCACGACCAGCCGGTCCGTGATGTCATCCTGCTGCGCCGAAGGCTTGCCGCCGCGCTTTCCTGCGTATTCCAGCTCCGCCTGCGGCGCCCAGTCGAGGATCTGCTGGCTGACCAGCGCGTCATAGACCACCACATCCGCCTGCCTGAGCGCGTTCAGCGCATGCAGCGTCAACAGGCCCGGATCGCCGGGACCGGCACCGCACAGCCAGACCGCGCCGGGGCTCATCACCGGCCATTGGGCATTGGGAAGGGGAAACATGTTGCTCATGGTGCGGAATATCGTTCCATATAGCGGCGACATAAAGTGAAATCTGGCGGCAATATTGCTGCACAGCGGCAATACCGCAGAACATCGTTCCGGTTTTGACAAAAGGAATATTCCCGGTTCCCGTGCCGTCCCGGCCCGGTGGACGATTGGCCGGGATGGCGCAGTCGCGCAGGATGGCCGGTCTTTTCGCGAACATAGGCCAACAGGCAGGCGGCTTTCCGGGCAGGCTGGCCTTTCGGTGCTGCTGGGATAGGCTTTCCCCCATGACAGACCAATGCCCCCGCCTTGATTCGCCCCCCGGATGCCGCCGATGACAGGGCGGATCATCCTGACCGATGCCTGTGTCGCCGAAGGCGTGGACTGGCTCTGCGCCAGTGATCCCGCTATGGCGCGGGCTTATGCCGCGACCGGAGCGCTGCCGCTGCGCCGCCGCCCGGACGGGTTTGCCCAGCTTCTCAGCGCGATCGTCAGCCAGCAGGTCAGCGTCGCCTCGGCCCGCGCGATCTGGGGCAGGCTGGAGGGGGCGGGCCTGACCTCGCCCGAGGCCGTGGCCGCCATGTCGGAAGATGATCTGCGCGCCCTTGGCCTCAGCCGCCAGAAGGCCGGCTATGCTCATGCGCTTGCGGCGGCGGGGATCGACTTCGCCGCCCTGCGCGACGCGCCGACAGATGAGGTCGTGACCACGCTCGTCGCCGTCAAGGGCATCGGCATCTGGACCGCCGAGATCTATGCCATGTTCAGCCTGGGCCATGCGGATGTCTTCGCGCCGGGCGATCTGGCCCTGCAGGAAGGGGCGCGGATGCTCTACGATCTGCCCGAGCGCCCGCGCGAGGCCGCGCTGCGCCGCATGGCCGAGGCGTGGAGCCCGTGGCGCTCGGTTGCAGCGCGGATGCTTTGGGCCTACTACCATGTGCAAAAGCAGAAGGAAGGTATCGCATGACACGGGGATTGAATGCACAGCGCCGCGCGCCATTGTCGGGCGAGACGCGCTCGGTCGTGGTGTTCCTGCATGGCTACGGCGCCAACGGGGCGGACCTTCTGGGGCTGGCCGATCCTTTGGGGGAACATCTGCCCGATACGCTCTTCGTGGCCCCCGATGCGCCCGAATCCTGCGCCGCTGCGCCCTTCGGCTTTCAGTGGTTCCCGATCCCCTGGATCGACGGCTCCTCCGAGGAAGAGGCCGCGCGCGGCATGCAGGCGGCGGTCGAGGATCTGAACGCCTTTCTGGACGGCATCCTTGTGGACGAGGATCTGCTGCCCGAACAGATGGTGCTGCTGGGATTTTCCCAAGGCTCGATGATGTCGCTGCATGTCGCCCCGCGCCGCGAGGACCCGGTCGCCGGTGTTATCGCCTTCTCGGGCCGCCTGCTGCAACCCGAGGTCCTGCCCGACGAGGTGGTCAGCCGCATGCCGATCCTGCTGGTGCATGGCGACGCAGATGATGTCGTGCCGGTCCAATCGCTGCCGCAGGCCGCGCAGGCACTACAGGATGCGGGCTTCACCGAGGTCTTCGCCCATATCATGAAGGGCACCGCCCACGGTATCGCCCCGGACGGGCTGTCCGTGGCCCTGGCCTTCATGCGGGACAAGCTGTCGCTCTGATCCTGCCGCCCGGCTGCCTTATCTTTCATCTGTCATCCGTCTGTCGCATCATCGGGCTACCTGTCGCAGGGCGGGGGCAGGTAATGGGGCTTGCCGGATGCGTGCCACGATATATAGTCGGATCATGACGGGGCGGGTGCACCCGCTCTGTAGCCATGAACCGGCAGACAGGGCAGGGGAGCTTTGCGCCAGATGAGTGTAGATTTCAGAACGGATTTTGTCAGGGAACCGGCGGTGCTCAAGCACCATCCCGCGCTTGTGCTGAACGCGGATTATCGGCCCCTGTCCTATTACCCTTTGTCGCTGTGGCCATGGCAGGAAGCGGTCAAGGCCGCCTGGCTGGACCGGGTCGATATCGTGGCCGAATATGACCATGTCGTCCGAAGCCCCAGCACCGTGTTCCGGCTGCCCTCGGTTGTCGTGCTCAAGGATTACGTCAAACCCCAGAAGCGCGTGGCCTTCACGCGCTTCAATCTTTTTCTGCGCGACGAATTCAGCTGCCAGTATTGCGGGGCCAAGGGCGATCTGACCTTCGATCACGTGGTGCCGCGCGCGGCGGGCGGGGTCACAAGCTGGCAGAACGTGGTCGCCGCCTGTGCGCCCTGCAACCTGCGCAAGGGCGCCAAGTCGCTGCGCCACGCCGGGATGCACCTGCGCAAGCCGCCCCGCGCCCCCGCCGCCGAGGAATTGCGCAACATGGGCCGCAAGTTCCCGCCGAACCACCTGCACGAAAGCTGGATGGACTACCTCTATTGGGATGCCGAACTGGAAGCGTGATCCGCGCCCGCGCCGGTCACTCCTTGGAAAGTGCCTCGATCACGCCCAGACGCAGCAGGCTGTTGATGCTGGTGATCAGGCGACGCGTGATCTTTTCATGAGGATCGTCACCCGACGGAATGCCCAGCATGCCTCCGTGTGACGCAAGCCCGCCGCGCCTGCGTTCCACGATCAATCCCGCGTCCAGAAATCGCGCGACGATCCGGCGCACAGTCTCGACCGGAATACCCAGCACATCCGCGATCCGCCGCCGCGAGATGGTTCCGGTATGGCTGTCGGGCAGCGGCGTGCTGTCAACAAAAGCATCGTCCGGACTTGCCGCGCGCGCAAAGCGCTGCACGGTCGACAGGACAATCAGCAGATAGACCTGATACTCTTCGGCCCGCAGTTTCAAATGCTGCTGCAATTCCAGATTCAGCATCAAAAGCGCATTGCCGATCTCATAGGCCACCAACCGCTCGGCTTTGGCAAAGCCATCGCTGTCGAGTTCCAGTCGGACCAATGCGCCGTTGCGCTCTTCTTTCATCTCTATATCCGTTCGAATCCTTTACAGGCGGCAAGCATGGCCCCGCAGGCATCGAGCGATTACAGAACTAAGCAATGAAGTGCGCATCAGCGGGGAGGCTGATGCACGGCCCTTGAATATCAAAGGTTAACAGAGAGACGCGTTCCGTTGGGCATGAGGTGACCCAATATGGGTCACCTCGCCCATCACAATATTTTCCTGCCCCTCCCTTTCTGGTAGCAGGGATATGTATGAGTTCAACTTTTGTCAGTGTGTCTTTAGTTGGTGCCAGCAGATGCGCTTTTTCGCATCCTGTTGGTGCCAGCGTCTAGAGTATGGCCCATGCGCAGCAGACACAGCTCTGTTCGGGCCGAAGTTCCGCGCAAATCAATTGCTCCGGACAAATGAAAAAGGCGCCGACTGCGATACAGCGGCGCCTTTTTGATGTCTTTGCCTGCGATCAGCTTGCGCTGTCGGTCGCGGCGGCCTTGGGGGCAGGGGCGCTGCCCTTGGGCGTCAGCGGGTCGTCCTGACGCTGCACCGAGCCTTCGAAATGCGCGCCGGATTCAATCGCGATGGTCTTGTGGATGATGTCGCCCTCGACCCGTGCGGTCGATGTCAGGCGCACTTTCAGGCCACGGACGCGGCCCACGATGCGGCCATTGATAACCACGTCATCGGCCACGACTTCACCCTTGATGGTGGCGCTTTCCCCGATGGTCAGCAGATGCGCGCGGATGTCGCCATCCACCGAACCTTCGACCTGGATGTCGCCCGTGGTCTTGAGGTTGCCGGTGATGTGCAGATCCGAGGACAGCACCGATGCGGGCGGCTTCGGCTTGGGCGCGCTGGCCTTGAATTCGTTCGGCATGGCGGCCGCAGTTTCCGGCATCGTCGGTTTCGGTGCTTCGGGCGCCTTGGGGCCCGGCTCGTTGATTTTGCTCTTAGAAAACATCGTTTGCAGCCTTGATATAGATCATTGGATTGACGGCCTGTCCGCCCACGCGCACTTCATAGTGCAGATGGGGGCCGGTCACACGCCCAGAGGCTCCCATATCACCGATACGGTCCCCGCGCGATACCCTTTGTCCGACGTTCACGTTAATTTTGGACAGGTGGGCAAAGCGGGTCTCGATCCCGAACTCGTGCTGGATCTTGACCAGCCGACCGTAACCCGACTGCCAGCCGGCATGGATCACCGTGCCATCCGCCGTTGCATAGAGCGGCGTGCCCACCGGGCCCGCGAAATCCACGCCCTCATGCATCCGCCGACCGCCGGTCTTCGGATCGCGCCGCACACCGAAGCCGCTGGTGAAGCGGAACCCCGATTTCACAGGCGTCGCAAAGGGGGCCTTCTGGGCCGCGATGCGATAGATGTTCAGCTGGTCCAGCTGGTTCAGGATGCGGTTGGCGCGTTCGGCATCAGGGGCTATTCCCGTGTCGCCGCTGCTGGAAAAGCTCAAAGGGGTCAACGGACCTCCCTGGCCGGAATAGCCGCGACGGACCTGGTTGATGATCGTGTCGGTGTTGAGCCCGGCAGAGCGGAACATCTTGTCCAGCGGCTTGACCGAGACTGTCATCGCCTCTTCCAGCTGGCGGAAGATCTGGTCGTTCTGATCCTGCATCAGGCGGATCTCGAAGGCCATGTCATCGGCCCGCGCCAAAGCGTCATTGGCATCGGCGCGCACAAGGTCACGCTCTTCCGCCGTTTCGGCCAGCGCCATCGATAGAAAGTCGATCGCCTCGCCTGCGGCCTTGCCCGAGGTCATCACCTCGCCATTGCCGCCGCCACCCTCTGTCACCTGCTCCTTAAGAGCGGCCAGTTCCAGCCGCGCGGCCTCGCGCTCGCGCATGGTGCGCTGCAGGGTGCTCTGGATCACTTCGATCCCCGTCTCCATCTCGCGGCGGCGGGTTTCGGATTGCAGCAACTGCGATTGCATGACGGAAATCTGTTCCAGCGCCGAGTTGAACCGCTCCTGGGCGGCCAGCGCCTCGGCGGCGCGTGCGTCGCGCTCGGACGACAGGATGTTCAGCCGCGTCTCATAGGTGCGCTGGTCGCGCTTGGCCTGTTCGCGGAAATTGCCGGATCCGATGCTGTCCATCAGCAGGATCGCCGTCGCAATGATGGCCCAGGCCACGACAAGGGCTGCGCCCGAAAAGGCGATCATCTGCGTGCCCGGCTTCAGCCGGATGAAGCGTGTGTCTGTGTCTGATCGCAGAAACAGCCGTCGTTCCGGAAACCAACGCTCGAGTGTAGCATCGATCCGGATTGCCAGTCTTGTTCTCACCAATCTGTCCCTTGTTCCATCCCCACCAGGCAGGCTCCGTGTCCCCTGAGCCAACCCTGCAAAGGTGGTAACCAGCACGGGCCTTCGGGGCAAGACGTTTGCGGCAGGAATGCGGACAGACCGGGCAGATGCCTCCAAATGGGCAAAAACCCGCCGACAAGACCATGAATTTCCTTCAAATTGCAGGGTGTTCTTCGGTCAGCGGCCAGTAGAAATCCGGCGGAAGCCCCGCTTCGGCGCGCTTTTCCTCGTTGAAAGGGGGCTTCAACAGACCGTGGAAATAGCGCCGGACCAGCCCGTGGAACACGTCCTTTGGGTCAAGATCATGCCGCCCGCACAGGAAATGGAACCATTTGGACCCATAGGCCACGTGGCTCACTTCCTCGGCATAGATCACGTTCAGGGCGGCAACCGTCTGGCTGTCACCTGCCTTTTCGAAATGCGCGATCATGCCGGGGGTCACGTCCAGCCCGCGCGCCTCAAGCACCATGGGCACCACGGCCAGCCGTCCCATCAGATCATGCGCGGTGTCCGAAGCCGCCCGCCACATGCCCGCATGGGCAGGCATGGCACCATAATGGCTGCCCTGCGCTTCAAGGCAGTCGCACAACAGGTTGAAATGCTTTGATTCCTCATCTGCCGCCTTGACCCAGTCGTCATAGAACCCCAGCGGCATCGGCACATCCGCAAAGCGCGCGATGATGTCCCAGTGCAGGTCTACGGCATTCAGTTCGATATGCGCCACCGCATGCAGCATCGCGATACGGCCCTGCGGGCTGCCGGGGCGGCGGCGGGGCACGTCCCGGGGGTCCAGCAACGGGGGCTGCTCCGGTCGGGCAGGGTGATCAGGCGGGGTCGCGCGCCCGACCGGCAGCGGCGTGCCCGCCGCACGCGCGGCGCGCCATGTGGCTGCATGGGCGTGGGACAGGGCGGTCTTGGCGCGCCCGTCGGCGGTCGTCAGAACCTCGACCGCCATCTGTGCCAGTGTCATCCCGCTCATCCGCGCCTGTCCCTTCCGGTGTGCCTCGTCAGAGGGCCTTTGCCGCCGCCAGAACCTCCTCGGCATGGCCCGGCACCTTGACCTTGGACCAGACCTTGGCGATCCGCCCGGTCCCGTCAATCAGGAAAGTGCTCCGCTCGATCCCGAAGAACTTCTTGCCATACATGGATTTTTCCTTCCAGACGCCATAGTCCTCGCAGACCGTGTTGTCGGCATCAGACAGCAGTGGCGCGCGCAGCCCGTGCTTGTCGCGGAACTTGTCATGGCTGGCGATATCTTCCTTCGAAATGCCGAAGACCTGCACGCCAGCGGCGGTGAACTGCTCCAGAAGCTCCGAAAAATCCTTGTTTTCCGTCGTGCAGCCCGGCGTGTCGTCGCGCGGATAGAAGAACAGGACCACCGGCGCGGGGCGCAGGGCCGACAGGGTGACGGTGCCGCCACCATCGCGGGGCAGGGTGAAGTCCGGGGCGTGTTCGGAAACGTCAGGCATCATGTATCCTCGGGTTGGTGAAAAAGTGAGTTTCATATTAGAGCGTGACAGGCGACAATAAAGACAGGTGAGCAGAAGTTTCACCGCAAAAAACAGCAGGCCCGTGCGACGGAGGCGGGTCGGTGGGGCGTTGAAGGTTGAAACCGGGTGCGTGGATCAAGTCCCTCGGGCCTTGAGAGCCGCCGTGCAGGACAGACAGGCAGACCATAGCGGGATGACATCAGGGGAACCAGACAAGCTGGCCGAAACCACGGAGCCCCTCGACGCGGCGGTGCCGGAGGTTGCGGCAGCCGTGACCCGGCGCGACAGGCGCAAGGCCTGGGCCCGGCGCGGTCTGCGCGGCGCTGTCCTGCGCTCCGTGCTGGGCACGCTGACGGTGCTGGCCCTCGTCGCGGGGCTGGTCGCCGGGCTGCTGCTATGGTCCGTCGGACGCCCCATCGCGGCCCCAGACTGGATGCGCGACCGGATCGAGGCCCGCGTCGCCGAGGCGCTGCCCGGCATGGAGATCGCGTTCAGCGATCTGGTGCTGACCGTCGACGAGAGCTGGACGCCGCGCATCCGTCTGCGCGACGTGGCACTGCGCGAGGTGGGCGGCCCGCCGATGGTGACCCTGGGCGATCTTGAGGCCGGGGTCTCGGGCGAGGCGCTGTTGCGCGGACAGTTGCAGCCGGGGCGCGTGATCCTGTCGGGCGCAAGGCTGACCCTGCGTCGGATGGCGGATGGCACCTTCGATCTGGCCTTCGGCGACGCCCTTCCGCCGGTCGAACAGGCACCCAACCCGGCCGCCCTGCTGGAAGGGCTGGACAGGCTTCTGAACCAGCCGCGCTTTGCCGAGTTGACGGTGATCGACGCCGACAACCTTGGCCTGCGCTACGAGGATGCGCGCACCGGACGCGCCTGGCAGGTCGATGGTGGCCGGGTCGAACTGCGCCGCGATGGCGACAACCTGACGCTCCGGGGGGATGTGTCGCTGCTGTCGGGCTATGACTACGCGACCACGCTCAGCCTGACCTACGCTGGCCATATCGGCACGCCCGAAGCCCAGATCGGCCTGAATTTCGAGGACATGACCGCCGCCGATCTGGCCAGCCAGTCCAGCGCCCTTGCTTGGCTCGGTGTCTTGCGCGCCCCGATTTCAGGGGCGATGCGCGTATCGGTGGCCGCCGATGGCCGACTGGGACCGCTCAGCGTGGCGTTGCAGATCGGCGCGGGCGTGGTCCAGCCCGACGATCAGGCAGAGCCGATCCCCTTCGAATCCGCGCGCACCTACCTGACCTACACGCCGCAGACCGGCCAGCTTCAGTTCGACGATCTCTCCGTCAGCAGCAAATGGATCACCGCGCGCGCCGAAGGCCGCGCCACCATCGCGGAACTGGTCGATGGCTGGCCCTCGGCGCTGCTGGGACAGTTCCGTATCCTCGATATCGTCGCCAATCCCGCCGACCTCTATGAAATCCCGGTCCAGCTGGAAGAGGCGCTGGTCGATCTGCGGCTGAAGCTGGACCCGTTCGAGCTGAGCCTTGGCCAGATGACCCTGTTCGACCGTGGCCAGCGCCTGCTGCTGGACGGGCGCGTCGGCGTCAGCAGCGAAGGCTGGGAAGTGGCCGTGAACGGCAGCATGGACGCCGTTCTGCCCGAACGCATCCTGCAACTCTGGCCCGAACGTCTGGTGCCGAATACCCGCAACTGGGTGGCCGACAATGTGCACAGCGCCCGCCTGCATGACGTCCAGCTTGGCTATCGCCGCACGCCCGGTACACAGGACAGGGTCTATCTGGGCTTCGGCTTCGATGCGGCCAACGTGACCTATGTCCGCGACATGCCGCTGCTGACCCGCGCCGCCGGACAGGCCACGCTGAACGGGCGCCGTTTCGTGGTCAGCGCGACCGAGGGCACGGTGACGCCGCCCCAGGGTGGGTCGCTGGATGTGACGGGCACCAGCTTCATCATCCCCGATGTCAGCCAGCGCCCTGCACCGGCACAGGTCCGGCTGGCCGCGACCGGCAGCATCACCGGCGTGCTCTCCATGCTCGACAGCCCCAACCTGCGCTTTCTGGAAAAGGCGGGCCGCCCCATCGATCTGGCGCAGGGCACGGCCGAGGTGACGGCGCTGATCGACATGCCGCTGCAACGCCCGATGCCGCTCGAGGCGCTGCGCTTTGCCGCAAGCGCCCGGTTACGTGATGTGGAAAGCCGCGAGATCGTGCCCGGTCGCGTCCTGCGCGCCGCGGCGATGGAGGTGAAGGCCGATACCAACAGCCTCAGCATCGGCGGCGCGGGGCGGTTGGGCGATGTGCCCTTCGATGCCGTCTGGAGCACGGCGCTGCGCGACAACGCGCGCGGGCAAAGCCGGGTCGACGGCACCGTCACCCTGTCGCAGGTCTTTGCCGATGAATTCAGCCTCAGCCTGCCCCCTGGCACCTTCAGCGGCGCGGCACCGGGGCAGATCCGGCTGGATCTGGAACGTGACCGCCCCGCGTCCTTCCGGCTGACCTCGGATATGAACGGGCTTGGCCTGTCCGTGCCCGCCCTCGGATGGTCTCTGCCGCGCGGGACGCGCGGCGCGCTCGAAGTGGCAGGCACCTTGGGCAACCCGGTCGCGGTCAGCCGCATCGCCATCGACGCCCCCGGCCTGACGCTGACAGGGGCGCTCGATCTGACCGCCAACGGCCAGCTGGCCACCGCGCGCTTCGACCGGGTGCAGGCGGCTGGCTGGCTGGACGGCCCCGTCACCCTGACCGGGCGCGGCGCAGGGCGCGCGCCTGCGGTTGCGATCACCGGCGGTCAGGTCGATCTGCGGCGCAGCACCCTGTCCACCGCCTCGGACAGCGGTCAGGCCGGCGGCCCGCTCAGCCTTGCGCTGGACCGGCTTGTGATCTCGGAAGGGATCGCCCTGACCGGGTTTCGCGGCGAATTCGCCACCGCCGGGGGGCTGGACGGCAACTTCAGGGCGCAGGTGAACGGGCAGGCACCGATCGTGGGCCGCGTCGTGCCGATGAACGGGCGCAGTGCCGTCCGCATCCAGTCGGACAACGCCGGGCAGGTCTTTGCCGCCGCAGGCCTGCTCAGACAGGCGCGCGAGGGGGCGATGGACCTGACGCTGCGCCCCACCGGCGGACCGGGCAGCTATGACGGATCGCTGACAGTGCGCAACGTTCGCCTGCGCGACGCCCCGGCGCTGGCTGCGCTCATCAATGCGGTCAGTGTGGTGGGCCTGCTGGAGCAGATGAACGGCTCCGGCCTGCATTTCTCCGAGGTCGAGGCCGATTTCCTGCTGACGCCGGAACAGGTCGTCCTGCGCAGCAGCTCGGCCACCGGGGCCTCGCTGGGGGTCTCCATGGACGGCTATTACAATCTGGCGCGCAAGGAGATGGATTTTCAGGGCGTCTTCTCTCCGGTCTATATGCTGAACGGCATCGGGTCCCTTCTGACCCGAAAGGGCGAAGGGTTGATCGGCTTCACCTATCGTCTGGGCGGCACACCGGATGCGCCGAGGGTGCAACTCAATCCGCTCTCGGCGCTAGCCCCCGGCATGCTGCGCGAGATTTTCCGCCGCCCGCCGCCAGAGACAGGCACCGCCGGCGACGGTTGACGCCGCGGGTGGTTGCAGCATCGCTGCGGCATCTCTATCTGGGCGCAAGTTCAGCCGTTCAGCCGGGGTTTCCCATGCATCTGTCCGATTTCGATTTCGACCTGCCCGAGGCGCTGATCGCGACGCGTCCCGTCAAACCGCGCAGCGCCGCGCGCCTGCTGGTCGCCGATGGCGATGCGATCCATGACGCCCATGTGCGCGATCTGGTCACCTGGCTGCGCCCCGGCGACCGCCTGATCCTGAACGACACCCGCGTGATCCCGGCGCGACTGGCGGGCCTGCGCCACCGCAGCGGCGCGGCAGGCGAGACCGTCGCGAAGATCGAGGTCACGCTGCTGGAACCCCGCGCCGGGGGGCTCTGGACAGCACTGATCAAGCCGCTGAAAAAGCTGCGCGACGGCGAGACGATCCGCTTCTCGGACGCGCTGTCGGCCAAGCTTGAAGGGCGCGAGGAAGGGCAGGGCCTTTTGTCCTTCAACCTGACCGGCACGGATTTCGATGCGGCATTGGCCGAGGCCGGGGCCATGCCGTTGCCGCCCTATATCGCGGCCCGCCGCG
>Ga0209345_10004529_pt1 | contig 13372 bp, 11 predicted proteins | sample Cruoilmetagenom7_FD_187294 | JGI IMG/M metagenome (GOLD analysis project Ga0209345, IMG submission 187294) | Oil polluted marine microbial communities from Coal Oil Point, Santa Barbara, California, USA - Sample 7 (SPAdes) (version 2) | ecosystem: Environmental > Aquatic > Marine > Oil seeps ...
GCGTCCGAACTGCATGCGGCGGCGGAGCCCGCCAAAAGCGCAACACCGAGCAAACGAGTTACCGATGTGCCGGAAACGACAGTCTGTCTGAGACGCATAACACTACCCAATCAACGCAAAACCAATTGCGATGATTAAAGCGCGTTAGTGTTACTCATCGGTTAAGGTGGGGCAATTGAATGTCTTTTGTGCCAGTCCGGGACCTAAAGCGCAGCCGCCAGGCCGGGGATGAAAGCCTTGTAAGGCACCTCGAAAAGATCCTCGCGCTCGAACCGGCTGCCGATCTTTGTCAGCCGCACCATCTGCGCCCGTCCGCTCTCCTGAAGGATCGGCGCCAGCATCACGCCTCCCGACGCCAGATGATCGACAAACTGCCGCGGCATGCCGTCAAAGGCGCAGGTCGCAACGATCCGGTCGAAATTGCCCTCTCCGTTCACGCCCTTGAGGCCATCCGCCTGACGCGAGACGATATTGCCGAGCCCGAGATGGGCAAAGCGTTGCTGCGCAAGCTGGACCAGTGTCTTGTAGCGGTCGATGGTCATCACCCGCTCGGCCAGCCGGGCCGCAACCGCCGCCAGAAAACCGCTGCCGGTGCCCAGATCAAGAACCCGGTGGCCCGGCTCGATCATCAGTGCGGTTATCAGGCGTGCGACGAGATCGGCACTTTCGGCAAAGCCGCCACAGTCTATCGGAACCAGGCGGTCCTGGTAGGCGGCATCGGCATAGGCAGCCGACAGGAAAACCGTCCGCGGCGTTTGCTCAAGCGCCGTCAGCAGCGCCTTGTCGGCCAGCCCTTCTGCCCTCAGGCGCAGAAAAAGCGACGCGAAGCCCTCCTTCTCTGCCAAGCGCACATTCATCGATCAGTCTTCCAGTGCAGCAGCGATCTGCTCCTGAACCGTGTGATTGGTCAGATCCATCTTCAACGGCGTGACCGAAATATATCCGTTCGAAATTGCCTTGATGTCGCTGTTGGTTTCCTGCGAAAAATCCCTGCGGCCGAATTTCAGCCAGAAATACGGGAAACCGCGGCCGTCGTGACGTTCCTCGATCGACAACGCATGGGTCATTTCTCCCTGGTCGGTCACGACCACGCCCTTGACCTCATCAGCCGCGCAATTGGGGAAGTTGACATTGAGCAAGGTGCCTGCCGGCAGGTCGATCCTGACGAGTTTCTTCAGAAGATCCGGCGCCAGGGTTTCGACCACGTCCCACGGCACGATACGGCCATTGACGAAATTGTAGGCCTGGCTGATGGCAATCGACCGCACGCCAAGCAGCGTGCCTTCCATGGCGCCTGCCACCGTGCCCGAATAGGTCACGTCGTCGGCAACGTTCTGACCCGAATTGACGCCCGAAAGCACCAGGTCCGGCGCTTCGTCCATCAGGCTCCGGATTGCCATGATGACGCAATCGGTCGGCGTGCCGCGCAGCGCGTAGGTCTTGTCGCGAACCTTACGCAGCCGCAACGGTTCCGACAGGGTCAGTGAATGCGCAAGACCGCTCTGGTCTGTCTCAGGCGCAACGATCCAGACATCATCCGTGAGTGTCCGTGCGATGCGCTCCAGCACCTCCAGTCCCTCGGCATGAATGCCATCGTCATTGGTGATGAGTATGCGCATTGCCAGCTCTCCTGAAATGAATAGGTTATGCCGCCTTCTCGATTTTCGTGATGCCGCCCATATATGGCCGCAGCACGTCGGGCACGGTAATCGATCCGTCGGCGTTCTGATAATTTTCAACGACCGCAATCAGGGCGCGGCCGACGGCCACACCGGATCCGTTCAGCGTATGGACAAAGCGCGTTGCCTTGTCTCCCGTCTTGCGGCAGCGCGCGTTCATCCGCCGCGCCTGGAAGTCGCCGCACACTGAACAGGAGGAAATCTCGCGATAGGCCTTCTGCCCCGGCAGCCACACCTCGATGTCATAGGTCTTGCGCGCGCCGAAGCCCATATCGCCGGTGCACAACACGATGGTACGGAAGTGCAGACCCAGCCCCTTGAGCACGGCTTCCGCGCTCGCGGTCATGCGCTCATGTTCCTCGAGCGAGGTTTCCGGCGTGGTCACGGAGACCAGTTCGACCTTGGTGAACTGGTGCTGGCGCAGCATGCCGCGTGTATCGCGGCCCGCCGAACCTGCCTCGGAGCGGAAGCAGGCCGTTTGCGCAACATAGCGCTTGGGCAATTCTTCCTCGGCAAGGATTTCACCGGCAGCCATGTAGGTCAGCGGCACTTCCGCGGTCGGAATCAGCCAGCGTCCGTCGGTGGTGCGGAACAGGTCGTCGCCGAATTTCGGAAGCTTGTCGGTGCCGTAGGCCGCCGCATCATTGACCATCAGCGGCGGATTGACCTCGGTGTAGCCATGCTCGCCGGTATGAAGATCAAGCATGTACTGGCCGAGCGCACGCTCGAGCCGTGCCAGACCACCCGACAGGATGGTGAACCGCGATCCGGACATCTTCGCCGCGCGCTCGAAATCCATCATGCCCAGCGCTTCGCCAAGTTCGAAATGTTCTTTTGTCTCAAAACCAAACTCTGGCTTGGAGCCCGAGACACGGATTTCGACGTTGTCGCTCTCGTCCTTGCCCACCGGCACATCGTCAAGCGGGATATTGGGCAGCACCGACAGGGCATGTTTGAGCGCCTCGTCGAGTTCGCGCTCCTTCGCCTCGCCGGCCTGCAATTCGTCCTTCAGCTTGGCGACCTCAGTCTTCAGACTGTCCGCTGCGGCCTGGTCCTTGGCCGCCATCGCCTTTCCGATTTCCTTGGAAGCCGCATTGCGCCGCTCCTGAAGCGCCTGCAGCGCACCGACATGGCTCCGGCGCGCTTCATCCAGCGCAATCAGCTGTTCCGATTGCGGCTCGGCGCCACGCTTGGCAAGCGCCGCGTCAAGGGCTTCAGGGTTTTCACGTATCCATTTGATGTCAAGCATGGCAGGTTCCGGTACTCGAATGGCAGCGCCAAACCCGCAACCGTGCCGTCAGACGGCACGGCGCAAACATCAATCCGGAGCTCAGGCGTCCCCTTCGGGATCAGAGGCTGCCGCCGATTGCTTGTCTTCGGCTTCCGCCAAGGCCGCATTCGCGGCGCGCTGGCGCTCCACGAGTCGGGCGCAATAGATGGCAATCTCGTAAAGAAGGATGGTTGGCAGCGCAAGTCCGATCTGGGAGACCGGATCCGGCGGCGTCAGAATGGCAGCCGCGATAAAGGCCGCGACGATGGCGTATTTGCGCTTTTCCGCGAGCCCCTTGCTGGACACCAGCCCGACGCGGGCAAGAAGCGTGGTCACCACCGGAAGCTGGAACACCAGGCCGAAGGCGAAGATCAGCGTCATGATCAGCCCAAGATATTCCGACACCTTAGGAAGCAGCATGATCGACGCTTCGCCGGTGCCACCCACCTGCTCCATCGACAGGAAGAACCACATCACCATTGGCGTGAAGAAGAAATAGACCAGTGCCGCGCCCAGCAGGAACAGCAGCGGCGAGGCGATCAGGAACGGCAAGAACGCACCGCGCTCGTTCTTGTAAAGCCCAGGCGCCACGAATTTGTAGACCTGCGCGGCAATCACCGGAAACGCCAGCACCAGACCGCCGAACATGCCGATCTTGATCTGCGTGAAGAAGAACTCCTGCGGCGCGGTGTAGATCAGCTCGATCTTGCGGTCCGTCATCCCGGCCCAGTCGACAGCCCAGGTAAACGGCTGAACCAGCATGTTGAACAGCGGTTTCGCAAAGGAGAAACACAACAGGAATGCAATGAAGAACGCGCCAATCGCCCACATCAGGCGATTGCGCAACTCCAACAGGTGCGTCAGCAACGGCTGCGGCTTGTCGTCAATGTCGTCGGTCACGCCTGGCCCTCGCCTTTAGGTTTCTTGGCGCGAGGCGCACTTTCGGCCGCAGCCGGCTTTGCAGGCGCTTTGGCCCGGGATGCGGGCGTCGCAGCCTTCGCAGCAGATTTCGGAGCGGGAGATTTGCCGGCGGCCGCTTTGGTGGTCTTGGCTGCAGCAGGCTTTGCTTTTGCCGATGCCGGAGCCTTGGCTGCTTTGGCCGAGGCAGGCTTTGCAGCAGGCGTCTTTTTCGCCGCAGTTGATTTTGAATCGGGTTTTGCCGCGGCTTCGGCAGGCTTGGTAGCTGGCCAGCCTGCCGTGAATTCCGGCGGACCGTCAGAAAGCTTCATCGACGGCTCTGGAGCGGCCATCTTCGGCGGCTCTTCCGCCGAAGATGGGGTCTTTACCGCTTTTTCCAGGTCAGCCTTGATATCCTTTGCCGTATCCTTGAGCGGATTTACGGCATCGCGAATGCTCTGCATTGGATTGAGCTTGCGGGCATCGTCAAACGTCTTCTTGACGTCATCAAGCTCCGCTTCCCGCAACGCGTCATCGAACTGCCCGCGAAACTCCGAGGCCATGGCCCGGAGTTTCTTGGTAGTCCGCCCGAAGGCACGCAGCATAGGCGGCAGGTCCTTCGGACCAACCACGACGATCAGCACAATGGCAACGACCAGAAGCTCTGGCCAACCGATGTCGAACATTCAGGCGTCTCCTCACCCGTCAGGGCAACGGGATTGGGATATCAGCCGCGATCCTTGGCTTCTTCAGCCTTGCTTTCGACTGTCTTCGTCTCGGCAGGAGCGGCTTCGTCTTCGCCCATGCCTTTCTTGAAGCTCTTGATACCCTTGGCAACGTCGCCCATCAGTTCCGGAATCTTGCCGCGACCGAAAAGAAGCAGAACGACGACCAGAACGATTAGCCAATGCCAAATGCTGAATGAACCCATGATACTCTCCTGTATGCATCCTACCCTGATTTAGGGTGTTTATCCGTTTCTTTCAAACACCAAAATGTCACGCGCGTTGACAGTGACCGAAACGTCGCGGATGCCGCCCCTCAATTGACCAGCGCGAATGCGCGCGTCAATCGGGTTTTCTCCTCCCGCAACCACCACCGTCACCAGCTCCTCGACTCCGAGGAACCGCCGCGCCACAATCCGTGCCGAAACACCGCAAGGCGTTTCCGTAACTTCAACGCCCGGAAGCCTTATGGCAATCGAGACGTTAGCACCATCTCTAAAACCCTTTGCCGCAACCGGACCCAGGGGAGTTTGTGCAAATTCGCCCTTGACCGTGCTGTCAAAGACATTGATTTCGGAAAAGAACCCGGCGGCAAACAGGTTGGCCGGGCGATGGTAGAGATCCTCCGCCGTACCGACCTGCTCCAGCGCGCCATCCTTCAGAAGCGCGATCCTGTCGCCCATCCGCATGGCTTCCTCCGCATCATGAGTCACCACGATCGCCGTGGCCCGCGCTTCGCGCAAAATCGCTAGCGTTTCCGCCCGGACACTGTCCTTGAGCCGCGAATCAAGACCGGAAAAGGGCTCGTCCATCAGCAGCACTGCCGGCCGCGGCGCCAGCGCCCGGGCCAGCGCCACGCGCTGCTGTTCACCGCCTGAAAGCGCGTGCGGATAATTCTCGGCGTAATGCACCATGCCGACACGGTCCAGTGCCGCAAGCGCCTCCCGCTTGGCATCCACCGACGACAAGGCCGTCAATCCGAACTTCACATTGTCCAGGATGGTCAGGTGCGGAAACAACGCAAAGTCCTGGAACATCAGGCCAATGCCCCGGCGTTCGGGCGGCAGGTTGATCTGCGGCCCGGCAATTTCGCGGTCATTGAGCAGCAGCCGCCCACGGCGCAACGGTTCAATTCCCGCGGCAAGTCTCAAAAGCGTGGTTTTCCCCGAACCCGATGGGCCAAGCAGGCACAACACCTCGCCCGGCTCAGCCGCCAGACTAACCCCGCGCAGCGTCGGCAATTCACCATAGGAATGATGAACATCCTCAAACGCCAGGCGCGCGGCGAATGTGACACCGGCCGTCCTGCGCGCGATCGCCGCTCTTGTCTGCTGTGTAACGATGGTCGGAACCCTTGCAATCAGCATCAACTGTCCCGGCACACTCCGGGACCGGACGCTTAGTCCTCCGCTTCACCCATCGGAGTCAAGAGACCAAGTTCTTCAAGGTCCATTTGGGTGATCGGATCTTCGTCCTCGGTGAGCTCGTCACCCGAAGGCAGAAGTGGTGGCTGGAAATTCGAGGGAACCTTGCCGGAAAGCAGGCCTGCGCCCTTCAGCTCGTCCATTCCCGGCAGGTCGCGCAGGTCTTCAAGCCCGAAATGATCGAGAAAAGCCATCGTCGTTCCATAGGTCACCGGCCGTCCCGGCGACCGCCGCCGGCCGCGCATGCGCACCCAGCCAGTCTCCAGAAGCACATCAAGCGTTCCCTTGGAGGTCGCGACCCCGCGGACATCCTCGATCTCGGCACGCGTGACCGGCTGGTGATAGGCAATGGTTGCCAGCACTTCCAGGCCCGCGCGCGACAGTTTCTTGACCTCTGTTTCATCCTGCCGGATCAGGAAACCCAGGTCAGCCGCAGTCCGGAAAGCCCAGGCATCGCCGATACGCACCAGATTGATGCCGCGCGAGGCATAGCTTTCGGCCAGCCGCGTCATCACGTCACGCACTGACGTGCCTTCGGGAAGTTTGCTCCCGATCAGTTTTTCCGCAACCGGCTCGCTGGAGGCAAACACCAGCGCTTCGGCGATGCGTCCCGCCTCGTGCACGGCGCGCTGCTTGAGCGCATCCAGGGCGTCCGATCCCATCTCGTTGTCCTCTGCGTCTTCCGCATCCGCCCCGAAGGCGAAAGCGGCGCCGTGGCCCGGGTCCATTGTCATGCTTTGCTCCCTGCGCTGACGGCGGCTTGTTGCGGCCGTCGCATGAAGATTGGCTGAAACGCGCCATCCTGACGAATTTCCAGCCGCCCTTCCCGCACCATCTCGAGACTGGCGGCAAAGGAACTGGCAATCGCCGTTGTCCGCTCTTCCGGATCGGACAGATAACGCAACAGATACTGGTCCAGCGCCGTCCAGTCCTTGAGTTCACCGATCAGCCTGAACAGGATCACGCGGGCATCGCTGAGCGACCAGACACGGCGGCGCGAAATTGTCACCTGGGTGACCGTCTGGCGCTGTTTCTGTGCTGCGTAGGCTGTCAGCAGATCGTATAGAGTTGCATCGAAGCTCGAAGTCTTGTCGATCACCATCCGCTCGGGCGCGCCGCGGGCAAACACGTCGCGGCCCAGGCGGTTGCGGTTGACCAGCCGGGTTGCCGCTTCCCGCATCGCTTCCAGCCGCTTGAGCCGGAAGGCCAGCTGTGCCGCCATCTCCTCGCCACTTGGCTCGTCGCCTCTGGGCACCTGCGGGATCAGCAGCTTTGATTTCAGATAGGCGAGCCAAGCCGCCATCACCAGGTAGTCGGCCGCAAGTTCGAGCCTGAGCGCGCGGGCCTTTTCGACGAATTGCAGATATTGTTCGGCCAGCGCCAGCACGGAAATCCGCGCCAGATCCACGCGCTGGGTCCGCGCCAGGTGCAGCAGCAGATCGAGAGGACCTTCGAAACCGGCGACATCGATCACCAGCGCCGGGTCCCCGGTTGCACGGTCAGCCGCATTGGCAGTATCCCACATCACGTCCATGGGCGTCCTGCCCTGGGCCGTCTTGCCGGAATTGCCAGCGCCTTGCCGGTTGCCGTTGTTCACTCCTGCCGCCTTTCAGATCCCTGGTTAGGAGGCTGCCATCAACCCCTCGAATTCTTCGCGCAATGCTGCCTCGTCACTGTCATCAGGGCTACGGAAGGCCGCCATGGCCTCGTCGGCCCGCCGCAAGCTATCGCCCGTAAGGACCGGCGTGACCGAAGCCACCGCCTCCATTTCCGCCCGATTACCATTGCAGTGCAATGTGACATCGCATCCTGCGGCGAAAATTGCACGGGCCCTTGTGGCGAAATCCCCAGAAAGCGCGTTCATCGACACGTCATCGGACATCAGCAGACCATCAAATCCGATTTCGGAGCGGATGACCTCTTCGATCACACGGCGCGACGTCGTTGCCGGATTGTCCGGATCAAGCTCGGTGAACACCACATGCGCCGACATCGCCATCGCCTCACCGGCAAGCGCCTTGAACGGAATGAAGTCATGTGCGGAAAGTTCCGCGTGCGATGCATCGACATGCGGCAGTTCATGGTGCGTATCAGCACCGGCGCGGCCATGGCCCGGGATATGCTTGATCACTGGCAGCATTCCGCCTGCCTTCAGCCCTTCCGACGCTGCCGCCCCCAGCACCGAAACAACATCCGGCGTGATCCCGTAGGCGCGGCTGCCAATGACCTCGTGCCCGCCAGGCGACGGCACATCCAGCACCGGCAGGCAGTCAACGGTGATCCCAAGCCGGTAAAGATCGAAGGCATGCAGCCGCGACATGATCCAGGTCGCCCGAAGGCCGGCTTTCGGGTTAGCCTGATAAAGTGCTCCGAGATCGGCTCCGGAAGGATATTGCGGCACCAGTGGCGGCTTGAACCGTTGCACCCGCCCACCTTCCTGGTCGATCAATATCGGTGCATCCGGACGGCCGACGCTTTCGCGCAGGCGCGCAGTCAGCTCACCAACCTGGGCCAGACTGACGATGTTCCGGCCGAAAAGGATAAAACCCCAGGGCCTGGTGTCGGCAAAAAACGATGCTTCCTCGGAACTCAACTCCGGTCCCGCGCATCCGAAAATGACTGCTTTTGATTCGCTCATTGCGCAATGGTAGTCGAACCCCGGCCATTTGACAGTCAGCGATCACCGGATCCTGAAACGTGAAAAAGGCCACGCTGGCATGCGTGGCCCTTTTATCAGATCTTGTGTCGGCTCAGACAATCAGCGCGAGACGAAGCAACTGCCTCCTGCAGCCTTGTAGCGGCTGCAAAGCGCGTTGGCCTGCTCTCTTGTGCCCGCAGGCACCCTGACCCTGTGAAACACGCCCTTGCCCGGAATGTCCGCGCGCTGGATGTCCACACTGAGCCCGCCCAGTACCGAACTGTAGCGATTGGACAATGTGCGCCAGGACGCCTGCGCGCCTTCCGCGGTGGGCTGCGACGCGATCTGCACGTAATAGCCACCCGGATTGGCGGCGGGTGCAGCAGCCGCCGGAGCCGATGCGACCTCAACCGGCTGAGACGTTGCAGGTGCAGCAGACGCGGCGGGTGCGGCGGGCGCAGCACCTACCCGGCCATCCTGACCAACCGTACCGACCACATTGACCGGCTGATCGGCGGGACGGCCTTGCGGTACCGGGGCATTTGCCACCGGCCGGATCGGCTGGGTCTTGACAATACGCACGGGGGCCACGGTGCCTTCGGTTGCCGGATTTTCGGCACTTTCAGGCTGATCCTGAACCGGATTTGCCGTTTCAACCGACCGCCGGACAAACGGCTCGGGCGCCTGCGCCGGCTGAGTGGTGGTGGAAGCCTCTGGTGACGCTGCCGCCAGGGTCTGCGGCGTTTCAGCCGAAACCGGCGTTTCAGGCGTCGCAGCCTCTCTGGCCACGATGGAGCCATCCGGCTTGACGATCATGGTGCGCACCTTGCGCGGCGACACCACAGGCGCAGCCGTCCCGCCAGGAGCGGTGTCATCCGAAGTTCCGTTTGCGGACAGCCGTTCTTCCGATTTTCCGGCAAAGTCCGAACGCCCTTCAAGCGGCAGGATTTCCGGATCTAGTGTCCGCTGGACGACATCCACCGGCTCTTCCGCGGAATTGACCAGCGCCGGCTGCCCCGTGGACGCACCGGTTCCACCAGCGACACGGTCGTATACCGCCTTGTCCTGGTTGGGGACTGTCACGCCGCCGGGATTTTCAGGAAGAACCTTTACCGGATCTTTGTCAGCCCGGATGATCCGCGGCCCACCGTCAGCGGTCGTTTCGTCACCCGACAACATGCTCCAGCCGAATGCGGCGACACCGGCAAGCAAGGCCAGTCCCAGCACCGATACGGCCAGAACCGGACCGCGAGAGCCGTTGTCTGCGCGCTCGTGCGCAGCATTCAACTCTCCTGGGAAGTCATCGGTGTTTTCCATGCCATCCACGACATAACCCGCAGGTGTTGCAGCGGCAAAACCGGGGTCATCGAATCCGGCATCGAGTTCACGTTCAAGCGCGATGTAATCATCCGAAACTTCATGGCCACGCGAAGCTGTCGCGTCACGGCTCCAGCCTTCCGCCGGACCGAAGCTGGCGCTGACGCCATCAGACGGTCTTTCGTCCAGGCCAGGCTCGCTGCGATCGACAATGTCTGCGAATTCGCGTTCGATTTCGGTATCGTAATCCGGTGCAAACGCCTGAGGCTCTTCAACCGGCAGTTCAGGAACATCGATATCGGAGACAACCTCGACCGTTTCGTCGGAATCCGCAATCAGGTCCGCATCGAAATAGTAGTCAGACGACGCGGCCTGGGATGCCCCCGGCTCCACGATGTGCTCGGCGGTTTCAAAACCATCGAGCCAGTCACCCTGCTCCGGCTCGGCTGAACGCTGCACCGCAGCCGGGCCCTTGCCCACGTTTCCGGCGACAGGCTCCGCCTGGGAAACCTGATCCAAGCCTTCAGGCGCGAACCCGAGAAATGCGTCAGTCAACTCGTCCCGCTCGACCGGCTGATCAATTGCCGGGGCACTCGACAGCCAGTCGTCAGCTACCTGCTCCCCGCCGGGACCTGCTTCAACCTCAACCGGCTCGGCCCAGTCATCACCGGAACCATCGAAACTGTCGGCCAGCACCTGCTCGAGATCGAGTTCGAAATCGTCCGATGCATCCGCCTTGACGGCGACGGGATCCACGGCACGTTCGGGCAAACCGAACATATCGCCAAGTTCATCATCAAGCTCGTCGGCCGCATTTTCCTCAATGCTGTCAAGTGACCACTCGCCAGCCTCTTGAACCGGCTCTTCCAGCGCTGGCTCTGCATCGCCGCTGAATTCGACATCGCCATTTATGGCGGCCAGCAACTCTTCGGCAGCATCGTCAAAAACCGCGACCTCATCATCGAGCGTGGCGTCATTCAGCGCGTCCAGAGCCGTTTCGACATCGAATTCGCCATCATCATCGCGCACCGGAGCCTGCGCAGCCTCATGGGCTTCATCGGGATTGCCGCCGATTTCGACTTCATGCTTGAAGACATCGAGCTCGGTGGACAGGTATTCCTCGAAATCCAGCGTGGCCTCATCGCCCGCAACCTCTGGCTGGGGCTCGTCCGCCAGCGTTGGCGCATCACTGTGGTCCGGGGCTTCAGCTGATTCCGGACCCAGATCGAAGCGAACCATATCGGCAAGAACGTCATCACCGATATCATCGGCGGCTTGCGTGGCTGCGGGACCGGCAACGACGGCCTGCCCGAAGACACCCGACGCCGCGACAAAATCCTGCGGCGCGTCCGCATCTTCGGGTTCGGGTTGAGCAGCATCGGCTTCTTCGAGTTCTGAACTCAGTGCCCACTCATCATCGACAACCGGCTCTTGCGAACCCGGATCCACATCCAGATCGACAGGAAACTCGCCTTCTATGGCCCTGAGCAGATCGTCAGACGACCGCCCTTCGACCGACAGGAAATCGGCGCTGTCAAATTCGGGAACATCGTCGACGGGTGCTTCGGCCTGGTAATCGTGACCGGGATCCAGTTCCGCCTCAGCAACCTGCGGCTCCGGCTCAGGCTCCGGATCGAAAACGTTATCGGACAGCATGACATCCAGGGCTTCGTCCGCCTCGATCCGGTCAAGCTCGTCAATGGAAGGAGCCTGCGGCACATCGAGCTCGCGCAGCAATTCCGCCTCGAGATCGAACTCGCTCGGCTCAGGGGCATCGTCGGTCTTCGCCACATCCTCGGATGGCCGCTCATAGCCGATGATCCTGGCAAGCTCTGCCAAAGGATCATCGATTTCGGCATCCGGATGCGGGGACCGGGCGTTGTTATCGAATTGATCAGCCATGCATCACTCACATACTCTCGCGTACTCTACTGCCAGAGCAATGTGGGGAAAAGGTGACGTCTAGCGCATTTCTTCGGGTGCATCAGTTCCCGTAATCGTGAGACCTGACTTCAACACCGACGCTACTGCGTACACCAGACCCAACCTGGCAATTGTTGATTGTCTGTTTTTATCATTAACAAACCGCAAACCCGGTTCATCACGGCCTTTGTTCCAGTGCGCATGCAGCAGACTGGCGAGCTCATAGAGGTAGAACGCCACCCTGTGCGGCTCCTGTCCGGATGCCGCAGCCTCGATCATCCGCGGATATTCGCTGAGCTTTGCAATCAGTGCCAGTTCGCTCTCATGGGTCAGGTCCGACAGATCGGCAGACGCCAGCGAGGCAGGCGACAGATCGAGATCGGGAAACGTCTCCAGCGCCTGGCGCATCACCGACGCGCAGCGCGCATGGGCGTACTGGACATAAAAGACCGGATTGTCCTTGGAGTGCTCGGTTACCTTGGCGAAATCGAAATCCAGCGTTTCAGAACTCTTGCGGTAGAGCATCATGAAACGCACGGAATCGACGCCAACCTCGTCCACCACGTCGCGAAGCGTGACGAAATCGCCGGACCGCTTGGACATGCGCACGGGCTCGCCGTCGCGGTAGATCTTGACCAGCTGGCACAACAGCACCGTCAGCTTTGCTTCGCCGCCGGAGACAGCCTTCGCTACCGCCTCAAGCCGCTTGATATAGCCACCGTGGTCTGCCCCAAGGACATAGATCATCTCCTTGAAGCCGCGCTCGAACTTGTCGCGGAAATAGGCAACGTCGGCGGCGAAATAGGTGTAGCTGCCGTCGGACTTGATCAGCGGCCGGTCAATATCATCGCCAACCTCGGTCGACCGGAACAGGGTCTGCTCGCGGTCTTCCCAATCCTCGGGCGCCTGCCCCTTCGGCGGAGGCAGCTTACCCTTGTAGACATGCCCCTTGAACGTCAGATCGTTGATCGCGTGGCGAATGGCCCGCTCACCGTCCGCATGCAGGCTGCGTTCGGAGAAGAACACGTCATGCTCGACGTTCAGCGCCTTCAAATCGGCCCTGATCATGTCCATCATCGCGTCGATGGTGCGGTCCTTGATCAACGCCATCCGCTCGGCTTCCGGCATTGTTCTAAGCGAGGTGCCGAATTCATCGGCAAGCTTTTTGCCGACCGGCACCAGGTAGTCGCCGGGATAGAGCCCCGCCGGAATCTCGCCGATATCCTCGCCAAGCGCTTCGCGGTACCTCAGGTAGACCGACTTCGCCAGCACATCGATCTGGGATCCGGCATCATTGATGTAGTATTCCTTGGTCACCTGGTAGCCGGCAAACCCCATCAGGTTGGCCAGCGCATCCCCCACCACCGCACCACGGCAATGACCGACATGCATCGGCCCGGTCGGGTTTGCCGAGACATACTCGACATTGACCTTGCGGTTCTCACCCAGGGTGGACCGGCCGAATTCCGTCCCTGCGGTGATGATGGTCGAGGCCAGAC
>Ga0209345_10004530_pt1 | contig 13372 bp, 12 predicted proteins | sample Cruoilmetagenom7_FD_187294 | JGI IMG/M metagenome (GOLD analysis project Ga0209345, IMG submission 187294) | Oil polluted marine microbial communities from Coal Oil Point, Santa Barbara, California, USA - Sample 7 (SPAdes) (version 2) | ecosystem: Environmental > Aquatic > Marine > Oil seeps ...
TTGACAGGAATGCCAGCCGTCAGCGGAGTATCCGGAAGGTCGTCCTGCTCCAGCAGGAAGCGCCTCAGCGCTGTACCGCAGAGGTAGAGAACAATGTCGTTCATCGAGGCGCCGGATACGCGTGCCAGTTCTTTCAGACGTTCAAGTTCATAATGCTGAGTGGCCAGCCGGCGCTGGCCGGTTACCCTGTGATTGATTTTCGATACGGGCCCGGTGAATGGCGCGGTCAGGCCGTCTTCCGGGTGTCGCACAGAGTGCACGAGCCGGCTTCCTGCCCGCCAGAGAGTGGGGGCCATGTCGGCCTGCACTTTGAGCGCGTCCAGAGCCTGGGAGAATGCTGCAGGAACGGTGGCTTCTGAATCCGTTTTGCTTCCTCGCCGGCTCTGTGGCTGTACTGACCAGGGCGGTGGCATGTCCCGCTCGTCCGGATTGGTGCTCAGAACCCGTTGCAGCAGGCGCACGCCGCTGATGCCATCAATCATTGAGTGGTGCATCTTGGTGTAGAGCGCAAACCGGTTGTTTTCCAGCCCTTCTATGACGTGGCACTCCCAGAGAGGCCTGGAAAAATCAAGAGGGTTGGAGTGCAGCCGGGAGACCAGTATGCCGAGTTCCCGCTCCCCCCCCGGTTTGGGCAGCGCCGAGTGGCGCACGTGGTAATCCAGGTCGATGCTCTTGTCGACTTTCCAGGACGGGACCAGCAGCCGGCCAAGGAAACCGGACCATGCCAGTTTGTAGCTCCAGGGCGGGGCGACATCCCCGGTTTCTTTCATGCTGTTGACCATGTCACGCAGGAAAGTATCAGGGGCGCCTTCCGGCAATGAAAAAATCTGCAGGGTGCCCACATGCATCGGCGTATCTTCTGATTCTACAGCCAGCCACGAGGCATCGAGTGTTCCCAGGCGTTTCATTCCATTTGTACCTCTTTCCGGTTCGTGCGTGAAAGTGGGACTTTATAATTGTTGATTGAAAGTATACGGGGTACTGTCTTTGCAAACGATCACCGATGTAAAAAAATATCGGAACTGCAGGTGGCGGTGGTGCCGCCGGCCTGTTAACTCCGGGCTCCCGAAACCCTGCCGGTTGTGCTAGGTTCAGAACAATGAATTAACAAAAACAACAACATCCGGAGGCTCTGTGGAATCCAGCCCGCTTATCTCGGCAGGACTGCCAATCGCGCTGTTTATCATCATGATTGGTATAGGAATGACTCTGACCGTACGTGACTTTCGTCAGGTGGCGGTTTATCCCAAAGGCATGATTGTCGGTACTGTCGCCCAGATTGTATTGATGCCTCTGGTGGCTTTTGCCCTTGCGTCTATGCTGGCAGTGCCGCCGGCCATTGCAGTTGGCCTGGTGATCATAGCGGCATGCCCTGGTGGAACCACTTCAAACCTGTTCGTTCTGCTTGCCAGGGGCAATATTGCCTTGTCTATTGTGCTGACAGTAAGTGCCAGCCTGATTACTATTCTCACGCTGCCCCTGTATACCAATGTTGCGCTTCAGTTCTATATGGGTACGGAAGAGAATATTGTGCTCCCGGTGTGGAAAACCATCGGTATGCTGACTGGTATTGTGCTCTTCCCGGTAACGGTCGGCATGTTCGTGCGGGCCCGTAAACCTGAGTTGGCGCGCAAGGCGGAGAGCGTCGTCAGCGTGTTTGGCGGTGTTGTCCTGGCGCTGTTGATTGCGGTGCTCGTATACGGCGTTCGGGATCAGTTCTGGGAGTTGTTGAAGCAGGCCGGGCCGGCAACTGTTTTGTTGAACGCAGCCGGTATTATTATTGGCTTGCTTGCCGGCAGGGCCACTGGACTGACGCAGAGAGAGTCCCTTGCGGTGGCTGTAGAACTGGGGGTCAAAAACGGTACCATTGCCTTGATGGTGACACTGACGTTGCTGGAATCCAGCTCCATGTCCATACCTGCTGCCGTTTACGGTGTTCTGATGTTTCCGATCGGGTTTCTGCTCGCCATGTACGGTCGGCGAATTATTCCAAAAGCCAGCTCTGCTGTTGTTAAATGATTGGAGGAAAGGTTCATGCAGTTTCTCAACGGAATCACCCTGCTACTGGTATACCAGCTGGCAGGGGAGATTATCGTGCGCCTGTTAGGGTTGCCGATTCCCGGGCCTGTGTTAGGTATGGTGATGCTGTTTGTCACCATGATGGTCCGGGGGCGGGCGGCAGAATCTGTTGAACAAGCCTCTACAGCGTTACTCAGCCATTTGTCATTGCTGTTTGTTCCCGCCGGTGTGGGCATGATGACGCACTTTGGCCGGATTGCGGAAGAATGGCTGCCGATTACACTCGCTCTGTTGTTCAGCACAGTTATTACGATGGTTGCCACGGCCCTGATCATGCAGCAGACCAGTCGCTGGTTTGTAAAACCATCGGCGGCGCAGGGGCAAAGCGATGAATAACCCCGGGTTGCAGGATATATGGGTTTATCTTTCGGCAACCCCTTTACTGGGGCTGACGGTCACGCTGGTCGCTTATGGGCTGGCGTACCGGTTCTACCTGAAAACCAGGGGCAGCCCACTGGCTAATCCTGTGGTTACGTCGGTGGCCATGCTGATCGCGCTGTTGCTTGTATCCGGTGTCTCCTATGAGGATTACTTTGCTGGTGGGCAGTTTGTGCACTTCCTGCTCGGGCCTGCCACCGTGGCTTTAGCTGTGCCGCTTTATCAGCAGTTTTCAAGATTACGGCAACTGTGGCTGCCAGTTCTTGTATCGCTGATTTGTGGCGTTGGAATCGCGGCAGGCAGCTCGGTTTTGCTGGCGCGACTCTTGGGCGGGTCTCTGGAAATACAGATGTCTCTGGCTCCCAAATCAGCTACTGCGCCTGTGGCTATGGGCATTTCCGAAAAAATCGGAGGCCTGCCCTCGCTGACAGCTGTATTGGTAGTGACCACCGGCATTATCGGCGCTGTTCTGGGTACAAAACTGTTTGAGTGGATTGGCGTAAAAGATGATGCCGTCAAAGGTATTGCCATGGGCGTTTCTGCCCATGGCATAGGCACTGCGCGGGCGTTCCAGGTAAGCAGTCGCATGGGAGCCTTCTCCGGGCTGGCCATGGCGCTGTCCGCATTCGCAACTGCACTTATAGTACCCTGGATGGTGGATTGGATTGAGGTGCTGTTTTAATCCACCCTGGTAGGTTCCATGCTGCCGGTACGGAAATCGATTTCCAGCTCCCGACCGTCGGCATTGTCGCCTTCCACTTCAATTTCGCCATTGGCGCTGACCTGGATTTCCTCGATCCGGCTCATACCCTGGTCTGCACTGGCATCAATGTAGCCCAGGGTTTCGGCGGAGGACATGCCCCAGGGGCCGTCTTTGCGCTTGCGGCGTTCTTCCTTGCGGATGGATCCATCGCTGTTAACGTCGAGTTCTACATACCATTCTCCATCGACCCAGCCTTCAATTTCCATGCTTCCGTCATCACTGTGGTCATCTTCCAGTTCAACGCTGTGGAAGTGCGAAATGCCATAATCCGATCCGATCTGGACGGCACGCCTGGCGTCGTCAATGGTGCCGGATGCCTGAGCCAGAGGGGCCACAATAAGGGCGGCTGCGAGTGCGGTTACAGTGATCATTTTCATGGTTTTTTCTCCTGAACTTTCGTTCTTTCGGTATAAATCCCTGATTACTTGTATACGTCCCTTGGGGCATGTTTACAGATGAGCCATCCCGGACGTTGAGAGCATCTTATGCAAAGGCTGCTTGCAGGAGGGTGAGTGTTTCGTTCATGGTTCATTCATGTTGGCTCTGACAGAATGAATCCATGAAAAGCCTTCCCTGCTATCTGCTTAAACTGGTTATCCCCACCTCCGCATTCATCGCGGTGGCGTTTGCGGCCGCCCTGTGCTTTTTTGCGGTTGCGCCGGCATCTGCTGACGACGACTGGCACAAACTTCATGAGGAAGTTCAGGCCGGCAGAATAAAGCCCCTTGGTGACATTCTGGATAGCCTGCAGCGCGACTGGGAGGGGCAGGTAATCGATGTGGATTTTGAGGAAGATGATGGCCGGAGATTGTATGAAATCGAGTTGCTTGGGCCGGAAGGGCAGGTAGTTGAGTTTGAGGTGGATGCGGTAACCGGGGAGCTTATCGGTATTGAGGGTAACGATATCAACGGAATGAAACGCCAATGAAGATTCTATTGGTCGAGGACGATAAGCCGCTTGCACTCGGGCTTGCTTCGTCACTTGAGGATGCCGGTCTGCTGGTGGAGATTGCGGGTGACGGCCGCACGGCAGATTTTCTGGTCAGTACCGAACGCTATGATGCAGTTGTACTGGATCTGGGCTTGCCTGATGGCAATGGTACTCAATGGCTGTCTTCCTGGCGTGAGCAGGGTATCGAGTTGCCAGTGCTGATTCTGACGGCGCGGGAGCGTTGGTCAGATAAAGCCGCCGGGTTTTCTGCCGGAGCCGACGACTATGTCACCAAGCCTTTCGAAACCGCAGAAATCCTGTTCCGGTTGAGGGCACTGGTACGCCGTGCCCATGGCCACGCCCACCCGGTTATCCGTGTGGGTGATATTTCTCTTGATACCCACAGCGCCCAGGTGACCCGGGCTGGCATGCCGGTTTCCCTGACGGCTCAGGAACTCCGGCTGCTTTCCCATCTTGTCCATGCTGCACCGCGTGTGGTCAGCCGTGCAGAGCTGACCGAGCATGTGTATGACGGCGACGCGGAACCGGATTCCAATGTGATTGATGTCCAGGTCAGCCGCCTGCGACGAAAGCTGGGCAGCAAAAGCATTGAAACCCTGCGTGGACAGGGTTACCGGATGGCGGCGGATAAAGAGGCCTCATGAGACTGGCAGAACGGTTGCGCCGGCTCCCCATTGCTACGCGTATGCAGGTATCGGCGCTGGTTCTGGTGCTGCTGGTTTTACCCGCAGCCGGGGTTCTTTTATCGTGGAATTTCAGGGAGGCGGTGAATACGGCCTTCAATGAACGGCTGGAATCCCTGCTCAATGTTGTGATTGCCGGGGTCAGCTACGATGTCCGGCAGGATGCTCTGGTGACTAGCCGGCAGTTGGGCGATTCACGCTTCGATCAGGTGTTCTCGGGGTGGTACTGGCAGGTCAGTGATGGCGGTGGGCGGGTACTTACTTCGCGCTCACTGTGGGATCAGAGGCTCGTGGTCTCCCATGAGCCTGGCATGGCTTTTCGCAGGATTACCGGCCCCAGGGACAAGCCTTTACAGTTGCTGGAGCGTGATATCCGGCTTCCCGGGTTTGATGGTGTTCTGCATGTGCAGGTCGCCGCTGACCTGGGTGAAGTGGAGGCGCAGGTTGCCCGGTTCCAGACTTTGTTGTGGCTGTCGATGATGACTCTTGGCGGCTTGCTCATCGTTCTGACCGGGTTGCAGATCCGCTGGGGGCTGGCACCCTTGCGCCGTATCGAACAAAGCCTGAAGGCGGTTGAGCAGGGCCGGCAGTCATCTGTGGAAACCGGCTTGCCCAGAGAACTAAACCGGTTGGCTGAAGCGATCAATACCGTACTGGAAAGGGACCAGCGTTTGATTGCACGGGGCAGGACCGCAGCCGGTAATCTGGCTCATGCAATGAAAACACCGGTTGCTGTGCTGACCACCCTTGCGGAACGCTTGCCGGAAGAACAGCAAATGGCTATGCGGTCAGAGCTAAAGCGTCTGGACGAAGCGGTAAGACACCATCTCGCCCGTGCTTCTGCGGCAGGGCCTGTAGCCCTGGGAGCTGAGCAGGATATTGTGGCGGTGCTCAAGCCAGTAATTGAGGGTGTCCGGCGCCTGGCCGGCAGGCGAAATCTGATATTTCGAAGTGAATTGCAGCCGCTGCTCCGGGTAAGGATCGATGCTCAGGACTTGCAGGAAATTGTGGGGAATCTACTGGAAAATGCGATCAACTGGGCCCGGAGCTCCTTTAGCCTGACGGGTACTGTTGAAGGCAGCCTGCTGTTGCTCAGTGTATCTGACGACGGGCCGGGCATGTCGCCGGAAACCCGCCAGGAGGCAGTGAGCCGGGGAGGCCGCCTGGATGAAGCAAGATCCGGTTCCGGGCTGGGGCTGGCAATTGTTGCAGAACTGGCCGCTTTGCACGGTGGCAGTCTGAGGCTGGACAGCAGCGCTGACGGCGGTTTGCTTGCCGAGGTCACCATACCCCTGACACGACCGTTATCAGGAGGCTGACGGCGGTTTCTGCGGGCAGTGGTACTCGCCCTTCAGGGTGCCTTCATCAACGCTTTCAAGATGCACATCAAAGCCCCAAAGCCTGTGCGCATGGCGCAGAACTTCTTCCGTATCCTTGCCCAGAGGCACTCTGTCTACGGGAACATGCCTGAGCGTCAGCGAGCGATCTCCGCGCACATCCACGTTCCACACCTGAATGTTGGGGTCCCGGTAGCTGAGATTGTACTGGCGGGCCAGCTTCTCCCGAAGTTCCCGATAACCCGGCTCATCGTGGATGGCGCTTACCTTGTAGCTGTCTTCCTGATCATCGTCCTCAATGGCAAACAGTTTCAGATCACGCATGACTTTTGGTGACAGGAACTGCTGGATAAAGCTCTCGTCCTTGAAGTTGCCCATGGCAAAGTGCAGGGTTTTCAGCCAGTCAGAGCCGGCAATGTCGGGGAACCACTCGCGATCTTCGTCGGTGGGTGACTCACAGATTCGGCGCAGGTCGGTGAAGATGGAGAACCCCAGGGTGTATGGATTGATACCGGAATACCATGGGCTGTTAAACGGTGGCTGATACACTACGGCGGTATGGCTTTGCAGGAATTCCAGCATGAAGCCGTCTGTCACCAGACCTTTCTCATACATCCTGTTGAGCAGGGTGTAGTGCCAGAAAGTGGCCCAGCCTTCATTCATTACCTGTGTCTGGCGCTGCGGATAAAAGTACTGGGCCAGCTTGCGCACAATCCGGATGATCTCCCTTTGCCAGGTCTCCAGCAGGGGGGCATTTTTCTCCATGAAATACAGAATGTTTTCCTGGGGTTCTTCCGGGTAGCGTTGCTTGCGGTTTGCCGGGTCTTCGTCGTTGTCTGGTTTAGGAATGGTGCGCCAGAGATCGTTCACCCGGCGCTGCAGGTATTCCTCCCGTTCCTCCTGACGCAGGGCCTCCTTTTCCGCAGAAATCGGCGCGGGTCGTTTGTAGCGGTCAACGCCGTGATTCATCAGCGCATGACAGGAATCCAGTATTTCCTCAACCGCATCTACACCATGGCGTTGCTCGCAGTCAGAAATATAGTTCCGGGCAAACACCAGATAATCGATAATGGCGCTGGCATCTGTCCAGGTACGGAAAAGGTAATTGCCTTTAAAGAACGAGTTGTGGCCATAGCAGGCGTGGGCAATGACCAGAGCCTGCATTGGCAGAGTGTTCTCTTCCATCAGATAGGCTATGCAGGGGTCGGAGTTGATTACGATTTCATAGGCAAGGCCCATCTGCCCACGCTGATAACCTTTGGATGTGCTGAGGAACTGCTTGCCGAACGACCAGTGGTTATAGCCTACTGGCATGCCAACAGAGCTGTAGGCGTCCATCATCTGTTCGGCACTGATCACTTCGACCTGATTCGGGTATGTATCCAGACCGAATTCAGCTGCGCACTTTGCAATTTCTTCATCGTACTGGCGGATCAGGTCGAACGTCCATTCCGAACCAGTGGATACGGGTACACGTGGCGCAGGGCCCTGGCTGTCCTGAGTGGTAGAATGACCGGGTGTATTGTTCATGCGGCTTTCCTCTCAAAAAGCTGCCGGAATACCGGATAGATTTCGCTGGGATCAGCTATCTGCTGCTGAGCGAAACTTTCGGGGAAACGTGCCTGCACCTGTTCATATTCGTGCCAGAGCATCTGGTGATCCTGAGGCGTAATCTCCACATAGGCGAAATACTGAACCAGAGGCAGAATGCTTTCGGTCAGCAGCTTGCCACACACCGGAGAGTCGTCGTTCCAGTTGTCGCCATCGGAGGCCTGAGCCGCGTAGATGTTCCACTCCGCCGGAGAGTAGCGGGACTCAATGATCCTGTGCATCAGTTTTAGCGCGCTGGACACAATGGTTCCGCCGGTTTCCCGGGAATAGAAAAACTCTTCCTCGTCCACTTCCTTGGCGCTGGTATGGTGGCGAATGAAAACCACGTCAATTTTTTTGTAGTTCTTTTTCAGGAACAGATACAGCAACAGGAAAAAGCGCTTGGCGGTATCTTTGTGCATCTGGGTCATGGAGCCGGATACATCCATCAGGCAGAACATAACAGCGCTGGTTGCCGGTTTGGGCTGCTTCAGGTGCTGGCGGTAGCGCAGGTCAATTTCATCGATGAACGGAATCCGCTTCACATTAGCTTTCAGCCGGGCTATTTCGTCTTCCAGTGCCTTGATCTGGTCTTCATGGCTGAATGCCGCATCCAGTTCCTCAGGTGCTGCTTTGAGGGCGGCGAGCTGTTCTTCCATCTCGCGTATTTTCTTCCTGCGAGCGCCACCCAGACCCAGGCGGCGGGCGTGGGCACCGCGTAATGAACGTACTACGTCCAGTTTGGCGGGCACTCCCTGGGTACTGAATCCTGAACGTACATAGTTAAAGGTTTCTGTGTCCTTGAGCTTTTTACGGACGAGGTTCGGAAGTTCCAGATCATCAAACAGAAAATTCAGAAATTCTTCCTGAGTAATCTGGAAGGCAAACTCATCCATGCCTTCACCATCCGGGCTGGCCTGTCCTTGCCCCTGGCCCTGGCCGCCACCACCTTCGGGCTTGGGTAGCCGGTCGCCAGCTACAAATTCCTGATTGCCCGGGTGCACCATTTCACGATGCCCACCCTGGCCGTGATGGAATACAGGCTCATCAATATCCCGTGAAGGAATGCTGACCTTTTCCCCATGTTCGAGATCGGTTATCGAACGCCGGTGTACCGCATCTGAAACCGCCTTTTTGATATGGTGCCGGTAGCGGCGTAAAAACCGCTCCCGGTTCACCGCACTCTTGTTCTTTCCGTTCAGCCGTCGGTCGACGATGTGGGTCATGCCCATAATTTATACTCCTGCAAATCCGGGTTCTGCTAGTGAGACTTGCGAACTCGCAGGTACCACTCAGCCAGCAGGCGCACCTGCTTCTCTGTGTAACCCCGGTCGACCATGCGCTCAACGAACTGTTTGTGCTTGTTCTGATCTTCCTGGCTGGCTTTGGGGTTGAATGAAATAACCGGCAGCAGGTCTTCAGTATTAGAGAACATTTTCTTCTCGATCACGCTGCGCAGTTTTTCGTAGCTCAGCCAGGACGGATTCTGACCCTGGTTGTTAGCCCTGGCCCGCAGCACAAAGTTGACCACTTCGTTGCGGAAGTCCTTGGGATTGCTGATGCCAGCCGGCTTTTCGATTTTTTCCAGCTCCTCATTGATTGAAGAGCGGTCGAGAATTTCGCCGGTTTCAGGATCCCTGAACTCCTGATCCTGAATCCACAGATCAGCATAGGTTACGTAGCGGTCGAACAGGTTCTGGCCGTATTCGCTGTAGCTTTCCAGATAGGCTGTCTGGATTTCCTTGCCGATGAACTGAACATAGTGCGGTGCCAGGAACTCTTTGATGAAACGCAGGTAACGCTCCTGGATTTCCGGAGCAAACTGCTCCTGCTCAATCTGCTTTTCAATCACGTAAAGCAGGTGCACAGGGTTGGCGGCCACCTCTGTAGTATCAAAGTTGAATACCTTGGAGAGAATCTTGAACGCAAACCGGGTAGATAACCCGTCCATGCCTTCGTTAACCCCAGCGGCGTCCCTGTACTCCTGAATGGATTTGGCTTTGGGGTCTGTGTCTTTTATGTTCTGGCCATCGTAGACCCGCATTTTGGAGAAAATACTGGAGTTTTCCGGTTCCTTGATACGTGAAAGCACCGAAAACTGGGCCAGCATGTCGAGTGTGTCCGGGGCGCAGGGTGAGCCGGCCAGGGAGCTGTTTTTCAGCAGCTTTTTGTAGATCTCGATTTCTTCCGTCACGCGCACGCAATAGGGAACCTTGACGATATAAACCCGGTCAAGGAATGCCTCGTTGTGCTTGTTGTTGCGGAAGGTCTGCCATTCCGATTCGTTGGAGTGGGCAAGAATCACGCCGTCAAACGGTACAGATCCCATGCCCTCAGTGGTGTTGTAGTTGCCTTCCTGAGTAGCCGTCAGCAGGGGGTGCAGCACCTTGATGGGCGCCTTGAACATTTCCACAAACTCCATCAGCCCCTGATTGGCTTTGCACAGACCGCCACTGAAACTGTAGGCATCCGGATCATCCTGGGAATAGTCCTCCAGCATGCGGATGTTTACCTTTCCCACCAGAGCCGAAATATCCTGGTTGTTGTCGTCCCCCGGCTCAGTTTTGGATACAGCTATCTGATCCAGAACTGAGGGATATTTTTTTACAACACGGAACTGGCTTATGTCGCCGCCATATTCATGCAGGCGCTTTACGGCCCAGGGCGACATGATGGATTTCAGGTAGCGGGAGGCGATGCCAAATTCTTCTTCCAGAATGGCTGCGTCTTCGCCGGGATCAAAAAGTGCAAGGGGTGATTCGTTTACCGGAGAACCCTTGATCGCATAGAAGGGTACCTTCTGCATCAGGTACTTGAGCTTTTCCGCCAGTGACGATTTACCTCCGCCAACAGGCCCCAGCAGGTATAGAATCTGTTTTTTTTCTTCCAGGCCCTGGGCTGCATGCCGGTAAAACGACACTATATTCTCCACGGCTTCTTCCATGCCGTAGAATTCTGCAAACTCCGGGTATCGTTTGATGATTTTGTTGGAGAATATGCGTGACAGGCGGGTGTCACGGGAGGTATCGACAAGTTCGGGTTCGCCGATGGCTATCAGTAATCGTTCTGCGGCCGTTGCGTAGGCCGTGGGATCCTTTTTACATATCTGAAGGTACTCTTCAAGACTGTACTCTTCTTCCTGGGTGCTCTCATACCGGTTTTTGAACTGCTGCAGTATGTTCATGGGTAGCCCCTCGCTCGCTGCTATTCAGTTTTTCAGTACACGCAATATCCCCGTTAAAGATACGGTCGCCATGCAGGCGAATCGCTTGTTGGTTAATGGGTGGAATGGTTTTTTCAGCCAGTCACGATCTGTGTCGGATTCCGGCCTGTTCAATCTGAGCTTAGTCCACGGTCATCAGATTGGACAGGCAGCGAATGGTTAAGGTTCATTAAATAATGTTACCGGCCGGGTTCCGGAACTAGCGTTTTGTGAGCCGGAATACGCTCTCTGTAGCGCCGATCAGGCCTTTGCGTTTAGTGAACATGTGGTCACTGGGGAGGGTGTTGGTAAGGATGTGCTCAATATCGTAGTCGGCAGAATAGAGCTCCCGGACTTCTTCATCGCTGACGTTGAACGGCGGTGGAGTGATTCTGGTTTTGTAGTCCAGAGTGATAAGCAGGATTCTGGTGCCCTCGGGAAGAATTGCCGTAAGATGCTCTACGTAGTCTTTGCGCATGGGCTGGGGAAGGGCGATGAGAGCCGCGCGGTCATACACCAGGCGGATATGTTTGAGATCATCGGGGGCCAGTTGGAAGAAGTCGCCGGCCCAGAGTTCCAGGTTATCATGCCGGAATGTTGTGAAAGGCTCGCCCGGATGAACCATGGCTTTTTCGCCAGCTTCTTCAAAGAAATCCTTGCAGGCGATCTCGCTCAGTTCCACGCCCAGGACAGGGTGCCCGCGGTCATTCAGCCACCACATATCGTGAGCTTTGCCGCATAGCGGGACAAATACGCTTTCAGTGCCACCGCCGGACAGTTCTGGCCAGTGGTCATAAAGATACTGATTGACGGTGCCTTCGTGGAAGCCAATTTCTTTTTTGCTCCAGCGTTCGTGCCAGAATTCGTGTTCCATGTTTCCGCTCTCTTGTATTTGGACGTTTAATTCAGTCTACCTTAATCTCAGGCAGTATTGATGAAGGAGAAAAGTATGAAAGCTGTGTTTCTTGATACGGCCACGCTTGGCCAGGATATTGATCTTGCTCCGGTCGAGAGGGTTACCGGCCCCCTGGTGAAATATGACGCAACCGCAGCAGACCTGGTAGCGGAGCGGATCCGTGGCTTTGATACCGTGCTGGTTAACAAGGTTGTGCTTGGACGGGAGCATTTTGAGAATTGTCCGGAGCTTAAAACCATTGCTGTGGTGGCCACAGGACTGAACAACATCGATCAGGCGGCGGCGAAAGAGCACGGCATCCGCGTGCTGAATGTGATGAATTACGGGCGCTCAACGGTGGCGCAGCACACTATGGCTCTGATGCTGGCACTGGCAACCCGTCTGCTGGATTACGATCGTGATGTCCGGGCCGGGCGCTGGGCTGAAAGTGACATGTTCTGCCTGATGAATCACCCGATCATGGAGTTGGAAGGCCGGACCCTGGGTATTGTCGGATACGGAGATCTCGGCCAGGGTGTTGCCGAAAGGGCCAGAGCCTTCGGCATGAACATACTGCTGGGCGCCCGCCCGGGGCAGGAGCCGGGAGAGGTGGGCGGATACCCCAGAATCCCGCTGGATGAGCTTTTGCCGCAGGTGGATGTCCTTTCTCTCCATTGTCTGCTTACAGAAGAAACCCGCAACATGATCAGTACCCGAGAGTTGCAGATGATGAAACCGGACGCCCTGCTGATCAATACCAGCCGTGGCGGACTGGTGGATGAAGATGCCCTTGCAACGGCACTGCGCACAGGCATTATTGGTGGTGCGGGGTTTGATGTGCTGACTGAAGAACCTCCGCGCAGGGGAAACCCTCTGCTGGCAGATGATATTCCGAACCTGATCATTACCCCGCATTCTGCCTGGGCAAGCCGTGAGGCCAGACAGCGGATTGTGGAAATTACAGCGCGAAATCTTGCTTCTGTTTCCTGATGTATCGGTGAGGAGCCTCTGGCAGGGAGTGCCGGTTTGCAAGGAACAGTAGTTTGAAAAAAACCTGGAATGTGATTGTTGCAGCGATCTCGGTGATCCTTATCTCCGGGTGTTCGTCGTTCCAGCAGCGTGATCAGCTGGCCTCGTTTAATTCAGCTTACACAAGTGGTGACTACAATTCCGCGCTGAAGGCCATGAGCTTCAGTGGGTCAGAGACGAAGCCGGTCGATTCCCGCAAACACTTGCTTGAGTTATTGCACCAGGGTGAAATGTACCTGCTGACAGGTCGTTATGATGATGCTGTAAAAGCCTATGACCTGGCCGAAGAGGGTATGAAATACCTGGATACTGAAGGGGCCCTTGCGAGTGCTACGGAAGGGTTGATGGCCGTTATGGTTAATGACTCAGTGCGGGATTACGAAGCGCTGATGTCTGAGGCTGTTCTGGTGAATACCTACAAGGGGCTGGCGTTTCTGGCTTCGGGCAATACGGAATACACCCAA